>Ga0116202_10002215_pt1 | contig 11552 bp, 10 predicted proteins | sample LakKivw325mmetaG_FD_94479 | JGI IMG/M metagenome (GOLD analysis project Ga0116202, IMG submission 94479) | Anoxic lake water microbial communities from Lake Kivu, Rwanda to study Microbial Dark Matter (Phase II) - Lake Kivu water 325m metaG | ecosystem: Environmental > Aquatic > Freshwater >... | reverse complement strand
TAATCGAAGAGGACAAAGGAGATGATGTAAACATTTTGGGAGGATCGATTGTGAACAGGACATTTTGGATCTTGACGATGGCAGCCCTTCTAGGCACCACGGCGCAGGCGTTGGATCTGACGGGAGACTGGGACGCTGACGGCGCGAACATCTACATCCGCCAGGTCAACGATACCATCGTGTGGTACGCTGAGGACTCGGCCGAGAACCCGGCCTGGACGAGCGTCGCCTACGGGACCGTCGAGGGCGACATCGTGACCGTGAACTGGGCTGATGTGCCCAAGGGCAACGCGACCATAATGGGAACCGCCGTCCTGAACGTCATCTCGGAGGATGAGCTTCAGCTCATGGACCAGACCGGCGGCTTTGGCGGCGAGGACTGGGAAGGGCTGGTGCTTCTGAGGATCAACAGCGGGTTCTGATCCTGGCGAGGACTCCTCAGAGGGGTCCGCCATCTTTTTTTTCGTTACAAGATTTTAGATACTCCGGCATCCTGGCCCTCATTTTCATGCGGAATGATCAGATAGATCCCCTCTTTGCGTGGAAATGTTAGATTTTGTATTTCCCCTCTGGCCGATTAGCCGCGACCCTCTCAACGCCCTTCAAAAGCTGGACAGAACAGATTCCGGCGAATCCTCATAATCGCCCATCGAAAATCGGCGGGACAGAGTTTAATAGATGCGGACCGATAATAGAAGCCGATGACAGACTTCTTCCTCTCGCATCGCAGAAATCCCTTTTTCACCGGTCGAAGCTCGATCCTGAGGGATCTAGAAGATGACCTCAGCAAGGGCGGCCCCGTCGTCCTCACGGGCCCCGACGCCATGGGAAAGAGCGCCATCGCCGAAGAGCACGGCAGGATTCACGTCACCGATTACGACTTCAGGCTCTGGGTCAGGGCCGCAGACTCCATCGTCCTCGCCTCCGACTACGCCGCCCTGGCAGGACCGCTGGGGATCCCCCATCAGGAGGACTCTGACGTCGGCGACCTCGCCGAGTCCGTCCGGACCTGGTTGGAAGAAAGCGGCCGCTGGCTGGTCGTCTTCGACGACACCCCCTCGCCCGAGGCTCTGGAAATGTATCTCCCACGGGTTGGAGGCGGAGGAGGAGACGTGATCGTCACCTCCAGGAGCTCAGGCTGGTATGACGGATTCGCCAAGATCGAGGTGGTGCCCCTCGAAACCGCTGAGGCGGCGACATTTCTTTTGAGCCGGACCGGCCAGGATGACCGGTTTTCCTCAGAGGAGCTGGCCGAACTTTTGGAGGGATGCCCCCTCTCCCTGGAGCTGGCGGGAGCTTACATAAAATGGACGGGGATACCCCTGTCCCGGTACGTTGAAGATTACAAAAAGCGGTTTTTTGACATTTCGGGCAGGACGCCGCCGGGCTTTCCCGAGGCTCTCGCTGCCGTCGTGGCGATCACGACCGAGCAGGTGGGGGCCGTCTCCACGGAGGGGATCGACCTATTGAGCCTCTCCGCATTCCTCGCCCCCGAAGATCTGCCCGTCGACCTTCTCTTAAAGGTCGCCGCGCTTCTGCCCGAGTCGGTGGACCCGGGCCTTCTGGCCCTCGACCGCCGGGGGCTTGTGAGAAGGGACGAAGAAGCCCTATCGGTCCATCCCCTGATCCAGGCCTTCGCCTTCGGCCGCCTCGACAACGAGGGGAGGAAGACCTGGGCCGACGAGACGGCGAGGGCCATCGGGGGCGCCTTCAGCTCTTATCTGGAGGACCTCTCATCCTGGCCGGAGTGCGCCCGCCTCCTCCCCCACGCCCTCGCCTCAACGGAGAAGGTCGAGGAGCTGGGGATCGGATCGGAGCCCGCCTCCCTCCTCTTAAACCAGGTCGGGCTCTACCTCCACCGGAGGGGCGACCTCGCCGGGGCGAGAGACGTGCTCGAGAGGCAGATCCTCCTCGACGAGAGGCTCTATGGACCAAGCCACTCGGAGGTGGCGACCGACCTCAACAACCTTGGATCCGTCCTCCGGGTCCTGGGAGACCTTGCTGGCGCAAAGAGGTGCTTCGAGAGGGGCCTCGCCATCGAGGAGGCGCAAGATGCCCCGGACCGGCTGAAGATCGCCATTCGGGCGAACAACCTCGGCACCGTCCTGAGGTCGTTAGGCGACCTTGGTGGCGCCCTCGCCGCGTTCGAGAGGGCTCTTGCCATCGATCGGGACGCCTACGGCCCCAACCACCTCAAGACCGCCATCCGGCTGAACAACCGAGGGGAGGTCCTCCAGGAGATGGGCGAGATCGAAGGCGCAAAGGAGAGCTACCAGCGGGCCTTTCGGATCTTCCAGCAGTTCCTGGGTCCCAGCCACCACTACACCCAGAGGGCGCGGGAGAACCTGGACTCCCTATCGCAACAGGGCTCAGACTGAAGGAAAAGATGGAGGGGGATCGGCGGCCTGCACCAGCGCCGATCCTCTTTTTTATCGGCTGAAGGAGGGGGACGGACTCCACCCTCTCGGATCGAACTCGTTGTCCTGAAAGTCCTTGACGACGGCGTGGCCCGAAGCCGCCAGGATGCTGTTGAAGTTGATCCAGGAGCCTGTGTCGGGGTCCTGGACATAGGCGACGGCGATCCAGCGGCCGTACCTGTCTTTGCCGCCGAGGTCGTCGACGTCGAGATGGACCTTCTCGCCGAGGAGGATCGTCTCGGCGAAGAACTTGGCGGCCTTCCCCGCCGGGGTGTCGATCTCGGGGCTGTCGACGTCGGCGAGCCTCACCCTCCCGAACCCCTCGACGTCGAAGGTGTCGCCGTCGACGACGTTCGTCACGACGCCCGAAACCTCCGTCGCTGGAACTTCCGCCCGCACCTTCGAGCCGTCCGTTTGAGGCTCGCCGCCTCCCTGCGGCCCCCGCTCCAGACATCCTGCCCCGGCCAAGAGGGCCGCCAGGACCAGAGAGACCGCCAATGCTGATGGGATCTTCATGCAGATCAGGGCCAGCCGTAACGCCACTTGGGGACGTCCCCGTCGGTCAAAACCCAGACCTGGCCGTCGTTGTCGTCGTCGCTGAGGGGCGGGGTTCTCTCCACCTCCAGGTTTGTATCCGTCGTCAGGACGATAGATTCTTCGGAGTTGTCGAGCCACCGGCGCTCCCTGGTCACAAGACGGCTCTTGGCCGGCTCGATGACCGTCCCCTCGGGGATGGCCAGAGCGACGCGATCCCCGCCGGTGGTGGTGAGGGTCCAGCCGCCGACGTCCACCGCCTCATCGCCCCGGTTGAAGATCTTCACCCTCTCGCCGCCGGGCTCGTTGTCGTCGCCGGCGGGGTTCAGCTCCACCTCCCCGATGACCACCTGGCGGAGAGAGGGCCACCAGTCGAGGGGATCGAACTCGTTTTCCCTGTAGTCGGTCACAATCGCAAAGCCGTCGTCCACCAGCATCCGGTTGAAGTTCTCGCCGACATCGCCCGATGGGCTTTCAATGTAGACGACAGAGACCCATCGGCCGTACTGGTCAGTCCCCCTCCGATCGTCCACGTCCAGATAGACCGTTTCTCCCTGGAGGTGGAACTGGGTGTAGAGTTTCGCGACCTCGCCCTCAGGGGTTTCGATCTCCGGCGAGTCGACGTCCGCCAGCCTTACGCTGCCGAAGTCGGTGACTTTGAAGGTGTCTCCGTCCACAACGTTGTAAACCATCCCGGTGGCATTTATTTGGGGCTTTTCAGACTCGCCTCTGAAATCCCTCTCACCGACGGAGACGGTCAGAGAAGCGAAGAGCAGAAGGATGGTGAGGATCGCCGGTCTGCTCATCTGCCAATCTCCAAAAAAATCAACGTAACCAATGAAAAGATGCGAGCGGGACCTCAAAGCCCGATAATTCGGACGAAGTCCCGTCCCCATCTAATCTCTCAGCTCCTCGATCATCTCCTCGACCTCTTCGCGCCCTTCCTGGTAGAAATCCTCCTCGTCGGGGGCCAGCTCCTTCAGGAGCCTCAGAAACTCTCCGGCGTGGACCCTCTCCTCGTCGGCGATGTCCACCAGGACCTCCTTGGCCAGCTCGTCGTCCGTCGACTCCGCCAGCTGCATGTAGAGCTGGACCGCCTCGTACTCGGCGGCGACCATGTACCTCACGGCCCGGATCAGCTCATCTTTGGTCAGCTTCCGGTCGCTGGCTAGACCTGCAAAGGGGTTTGCAAACTCTGGCATCTCTTAATCCTCCAAGAACGTTCCAACTTCGCTATCGTCCTATCAGGTCGGTACCGGCGATATATTTTTCGGTCTTCCTCAGATTCCAATGCCTGAGATATCGAACGTAGAGACGAAAAAAATGGTTCACCCGTCCTGCTTCATTCCGCCCTCCGGGCCGCCGCCACCGCCAGGTAGATGAAGGGGGTGTCCAGGGCCGCGATCAGAAGCTTGATGGCGTACTGGCCCACCATCATCTGGACCAGGACGGAGTTTGGAAGAACGGCGTAAAAGGCGAGGCTGATGAAGATGGCGGTGTCGACCGCCTGGGAGACCATCGTCGAGGCGTTGTTCCGAAGCCAAAGATGCCTTCCCTCGGTCTTATCCCTCCAGTAGTGATAGGCCCAGACGTCGTGATGCTGGCTCACCAGGTACGCGGCCATGGAGGCTCCGATCACCCGGGGGGCGAATCCGAATATGGCATCAAAAGAGGCGGCAAGCTCCGGGTCCATCACCGGCGAAGCCGACCACCGGACGGCGATGAGAATCGAGACGAGCATCACCATGTTCGCTGCGAATCCCGTCCAGACCGCCAGCCTCGCCTTCTTCTTACCGAAGAGCTCGCTCAAGATGTCGGTCATGAGGAAGGTGGAGGCGTAGACGAGGACCGCCGCCGGCGCGATGAAGGGTCCAAAGGTGATCGTCTTCGCGGCGATGAGGTTAGCGAGGACCGTCAGGGCGGCGAAGACCCCGACGGCGATCTCCACCCCGAACCTCGTCGCGACGACTGCGCAGGCCGTCACGATGGCGAGGGTCGCTGCCGCCCAAAAACCGGGGATGAAATCCATGAGTTTGCCTTACCTCACTTCCCATCCGAGCCGGCGAGGGCGAAGTAGGCGAGGAGAGACTCCAGCTGTATCCGCTCGTTGGCGCCCTCCGTCATCCGAAAATCGATCTCTCCGATCCTGTCCATCAGCCTCACCACCGTCGTGGCGGATAGATCGTCGGAGTCCATGAGGCTGAGCATCTGCCGGTGGATCGAGATTATGACGTCTTCGCCCGAGAGCCCCTGGACCAGGAGGAGATCGTCGAGGAGGCCTCTCGCAGCGGTGAACTTGCCGGCGAGGGCGGTCTCCATCAGCTCTTTGATCTGCTCGGGCCGGGCGGTGGCGGTGATCTGGTAGATAGTCTCCCCGGTCACCTCCTCCTCCATCAGAGACGCCGCCTGGAGGGCGTTGATCGCCTTTCTCATGTCGCCCCTTGCGACGTAGATTATGGCATCCATCCCCTCCTTAGTCACCTGGACGCCCTCGTCTTTGGCGATCTTATTCATCCTCTCGGCGACGGCCTCCTCGGACAATGACCTGAACCGATATACGGCACACCTCGACTGGATCGGCTCGATGATCTTGGAGGAGTAGTTGCAGGAGAGGATGAACCTGCAGATGGAGCTGTACCTCTCCATCGTCCTCCGGAGGGCGCTCTGGGCGTCGCTGGTGAGGGCGTCGGCCTCGTCGAGGAAGATCACCTTGAACTCGGCGTCGCCGAGGGGCGCTGTCCTGGCGAAGTCCTTCACCTTGTGCCGAACGACGTCGATCCCCCGCTCGTCGCTGGCGTTCAGCTCGATGAAGTTCGCCCGCCAGTCGTCGCCATAGAACTCCCTCACCATGCTGATGGCCGCCGCAGTTTTGCCGACGCCCGGCGGCCCCGAGAAGAGGAGGTGGGGGACGTTTCTGCTCTTTACGTAGGACTTGAGCCTCCTCACTATCTCCTCCTGGCCCACCACGTCGTCCAGGCTCGTCGGCCTGTACTTCTCGATCCAGATCTCCTCTTTTATCCCGGACCCCTCCTCAAAACGACTTGGCCTCCATCTCTATATCAAATTTCCCTCGATACGAAGAGACGCCATCAGAGCAGCCGATCCGAGAATCCGAACAACATCCAAAAGTTATTATATACTTATGCGACTGAGATGATCTTATGAAGACATCAAAGCTCACCTTTCTGGCGCTGGCCCTTCTGGCGGTGCCAGCGGCGATGGGGGTGCCAAACCCCTCCTCGGTCTACTGCGATGCCCTGGGTTACGGCCTGGAGACGAGGACCGACCCCGGGACGGGCGGCGAGGTCGGATGCTGCGTCTTCCCCGACGGGTCGGCCTGCGAGTTGTGGGCCTTCTATCGGGGCGAGTGCGGCCAGAACTTCACCTACTGCGAGCGGCAGGGCTACAGGATCGAAAACCGGGTGGAGGATATGGGAAGCTACACCGTCAACTACGCGGCCTGCGTCTTCGACGACTCCTCTGAATGCAGCGAGCAGAGCTATCTCAGCGGCGAGTGCGGCCCCTCCGACTGCAGCCGATGGACGATGAAGGAGGGGTGCAAGAAGCCCGTCGATGACTCGGGCCTGATCTCGAAGACCGCCCGGATCAACAACTCCGCGGGCAAGAGCGCCGAGGACGTCCTCGGATGGGACGTGATCCGGAAGGGCGAGGACGGAAGGTGCCTCAGCTGCTACGTCGCCCAGGCTCCCCTGGAGGGGATGACCGAGCCCGCGGAGGTGGACTGCCCCCTGGGGGTCCGAGCCTTTGACAGCTACACTCTGAACTTTGAGGACGCCATCGCAGCGATGAAGTCGATGCGCTGCGGCAGCACCTTCGTCGAGCTGAGCCTGTTCTGGCCCCTCGCCCCGGAGGCCGAGGAGCCGGAGTGGCACATCAAGACAGACATCGGAAACGAGATCGTGGTCGGCGCCAACAGCGGAAGTTCTCGGTGCTGAACGGCTCCGGGGCTGCGGGGCGATTCCGTCCGGCACCCCTCTCCCTTCGAGAGCCTCGCCCTTCAAGAGAACAATTTTATTTCTGCGCCCGACTACATCGTCGTCGTGAGGTCGGGAGATGAGGACCGCGATTGATGTCGCCCTATTCTGGGCCGCCTTTTTGGCGGCGATCTCGGCAACAGGGTCGGCCTTCGAGATGAGGGGGCCCGTCGCCGAGGTCGTCGACGGCGAGAGCTACAGCTGGTCGGCTCAGGAGTTTGCAGGGTTCTACTACGACCTGGACGACGACGCCGGCGGCGAGCATCTGAGCCTTTCGATCTCCGACGGGGCGGTCGAAGCTTCCGGGGCGGTTTACGCCACCCGGGCCCAGGCAGAGCCGATGGAGTTTTCGGCCTGGGGGAGCCGCTGGACCATCGGCTTTCTGGGCGAGGCTCATTTCGCAGGCTACTCTGACGGCTACCTCTCCGACGAGTCCGGGGGCGAGGTCCTCCTTCGGGACGAGAGGATCGCGAAGGTCCTCATCGACGACGACGAGGATAGGACGATCGAGAAGGACGTCCCCCTGAGGCTCGAAGAGGGGTACACGCTCGCGGTCGAGGAGGTCGACCCCGAGGGGGATAAGGTATCCATCGCGCTCTTCAAAGACGGGGAGAGGGTCGACTCGGCGGTCGTCGAACTGTCTGGTGAGAACGGCTCGTCCCCCGGCGGGACCTACCTCTACAAGAGGCCCGTCGGTGGAGAAGATGTTGTCTTCATCGCGGCCCACCTCAAAAACGCCTTCTTCAGCGGCGGAGACTTTCTTGTGACCGTCGACGGCCTCTGGCAGATCTCCGATGAGACGGTCCTGATCGAAGAGGGGGACCAGGAGGGCGAGATGACCGTCGATGAGGTGGACCCCGACGAGATGACCATCGCCATGACGAACGAAGACCGGAATATAGGCTTTTCAAAAGGCAGGTCGAAGCACCTCCTGGGCGACATCTTGATAAAAACCGCCGATCAGGATGACGTTGAGGATGGCGTCGAGGATGATGTCGAGGACGCCGTCAACGCCTCTGCAGGACGGCCCGAAGACCCCCTGCGGTTCTGGATCTATAGAGAGGTCGAAGAGCCGGGCAGCTACGAGGTGAGGGGCAGCCCCGGCGAGGTCGTCGACGGCTCGACCTGGACCTGGAACTCCACCACCTTCGGGGGCTTTTATTACGATCTTGACGAGGGGCTGGGGGACGAGTCCATCACCCTGAAGATCGCCGACGGCGGGCTGGAGGAGGAGACAGGCGCCGTTTACGTCGCCAGGGCCCAGAGGACGGGGACGGAGTTTGAGGGTTGGGGCGACTTCTGGACCATCTCCCTCCTCGGCGAGCCCCAGTTCGCAGGGTACGCGGGCGGCCTCCTCGAAGAAGAGTCTGAAAGCCCCAACATCCTCGCCGAGGAGGAGCTTGTCAAGGTCCTCATCGACGACGACCGGCGGGAGACCTTCGACACCGACAGCCCCCTGGGCCTCGCTGACGGGTACAAGCTGGCCCTGGAGTCGGTGGACGAGGGAGGGGAGAAGGTCTCTCTAGCCCTCTTCAAGGAGGGGATCTTGATGGACTCCACGGTCATAGAGCCGTCGAGGGCCGGGGCCGATCTTTTGGACCAGACCTACCTTTATAAGAGGCGCGTCGGCGGTGCCGAAGACCTGGTAGTCATAGCCGTCCACTTTCGGAGCGCCTTTTTCTCCGGCGACGACGGCTTCGCCGAGGTCGACGCCATCTGGCAGATCTCCGACGAGGCTGCGCCCGTCGAGGAGGGGGACGATTACGGGGAGATGACAGTCCAGGAGGTCGATACCGGAGATATGACGATCAGATTGGCGAACGAGGAGGAGATCGGCCTGAAACCCGATGACGACCTGCCTCTGCTCGGTGATATAAGGATCAGGACGGCGGACCAGGCCGTCGACGACGCGATCAACGCCTCGTCAGGCCTCCCTGAAAAACCCCTCAGGTTCATCGTCTACAGGCAGGTCGTCATCGAAAACTGACCAAAGATCAGATCCAAAACCATGGCAACCTATTTCCGCCTCACTTTCCATGGCGATTCATATCATATTTTTTTCCAGAACAAGAATTATAAGGGATGATCACCACCTATTTAAAGAGATCTTTTTACTGGGCGGTGTTTCGCGATGAAGGAAGCCATGTTTTACGAAAAGCTGGAAGGTGGAGATGTTCGGTGCGGGCTTTGCAATCACTTCTGCCGAATTAAGCCCAAAAAGAGGGGGATCTGCGGCGTCAGGGAGAATGAGGACGGGACCCTGGTGACCCTGGTCTACGGTAAGCTAATAGCGATGCACGTCGACCCCATAGAGAAGAAGCCCCTCTTCCACTTCATCCCCGGCCACCTTAGCTACTCCATCGCCACCGTCGGGTGCAACTTCAGGTGCCTCCACTGCCAGAACGCCGATATATCCCAGATGCCCAGGGAGAGGGGGATCATAGCGGGAGAGGAGGTGAAGCCCGAGAGGGTGGTGGCGGAGGCCCTAGCAGCGGGGTGCCAGTCGGTCGCCTTCACCTACACCGAGCCCACCATCTTCTTCGAGTACGCCCTCGACGTCTCGAAGCTCGCGGCAGAGAGGGGCCTCAAGAACGTCTTCGTCAGCAACGGGTACATGAGCGATGAGGCGACGAGGACGATCGAGCCGTACCTCGACGCCATCAACATCGACCTCAAGGGCGACGACGACTTTTACAAGAAGGTCTGCGGCGCGAGGCTCGATCCCGTCAAGAGGACTATCGAGCTGATGGTGAGCCTCGGGATATGGGTGGAGGTGACGACGCTGCTGATACCGGGCTACAACGACTCGGACCAGCAGCTCCGAGATATAGCCGAGTTTTTGGTGGGGGTCAGCCCCGATATGCCCTGGCACGTCACGGCCTTCTACCCGACCTACAAGCTGAGGGACGCCCCGCCCACCCCCGCCAAGACGATCCGGCGGGCAGCGAAGATCGGAAGGGATGCGGGCCTCTCTTACGTCTACGGAGGAAACATCCCCGGCGAGGACGAGAACACTGGTTGTGCAAACTGCGGCGAGCCCCTAGTCGAGCGGTTCGGCTTTCGGGTGGAGAGAAACGGGATCGTCGACGGCAGGTGCCCAAGCTGCGGAAAAGATGTCCCTGGAGTCTGGTAATTTGATCCACATCCTTTTTCGCGAACTCGCGCCTCTCCCGCGGTAGCCACCGATATAAGCCTGGATGTCAGATAACAGGATCCGGATATGTCAACTAATGAGGGACTTCTGGTGGGTTCTGTCGCCGGGATAGATGCGGAGGCGATCGAAGCGGTGGCAAAGAGGGAAGGCGTAAGCCCCTCCTTTCTTCGCAAGCAGGTGGCAGCGGGTCGAGCGGTATTGATGGTCCGGGAGGGAAAGGCGCCCCTCGGGATTGGGGAGGGCCTGAGGACGAAGGTCAACGCCAACATCGGAACCTCAGCAGATCTGGCCGATCCCGAGATGGAGGTGGAGAAGGCGAAGACGGCAGAGAGGTACGGGGCAGACACTATCACCGACCTCTCTACGGGAGGGCCGATAGATTACATACTTGGAAGAATAAAAGAGGCGATAAGCACCCCTCTGACGACGGTCCCGATCTATCAGACGGTCGCCGAGAAGGGATCCTTTGAGGCGGTGACCGAGGGGGACCTCTTCCGCACCATCAGAAAACATCTCCGGGGTGGGGTATCGTCCGTCGTCCTCCACGCTGCCATTACCCTCGATATGCTGGAAGAGCTGAAGAGGACAGAGAGGATCATGGGGGTCGTCTCCAAAGGAGGCTCCTTCACATCGGCCTGGATGCTGGAGAAGGGGGAGGAGAACCCCTTCCTCACTCATTTCGACGATATATGCGGGCTTCTCGCCGAAAGGGGGGCGGTCCTGTCTCTTGGGAACGGAATGAGGAGCGGCTGCATTCACGATCCGATGGACGGCCTCCAGAGAAGGGAGCTACAGATGAACGCCGATCTCGCCCTGAGGGCCAACCGCCTCGGGGTCCAGGTCATCGTGGAGGGGATGGGAGGACATGTCAGACCAGACAAGATACCCGACTACGTCGCCCTCTACAAGGAAATAACGAACCATCGGCCCCTCTTCGTCGCCGGCCCCCTCCCGATCGAGGTCGGCGTGGGCTACGACCACATCTCAGGCTGCGTCGGAGGGGCTCTGGCGGCCGGGGCCGGGGCCGACTACCTCTGTTACATAACCCCCTCTGAGCATCTGGCCCTGCCCGATGCCGCCCAGGTGAGGGAGGGGGTAGTGGCCTTCAAGATCGCAGCCCACATAGGGGATACCATAAAGTACGGGCCGATGTCCGAAGACAGAACCCTCGCCATCTTCAGGCGGCAGCGGGACTGGAAGAATCAGTTCAGGCACGCCATCGATGGCGAGAGGGCCACCGAGATCCACGCCCGGGACGGGAGAGGGGCCTGCACCATGTGCGGGAGATACTGCGCCATCGCCATCATGGAGGGCTATCTTAAGGGATCTCTCTAGTATAACAGTTCCAAATTAACATATCAATACACCACGATCATTATCAACAACAATTCCGCCTGCCATTTTATCCATTTTGTACTTCCACTTAAATATCGTTGGAGTTTCATTCATAGC
>Ga0116202_10002213_pt1 | contig 11553 bp, 10 predicted proteins | sample LakKivw325mmetaG_FD_94479 | JGI IMG/M metagenome (GOLD analysis project Ga0116202, IMG submission 94479) | Anoxic lake water microbial communities from Lake Kivu, Rwanda to study Microbial Dark Matter (Phase II) - Lake Kivu water 325m metaG | ecosystem: Environmental > Aquatic > Freshwater >... | reverse complement strand
TCGTGTTCTTCGTGGGTTTCGTGGCGTCTTCAGTCTCCGGTCTGCTCGCCAGCGTCTCCGAGCGCGGCGAGGATGCGCTCGGCGTCCTCGGCCCGGCCCAGGCGCAGGTACGAGAACGCGAGCGCGGTGCCGGCCTGGCGGTGCTTCGCCGGTTCGTAGTGCTTTTCCAGCAGCTTCACCGCGGCCTTGTGGTCTTCCTTCTTCTGATGCAGCCGCGCCAGGGCGACGAGCAGGCCCTCGTCGCCCGGCACCCTGCGCAGCAGGCTCTCGTAGAGCCTGGCGATCTCGTCGTAGCGGCCGGACTCGTAGTAGGCGGCCTCGAGCCGCTCGCGGACGAGCGGGTTGCGCGCGGGGTCCTGTTCGATTATTGCGGTCCAGGTGCTGATTGCGGCTTCGGTGTCACGGTGGGCGAGCTGGTGGTCGCCCAGATAGAGCCTCGCCTCGAGCGAGTCCGGGTCGAGTCTCAGCGCTGCGGCGAAGTGCTTCTCGGCCTTGTCCGGAGCGTTCGGGGAGAGCGCCCGGCCCAGCTCGGCGTAGAGCTTCGCGGTCCAGGGACGGTCCGCGGGCGCGGGCCTGAGCTCGGCCAGCAGTTGCTCGCACTTGTCAAAGGTCGCGGTTTCGACGTAGAGCCTGAGCAGCGACTCGGTCGACCACTGGTCGGCGCGGCCGAGCCGGACGAGCTCTTCGAGGGTCGAGACCGCCTTGAGCTTGCGGTCCGAGGACAGGTAGTCGCGGGCCAGGGTGCGGAGCACTCTCACCTCGTCCTGTGGCCTCAGGTTGCGGCGCAAGGCGAGGTTCTCGTGCACCTTCAGGCCGCGTTCGATCTGGCCCTGCTTCAGAAGCACGTCGCCGAGCCGGAGCCAGGCGTCGATGTTGTTGGGGTCGAGACGGACCGCCTCTTTGAGCTGTTCGGCCGCGTCGTCGAGCCGGCCGTCGAGCAGCAGTTGCAGGCCGTCGACGTAGGCCGGGGTCACGGCGCGGCGCCGGCGGATGAAGTCGCGGACGATCGGGTAGAGCGCGACCAGCACTACCAGGAGGACGACGACGATAAGGCCGGTCATCGCTGCTCCTCTTTCGGCGCTTCAAGCGGCGCGTTGCGGAACGCGGCCAGCTCGTCGGTGAGGGCGTCGATTTCCTTTCGCAGCCGGCGCAGCCGGGCGCGAAGCTGGATCTCGGAGATAAGCGTGAAGATGCCGACGCAGAGCGCGCCGAATGCGAAGGCGTAGAGCATCACGAACGCGACCGGAACGTGCTCGTAGGTCATTCCGAACACCCGCGCGGTCGCGAGCTCCTGGGCGTTGGTCAGCGCGAGGACCAGCAGCAATACGAACGCGAGGAGTATCAGCACCATTCTGACTATTACCATCTTCCCTCCATCAGTTGGCCGGGCCGGCCACCGGGGTCCAGCCCGAGATTCGAGTCACCGTGAAATCCCTGATTGTGCCGACCGGCACCGGCCCGGGCACGATGACGACCGTGCCGTCTCCGGTCCGCGCCGTCATGCCGCCGCGCGGGGCCACACCTTCGACCATCAGTTCGACCCGGCGGCCGACGAGCGAGCGGTGATGAGCGCGGGTGATGTCGTTCTGCAGCGCGATGAGCCGTTCGAGCCGTTCCTGCGCCACGGCGTCGGGCACGGCCGGGCCCATCTGTTCGGACGCGGTGCCGGGCCGGACCGAATAGCGGAACATGTACGCATAGTGATACCCGATTGTCCGCACCAGTTCAAGTGTGGCGGCGTAGTCCGCGTCGGTTTCTTGCGGAAATCCGACGATGATGTCAGTGGTCAGGCCGAGGCCGGGAATGAGCTTTCTGGCCAGCTCGACCCGTTCGAGATACTCGGCCCGCGTGTAGCGCCGGTTCATCAGCTCAAGAATCCGGTCTGAGCCGGACTGCAGCGGCAGGTGCAGGGCCGGGCAGACCTTGGTCGTGTCGGCAATCGTCTCGAGGAACCGCTCGGTCACGTCCCGGGGATGGGAGGTCAGGAACCGGACCCGGGCGATGCCGGGCATAGCAGCCACCTGCTGCAACAGGCCTGAGAAGTCGCAGCCGTCAGACCGGTACGCCAGCACGTTCTGGCCCAGGAGCGTAACCTCCTTCACGCCCTGGTCGAGCAGCGAGCGTGCCTCGGCCAGAACCTGCGCGGCCGGTTTGGAGCGTTCCCGGCCCCGGACAAAGGGCACGATGCAGTAGCTGCAATAGTTGTCGCAACCGCGCGTCACGGTGACCGAGCCGGAAACCGGGCTCTCGGGCACGGGCATGATGCCGTCGTAGCACTCGGGGCTCTGGTCGAGCGAGAACACCGGGGAGCCGATTTTGGATTTTGGATTTTGGATTCTGGATTGAGAAGGGAGAACCGAGGCGAGCAGCTCCGGCAGCCGGCGGTAGCCGTCCGGGCCAACGACGAGGTCAGCGCCGTGGTCGCTTGATAACGCGGCCTTGAGGTTCTGGGACACGCAGCCCAGCACCGCCACGACGCGGCCGGGCGAACGCTCCTTGAGTCCGCGGAAATCCCCGAGCCGGCCCAGGGCCCGCTGCTCGGCATGGTCGCGCACCGAACAGGTGAGCATGAGCAGGACGTCCGCCTCGTTCTCGTCGCTCGTTTCCGAGTACCCGGCGGACGAAAGAATGCGGCGGACGATGCCGGCCTCGTGCCGGTTCATCTGGCAGCCGTAGACCTCAAGGAAGAAGCGGCTCATCGTGTCCCGGTATTCTACCCGACCAGTCGGAAAGTCAAGGGTGGGCGATTCCGGTTGACAACCGGCGCGCGTGCAAGGATAATACTGCCCGAGGTTACGCCCGGGCCCGAACCCACACCACATTTCGGCGGTATTGGCCGGTGGCGCAGACCTGCAAGCAGTCAAGGAGAAGCTGATGGACGAAGAAGCTCTGTACGACAAGACCGGCCGCGCGGCGTTCAGGCTGTGCGGCAGCGTGTTCCATGATTTCGTGGGTAAGCCGCGCGGGTTCCTGGTCGGCTCGACGGTCTACGACCTGCGCGGCCAGCACCGCGGGTTCTATTCCAAAGGTGTCGTGCGCGACCGGATGGGCCGGGTGCTGGGGTTCTGCGCTGATGCGGACTGTAACGGGCTGGTCCTGCCGCACGCGGACATTCCGCCGGTGCCCTACAAGAACCTGCCCGCGCCCGAGGTCCCGGCCGGGTTGGCCGAGGTCGCACTGCCGGCCGAGGTGCCGGCGTGGTCAATCATGCGGCTTGAGAACATGCTCGTCTAGTCTGTTCCATGCAGCGACCGCCGGCCCTTTTGGGCCGGCGGTCGTCGTCGGGCCGGCATATTGACATCCACAGGCCCGGAAATACAATTCCCGCAGATGAGAATCGGACTACCCCGGGCGCTGCTCTATTACCGCTACGGCCGGTTCTGGGAGGAGTATCTCTCAGGCCTGGGCGCCGATGTGGTGCTGAGCCGTCCGACCGACGCCGACCTGCTGCAGCGCGGGCTCGCGGTGGTGTCGAGCGAGGTGTGCCTGCCGATAAAGATCGCAGCCGGGCACGTGCTCGACCTGGCCGACCGGGTGGATACCATTTTCCTGCCCAGGATGTTCTCGCTCGACGACGGGCTGTACGCGTGCCCGAAGATGATCGGCATCGTTGACGTGTGCCGGATGATGCTCGGCAACCGGGTCCGGCTCATCGCGCCGGTCATCAAGGGCGACCTGTATGGCCCGCACTTCCGCGCCGGGCTTGCCATCTGCCGTAACCCGTTCCGCGTGGCGCAGGCGATCAGCCGCGCGCGCGCAGCCCTCGAAGAAGAGCGGCCGGAACCGGCGTTTCCGAAGGGTGAGAAGCGGGTCGCGCTCATCGGCCACTTCTATAACACTGGGGACGGGTACGTGGCCGACGCCATCATCCAGGGGTTTCGGAGCCGTGGTTACCGGGTCGTGTGCAAGGACGACCTGCCGCAGGGCGTCTTGCGCAGCCGGGCCGGGTTCAGCCGCAACATCCGCTGGGTGTACGAGCGCGAGCTGTACAACGCCTTCGTCCACCTGAAGGACAAGGTGGACGGCGCGTGCGTCATCGTCTCGATGGGCTGCGGCCCGGACTCGCTCGTGGCCGAGTTCATGCGCGAGGAGTCGGCGCAGGCGCGCCTGCCGTTCCTGCAACTGGTGATTGATGAACACACCGGCATGGCCGGGCTGGTCACAAGAATCGAGGCATTCGTCGAACTGGCTGAACGCAGCCGCATGAAGGTCCGCGCGGCGTAGCGGTCCTGCTCCAACTGTGAAGGCGACATTCCCGTATTTCGGCTTCGACACCTATGCGCTCAAGTCATTCGTCGAGGCGCTCGGGGCCGAGGTCGTGCTGCCGCCGGCCACCTCGCGCCGGACGCTCGAGCTTGGGGTCGAGCACTCGCCCGAGCTCATCTGCATGCCGTTCAAGATTACGCTCGGGAACATGCTTGAAGGTCTGGAGCGGGGCGCGGACACTATCCTCATGGCCGCGGGTGCGCGCAAGTGCCGGTTCGGGTACTACCACTACCTGCAGAAGGCGGCGCTGGTCCGGCTCGGGCACAACCAGCGCCTCGTGCCGGTGTCCCAGTATTCGCCGTACGGGTTTGTGTTCCGGCTGATGCCGTCTCTGTTCGGCGTTTCCGGCACCCGGGTACTGCGCGCAGTGTTTCTGATGATCGCCAAGAGCTCGATGACCGAGGAGTTTAGAAAGCTCCTCAACCGGTCCCGGGCCACGGACTTCGAATCAGCGGAGAGGAAGTGCCGAAAAGCGCTGGCTCTGATTGAGCAGGCGGGCACGATGTCCGAGGTGCGCGAATGCCGGCGTGAGCTGCGCGAGCTGTTCCGGCCCAACGGCCGGCGGCCTGAGCTGCGGGTCGGCATGGTCGGCGAAATCTACTTCATGATTGAGCAGTACGCGAACCAGGAGATTGAGAAGGAGCTGGGCCGGCTCGGGGTCGAGGTGCTGTTCGAGCGGAGCCTGTACCACCACATCATGCACCTCTTGAGGATTGACCCGGGTTACGCGCGGTCGCGGCGGCTGGCGCGGCGGTACTTGCGCGAGTGCCCGGGCGGCGAGGCGATAAGGACCGTGGGTGAGGCGATTCACTTCCAGGAGAGCGGCACGGTGGACGGCATCGTCCACGTTTTCCCGTTCACCTGCATGCCGGAGAACATGGCGCTCGAAGGGCTGCAGCAGTTGACCGCGGACACCGGCATCCCGGTGCTGTCATTGTCGTTCGACGAGCACACGTCGAGGACCGGGCTGTTGACCCGGCTCGAGGCGTTCGTTGACCTCCTCAAACGGAAGAAGCGTGAGCAAAGGGTATCTCGGAATTGACGTCGGCTCGATTTCCACCAAGGGGGTGGTGGTGGACGAGTCTTACCGGGTGCTCGCCAGCCAGTACTTGCGGACCCAGGGCAGTCCGGTCAGCTCGATAAAGCGGCTCTTGTCCGAACTCGGGACCATGCTGGACAGCGGGGTCGAAGTCGCGGGCGCGGGCACGACCGGGTCAGCGCGGCGTCTGGCCGGCGTGATTGTCCAGGCGGACATCGTCAAGAACGAGATTATCGCCCACGCGGTCGCGGCCGGGTACTTCCATCCCGAGGCGAAGACGGTGCTGGAAATCGGGGGCCAGGACTCCAAAATCATCATTCTGCGCGACGGCATCCCGGTGGACTTCGCGATGAATACGGTCTGTGCAGCAGGAACGGGCAGTTTTCTCGACCACCAGGCCACGAGACTCTCGGTGCCGATTGAGGAGTTCGGCGGGCTGGCGCTGAAAGCCAGGAACCGCGTGAACATCGCGGGCCGGTGTACGGTATTCGCGGAGTCGGACATGATTCACAAGGCCCAGCTCGGCATCGCGGCCGAGGACATCATCGCGGGCTTATGCGACGCCATCGTGCGCAACTACATGAATACGGTGGCCCGGGGCAAGGACATCCAGCCGACGATCCTGTTCCAGGGCGGGGTGGCGGCGAACGTCGGGGTCAGAGACGCTTTCGAGAGGCAACTCAAGCACAAGGTCGTCGTGCCTGAGCAGTTCCTCGTGATGGGCGCTTTGGGCGCGGCGATCCTCGCGCGCGAGGAGACGAAGGGCGAGAGCACGAAGTTCGCCGGGTTCGGGACCGCGCAGGTCCAGTTCGCAACCAGGGCGTTCGAGTGCGACGGGTGCCCGAACCAGTGCGAGGTCATCGAGACCCTGCGCGAGGACAAGGTCATTGACCGATATGGGGACCGCTGCGGCAAATGGTCGCAGCTCGGCTGACGACCGCAACCACAGTGGGGGCCGACGGCGACGACGGACAGGTCCAGACCGGCCTGGGACGCCGGATGCCGGCAATCCGACGCCCCAAACCGGGTGTGCTTGACCGTTCACAGGCTCGGCATATAATCGGCCGTGCCGTTTTCTCTCGACGACCGGATTCAAGAGCTGTCGGCAGTAGAGACCCTACCGAGGCCGTTCCGTAACGCGGCGGTGGCATTCAGGCAGCCGAACTCACCACCCGCTGCCCCAGTTCCTAGACACCAAGACCCAAAGACGTCGGGCCACGAAGTGAACCACAGCGGTGCAGTAAGACGTGTGGTCCGTGTTCGTCCGTGCCGGTCCTTGTCAGTCCCATGAGGCAATCCGGACCCGCGAACCGCAGTCGTCAACCGCGCCCCTCGCACCTTGCCCCTCGTACCTCTGCTCTGGCCGGGTATCAGCGCACCGGCGTCTTGACCGCGGCCGAGGCGGCGAAGCTCGGCCAGGTGCCGACACTTGAGCGGCTGAAGAAGGGGCCGGTGGTGACCATCGAGTGCGTGGAGCGGATTCCCTGTAATCCCTGCACCGCCGCGTGCGCCAGGAAGGCGATTACGATTACCGGCGGCCTGGTCGAACTGCCCAGGGCGGACTTCGACAAGTGCAACGGCTGCACGGTCTGCATTGCGCGATGCCCGGGACTGGCGATATTCGTTATCAACTACAACTACTCCAAGACCGAGGCGACGGTCACGCTGCCGTACGAGCTCCTGCCCAGGCCGGTGAAAGGGCAGAAGGTCGCGGCCCTGGACCGGTCCGGCCGCAAAGTGGCGACCGGGACCGTGGTCAAGGTGCTGGACGCGCCGGCGCTCGACCGCTGCGCGGTGGTGACCGCGGCGGTGCCGAAGAAGCTGTGGAATGAGGTGAGAAGCATTCGGATTCAAAGAACCACAGATGAACACGGATGAACACAGATGGAGAGCAACTGCAGCGCAGGCTTGTGCTTGAGCTTGGGCTTGCGCCTGACAATCAGCGGCGCGCAGGCCGAACAGGAAGGGGATAAGCGATGATACTTGTGCTTGCCGCTCTGCTGTCCGTAGCGCCGCAGATGCCGTTGTCCCTTGCGACGACGGACGACGCGCTGTCGGTCTTCGCGAACCCAGCCGGGCTGGGGCTGGGCCGGGGCGCTGAGCTGTATTACCTGTACGACATGCACGCCGGTTACTTCTGGAAGAACCACGCGCTGGCCGCGTCGGCCGGCCCGCTGGGCGCGTTCTGGGAGCCGGGCAGCCGCTGGGGCGTGGCGCTGGGCACAGGCAGAGGCGGCATCTACTCCGGCGCGCGGATTTCCCGCGACACCCTGACTAGGTTCGACCTGGGCGCGATGTGGCGGTTCGGGCGCTGGGTGTCGCTCGGCGCAACATGGAACGACATCGGCCATTCATGGGGCTCACTTGGCGCGGGTGTCGGCGTTCGGCCGCTCGGCGACCGGCTGACCGTCTCGGCTGACGTTTACTCCACGAGCGTGGGCAGGCCGGGAGTCGCGTTCTCGCTCCCGGTGCTCGGTCTTGAGGTCGAGCCGGTGGACGGGCTGGTACTGGCCGGCCGGGTCAGGCCGGACGACTGGAGCTTCAACGCCGGCGTGATGCTGGGACTCGGGAACGCGGGCCTGGGTGGAGTCTGGAGCCGCGTGGGCAGGGACAATCAGGCCGGACTCGCGCTGCGGGTGAGCAATGACCGACGTCGCAGCCTCATTCCCCGGCCGAGTAGCTATCTCGACATGCGGCTGGCCGGAGGGGTGGAAGACGTGAAGCCGGGCTTCAGCCTTTCCGGTTCCGGCGTGACACGCACAACCTGGGAGCTTCTCGACCTCCTGAAGCAGGCGACCGACGACCCGAAGGTCCGCGCGATTCTTCTGCGCCTGGACGAACCACACATGAGCCTCGCCCACGCGCAGGAGCTGCGCTCGGCGCTTCTTGCGTTCCGTTCCGGAGGCCGCAAGGTGCTGGTGTACAGCCATTCGCTGGGCATGGGCAGCTACTACATCGCGTCGGCCGCGGACAAGGTAGTCATGCACCCTTTGGGCGACGTGGTGATACCGGGCGTGTCCGGCACGGCGATGTTCCTGAAAGGCACGCTTGACAAGCTGGGCATCGTGTTCGAGCCGACCCGGCACGGCAAGTATAAGAGCGCGGTCGAGATGTTCTCCGAAGATTCGCTCTCGCCCGCGAACCGCGAGCAGTTGCAGGCGCTGGTGGACGCGGCGTACGAGGAGTTCTGCTCCGGCGTCGCTTCGGGCCGGGGCATGTCGCGCGGCCGCGTGGACACGCTGGTCAACACCGGGTTCTATCGCGCGAGCGCGGCGCAGGCCGCGGGCCTGGTGGATAATTCCTGCTACGACGACGAGCTGGACAGCCTGGTGCGGCAGGAGTTTCGAGGCCTGGGCAAGTTTGCTGAGAAGGGCCTGGGCGTGACCGAGTTCCGCACCGACTGGCAGGACCTGCCGAAGGTCGCGGTCGTATACGCGTCCGGCGACATCGCGACCGGCGAGTCGCGCACCGACTTCCTTACCGGGGGCCAGACCATGGGCGCGAACACCATCGTCCGGGCGCTGCGCAAGGCCAGGCAGGACCGAAGCGTCAAGGCAATCGTGCTGCGGGTGGACTCGCCGGGCGGGGACGGGTTCGCGTCCGACCTCATCTGGCGCGAGGTGACGCTGGCCGGGAAGAAGAAGCCGGTCGCGGTCTCGATGGCCGGGGTGGCGGCGTCGGGCGGGTATTACATTTCCTGCCCGGCCGAGATGGTGTTCTGCCTGCCGGGGACCCTCACCGGCTCAATCGGCGTGTTCAGTTTCCAGTTCATGACCGAGGGGCTGTATAACAAGCTCGGCATCAACCGGGAGACGGTCAAGCGCGGGGCGCACGCGGACATGACCGACGCGCGGCTGATGACTCAAGAAGAGGATTCGATGGTCCAGGCCGAGATTGACGCCTTCTACGACCAGTTCATCCGCAAGGTGGCGGACGGCAGAAAGCTCTCGGTCGAGCACGTTGACTCGGTCGGCCAGGGCCGGGTCTGGGCAGGCAAGGACGCGCTGGCCGCGGGCCTCGTGGATTCGCTCGGCGGGTTCCTGGCCGCGGTCGAGTGGGCGAAAAAGAAGGCCGGGGTGAAGGACTGCGAGTACGTGTTCTACCCTGAGCCGAAGACCGGATTCGGCGGGATGATGGAGCGGATGATGAAGGCCGCGCTGCCGGAAGTGAGATTGTGGCGGTGAAGGAAAGGGGTCGAGGGGTCAAGGGTTCAAGGGTTCAAGGGAAGAAGCCGAAACCCAGTCGCGAGTCCAGAGTCCAGCGTCCAAAGTCCAAAGTCGTCATTGTCTGCCGCTGCGAGGAGGTGACCGAGGAGGAGATTCGCTCGGCAATCAGGAACGGGCATCATTCACTTGAAGAGGTCAAGCGCGTGCTTCGGACCGGGATGGGTCACTGCCAGGGACGGGGCTGCCTGCGAATAATCGCGCGGATGATTCAGGATGAGACCGGGATTCCGGCAGCAAACCAGAAGCTGCCGAGACCCAGGCCGCCGTTGAAGCCGCTGCCACTGGGGGTGCTGGGGAAGTGGAAAGATGAGTAGGTAGGAGAGAGACAAAGTGACAAAGAGACAAAGTGACAAAGTGATAGAGTCGGAAACTCTGCCACTCTGTCACTATGTCACTCTATCACTCTATCACTTCAGCAAATGAGCCGAACTGCAGACACCGTCGTCATCGGCGCCGGGATTATCGGCGCGGCGACCGGGTACTATCTCGCCAGGCGCGGGCACAAGGTCATCGTGCTGGAGCGCGACTTCCCGTGTTCGGGCTCGACCGGCCGGTGCATCGGCGGCATCCGGGCCCAGTTCACGCACGACCTGTCCATCCGGGTGATGCTTGAAAGCGTGCGGATGTTCTCGACTCTGCACGAGGAATTCGGGAAGCCGGTTGACTGGCACCAGGGCGGATACCTGTTCCTGGCGTTCGACGAAGCACGGAAGCAGGCGTTTCTCAAAGCCATCGAAGTCCAGCGCAAGTATGGGCTGGCGGTTGACTACGTCGCCGCGGATACCTGTGCCAAGATTGTGCCGGGCCTTGCCACCGATGGGCTCCTGGGCGGCGCGTACTGCCCGACCGACGGCCAGGCTGACCCGTTCAAGGTGACCTACGGGTATCTTGACGGTATCAGGCGGGCAGGGTCAGCGGTGCTGGTGAACACTGAGGTCAAGGCAATTACCTCCGCGAACGGCCGGGTAGTGTCGGTCACCACGAACTCAGGCGAGGAAGTCTTCGCGGCCAACGTCATTATTGCGGCCGGGCCCTGGGCCGCGGACGTGGGCAGGCTCGCGGGCGTGGACGTACCGGTCAAGGCCGACCGGCACGAGTCGCTCGTGACCGAGGCGGTCGGGCGGCTGTTCGACCCGATGCTCGTGGACTACCGTTCGGACGGCTGCTACTTTGTCCAGCACATCAAGACCGGACACTTCATCGGCTGCTACACGCCGAAGCAGCTCGTGCCCGGACACGGCGTCGAGGCGACCGATGAGTTCCTGACCGAGATGCCGCGAAGGATGGTCAGGCTCGTGCCGAGGATGGCGGGCATCAAGGTGCTGCGCCAATGGGCCGGGTCGTACGAGATGAGCCCGGACGGGAATCCCTTGTGCGGGGAGACCGAGGTCAAGGGGCTGTACGTGTCGGGCGGGATGAGCGGGCATGGGTTCATGTTCGGGCCCGCGGTCGGCAGGCTGATGGCCGAACTCATAGACTGCGGACAGACGTTTCTGCCCCTGGACCAGTTCAGCCTGAGGCGCGGCTTCGGCACGGCCGAGGCGATGAAGTAGCGGCCGGGCCGGGAAGAACCACAGAGACACAGAGTCCGGACGCGGACGTGAAACCACAGATGGACACAGATGAACACCGATGACAGGGACTGTCACCCCGAGCGGAGCTGAGGGGTCTCGTCCCGGTCGGATGAACCACAGAGACACAGAGAATCCGGACAATCCGAAATCCGAAATCGAAAACCCAAAATCGTCCGACCCCTGACCCCGGAACCCGGAACCGCCATCCGCAGATTACGCAGACGACACGAAGTGTCGCCCTGAGCGGAGGCCCGAAGGGCCGGAGTCGTGCTGCGTCCTCGCAGGTGTCGTCCTCGACACACGGGTCTCGTCTGAAAGGACAAAGGACAAGGGACAAAGGACTAAGCAGTGGGAAAGCTCAAAGGACAAAGTCGGACTCCGGCTTTCCTGCTTTCCCCTTGTTACATGCCTTGCCCTCAGTCCCTATTACTGAGTCCTTGCGCTGGCC
>Ga0116202_10002212_pt1 | contig 11553 bp, 11 predicted proteins | sample LakKivw325mmetaG_FD_94479 | JGI IMG/M metagenome (GOLD analysis project Ga0116202, IMG submission 94479) | Anoxic lake water microbial communities from Lake Kivu, Rwanda to study Microbial Dark Matter (Phase II) - Lake Kivu water 325m metaG | ecosystem: Environmental > Aquatic > Freshwater >... | reverse complement strand
TTATACTGCGGTGTCTGCGGGATTTATATTGCCACAAGGGATGAGAATGAGAAATTCAGGGCTGTCATGGGCAGACTTTTTGGCACAAAACCAGAAGAGACAGAATGTCTCGGCTGTATGCAGACTGATCCGCCAAAGAAACTTTATGGTTATTGCAAAGGATGCAGGATAAGAGATTGCGTAAGATCCAAAGGCTATTACTCCTGTCATCAATGTCAAGAATGGCCATGCCGTATGATAGAGGATTTCGGTTTCGTTACCGGAATGAGGGTGATGAAGAGGGCGATTCCGGTATGGCGCGAAAAAGTAGCAGAGCAGGGTGATGAGAAGGGTAGCATCGAGTGGGCACGGGCAGAATGTGAGCGTTATCACTGTCCTTCATGCGGTAAGCCGCTTTTCCGGGGTGCACAGACCTGCAGGGCATGCAAGAGACCGGTTGCTGACGATCTGGATGGATCCCCGTGAAGGAGAGTGAAGAGATTCGAAATGAGGCGTCACCCATTCATCTCTTTTGAATTGGGGAGAATGTAATACTTTAGTGCTTTGGAATGGCGAGAATTTGGACACCGGTCAGGAATGCTTCCGAAGCTTTAGAAGAATGCGGGTTTTTCAGATTTCCCCTCGTGAGGATTTCTGTGCTGGTTGTTTCGTTTCGAACTAAATTCAGTCAGTAGAGAATCCACCTGCTTGTAGCTGGTGGTAGTTCAATTCATCTAACGGGGGAATGATGAAGGTTATTGCATTGAATGGAAGCGCGAGGGGGAGGAAAGGGGTAACGTGGAGATTGATGGATTCGCTTTTAAAGGGGCTCTCGGAGGGAGGGGCTATTGTAAAAGATATCCAGCTCAAAGAAATGAATATCTCCTTCTGCCGGGCGTGCCTTACGTGTATGCATAAAACACCCGGTCAATGCGCTCAACAGGATGATATGGACCAGATCTATCCGCACCTGAAGGAGTCGGAACTCTTTGTGATGGGCACCCCCGTGTATACAGACAGTATGAGCGCCCAGATGAAAACCGTAATGGACCGCTGCATCTGCGGTATGGATCCATTTTTAAGGCTCGATCCTGCAAACCGGGTGAGGCACCCCTACCATTGGGCCATGCCTTCAAAATTCTTCCTGGTCTCAACATCGGGATTTCCGGAGATGGAGACTTTTCTGCCCCTGGTTATGACGTTCAGGGCCCAGGCAGCGAACTTTGGTTGCGAACCCATCGGGGAAATCTGCATCCCCGGCTCAATTGCCCTGCAAATGGCGCCGCAACTTCTCGAACCTTGCCTTGATAGGATTCAACGGGCCGGGAAAATCCTTGCCCTCCATGGGAAAATAGAGCCGGCCCTTCTGGAAGAGATTAACCGACCGATTGTGACAAAGGAGCAATACCTGAAAATCTCGGAGAAATACGAAGCCTGGGCCAGAAAGAGCAGGGGAGAGCCCACCTAATCTCCTTTCCCACAGATGACCTATACACATCATTCCGAGGTTGCATCGGCAAGAGAAGGGATCTTTTTATCTTGATAAGTCGCCCTTTAATGGGTGGGCTCTAAGGCCGAGAATCAGGGTTGATACCGGGCAGTGCGTCTGGCCCCTTTCCCAAAAGACAGGGTTTGGCGTTATTGAAGTATCAAATTTTCATTTGGGAGGGAAGATTTTGACTTTTCTTCTCCTGAAGCCCAGCGGAATAAAATCATCCTTTTCTTCTTCTTCTATCTTTTTTAGAGCGAGTTCAAGAAGGATTTTCCTCTTCTCTTCATCTCTCTTGGCGGTTTTCCTGTATCTTTTTATTCCGAGTTTCTCCCTCAGAAGAAGGAACTCTACAGGTGATATTCCCTCATATTTTTTTATTTTCTTCGTCATCCCTGAACCCTTCTCTTGATTCCCTGAAGCTCCAATAGGATATCGTTCTCTGGCCTTGCCGCTTTCCTTTCAAGATAAGGCCAGTCGAGGTCATTACAGTAACGGTTCACCAACAATTCTACCATTTCGCAATCGATTTCTGATTTCCAATGTTTACAAGCATTCATACGGTCAATGATGAGGTCTTCTATCCCAATGATAGTGCATTGGAGACCCTCTCCAACTTCAATGATCTCCACAGGAGCCTCTTCTCCCACTAACTTAGATGTGGGCGCCTCAATGGCCATCTTCAAGCCCTCATGGACCCAATATCTCCCCTTTTTTTGAAAATCGATGCTCTTAAGTACATTATCCAGTACTTCCCTTTCAGCATAAGATAAGTCTATATCTGTGGTAAAATAAACTTCTCTTGAATAATAAGATAGAGCGCAGCCTCCTATGATGACAGGAGCCTTCCTGCCTTCCTTCTCGAGGAGTTTTGTAATGAGCCCAACCATGAGGAGTTGCCTCTTGAGAGGAGACTCCATATTTTTAATTATTTCAAGTACCTTGGTTGTATCCATTTTACCCAAATCATAACAATTCTTTCTTATGATGACAAGAACGAATTAAGCGGATTGATGCGATGGCAGAAGGCAATTGGTGAATAGTAATAAATTTGGTTAATAATGAAATTTTCTTTTAAGGTTGGTTTAAGATTCTGTTTTGACTCTTAGACAGGGTGGGTTCTTTTCAAAGAGGTGCATTTTTTTGAGGTCTACGGCGAGATCGATCTGCTGATGCATCCGAAGTTGGGTCTGGGTATCGACCAGGGCCACCAGATTATGTCTCCCCGCAGTGACATTGAGATGGATCTCCGAGCCCAACGGTTCGATCACATCAACCACGGTCCGGATGAAATTTTCCCTGATCCGGTCCGGGGCAAAGACCCGATCATAGAGATCATTGGGCCTGATCCCGAAGATGGCCTCTGAACCCGCCAGGGATTGGTAAAAGGAGGCCTTCTCCTCCGGAATCGGGAGTTCAAAGGCCGCAGCATCCATGAAGAGACGGCCGTCTCTGGAGAGGATACGGCAGGGGATAAAATTCATCACCGGACTTCCGATAAAGCCTGCCACAAACTGATTCACGGGATGGTTGTACACCTCCAGGGGGGAACCGATCTGCTGGATCAATCCATCCTTCATAACCACGATCTTTGTTCCCATGGTCATGGCCTCCACCTGGTCATGGGTGACGTAGATAATGGTCGTCTGGAGACGGTCATGGAGTTTGGAGAGTTCGGCCCGCATCTGGACTCTGAGCTTGGCATCGAGGTTGGAGAGGGGTTCATCGAAGAGAAAGACTGCGGGTTTTCGGACGATCGCCCTTCCTACGGCGACTCTCTGGCGCTGTCCCCCTGAGAGCTGCTTGGGCTTGCGGTCGAGGAGTCCCTGGATTCCGAGGATCTCCGCTGCCTCCTTTACCCTCTGATCGATCTCCTCCCGGCGAAACTTCCTCAATTTGAGACCAAAGGCCATATTCCTGTAGACGGACATATGGGGGTAGAGGGCGTATTCCTGAAAGACCATGGCGATGTCCCGGTCCTTGGGGGGAAGGTCATTGACCATCCGATCGCCGATGTAGATATTTCCGGCGGAGGGTTCCTCCAGCCCGGCAACCATCCTAAGGGCGGTGGATTTGCCACATCCCGAAGGACCGACCAGGATGGCAAACTCCTTGTCCTCCACGGTCAGATTAAGATCCTTTACTGCCTGAACCATCCCAAAATTCTTAGAAATATTTTCCAGAATCACCCTGGCCATGTTCCATGCCTTTCTTTTCACTTCATCTCATCATCATGATTCAACCCAACCCTTTTCTGTGTTTACTTGAGACTAAAACCACCGTCCACAAGAAGGATTTGCCCGGTAATAAAATTGGCATCCTCTGAGGCGAGGAACAGGATCGCCTTGGCAATATCCTCGGGCTGAGCCATTCTCTTGAGATAAGACCCTTCGATCATCGATCTCTTAACCTCCTCGGGGAGGGGTTGGGTCATCTCGGTTAAGGTGTGGCCCGGAGCAACGGTATTGACGTTGATGTGGGGAGCCAGCTCCTTTGCCATCGTCTTCGTCAAATTGATCACGGCGGCCTTTGAAGCACTGTAATCCATGATCCCTTCCCGGCCACAGTGGTCGATGCCCCGTATCGAAGAGATGTTCACGATCTTCCCTGATTTCTGCTGGAGCATATATTTCGCCGCGGCCTGGGAGCAGAGAAAGACACCGATGAGGTTGACCTCCAGGGTCTTGATCCAGTCCTCAGCAGTCTTTTCCATAAAGGCTCTGGAGATCACAATCCCTGCATTGTTGACCAGGATGTCAATCCTGCCAAACTCCTTGACGAATGCTTCGGTGAAGGCCTCCACCTGGTCTTTTTTAGAGACGTCACCTTCAAAGGCCTTCAGAGAGTAACCCTTCGATCTGACCGTTTCAAGGGCATGCCGGGTATGGGCTTTGTTCACCTCAACGATTCCGGCCCGTGCTCCTTCGGCAAGCATGAGCAGAGCGGTGGTGAGCCCAATCCCTCTTCCTCCCCCTGTAATCAAAGCTGTTTTATCTTTGAATCGCATGTCATCCTCCTTTTGATGATCAATGATTACCCCTTGACAGCTCCGGCGCCCCAGCCACGGATCAGATAACGCTGTACGGTTACGAAAAAGAGTAATGCCGGGATCGTGATCATCATTCCAGCGGCCATGATCAGTCCCCAGTCAATCAGTGCTGAATGGAAGAGATCTTGAACTCCCACCGGTAATGTCTTTAGCTCATCCGAGGTGATGAGGATCCGGGTGAAGATATAGTCGTTCCATGCGAGGATAAAGGTGAAGATGGAGGTGGCGATGATCCCCGGTAAGGCGAGAGGCAGGACGACATAGATTACCGCACGGATACGGCCTGCGCCATCCACCAGCGCTGCCTCTTCTAACTGCAGGGGGATGGTCTTGAAGAACGCCCGCATCAGCCAGAGGGTGAAGGGAAGGCAGAAGGAGGTGAAGGCCAGGACTAGGGCGAAGTGGGTATTCTCAATCCCCACCTTCTTTGCCAGGATGAAGAAGGGGATCACGATCATAATGGGGGCGAACATATAGGTGCAAAGGATGAGCCCTGCGATCTTTTCTCTTCCGAGATATTGGTACCGGGTAAGGCTGTAAGCCCCTGCGGCACTCACCACCATAGTCAGGAGAACAGCAAAACCAGACACAATGACGCTGTTTCGAAAATAGGTAAGGAAATTGGTGGAGGTGAAGAGACGCCAGAAGTTTTCCCAGGTGGGCTGATGGGGAATGAAGGAGGGAGGCTGGGCGAACACCTCTGAGGGTGGCTTGAACGAAGTGGAGGCCATCCAGAAGAAAGGGAAAGCCGCCTGGAGAACCAAGAGGGCGGCCCCGCCATACAATAACCCGCGATTTAAGAGCCGTCGAAATCGCCAGCGATTCAACCGATATCCGCCTCCTCACGGAACAAACCGAAATAGATGATGGTGCAGACCACCAGGATGGCAAACATGATCACGGCAAGGGCCGCACCGAGACCCGCCTGGTAATAGGTCAGGGTACGCATGTACGCATAGACCGGCAGTGTCCGGATAAAACGTCCGGCCCCGGCTCCTTCTCCCATCAACCAGACCGTGTCGAATTTGGTAAACATCCAGATGCTCCGCAGAAGGATCACCACAAACAGGATGCCACGGATCTGGGGCAGGGTAATATGGACAAAACGACGCATGGCTGACGCTCCATCCACCTTTGCCGCTTCGTAAAGCTCCGGAGGAATGGTCTGAAGTCGGGCCAGAATGCTCAACAGGACAAAGGGAAAGAACTGCCAGATGCTCATCAGGATGAGAGAGAGCATGATGCAATCGGCTCCGAGCCAGCAGATGGGTTCTCTCACAACCCCGAAGGCAAGCATCCAGTAGTTCACCACCCCATAGATATCATTGAGCAACCACTTCCACAGGATCACCGCCACAATCGTGGGGATCATGTAAGGGAAGAGGACGATGGCCCGCACCAGACCCCGTCCCACAAAGGTCTCATTCAGAACGAGGGCTGCGGCTACCCCCAAGATCACCTGAAAGAGAATCGTCCATGCAGAATAGACCACCCCAAGCCAGAGGCTCGACCAGAATTCCGTATCTTTCCAAAGGTAAAAGTAGTTCTCCAAACCCACAAAACGTTGTTGTGGAAAGAAGGAGTGTTTTTCAAGAAGGCTGAGCCAGATGGAATAAGCGACCGGATAAAGCGTCAGCCCCAGAATTAAGATGAAGGCAGGGGCAATGGTCAGATACCCTGTCAGTTGTTCCTGGCGTTTTGGCTTTGTGAGAGGGGAAAACCCCCTCCTTTTGATGAAGGTGGATAGTCGGGGTATCCAATGGAGTATGGGTTTGGATGCCTGATCGGATATTTCTTCCATGGAGTTCGCTTGAAGAGTGGAGATGATTTGGCTGGGCACACACCTCTTTTAAAAATTTTCTTCGGGCATGTACCCAGCCATTTTTCTAAAGTACATTTACCACTTTTTATATCCAAGCTTTGTGATCAATTCTTCCGCCCGTGCCTGGGCTTTAGACGCTGCCTGCAGAGATGGCATCCCCCGAACCGCATCAGTCACCATGTCCGGAACAATGCCGGAACCGAGGATCTCAAGGCCGAAGGGAAGCTTCAAATCGTCCCACTCGATGATCAGGGTTGGCTTTGCCTGACCTGTGTCGAAATAGCGATACTGCATATCCTGCCATTCCTTCCATTTGCGTACCATCTCATTGGCCTGGTAGGCAGGGTTGTTCCTGACCGACTTGAGGGTTGGCAGGAGGTGGATCGGAACGGTGTGGAGGTACTTGATGTAATTCTCCTCCCTGAAGAAAAACTTCAGAAACATGGCTGCCTCTTCGGGGTATTTCGCATTCTTGAAGATCATCCAGGGTTCTGCATCGATCTGGGCTGCCGTTTCTTTGCCGGAGGGTCCATGCGGCTTCACCAGAACCCCGAAGTGGTCGGCATTAGCCATCTCCTTGGGAGCATACTTCTCGATGTAACCGGCTCCCCGGCCATAGCCCTGGTAGAGGATGGCGGCCTTGCCAGTCGCCAGGTTTGCGAAGGTGTCCAAATACCCATGACCCAACCACCCCGGAGGCAAGACGGTGGCGCTGAGTTTTTTATAGAAATCCAATACCTCGATAACTTCTTTCGAGGTGAATTTGGGCCGGCCTGTCCTAGGATCGAAAAGTCGACCAGCATTTGCCTTGGTCAATTCCCCCACTGCAATATTGATGAAGAGGCCCACCCCCGGCAAGGAGAGGCCATAACGGGTCACCCGGCCGTCCTTGTCCCGCTCCATCATGGCTTCTGCCACTTTGATGAAGTCATCCCAGGTCTCCGGTGGCTTTAACCCTTTTGCCTTGAAGATGTCCTTCCGGTATATCAGAAGCGATGTGGCTGCTGAATGAGGAATTCCGTAATATTTACCATCATGAAAGCATTGTCTCCGAACAGCCTCCCAGATGTTATCCTTGCCGATGGAGGCGGCAATGTCCTCTTGATCCCTCAAGAGGCCCTTCGCATAAAAGGAGGCACAGGTCACGGCCTGTCCATGGCTGGCATCCGGGGGTGCACCCGCAGCCAGGGCGGCGGTCAGTTTAGCCTCCAGATCACCCCAGGCCAGGGCTTCCTGTTTTATCGTGAGGTCCGGGTGCAATTTCTCGAAGTCATCGATGATCTGCTGAAATGCCTTCACAGATTGGGGTTCGGTTTCCGTATGCCAAATCCGGACCGCCTTCTTCTCGGCTGAGAATCCCATCATAGGAATAAAGAAAAGAAAGACAAGAATGAGAATACCCATCGCCCAAAATCTTCTTCTTCCTAACATCGTTAACCCCTCCTTTCATTCATATTCGAATCATTTAGAAACGAAAAAGTTATTGAACCAAACCTTACTGAATAGCCTTACCTCCTTTTACTAAATTTTGAGTCCGATCTCCTCTCCCTCAAGAACCGCCTCCATCACCTCCCTCGGTTTTGAGGCATCCCCCACGACATAAATCTCGGGGGCCTTTCCTTTTAGCGACTCCAGCAGTTCATCATTGGGCATCGATCCCAGGGAAATGACAATGGAATCGAACCCTTCGAGTTTTTTCTTCCCCTGGTCATCCTCGACCCACACTCCCTCTTTTTCAAATTGGACCACCTTTGTAGAAATTAATATTTTTACCCCTTTTTCCCTCAATCTCTTATTTAAGAAATACTGAAGGTGTCCCACCAGATCGAGGGCGATTCCTTCCCTCATCTCAACCAGGGTAACCTCTTTCCCATCTTCAGAAAAGTGATCGGCTATCTCAGCTCCGATCCCTCCTCCACCGATCACAAGGACTCTTTTCCCAAGAGGGACAGAACCTGTTAAAGCATCCTCAACCGAGATCACCTTGGATTCCCGAATTCCTTCAATGGGTGGGAAAAGAGGTTTTGCCCCTGTCGCGATGATCAACACGTCAGGCCTGCCCCTTCTCAGAGTGGCAGGAGTAAATGGTTTTCCCAAGATCGTCTTTACGGGAAGTTTTTTAAGTTGTTTTGTGAGATGTTCGATAAACTCTTTAAGAACTTGTTTTTTTGGAGGAATGGCAGCCAGTAGAAATCGACCGCCTAATTTTTCGTTCTTCTCATAGAGGGTGACCTGGTGACCCCGGAGGGCTGCGATCTCAGCGGTCTTCATCCCTGCCGGTCCTCCCCCGATAATCCAGACCTTTTTGGGGTGGTCTGTCTTATTGAGTTTAAACACCTCCTCACGACCGGTCTCGGGATTGACAGCGCATTGGAGAGCGCCTTTTCGAATGCTTTGAATACAGCGGTTACAGGAGATACAGGGAATGATCTCTTCGGTTCTTCCCTGAAGCGCCTTGACGGGTAAGGATGGATCAGCGATCAATGCCCTGCCCATGGAGACGAGATCTGCCTTCCCTTCCTCCAATATCCGGTTTGCCAGTTCAGGGGTTCGTATCCGGCCCACTGTGATCACCGGAATGCCAACCGCAGATTTAATCCCTTGGGCGAGATGGACAAACACCCCTTCCTCTGCATAATAAGGAGGATGATTTAAATACCCTGAAGCAGCCACACAGGCAGAGACGTGAAGGGCATCCGCACCGTTCCTCTCCAAAGCTTTTGCGATCTCCTTTGAGTCCTCCAGTTTTAGTCCACCGTCCACATACTCGTCGGCGCTTATACGGCAGAGGACTGTAAAGTCCGATCCCACTCTGTTTCTGACCGCCCTCAGAACATCGATCGCCATTCTTCTTCGGCGCTCCGCATCACCCCCATATTCATCCGTCCTCCTGTTTGAGAAAGGGGAGAGGAATTGGTTGATGAGATAACCATGAGCCATGTGGATCTCCACGCCATCGGCTCCGGTTTCCTTAACCCGCCAGGCAGCCAGGGCAAAGCCTTCGATGATTTTCTGAATCTCTTCGAGCGAAAGTTCCTGAGGCATCTCATTTCGAACGGGACACGCAATGGGTGAGGGAGCCACAATAGGGGATCCTGTGAAGGAGGACGAGGTTTGCCTTCCCGCATGATTGATCTGGATCACGATCTTTCCATTCTCCCGATGAATCGCCTCCACCAACCTCCTAAAAGAAGGAACCTGCTGATCCGTATGGATGAGCGCCATATTGGGAAAGGCCCGGCCCTGTTTCAAAATACCGGTGTGTTCAAAGGTGACATAACCCACACCCCCTTTGACCCTTCTCCGGTAATAAGCGATATGCCGGTCATTGACAGAACCATCCTCCCCTGCAAAATGGGTGGCCATGGGCGGCATCACGATCCGGTTTTTCAATTCCATATTGCCAATTCGAAAAGGACTGAAAATGGCTTTAAATTGGGTCATCGAAGAACCCCCTGGAGGAAGTGAAAAGAGTTGACATCATCATTTTGAAAATGGTATACAATATTGTATTAAATTTTCTTCATTTTAGAAAAAGTAAAGTATCATGTCAAGTATTAATTCAATCCGTATTTCCAATGAGATTGAGGAGGCTATTCTCTCGGGCCATTTCAAACCAAGAGAGCGTCTGATCGAAATGGATCTCATCTCGAGATTCGGGATCAGCCGTACGGTGATCCGGGAGGCCCTGAAGAGGTTGGAGGCAAAAGGACTGGTCAGGGCAATTCCCTATCGTGGGGTATTGGTCGCAGACCTTACCCTTGAGGAAATTGAAGAGATTTATTTTGTTCGAAGCGAGCTGGAAAAAATTGCAGCCCGGCTCGTGATCAAGAATATTACCCGGAAAGAGGTGCAGGAATTAAAAAAATTCTCCAAAGAGGTGGAGACACATCTCCGTCGAAAGACGCACCAGATGATCGAGAAGGATTCCGAATTTCACCGGATGATCTTCAAGACCAGTCGAAATAGATACCTCCATGACATGATCGATTTCCTACGAACCAAAGCCCATATTGTCCGATATAATGCATGGTCGCTTCCTCACCGAATCGAAGAATCCATCCTTGAACATCGAGAGATGATCAGGGCCATTGAAAATAGAGACCTCTCACAATTCGAGAAACTTATCATTAAACATCTCACCTTCTCTAAAAATAGCTATATGTCCCAATTAAAGGGGATGACGGTGGCGATGAACAGGTGATCGGCATGGATCAATTTAAGTTTTTACTCTATGAGGATATGCATGAAATGGGGAAATCACTTTTGAGGAGGAAGGGGGAGGTCCTTTTTGCGAGGTCCTTTGAGGAGAACTCCCTGATCGATGAGGTCAGGGAGGTGGATGGGATCATTGTCCGGGCTAATGGGAAGGTGACTCGGAAGTTGATGGAGGCCGCTCCGAAGCTGAAGGTCATTGGAAGGCATGGGGTCGGAATGGAGAATATTGATCTGGAGGCAGCGACGGAGAAGGGAATATGGGTGGTCAACACACCGGATGCCAATGACATCTCGGTGGCCGAGCACTTTTTCGGGCTGGCCCTGATGCTTTCAAAGATGCTGAGAAAAGGAGAAAGGGCATTTCGCGAAGAGGGAAGATGGGAAGCCCGCTATCAGTACATCGGCAATGAACTCCACGGAAAAACACTCGGCATCCTGGGCTTCGGGAGGATCGGTAAAGCAATAGGCCGAATTGGCTATAAAGGTTTTGACATGAAGGTTCTATATTATGATGCGCTACGGTTTGGGGAGGTGGAGAAAGAGATCGGGGCCATCAAGCTAAGCCTGGAGGAGGTGATGTCCCAATCCGATTATATCTCCATCAATCTCCCGATGCTGCCTGCTACCAAAGGGCTTCTCAAGGAGAGGGAGTTCGGTTTGATGAAACCTTCAGCCTACATCATCAATCTCGCCAGAGGACCGATATGGGAAGAAAAATCGCTCTATAGAGTTCTGAAAGAGGGGAGAATTGCTGGAGCCGCCTCTGATGTCTACGAAGTGGAACCGGCTACAAAAGACCATCCTCTTCTCTCCCTGGATAATTTTATCGGGACACCTCACATGGCGGCTCACACGGAGGAGGCTTTGAAGAGGATGAGCCTGGTGGCTGAGGATGTGCTCAGGGTTCTGGAAGGAATGTCTCCGATCCATCCCGTGAACCAACCCAGATTGGTTAAAAATAAATAGTAATAGTCCAAAGGTAACGACAATGATGCC
>Ga0116202_10002209_pt1 | contig 11561 bp, 8 predicted proteins | sample LakKivw325mmetaG_FD_94479 | JGI IMG/M metagenome (GOLD analysis project Ga0116202, IMG submission 94479) | Anoxic lake water microbial communities from Lake Kivu, Rwanda to study Microbial Dark Matter (Phase II) - Lake Kivu water 325m metaG | ecosystem: Environmental > Aquatic > Freshwater >... | reverse complement strand
GTAGTTGGCTATCTCCTCCAGCTCCGGGATGGCGGAGATGATCTCGCCTGCCGAGAACTGACTTGTGACCGCTCCAGTCCTGTAATCAACTTTGCTGGCTATGGTTCCGCCTGTGGAAAGAATGGACACCTGAGGAAGTCCAGGCCTATGCCTCAGCGGCTTATCTTTATCCAAGGGCTTAAGCTCCTGTCCTTTTTCCAGTAGTTTGAGCCGGGACTCGGGAAGGCGCAGGCCGATGTTGTAGCCGTTGTCCAGTTTTATGACCACATGATCCTTGCGCCGGGACGGCATGAGCACGCCCTCGTAGGAAGTACCGTTCCTTTCAACGGAGACTCTATCCCCCAGATCCATTTTCTCACCAGATGACTGTTAACCCTGGCTAGTTTATGCTGGCCATCTAAAAACGTTGCCCTTGGGTCAAAGCAGATTAATAGGTCAGATACCTCTCCCCTAAAGGAGAGTGGCTTGTCCCTGGAGGATTGAATGCACCGAGACAATAGGCTGTCTGACGGCAGCCCTAAAAGCGATATTCGTCGCCGCAATGTGATCAGCAGGCCCAGCGAAGCCGCACTGAGTACACCTAAATTCATCTCTGGTTGGCCTATTAGCCTTAGAGATATTACCGCAATAGGGGCATGTTCTGGATGTGTTTCTAGGATCAACAAAGACCACGGGAACACCCGCGATCTTTGCTTTGTAATCCGCAAACATCCTAAGCAACCCAAAATTCCAGGTGTGCAAGCTACGATGCTGAGCATTCCTAACCGTAGCTCTCTGTCTAATACCTTTGAGATCTTCAAGAGCTATAGACCTGAGAGTGTCTTTGGCTTTCGAAACTATCTGCTTGGAAATGCGATGGTTCACGTCTTTGGAAAATCTTGCCATTCGACCAGAAAGCTTCTTCAGATGTCTCTTGGCCGACTTGGTGCCTTTGCTTTGGAGTCTGGATTTGAGAGAATCAAGCCTGTCTCTGGTTTGGTTGATCTGCTCTCCAGAATGGACTTCTCCATCAGAGTCAACTGCAAGATATTTAATTCCAAGATCGACACCAAGAACGCCTTTCGGATCATAAGGAGTCTCTTCAGGCACTTTGACCACAACGCAAAGGTAGAAAATGCCTTTGACAAGTATCAAGTCGGCTTGGCCTCTGACCCTATCCATTCTGGCCTTCTGGTATTCTCCGATTCTAACTGGAACAAGCTGTCTACCTTCCAGAGTAGTCAGGGATACGGTTTCAAGTCCCTTCCAGGTAAGAATCCTCGGATCATAGACGATAGCACCATCAAGCTGAAATTCTGGCTTAATAGACTTGTCGCGTTTATAGGCTTCGGCAACTTTAGAGATGGCTCGAACCGTGAGTTGAGAAGAGAGGCCAAACCTTTCTCGGATGTCGTAATAGACTGCTTTGTGGATCTCAATCTTGTTGGCCTTATGCATCTCGAAAGCCACTTCTGCAATGCTATTACAGGCTTCATTGAAGCGATGCATAGTATCCAGAAGCATTTGATATTGCTTCTTACCGGGGTCCAGTTTGACCATCAAGGTTTGAAGCATTACATTGAAGAAGACTTTCAGTTAATATATAGTTTTCGGTATCGGGTGATGTGGAGCGTACCCAATTCCTCCCGCCCCCTGAAGGGAGCGGGTCTCCTTGGTGATTCCCTATGATCTATTTTGTAACCAGCAACGAAGGAAAGTTCGCGGAGGCGCGAGGCATCTTCAAAGACCTGGTCCAGAAGAACATCGGCTATACCGAGATACAGGCTGATACATTGGAAGAAGTGGCAACCTATGGCATGAAGGAGGTATCGTCAAGGCTGCAAGGGCCGGTAATGCTTGAGGACGCTGGCCTGTTCATCGAGGCGCTGAAGGGCTTTCCGGGAGTGTATTCGGCTTATGTGCAGAAGACCATAGGCAACGATGGGATTCTTCGATTAATGCAGGGCAGGGAGGATAGGAAAGCGTACTTTCGTTCAGTCGTAGCTTACACCGAGTCTGGCATAGAACCGCGTCTGTTCAAAGGCGAAGTCCACGGCAAAATAGGCTTTGAATCGAGGGGAGACAAGGGCTTCGGTTATGACCCGATATTTTATGTAGGGGAGAAAAGCCTGGGAGAAATGGAGATTGAGGAGAAGAACAGGATCTCTCACCGCGCGGCCGCTATGAAAGGACTGAAGGAGTGGCTGGCCAGCCGATAAATTCTATTTTGTATTTCAGGGAAGGAGGGAGAAAGAAACATTCTGCAGTTCAAGCATAAAAATTTCCAGCAAAGCTGCTTGAAAGAGGACATTGCTCCTTTGAATATCCCAAGAGAAAGTTTTTGAAAAAGTGGTGACAATGATGTATGGTCTGCCGCATTTCCAGATTGATAAAGAATTTATTCTGACAGTTTATGATATCGATCCATGAGACTCATCTGGATATTTCTCGGCTTAATTGCTCTCATCATCGCTGCTGGATCGAACGCTGCCAGCACGCCCGAACAGGCGGACAAAAGAACCTCAATAGTGTTCGTATTCGACCGGGATTTCGCGCCCTTTACCTATGAAGAGAACGGCTCAATCTACGGCTTCGAATTGGACTTGCTCCAGCTGCTGGGCGAAGAGGAAGGATTTCGGCTGATTCCCAAGCCCATGATTTGGACTAGGGCCATGCTCTCCTTTCAGAAAGGAGATGCGGATGTGATCGGAGGATTGGTCAAGACCAAGGAGAGACTGAAGCAGTACAACTTCACTGACCGACCTCATGGAACCTTTGACATATTGACCTTCGTTCGGGATGATAGCGACATCAGATCAGCGGGCATGCTGCAGGGCAGAAAAGTGGCGGCGCAGAATGGAAGCATTTCTCTGGACCTTCTGAAGAATCAGACCGGTGTACAGGTGCTGGTTTATGATTCCGAGGGCGAGGGATTGCAGGCCCTCCTCCAGGGAAAGGCCGATGCTTTCGTGGGAGGAGGCTCCACCACCAGGTTTTGGATAAAGCAGCATAACATCTCTGGCATCAAGGCCCTGGCCATGCCCTGGGAGATGCACTCCCTCTACTTTGGGGTCAGAGATCCAAAGCTTCTGCAGTCCCTTGACCGTGGTCTGGAGAAGCTAATGCAAGATGGGAGGTACGACCAACTCTACCGCAGATGGTTCGTGCAAGAGCTTGGTGAGTCCGAAATTTTGGCCCTGGTGAATGCCTCCCGCCAGGCCAGCTTCAATGCCTATGCCCCTTACTCCCGCTACCCAGTGGGTGCGGCAGTGCTCACCTCCTCGGGCAAGATCTACTCCGGCTGCAACGTCGAGAACGCCCTCTACGGCCTCTCCACCAGCGCTCTGAAGGTGGCGATCTTTAAGGCGATATCCGAAGGGGACGGCCACATCCGGGCGACGGTCACCTCCCTCCCGGACGGAAGGGCTGATGCGCCCACAGGAGACGAGCGCCAGATCCTCTTCGAGTTCGACAGAGGCATCCTGGCAATCCTGGGAGAGGAAGGAAACTATACGACTAAAATGGTGTCTGAGATATTCCCATACCCCTTTGAAAATACGAAATTGATGACAAAACAACTTTAGGATTTAAATTTTTAAAGATAGTGATACATGACCCTTCGCGATTATGTCATTTGGTAGCATGAGCCAAAGATTGATAGCAAGTCCGCGACATTTGCAGTCTACGGTCAAAGCGCACCCCCCGCAGCAAGCAGCGTAAATCTAAATATCTGTAGAGTCCCGAGGGCTTTTTTTAATCGCGAAGAAATCAAACAATCTTCGCTTTCAGATCAGCATAGCAACGTCTGGTTTTTTTGGTTGGATATAAACTCGTTGGCCGGACGATACTTGAGATCCTTCGAATCGCTCGATTTACAGTAAGCACCCTTGAGTAAAATCTTTGCCGATTAAGGATATTATGAGCACGCCAGATAAAGGAATGTCATTACATTAATGCCATAAATATATCAATTATGCATTGTATACCATTCATAGGGTCACCGGGGACTGCCTCTTCAGGACGAACTTTGGGCAGTTCGTAATCCTCAGATGTATCCCAAGTCAAATATCTCGATAGGGTGTGATATCGCAACCAGTGCACGCAAGGCACATAGTCTCAGCCAGATCTGCTCTCAGGTTGTGATCCTCCAGCACCTTTCTTGTGGCTCTGGCAAGCCTAAGAAGCCTTTCGGCAGATGGCCTTGTTACCATGACCTCCCCGGCACGCAGCGGATGAGGCGATACGGGTCTTAAGTTTGGAATCACGCCCATTTCCGCCAGCCTGGTCACCCCCGCCAAGACACATTCATCGCTCTCTCCCAGGCCCAGTATGAAGTTGGAAGAGACTTTGTTCTTTCCGAATACCTCTACGGCCTTCTCTAAGGAATCAAGCACATAATCCAGCGATAAACCCGGGCAGTATTTGGCAAAGATCTGGGGGTCCATCGTCTCCACGTTGTATTTGATCTCCGTTGCGCCGGCTTCTTTTAGCTCTTTAGAGGATGTGTCTGTAGGATAAACCGAAACACCAATGGGCACATCATAACACGCCCTGAGTATCTTGATTATCTCTACTGTTTTCCTGACCTCGTCCTCGGGAGACTTCTCAACTCCACTGGTTAGGGAAATAGCTCTAAGCTGGCCTGTGCGCTTGGCCTCGTCCACAAGATGCAAAATCTTATCCGGAACCTTTACATCACCATCCAGTTTGGGAACAGGGCAGAACTTGCAGTCATAAATGCAGCGGCCGCTTATGGTCAGATAAGCCTGCTCAGGACAGTGGCTGAGGGCGGGCTCAAGCTGACCGGTGACGATGGGTTTTCCGTCTTTAATCACCACGACCCCAGTGCAACATCTGATTACCTTGAGCGGAGAGCTCTTGTCGATGGATAGCCTTACTCTGTGGCCGCCTGATTTAAGGAAGAAAGACTCTAGACCGGCCCCTGGTCCCGCGCTGGGTGTGGTGGTCCTGATAGCCTCTCGCAGCAGGCCCTCGTCGATATCAGCACTGCCGATGCTCAACAGCAGGGCCTTGATTTCGGCATTCATCTCCATGATTGTGCCTCTAAAGTGATTTCCTGAATTGATGGAAGTCTTGCTTCACTCCAGATATGCCGTTTCAAAGATTGAATTACGGCGATCAATTGAACCAAGTATTTACGCCTTAATAGCCCCCTCTGTTGACAATAATCGATGATTATCGGCATGGTATTTATCGATGCAGAAATCTGCAAGAATTGCTCTAACAGCAAGATTAATAAACGAGGAAATGTCCGCAACCGAGACTAAGGATTTGTCTAAATTTGCGATGTATGCGGAAATTGAATTCGCTCATCTCGATGAGCTAACCCCTGCCAAGACCGATTTTTCATTTTCCTTCTAATCGATGATGCGATATAAAATGTGGCGGAATTGCCGCAATAATAGGATTAATAATAGGTTGCAGTGTTAGTCAATGGCAGGTGAACTGTAAATGAGGGATCGACTTTGCCGAAACCAAAAATGAATCGACCAGCACCAAGATAGAGCACTTGCCCCCTTCGGCAAAGCTTGTCTTTAAAGTGCTGGAATCAGGGAGCCTTCTGACGCAAAAGGATATCGTTGCCCAGACGTATCTTCCGCCGAGGACTGTCAGATATGCCCTGAACCGATTGAAGGAGAAGGATATCCTTCAAGAGCGCTTCTATTTCCGGGATGCGCGCCAGAGCCTTTATGGGCTAAAGGCCCTTTTTTAGAATATTTAAAAATCATCCCCCCGCAACCGGCGGAAGTATGGCCACCTCGTCGCCTTCGGAAAGCGTTGTCTTCTGCCCTTCAAGAGAATCCACATCTTTTCTGTTCTTCATAAGGATAACATACTCTCGAACCTTGCCTGACTCATCAAAGAGGGCAGATTTCATCCTCGGATGGGACTCACAAAGGCTATCCAGAAGATCCTTCACCGTGGATTCATCCTTTAGCTCCACCCACAAATCCCTTCCCAAAATATCCCGAAAGTTTGCAAACGCTCTGATATATATGATCATTAATCCCCAAAATAATACTGAAAGGCAATAGGATTGATCGTCATCGACATACGATCACCAGCCTGCTCACGCCGTCGCTCGTAACCATGCCGATGACCTTCTGATTCCCATCTATTACTGGCAAAGCCGAGATGTTATTCTCGTTCATTCGCTTGGCTGCGCGCTCGATCGGGTCGCCGACCGCTGAGGTGACTACCTTTCGGGTCATGATCTCGTCCAACTGAGTATACTTCAGAGCCACGGCCTTGGAGACATCCCAGGCGGTCACTATTCCGGCCAATTGCCCATTTTCAGCCACGACTGGCAGATGTGTTACGCCTTCGGTCATCATGATACAGGCCGCCTCTTCCACACTGGAGCCCAATTTTATCGTCACCACATCTTTGATCATCACATCACCCACCGAGGTGCGAGACAGGAAATTTTGAATGGTATAGTTCATCTGTCCCGATTCCAGCAGGAACGCATCATGCCCGTAGTTGGACTTTATTTCACAATGGTGCACATCGATCTCGTTGGCGCTGAGGGCATCTGCGATCTCCCGACACTGGTAGGGCGGGTAGAGCCAGTCTGAGCTTATGGAAATGACCAGGAACTTGGCCGATACATCCTTAAAAGCCTCAGCTAAAGACTGAGTGCCTTTTTTGGTTAGATCGAAGTAGTCGATGGCCTTGGTGATGTAAAGATAGGAGTTGGCGTCAAAGCGCTTCACAAAGGCCTCTCCGTGATAACTCAAGTAGCTCTCCACCTGGAAATCGAGGGACGCAAAGTCGAAGCCGTAGTCGCTCCTGTTCTGCAGTTTGCGCCCGAATTTCTGATGCATGGACTCATCGGAAAGGTAAGTGATGTGTCCGATCATCCTGGCCAGGGATAGGCCGCGGGCGGGCTGAGCCAGCCCACAGTAGTCTCCGCCGTTCCAATCCGGGTCCGATGTGATAGCCCTTCTGGCAACCTCGTTGAAGGCAATCTGCTGCGGTGAAGAATAAGCGCTTGTGGCGATGGGGACCGCCAGCCGAACCATATTCGGATAAGATATGCACCATTGCAGCACCTGCATGCCGCCAAAGGAGCCCCCGATCACGGCAAAGAGCTTAGGAACCTCTAGGAAATCTAGAAGCCTCTTTTGAACATCCACCATGTCTTTCACGGTGATGAATGGGAAGTCGAGACCATAGGGCTTTTCAGTTTCAGGATTGAGCGTCGATGGGCCGGTAGTGCCTTTGCAGCCGCCGAGCACGTTCGAGCAGATCACAAAAAATTTATCGGTATCAAGGGCTTTGCCAGGGCCGATGATGATATCCCACCAGCCCGGTTTCTCATCACCCTTATGCCAGCCTCCGGCATGAGCATCTCCAGATAGGGCATGGCAGACTAAAATGGCGTTGCTCTTCTCCCTGTTTAAAACGCCATATGTCTCATAGGCAACGGTAACACCCTTCAGCCTGCCCCCGTGTTCGAGCACGATCTCGCCGGGAACCCGAACGCATTGGGTCTCGACAATTCCTGCTGATTCCCGCTTCATTGCACCGCCTTGGCCAGAGCCTGATCCAGATCAGCGATGATGTCCTCGACATCCTCGATTCCGACAGAGACCCTGATGAAGTCAGACGTAACTCCCGTGGCCTCCTGCTCTGCAGGAGTCAGCTGTTGGTGCGTAGTGGATGCCGGATGGATGACCAGGCTCTTGGCATCGCCGATGTTTGCGAGGTGGCTGAGCAACTGCACCGACTCGATGAACTTCTTGGCAGCGGGAAGGCCACCCTTTATGCCAAAACCTAAGATAGCGTTGTACTTTCCCTTAAGATACTTCTTTGCCAGGGCATGGCTGGGATGCTCCTCCAGTCCCGGATAATTGACCCAGGCGACGGCGGGGTGGCTCTTCAGGAACTTCGCCACCAACAGAGCATTCTTCGAGTGCTTCTCCTGCCGCAGAGCCAGTGTCTCCACGCCCTGCAAGAAGAGGAAGGCATTGAAGGGGCTCAGTGTAGGGCCGAGGTCACGCAGAAGCTGCACCCGCACCTTGAAGATAAAAGCCACATTTCCTAGGCCTGGGAAGTTGCCGAACGTATCCCAGTACTTCAGGCCGTGATAGCTGGAATCGGGCTCGGTGAACTCAGGAAAATTTCCGTTCGACCAGTCGAACTTTCCTGAGTCCACGATAACTCCTCCGATGGAGTTTCCATGGCCGTTTATGAATTTCGTGGCCGAGTCCACAATTATGTCCACTCCATAATCGATGGGCTTGACGATGCCAATTCCCACGGTGTTATCCACGACGAAGGGAATGCCTGCATCGTGAGCGATCTTGGCGATTCTCTCGAAGTCCGGCACATCCAGTTTGGGATTGCCGATGGTCTCGGCATAGATCGCTCGCGTCTTGGAATTGATGGCCTTCCTGAACTCCTCCGGCTTGGTGGAATCGACGAAAATGACCCTCCGGCCAAGCTTCGGGAAGGTGTAGTGGAACAGCTCGTAAGTGCCGCCGTACAGATTGTTGGCGGATACGATCTCATCTCCTACTTGGGTTATGGCCAGGATTGCCAGGGAGATGGCGGCCTGACCCGAGGCCACGGCCAGAGCAGCAACGCCGCCTTCCAGGACTGCAATGCGCCTCTCGAAGACGTCGTTGGTGGGATTCATGATCCTGGTGTAGATGTTTCCGAGTTCCTTGAGTGCAAAGAGATTTGCTGCGTGGTCTGTGCTCTTGAATACATAAGATGCAGTCTGATAGATGGGGACGACCCGAGACCCGGTCGCAGGATCGGGGCTCTCCTGCCCGGCGTGGACCGCCAGGGTGCTAAGTCCGTATTTCTTCTCGCTCATGTCCTTCCTCTCAATTTTAGTTTTGTGTTCCTCTTTTTCATCATCTGTTATTGTTTATCTTTGGGTTGGCGATGCAAGCTTTTGATCCACCGATAGGCTGAAAGCCTGGGGACGGTGGCATTGCCATATCTATTCGAAGTTCATTTTTCTGTTCACAATAGTGAAGTCTCCATTCACAATTGTTATCGCATATAAGCTTCCTCCAATTTCTTTTGAGATAATACGCCCATCCCAGGATATCAGTGATCATTCCTCTGTTATGTAAGATTATACATTGAGGCAAAAATAGCCTTGAGCAAGACGATTTGCTTATTTGTATTGCCCAAAGCATTGGTCTTTCCCATTCACAAGGATTTGAGTTGCTGATTTGACCAAATGCTGATCCGGCCAGTGTGCCTATCCGATCGGTTCCGATTTGGTCTTGTGCCGATTCGATCAATGCAGGCTGTCATAGAAGCTGGTATCGAAGAGGTCCTTCTCCGTCAGGCTCTTTTGGATGTCTTCAGCTCGTACTCTTCTGCCGCGTACTCCAGAGTGGAGGATATCTCGATATGAGGATCACTGATCCACTTACCATCCCATGTCAGCAGTGATTTTCTTACCTGATCTATGTCCTGACCGATCTTCTTGGCATAGATCTCTGCGGCTTCATCTGGATGTTCGTTGATATATTATAAGGGGGTGGAGGAGGCCAATGAGATAAGAATAATAATAAAATTAAAAATAATAAGTATTGCCGCTATAAGGACCTTTATCTTCCCGAAAAAGGCTAAAAGAATATCACCCCCCGATAAGCAAAAGCTGCTCAATCGTCTTTGGTTCAGGTTCGGATGACCGTCTAATCCAGAAAGTCGGTTCCCTTGCAGTTCATGAAAAAGAGGTTGATTTATGGGAAAGATCTATGCAGATCTAACCAAGACCATTGGCAATACGCCTCTGGTAAAATTGAATAGGGTAACGAAGGGCTTGGATGCCACTGTGCTTGTAAAGCTGGAGTCCTTCAACCCCTTAAGCAGTGTGAAGGACCGCATTGGTGTATCCATGATCGAGGCTGCAGAGAAAGCAGGACACATCAAGGGAGACACTATCATCTTGGAGCCCACCAGCGGCAACACCGGTATCGCTCTAGCCTTCGTTTGCGCTGCTAAGGGGTACAAGCTGGTCCTAGTCATGCCCGAAACGATGTCGATCGAGAGGCGAAAATTGCTCAAGGCCCTGGGAGCCGATCTGGTGCTCACCCCTGGAAGCCAGGGAATGAAGGGAGCAGTGAACACTGCAGAGGATATGCTCGCCAAAGATCCACGCTACTACTACATTCCCCAGCAGTTCAGAAACCCGTCCAACCCTGAGATTCATCGTAAGACCACTGCTGAGGAGATCTGGCGGGATACTGATGGCAACGTCGATTTCGTGATATCGGGAGTGGGCACAGGTGGAACCATCACCGGCATAGCGGACGTCATCAAATCTCGCCGACCCTGTTTTAAAGCCATTGCAGTTGAGCCCTCAGCATCGCCCGTGCTCTCGGGCGGTAAGCCCGGACCGCACAAGATCCAGGGCATAGGCGCTGGGTTCGTGCCGGATGTGCTCCGGCGCGATCTGGTGGATGAGATAATCAAGGTCGAATACGAAGACGCCGTAAAAACTGCTCGTAGTCTCGCCAAGGAAGAGGGCATCCTCGTAGGCATATCCTCGGGCGCTGCCGCATGGGCAGGATTACAGGTGGCCGCAAGATCGGAGAACAAGGGCAAGCAAATAGTAGTAATATTGCCCGATACCGGCGAGCGATATCTGAGCACGGAGCTCTTCGAGTTCTAGAGGAGGGAAGATGAGTATCAGAGAGGACATCCAGACTGTCTTTGCCAAAGATCCCGCCGCTAAAACGACTTTAGAGGTTATCACCTGTTATCCGGGCCTACATGCCATCTGGATGCACCGGATCTCCCACTCCCTCTGGACTCATAACCTCTTTTTATTCGCCCGGCTTAGCTCTCACATCGCTCGCTTCCTGACTGGCGTGGAGATTCACCCTGGAGCGAAAATAGGCAAGCGCTTCTTTATCGACCATGGCATGGGAGTGGTTATTGGCGAGACTGCAGAGGTGGGGGATGACGTGCTGATGTACATGGGCACCGTCCTTGGCGGGACAAGCCTGGAAAAAGTGAAGTGCCATCCTACCATCGAGGACGGTGTGGTCATAGGTGCAGGTTCCATCATTCTCGGGCCGATAACTGTCGGAAAAGGTGCGAAGATCGGCGCGGGCTCAGTGGTGGTTCGGTCCGTCCCTGCTGGAGCAACTGTAGTAGGTGTTCCTGGAAGAATCGCCGAGCCCGAGTGCCCCGCAACAGGTACAGACCTGAACTATGCCAATCTTCCTGATCCCATGCTGCGCGTGGTCAGTCGGCTGCTCGACCGTCAAAACCGGCTGGAGGAGCGGCTGCGCTCTATGCAAAAGGCCCTTCCGGGTCCCGAGGCAAAGCGACTTGTGGCCCAGATGGAGCGTGAGGAGGAGATCCGGGAGGCGTTGCGAGACGTCCTCGATCCCGAGGTTGGTATAGATATCGTGGACTTAGGCCTGATCAAAGATATAATCATGCTCGGTGACGATAAGGTGGAGGTGGATATGGTGCTGACTTCTCAGGCTTGCCCCGTAGTGAGCCACCTCATCGAACAGGTCCGGCGCCGCGTGGAAGGTTTGCATGACATCCGGCAAGTTGAGGTAAAAGTTCTCGAT
>Ga0116202_10002207_pt1 | contig 11568 bp, 8 predicted proteins | sample LakKivw325mmetaG_FD_94479 | JGI IMG/M metagenome (GOLD analysis project Ga0116202, IMG submission 94479) | Anoxic lake water microbial communities from Lake Kivu, Rwanda to study Microbial Dark Matter (Phase II) - Lake Kivu water 325m metaG | ecosystem: Environmental > Aquatic > Freshwater >... | reverse complement strand
CTCGGTGACGATCGCAACCAACATGGCAGGCCGCGGTACCGACATCATCCTCGGTGGCAATCCGGAAACAATGGCCTGGGCCCAACTGCAGCACACCTATGAAACCCGTCTGGACGTCCCCAAAGAAGAATGGGAGGGCCTGATCAAGCAGATCCAAGACGCGGAGAAGATGCGCGAGGAGGGTGAACGGGTACGCGACTTCGGCGGCCTGTATGTCATCGGCACCGAGCGGCATGAGTCCCGTCGTATCGACTTGCAATTGCGGGGCCGTTGCGGCCGACAGGGTGATCCTGGCTCAAGCCGCTTCTACTTGTCACTCGAAGACGATTTGATGCGCATCTTTGCAGGGGACTGGGTCCGCGAAATGATGCGACGCATGGGCATGGGAGACGGCGAAGCAATCGAGAGCCCCTACGTTTCGAAACGGATCTCCGGCGCACAAAAGAAAGTCGAAGAACGAAACTTCGAAGCCCGCAAGAGCCTCCTCGAATACGACGAGGTCATGGACCATCAACGCAAGCGAGTCTACAGCTACCGCCAGCAAATCCTCGAAGGGACCAGTTGCCGCGAACTGGTCATGGAACAACTGCAACGTCAGATCCAATCCAATGTCGATCAATTCTGCGATCCGATGTTCGGAGCCGAATCCTATGCTCGCTGGGCCGGACCGCGATTGGGAATGCAACTCGATCCTAAAGATTTCCGCTCCGTTGAACCAAGCGTTGCCGTCGCATACGCCAAAGATCAAGCAGAACGGGCAGCCGAGACCCAAATCCTCGATGCGATCGATGAAAACCTTCCCTCCGAAGAAGAGCAATCGGAATGGAACTGGGATGCCATGGCCAAATGGGTCAACTCCAAGTTCGGTACCCATTACACCGTCAGCATGCTCAAAAAGATGGAACGCGATCGCATGGACGAAGAGTTCATCGGCAAGGCGAATGAGTACATCGCCAAGATCGACCTCAGCGAAGGAGACGCGTTCCTCGAACCCGATTACGGTTTGCAGATGCTCCAGACCTGGATGCTCAACAAATTCAGCATCCAAGTCCCGATGAACGAGATTCGGGGAGTGGAACCCGACGCCATCAAAACCAAGATGCTCGATATGGCCGAGAAGGCCTATTTCGAGCGAGAGGTGAAGTATCCGATCCTCGTCGGCCTGAGTCGATTCCGCGTCCGGACCGGTCCCGAAAGTTACACGATCGACGGCGGGGCTCTGTCCGAATGGGCCAAGCATCGATTCTCTACGCCCGATGTCCTGGAACAACTCCAAAACGCTGGCGACAAGATTTGGGAACAACTCGAAGAGATCAGCCGCAAGAGCGCCGAAAAGGCCCACAATGTTTGGAAGACAGCCCAGCAAAAGATCGAATCGATCTATGGTCGTTCCACCCAGAAGAAACTATCCGAGTGCATGGGTACCTCCAACGGTGAGATGGAAAGTCTCCTGGAGTGGATGCGTCAAGATCTGGGATGGTCGGGCGACCCGGCGGATGTTGCGAAGTGGACCAAGCCGGAAATGCAGGCTCACCTGTCACAAGCCTTCGACGATCGGTACTTCCCAGAGATTCGTCGCATGGAACGAACCGTTCTGCTAACAACGCTCGACTCCTCCTGGAAAGACCACTTGCTGGCGATGGACCATGTTCGCTCCAGCGTCTCCTTCCGCAGCATGGGCCAGATGGATCCCAAGGTGGAGTACAAGCGCGAAGGGATGCGTCTGTTCGATCAGATGTGGCTGTCGATCGGAGAGCGAATCACCGATGTCATCTTCCGTATGGAAGCGATGGACGATGAGTTGGTTGCTAGTTCGTGGGTAGAAACAAGCGCTCGGCATGATGAATTCAATGTGACTCAGACCTTGTTGGAAGAGAAACAAGCGGACTTGGAAGCCGCCGACCAGGCAGGTGCGGCTCCCCCAGAACCCAAGACCATCCGCAACCGCGGTGAAAAAGCAGGACGCAACGATCCTTGCCCGTGCGGTTCCGGTAAGAAGTTCAAGAACTGCTGTATGCGCAAGCAGGTTTAGGCGATCACCGCTTATCCACGATCGTTCGACTGTTTCGGTGCGATCGAGCGTGTGAGGATCGCATCGGTCAATGATGGAAACCATCGGCCGCTCCATACCAAGAGCTTGCCACCCAAACTCAGGATCCGCTCGCGTTTGGATCGGACCAACGAAGCGATCGCTAGCCTCGCAACAGCATCCGGTTCCATGCAACCAATCGATGCGCTGCGCGAACCCGTGCGCGTATCCAGGAGGGAGTCGAAGAATTCGGTCCGCGTGGTGCTGGGGCTGACCATCAGTACATCGATACCGGCTCGTTTCAGTTCGACACGGATCGCTTCGGACCATCCGCGCATGGCGAATTTGGCCGCGCAGTATTCGCTCTTCAGAGGAACTGCGCGATGGCCGAGCACCGAACCGATGTTCAGGATTGCTGGCCGATTCCCGCCCAATAGCAACGGCAGACAACTGCGAGTCAATTCCGCAGGAGCGAAGAAGTCGATCTCCATGACTTGTCGCAACCGATCGCTGCTGGCATCTGCAAAGGGGCCGATCGCTCCCGCCCCTGCATTGTTGATGAGCGTATCGATCGCTCCCCAATGTTCTAAACACCATGCCGCGATCGCGGCTCGATGATTAGCCGAGGTGAGATCCCCGGGCAGGATCGATAGTTTTCCGGATGCTCCTTCGTTCTCTTTGGCCAGTTGCTCTAATCGCTCTTCGCGTCGAGCAGTCGCCAGCACCTTCGCACCTGAGAGCAACAACCGGCTGACCAATGCATAACCGATACCGCTTGAAGCTCCGGTTGCGACGACCCGCATGTTGTTCAGGCTACGTTTTGCCACGATCGGTCCCGAGATTTCATCACGCTACTTCAGCGGGATCCTGCACAGGTCCGTCACCCGTGCCGACATGCCCTGTATTGGAAGCCTGATCGGTATGTCCAACAGGATGGGTCTCGTCGTCATGATGGGCTGGCAGATAGGTAGCTCGATCAGGGTACCCTCGTTTGGACGGTTCCGGCAATTTACCGGACAAGACTCGCAAATCGAACCCTTGGTTGGCCAGCTTGCCAGCCGCCCCTTTGGGAAGACGGCAATGGATGAGAGTGTATTCGTCGTGATATTGCTTGGACAGAACCTCGGCATGGGAGGATAACCATGCGATGGTTTTTCCATCGGAAACAGGGAGCTTGATTTCCAACTCGACAAAGCTGGAGGTCAACGCATCGCTCACAGCTTGCGACAGGTTCGGCAGTCCGAACCCCGATCTAGCGGAGATGGGAATCGCGTTGGGATAGCGCTCCATCACCAAGGGGATGCGAGTTTCCGCTCCTTCGCAGTCGGCCTTGTTGAGCACCAGCAACGTGTCCTTCTCCTCGATCCCTAATTCTTTAAGGACTTTGTAGACCGACGAGATTTGATGGAGGACCGACGGGTTGCTGACGTCGGCAACGTGCAAAAGCAGATCGGCTTGTCTAGCTTCTTCGAGTGTCGCGCGGAAGCTGGCGATCAAGTGGTGGGGCAGATCGCGGATGAACCCGACAGTATCGCTGAGGAGTACTGGTCCCCAACCGGGCAGCATCCACTTGCGCGTTCGCGTATCGAGAGTTGCGAATAATTTGTCGGCGGCTTCGACGCCAGCATCTGTCAGGGTGTTCATCAACGTGCTCTTCCCTGCGTTGGTGTAGCCCACCAGGGAGACACCGAACGTTCCTTCGCGCGAGGCGACTTCGCGAGCCTTGCGTTGTTCTACTTTGTTCAAATCGCTCCGCAGATCGTGGATCCGTTTTTCCGCAAGTCGGCGGTCCACTTCGAGCTGCTTTTCACCCGGTCCTCGCATCCCGACACCCATCGTTTGGCGAGACAAGTGGGTCCACATCCGCTTCAATCGCGGGAGCGAATACTCGAGTTGGGCCAACTCGACGGCCAAGCGGGCTTCGTGAGTCCGAGCGCTGGTTGCAAAGATATCCAAAATCAGTTCGGATCGGTCGATGACTTTGACATTCAGGGCCTTCTCCAAATTCCTCGTCTGGGCGGGAGTCAGGTCATTGTCGAACACGACGACATCAGCATCGGTCCCCGACAAAAGTCGGGCCAACTCGTCGACTTTACCTTTTCCAAGATAAGTAGATTGGTCCGGGTGCTCCCGTTTTTGGTAGACCGTCCCCACCACCTCGATGCCGGCAGTCTGCGCGAGACCACGCAACTCATCGAACGGATCCTCCGTTGTGAAATGCCCGGGCAAGATCAATCGGGCTAGCACTCCATGTTCACTAGCCAAGCTTTGAGAGCGGTCGTGCGTGTGCACCAGCGGGCGAATCTCCTTTTTTCCAGTTGCGTTTTCCGGTAATGCTTTTCCAGGGGGAAACGGGACCACGTTCATCTTGGCGTCCACCCTAAACGCCTTTCGACCTTGAACGCCCAATGAGCCCAACAAATAGTATAGCTTACCGATCTTCGGGAGGAGTGGTTTACCAGGTCTTTCCCAGGAGATCTTGCGAACCCTGGGATTCGGCTTGCGTAACCCAAAGAGATGATTTCCAATTTTCGATCGAGGTTTCCTATCGTTTGGTAGGTGACGACTTTTGATCCGGCGACTTTAGAACAGGATGGGTTGATCCATGAAATTTCGATTTTTCCTTGCGACACTTCTCATCGGCACCACGGCCCTGCTGTTCGGATGCGAGGCAAAGCAAAACGCAAAGCCCGGGACCGGAAAAACTGCGGCCCACTCCGATCATGATCACGACCATGACCACGATCATGATCATGATCATGATCATGACAAAGGCAAAGACGAAGGCAAAGACGATGGGCACGCTCATGCGGAGCATGGACCCCACGGCGGTCATATCGCTCACTTCGACACCAACACCAGCACCCACTTCGAGTGGGCCCACGACGATGACAACCATGTTTTGACCCTCTACTTCGAGGAGTTGGTCAGCGGCGGCGCAAAGATCGAATCGGCAGAGGTTCGCATCACCTCCGATGGCTCCGAGAAGAAGTTCACGTTGACACCGGACGAAGGAGCAAAAATCGCTGGCTCCATTTTCCAAGCCAAGGATGCGGAACTCCTCACGTTGGTGGGTGCTAGCGGCGATGATCCGAAGGGGGTTCAGGCCAAGTTGTTTGTGGTGATTGATGGCAAAGAAGAATCGGTCCTCCTCAAAGACGACCACCATCACCACTAAGATCGATCCCGAACGAGTCCCTCCGGTGGTGGAGTTGCTGCCGCCGGAGTTGTCACCGGAATCTGCGTTCGAGCGACTGAGTTCGCTCCCCTACTGCCTGTGGCTCGATAGCGCCCTGCAAGACGATCCTCGCAGCCGCTACAGCTACATCGCGGCTGACCCCTGCCGCGTTCATCGCATCGATCGCCCCATCGCCGACCCGCTGGCGACCATCGATCGATGGTTGGTTCAGCATGCAACCGCGAGCGTCCCCGATCTTCCTCCTTTTCAAGGGGGAGTCGCTGGCTACATGGCATACGAGTTCGGTCGTTGCTTTGAACGAATCCGACCTGCGAAGCACGATGAATTTGGGTTGCCCCTCGCCGTCTTGGGCATGTATGACGTGGTTCTGTCCTGGGATCATCTTCTCGGTCGCGGTTGGCTCATCTCTCAGGGTTATGGGGCCTCTCCCGGTGCGGGAGAAACCGAGCGACGATCGTTAGCCGAGCGGCGAGCCGATCAGTTTCGCCAGCGATTGTTCCATCGGTCGATGTCTTCAGGCTCGGATCGAGCGATCAGCATGCACGCCATGGCGCATGGTTTAACAGCACCGCAATTTGAAACTCGATTAGGTGGCGGATGGCTCGGGAATTTTGATAGCGATGGCTATCGACAAACGGTGGAACGTGCCCGCGATTACATTCGAGCGGGTGATATCTTTCAGGTGAACCTGTCTCAGCGACTCCTTTGTCCGGCGCGAACCGATTCGCTTTCTATGTACACACGATTGCGGCGACTGAATGCAGCACCCTTCGCATCCTACTTCGATCTCGGTCCTGCTCAAATCGTCAGCGCATCGCCAGAGCGTTTCTTGAAAGTGCACCAGGGTTGGATCGAGACGCGGCCGATCAAAGGGACACGTCGTCGTCCTCCCCGCAACGCGGACGGATCGGTCGATCAAGTTTCGGAGGAGCGGATCGCATCGGAGTTGATCTCTGCTCCCAAAGATCGAGCAGAAAACATCATGATCGTCGACTTGCTCCGCAACGATCTGTCACGCATTTGCCATCCGGAGTCTCTGATCGTCGATCAGTTGTGCGGCATCGAGGTTTACCCCTACGTGATCCATCTGGTCAGCTCCATCCGCGCCCAAATGCGTCCCCGCGCGGGTTTCAGCGATTTGATCGCTGCGGTCTTTCCCGGAGGAAGCATCACCGGTGCTCCTAAAGTCCGTGCGATGGAAATCGTCTCGGAGTTGGAACCCACGGTGCGCGGCCCCTATTGTGGAAGCCTAGGATATGCAGGTACCAATGGGGAAATGGATTGGAACATCCTGATTCGTACCCTCACATGCTCCCATGGATGGTGGCAATTTCAGGTCGGCGGAGGGATCGTTGCCGACAGTCTACCGGAGATGGAAGAAGAAGAAACCTGGACAAAAGCTGCTGGGATCATCGCAGCCATCGACGCCACACAGTAGACCGCGATTGACCCGCCAATTATTCTTAGGTGCACTCGGTTGTCATGCGCCGCGATATCGGCGCTCCGTACCCCCTTTGCCCCGCCCACGATCGGAAATCGAAATGCCTAAGAAAGCCCTCAAGGGAATCACCCGAATCGAATATGATGGCGTCTCAACCCGCGGTTGGATGATTCGCTTGACTCGCCAAGGCAAGCGGCAGCAAATGTTCTTCAATGACAAAGCCTTCGGTTCCAAAGCCAAGGCACTCAAGGCCGCTCAGGATCAATACGATCAGTGGCTCTCCGCAGCTCCGCCCGTTGCCAGCACCAAAGGCATACGCACCCATCGCAACTCCAGCGGCAAAGTCGGTGTCCACATCGTCAAGAACACCGACGAGCGATGGAAGAACGCGGAGTCGTTCGGCTATTGTGCTTCCTGGGTCGATAAACAAGGTAGACGCCGCAAAGTCAGCTTCGCATGGAAACGATACGGCAAGAAAACCGCCTGGGCGTTGGCTTGTTTGGCGCGAGAACATGAACTGACCGATCGCGCACAAGTCATCGAACTGTATGAAAAACAGCATAAGAAAAAAGGTGCTCGATAAACGCAGGTTCGAGCACGCGGTGCTTCAAGAAGTAAAGCCCCATCACAAAAAGTAAGCTGGCGCAAAGACCAACCATAGAGGAATGGTCACGATCGCGACGATCGATGTCCCTACCACGACCGTCCACGCCGTGTCGATGTCCTGATCGTATAACCTCGTCATCACGATCGGAAACGTAGCAGCGGGCATCGCTGCCTGCACCAGAAGCACTTCCTTCAGCGGCATATTCTCGGTCGTTAGGGACAGCATCACGATCCCAAACGGCAGGACAACCAACCGCACGGCAACCGCCAGTAAAAAAGGTCTCCAGACTCTCCCCCAATGGAACTTGTCAGCGTAATCGTAGATGATCGCGCCGCTGAGGATCAGTCCCATCGGTATCGAGCATTTACCGAGCTGCGCACAGGCCTGAAGAATCGACGGTGGAAACCAGGTATCGAACTGCGATTGCCGCAAGGTAACAGCCGCGATCACTGCCAGAAGTGGTGGACTGAGAATCACCCGCTTCCATGAAGCCTTGATTCCTTGCCCAGAGATGACAAACAAACCGACGCTCCATAGAGCCGTATCCACTCCGACGTTGTAAACCATCAGCGTCACGACACTCGCTGGAAAGAACGCCTCGGCGAGCGGAAAAGGTATGTAGCCGTAATTGTCGATTCCAGCACAAAACGCAAACGTGCGGCGCTGCGAATCGTTGGTCACTTGAAAGGGTTTGCCGATCCACTTCGCAATCCATCCCGCGATCAGGATGCCACCCGCAGTGCACCCAAAGCCGTATACCGCCGGTAACCATGCGTCGATCTGCATCGATAGCGCGGGATCGGTCATGATGCGATGAAAGAACAATGATGGCATCAATACCGATTTGGTGAATACCGCAAGCGACCGATCCGCATCGCTCGCTATCCACTTCCATCTGCGAGCCAAGCCACCGACCGACATCACCAAGAAGACACTGGCGACGGTCGATACAACGCTTAAGATTTCGGGTTGCATCAAAACCCTATTTCAACATTCTGCCAAATACCGTGCCACTCGCGATCCGGTTCAGAAACGTGCTGTCGTCTGCCATGACGACGACGTGGTCACCGGGGCGTAGCGAATAATTCATCCCTTCCTCGACGCGCTTGCCGGACGGATCAAAATCGATATCCATACGCACCGGTGGATTGGTTCCGTTGGGACGCAAGACCGTGACTCGTACTTTACCGATCTTGCGATGGAACTCTGCGTCGCGGACCAGATCCGCTATGAACATCGGTTGGTTGGGGACCAGAGGAATTCGTTCAAAGGACCGCTTCCCGTGGTTGACTTCCAAAATGACCGAAGGAGATTCATCCGCTGTAGGCAACGGTTGCATCACTCCGTAGGGGCCAATGCTGTAACCCTCTTTTTTAACAGGGGTCAAATCGATCTTATCGCTCTCGGAGTATTTCCTGCCAATCAACGCAGCGCAGCCGCTAGTGCTGGCGACCAGCAGCATGCAGCACAGCATCAAGGCCGATGACGCGAATGTGCTCGCGGACATAATTCCGCGAGTGTGCAAAACGCTTGGTTGAATGTCAGCGGTAGATCGAGACATATGCGGTGTATTCAATACGAGAAAGTGATGGAGCCCGCCCTACGAGATGGTTGTCGGCTCAAAGCCATCGCGACCACGACAGAAAAGTCTCTTTTTTCGCTATTACTTCTACAAACTGCTCATCCTCTAGCTTGCCAAACCACCCAAATCACCCATTGCCCCAAAAACGAGCAGCAATCGGGTACTCACCTTGACGCGATCCCTCTTTTTCCACTAACTCCCAGTCCAGCGTACGCTTGCAGAATAATCACCGCCATGGCCTTTCGATGACTTTGTTTCGTTTGAGATCCCGATGGTTCACGATCACTAGCCGACATGTATGGGCTGGCATGGCGATTTTTTCGCTGATCGGGAGCGGGTGCCATCAACGAGCCTACAACGAACTCTATGTCGAAAACATGGCAAGCGAGATTCGATTGCTCGAAGATCGTATCTATGAATACGATGCCGAATACCGAGCCCTCGAAAATGAACTCGAGGATCTTCGTGCGACCAACGAAGGCCTGGAATCGCGATTGCGCGACGCCGAACAAGATCGCACGGATCGATTCAGTTCACCGAAATCCGTTCCGAAGACAGATACATCGAAGCCATCGAGTCCCAAACCTGCACCACCCAAGTCGTCTGGTTCGAAACCCGAAGTCCCCAAGGAATCGCTCAAACTACCTCCTAGCGAAGTACTGGAAGTAGACACACCCGCTCCACCCCCGTTCAACAGCAAGTCTTCGGATGCCGGAGGCGGAGACTTACTCCCATCCAAACCCAACGCCGAGCCAAATGGTTCGCTGCTACCCGACTCCAACTCCGCTCCGTTGCTCCCCAATCCAAAGCTCCTAGAACCGCCGCTATCATCTGGGGCTCAGGCACCGAGAGAACTGGCACCGAGTCAACCGCAGGCTCTCGATCGAGCATCGTCTGCTCCCCGCGGGCTCCCTTCCGAGGTGGCTCGAGCAAGCTACGAGGAACGCCGCATCGCTGCGCCGACATTGCCGCCAGCCCCTACGACTGGACCTTCAACAACCACTGGCTCAGCAACCCCGAGCGACACACGAATCCGCCAGATCGAATTTCATCCCGGGCTATGCCGAGGCATTCGACGAGATGGGAATGTCGGGGAAGAAGGAATCGCACTAGTTCTTGTACCACGCAACCAGAAACATGAGTTCGTCGCCGCGAGCGGCAAGATCACTGTCGTCTTGGAGGAACCGGGCGAAGGCCAAGCCCACCGACTTGGTAAATGGGAATACACAGCCCAAGAGGCTGCGGAACGACTCGAACCCGTAGGCAGCGCTCAAGGCATCCATCTGGAACTGCCGTGGCAGGAGAACAAGCCCCAATCGAATCTGATCGATGTCTACGTTCGATTCACGGACGAACAAGGGATCACGATGGTGAACCATCGCCAGATCCATCTTAGAAAACCGACTCCCGGTCAATCGACCTGGACCCCGAAGTAGCATCGCACGCGTCAGTGCCACGATCCGTTCGATGCCGTTCAGCATGCCGATGCCGTTCAGCCTGCGGCGGCTAAGGGTGGCTCAGGTTCTGGCTCGGGAGTTGCGACGGACTTGGTTTTGCGCTTCATAGGTCGCACCACTTCGAGTGCCACGCAGTAATCGAGATTTGGTCGGAAGATAGTTAGTATCGCTAGGGGTAGGAACCAAGCCATGTACAGGCCCCCTCCGAATCCATGCCAAAACTGCGTTGCAGCCATGAGAGCCGCAGAACAACTCATAAGCGTTGCAAGGTTCTTCTGGGCAGGCCAAAACATGAATGAGAAACTGAGCAGAACAAAGACGACGATGATCGGAATGCGCGCGATCGGATGCCAGCCCAAGCCCCACATTCCGTCCATGCCGTTCATCGCGACAAGCTTGATGCCAAACATGTAGCTTAAATGATGCGCAAGATCATTTGGATAGATAATCGCCATAGCGATGACGAGCACTGCGACCGAAATCGCGAACCCCGACGCAAACCGACGGATCCCGCGCTGCCAATAGAAACTGCACCAAAGCGGCAAAAGCGAAAACGGATAATACATCACCCCCGCCGCACAACCTAGGAAAAGACCGGCAACGAACGGCTGTCGATACAACATCAACGCCAACATCAGCAACGCCCCAGGCACAACATGGTCTACCCGCCCCGTCGTATGCGCAGCGTAAGGCAACAGCAAATAAAGCGTTGCAGCACCAACTCCTGTGCTCAAGCTACCGAAATGCCAATACCCGATACCGACGATACAAAAGACCAGCAGCACATTCGCGGCGATTGCCAATATCCGCGCTACCATGTCCAACTTCGATGTTCGATTGGCATCGACCACTTTGTCGGGAACCGCCGGTACCACGGGTCGGTCCGTCACGGTCGAGAACTGGGGCAGCTTGCTCAATAGCACATAGCCCGGCCCGAGGTCCGGACCCTGCTTGCGGTTGTCGTTCTGGGAACTCATCGCAACATTAAACAGCAGGAATACCGTCAACGAGATTCCGATGAACAGCATCCCTCCGCTGTTCAGATTGGGCTCCAACATCGGGCGCCTAACGATCGCTGTGTCCAATAACATGCGCAGGGTCAACAAACCAGCGCAGACGAGCAACCACAGAAAACCGTAATACAGCAATCGTTTCGGTGACCAGCCAGCAACGTTCCGCTCGCTTGCTTCGGAGTGCGGGGCGGTGGACGCTTCTCCAGCCTCGACAACGCTCAACTCAGATTTCTCCAAAGT
>Ga0116202_10002206_pt1 | contig 11569 bp, 9 predicted proteins | sample LakKivw325mmetaG_FD_94479 | JGI IMG/M metagenome (GOLD analysis project Ga0116202, IMG submission 94479) | Anoxic lake water microbial communities from Lake Kivu, Rwanda to study Microbial Dark Matter (Phase II) - Lake Kivu water 325m metaG | ecosystem: Environmental > Aquatic > Freshwater >... | reverse complement strand
GCGCGATCGACCTGGGCGACTTCTTCAAGTTTGCGGACAAGTTCGGCTACCGCGTCGTCGGCGGGGAGATCGTGGCTCCCTGAGGCCCGCGTATCGTGCTGGGCGGCGTTGGGTCGGGCTGGTGGTCTGGCGGTGACATGGCAGAGCGGCGGCTCGGGGGTGCGGTGTGCGTAGCGCCGCGCCCCCGTCCGTGACGTGCCTACCGATGGCGCGGCGTGGCCGCGCCAAGGCGGCCAGGGGCAGGCGCCAAGGCGGAGCGGCTTGACAAGGAGGTCGCCCCGCGGTACTTTTCGGCTCGGTTTTCCTGCGGATTAGCCCGTCCGGTGTACCCACGATCGAGAGAGCGTCGGCTCCGAGTCTCCAGATCCTCCTGCGGGGCGGCTAGGTGAGGCCGGGCGGTACTGCGCGACAAGTCTTTCGGACCTTCTCAGTCTGTGTTCACCCCACACCCCTTCATGAATGCCCTGCCGCGGGTCTGGGGTCGAAATAGGGCGCAGACCTGCGGCTCTTGCGACACACGGCCACCGTCTTCGAGGTCCTGAGATCAGCCAACGACAGCTCTGCTGCTGGCGCCGCGTCGCCGTTTCCCAACGCAACCGAGTCGAGGTCCAGCGCGGGCTGCACGGATACGGGGGGTCATCTGTCTGAACGACCGCCAGTGCGGCAGGAAGCGGCACCGAGGGAATGCCTCCCCGGGCGCCGTGTGGCTCCTGCCGTGCGCATAACTCAGCCGGAGAAAGGCAGCAACGACACGATGCCGCCAGGGAACAACAAGACGCAGAAGATGAACATCGTCGAGCTCCAGCGGATGGGCATTCAGGACCTCCAGGAGCTGGCGCGGGAACTCGAGGTTGCCGAGTACACGGCGATGCGCAAGCAGGAGCTGATCTTCGCCCTGCTCAAGCATCAGACCGAGCGCACAGGGCTGATTTTCGCCCAGGGCGTTCTCGAGGTGCTGGAGGAGGGCTTCGGTTTCCTGCGCTCGCCCACCTACAACTACCTGCCAGGGCCCGACGACATCTACGTCTCTCATTCGCAGATCAAGCGCTTCGGGCTGCGCACCGGCGACACCGTCAGCGGGCAGATCCGTCCGCCGAAGAACGACGAGAAGTACTTCGCGTTGCTGCGCGTGGAGGCGATCAATTTCGAGGATCCGGAGGCCACCAAGAGCAAGACTATCTTCGAGAATCTGACGGCGCTCCATCCCACCCAGCGCTTCCGTCTCGAGCACAACCCCAAGGACATGACGACCCGCATCATGGATCTGCTCTCCCCGATCGGCAAGGGGCAGCGCGGCCTGATCGTCGCGCCGCCGTTCACGGGGAAGACCATGATGCTGCAGAAGATCGCCAACGCGATCAGCACCAACCATCCGGATGTGCTGCTCATCGTGCTGCTCATCGACGAGCGGCCTGAGGAAGTGACCGACATGCTCCGCTCGGTCAACGGCGAGGTGATCAGTTCGACGTTCGACGAGCCGGCCACTCGGCACGTGCAGGTGGCGGAGATGGTGATCGAGAAGGCGCGGCGGCTGGTCGAGCACAGGCGCGATGTGGTCGTGCTGCTGGACAGCATCACGCGCCTGGCGCGCGCCTACAACACGGTGACGCCGCACAGCGGCCGCATCCTCACCGGAGGCGTGGACTCGACGGCGCTGCAGTTCCCGCGGCGCTTCTTCGCCGCTGCGCGCAACATCGAAGAGGGTGGCAGCCTGACGATCATCGCCACCGCCCTGGTCGAGACCGGCAGTCGTATGGACGAGGTGATCTTCGAGGAGTTCAAGGGCACTGGCAACATGCAGGTGGTCCTCGACCGCAAGCTCAGCAACCGGCGCACGTTCCCGGCCATCGATGTCACCTCTTCGAGCACGCGCAAGGAGGAGCTGCTGCTGAGCGAGTTCGAGCTGAACAGGATCTGGGTTCTGCGGCGCATTCTCAATCAGATGGGCGTGGTCGAGGGGATGGAGTTTCTCATGGAGCGCATGCAGGGGACCAAGTCCAACGAGGAATTCCTCAAGTCGATGAACGACTGAGCGGCGCGAGGTTGCCCGGCCTGCGCCGCATGCGTACAATACCTCCCGCTGTCACCGGCCATCCCGACCCCAGAGAGGGCAGTGTGAAGAGCGACATTCACCCCAAGTACGAGGAAGCCACCATCTCCTGCGCCTGCGGGAACGTGGTCCGGACGCGCTCCACGCAGAAGCAGATGCACGTGGACGTGTGCTCGCGGTGCCACCCCTTCTACACCGGCAAACGGCAGGCGCTGGTCGACCGCGGCGGTCGCATCGAGCAGTTCAACAAGCGGTACCGGCTGGGTCAGGAGCCGGCCGCCGCGCCCGGCGAGGCGGCGGCGCGGCAGTAGGCCCATGGGCGCCGGGTCGGCATCGCGCCGGCAGTCGCTCCCGCGGCGGAGCGGCGCCGCCTGGCCCTAGCGCCGCTGTCCGCCAGCGCCCAGCGAGCGCGTCTCCCGTCGGTCGGAGAGGGAGCGGGCTGCCTCGGGCGCGGGAACCCAGGCGGCCCGCAGCCAGACCGGCGGACATCTTCCCTGCACAGAAAGGCGGGGCCATCCGGCGCAGATGTGCCGGCGACCCGCCATCCCTTCCGTGTACACGGCATCACGCGAGATCGGTATGAGCGAGCCGGAGTTGCGGGCCGGTCCGGAGTCCGAGCGGGCGGCGGCTGTCGATCTGCCCGTTGGCGGCCAGGCCGTGATCGAGGGGGTGATGATGCGGGTGCCGGGGCGGATCGTCGTCGCCGTGCGCCGCCCGGACGGCACGATCGCTGTCCATGAGCAGGCCCACGTGGCGATGACGCGCAGGCACCGGTGGCTGGACGTGCCCGTCGTGCGCGGGGCGGTATCCTTTGCGGAGATGCTGGCCGTGGGCATCCGCGCCCTCAACTACTCGGCCGAGGTGGCGTTGGGGGAGGACGGTCGGGCACCCGCTGCAGCCGTCGCGCCTGCGCCTGTGCCCGTGCCTGCGGCGGGCACCCGGTGGCGCGAGCGGGCGGGGCTCGCGATCGCGATGGCGGCGGCCATGGGCCTGGGGATCGGGCTGTTCTTCTTCGTGCCGCTGCTGATCGCCCAGGCACTTGGCATCGAGCGCGGGGCGGTTCACTTCAACGTCGTCGCGGGAGCAGCGCGCGTCTGCTTGCTGCTGCTATACCTGTGGAGTATCAGCCAGTGGCGCGAGATCCGGCGCGTGTTCCAGTACCACGGGGCCGAACACAAGAGCATCTGGACGCTGGAGGAGGGCGGCGACCTGACGGTGGCCCAGGCAAGGCGGCAGAGCCGGCTGCATCCGCGCTGCGGCACGAGCTTCCTGTTGATCGTCGCGCTGGTGGCAGTCGTCGTGTTCAGCACCGTGGATGGGCTCTTCGCCGTCGTCTTCGGTCACCAGCAGGGTCTGCTGGAGAGATTCGCGACGCATCTGGCGGTGCTGCCCGTGATCGGCGGCGTCGGCTTCGAGTTGCTCAAGCTGTCCGGCAGGACGCGGCACCACGCGGTGACGCGCGCGCTGGTCGCGCCGGGGCTGTGGCTCCAGCGGATCACCACGCGCGAGCCCGACGATGGCCAGCTGGAGGTAGGTCTGACCGCGCTGCACCGCGCGCTGGCGGCCGTGCAGGGCGAAGGCGCGAGCCTGCCGGCCTCCGGGGCTGCCGGTCCGTGAGGCAGGGGTCCGGCCGCGATCCGGCTCACTGTGGAGTGCGAAGTGCTGGAAAGACTGCAGGAGTACGAGGCGCGGTACGCGCAGCTGGCCGCTGAGCTGGCGCGGCCCGAGGTCGCCGCGAACCCGGCGCTGTACCGCAAGCTCGCCCGCGAGCTGGGCGACATCCGCGAGATCGCCACCAAGGCGGCTGAGTACCGGCGCGCGCGCGTGCGCCTCGGCGAGGCCCAAGAGATCATCGACGATGCCAGCGATGCGGAGCTGCTGGAGCTGGCGCGCCAGGAGCGCGACGAGCTGCAGGAACTGGTCGAGGCGCTGGAGGCCGAGATCCGGCTGCTGCTCGTGCCGCGCGACCCGAGGGACGGACGGAACGCCCTGCTGGAGATCCGCGCGGGCACCGGTGGCGATGAGGCGGGCCTGTTCGCTGCGGATCTGTTCCGCATGTACTCGCGCTTCGCCGAGCGGCAGCGCTGGCATGTGGAGGTGCTCTCGGCCAGCCAGAACCCGGCCGCCGGTTTCAAGGAAATCGTCTTCATGGTCAGCGGCCCCGAGGCCTACGGACGGCTCAAGTACGAGAGCGGCGTGCATCGCGTGCAGCGAGTGCCAAAGACGGAGGCCAGCGGTCGCATCCACACGTCTGCGGCGTCCGTGGCGGTGCTGCCGGAGGCGGAGGAGGTCGACGTGCAGATCGATCCTGAGGATCTGCAGATCGACGTGTACCGGTCGAGCGGCCCCGGCGGCCAGAGCGTCAACACCACCGACTCGGCGGTGCGCGTGACGCACAGACCCACCGGGCTGGTGGTCTCCTGCCAGGACGAGAAGTCGCAGCTCAAGAACAAGAACAAGGCGCTGAAGATCCTCCGCGCCCGGCTGCTGGACCTGTACCAGAGCCAGCACGAGGAGAAGATATCGGCCGAACGCCGTCAGCAGATCGGCTCGGGCGACCGCAGTGCCAAGATCCGTACCTACAACTTCCCCCAGGGACGCGTGACCGACCATCGCATCAACTATACGGTCTACCGTCTCGACGAGATCCTGGACGGCGACCTGTCGGATTTCATCGACCGGCTGAGGCTGGCGGCGCAGGAGCAGATGCTGGCCGCCGCTGGCGCGCCGGCCAGCTGAGCAGAGGCGCCGGCCCGCATGCCGCAGGACTGCTGGAGACTGCTCGACATTCTGCGGGAGACCAGCCTCTACTTCCAGCGGAAAGGGCTGGAGAACCCCCGCCTGCAGGCCGAGCTGTTGCTGGCCGATGTGCTCCGCCTGCGCCGCATCGATCTGTACCTTCAGTACGAGCGGGTGCTGACCGACGCCGAAGTCGGTGCCTATCGCGAGCACGTGCGCCAGCGGGCCCGGCGCCGGCCGGTGCAGTACATCGTCGGCTCGGCCGGATTCCGCCACCTGGACCTGTCGGTGCACGAAGGGGTGCTGATTCCCCGCCCGGAGACCGAGGAGGTTGCCGGCGCGGTCCTGGCGCTGGTGCGCGACCGGCAGGCGCCGCGCGTGCTGGATCTGGGCTGCGGCACCGGCGCCATCGGTCTGGCCGTGGCCCACGAGCACTCGGGTGCCCGGGTCGTCGCCGTGGACCTGTCGCCCGCGGCGGTCCGCAACGCCCGCGCCAACGCGGCGCGGACCGGTCTGGCCGACCGCGTGTGGGTGGTGCAGGGCGACTTGTTCGCTCCGTTGGCGCCAGCCGGGGCCGGCGGGGGCTTCGACGTAGTCGTCAGCAATCCGCCCTACATACCGCGCGACCGGATCGCCTCGCTCCAGCCCGAGGTGCGCGACTACGAGCCGCATCTGGCCCTCGACGGCGGGCCCGACGGTCTGGACGTGTACCGGCGCATCGTGGCCGAGGCCAGCGCGCACCTGCGGCCCGCCGGTCGCCTGGTACTCGAGCTGGGCGATGGACAGCCCGGCGCGGTGAGCAGCCTGGCAGCGGCGCAGGGGCTGGTCGTGGAGGACATTCGCCCCGACCTGAACGGAACGCCGCGAGTGCTGATCGCCAGCCGGCGCGAGGCATAGATCCTGGAGCCTTGGGTGGCAGCCGGACCGGCGCAGATGGCCTGCCACCTGGTATTCCCGCCCTGCGGTCCGGGGCCGCCGCTGCGCGGCCTGCCGGCGTTCCCTCGATGCTACATCGGCGTCACCGATCCGTGCCGGCTGCGCCTTGGCCCGGGCACGGCATGGCCCCTCCGTCGCCGCGTTGCTTCCTCCGCCACTCCTGGCAGCATGGCACTGGCCGGACGGCCGCCCGCCTGGCACGCTGTTTGAGTGCAGCCTCTCGCAGTGACGCTGTCCTTTGAGCGCGAGGCGCCGCTGGGTGCATGGTGCACGGGCGTGGCTTCGTGCCGGGCCGGAGTTGGCGCTCGCGCCGGGCGCCGGGCAGCAGACCGGTATGGTGCCGGGGCGCACGGTCCTGCGCGCGTTCGCGGGTTCCGCTGCGTGTATGCGGGCGGCTTGCGCCGGGGGCTTCCTCGAGGACAGGACTTGAATGGTGCACGTATGTTCAGTATACTGGAATACGTGCACATACGTTCATCATGGCAGCACGATCTGGCGGGTAGCAGGCATCGCCTGCCAGGCATGGCGACTGGACCGGACTATCGGCACGACAAGGATCAGGAGGGATGGCCATGACAGCAGGCAAGGGCGGTGCGGGCTCCAACGGCAGGCAGGCCGACCGCGACAAGGCGGTCAAGGTGGCTCTGGACCAGATCGAGCGCCAGTTCGGCAAGGGCGCGATCATGCGCCTCGGCGAGTCGCCCGCCATCCAGATCGGATCGATCCCCACAGGGTCGCTGGCGCTGGACGCGGCGCTGGGCATCGGGGGAATCCCGCGCGGACGGGTGGTGGAGTTCTTCGGCCCGGAATCGGCTGGCAAGACGATGCTGGCGCTGCACACGATCGCGGAGGCGCAGCGCCGCGGCGGCGTCGCGGCCTTCGTGGACGCGGAGCACGCGCTCGACGTGGGCTTCGCCAGTCGGCTCGGCGTCGATGTGGAGAATCTGCTCGTGGCGCAGCCCGATTGCGGCGAGGAAGCGCTGGAGATCACCGACACGCTGGTGCGCAGCGGGGCTGTGGACATCGTCGTGGTGGACTCGGTGGCGGCCCTGGTTCCCAAGTCGGAGCTGGAGGGGGAGATGGGCGACTCCTTCGTCGGGCTGCAGGCGCGGCTCATGTCGCAGGCGCTGCGCAAGCTGACTGGTTCGGCGCAGAAGACCGGCACGACGGTGCTGTTCATCAACCAGCTCCGCATGAAGATCGGGGTCATGTTCGGCAATCCGGAGACGACCACGGGGGGACGCGCCCTGTCGTTCTACGCTTCGGTAAGGCTGGACATCCGCGGCGTCGCGGCGATCAAGGACGGCGACGAGATGATCGGCCGGCGGACGCGCGTCAAGGTGGTGAAGAACAAGGTGGCGCCGCCCTTCAGAGAGGCGGAGTTCGATGTGATGTTCCGAGGCGACCAGGCGGGCATATGCCGCGAAGCGGATGTTCTCGACTTGGGCGTGGAGAGGGGTATCGTCGAGAAGAGCGGCACGTGGTTCTCGCTGGGGGGCCAGCGCCTCGGGCAGGGACGCGAGAACGCCTGTGCGTTTCTGCGCGAGCACCCGGACGCGGCCCGAGACCTCGAGGCCCGGGTCCGCAGGGCCCTGGAGCTGCCGCTCGACGACGCGCTGCCCCAGGCCGCCGCGCCAGCCGAGACTTCTCCGAGCGAGGTGGCGCAGGCTGCCGTGCCCGTGGGCAGCATCTAGGGCGGCCGGCGGAGGCAGATCCACAGGAAGCGACAGCAACCCGCAAGGACGAAGGCTGAGGACCATGACCAGTCCACGAGTGGGTCCAGGTGGCGCACCCGCCAGCTCCCCGGCTCCAGCGTCCGCCATGGCGAGGATGTGGTCGGCCCTGGAAGTGGCCGGCACGTGGCTCGAGCTGGGCGATCTGTGCGCGGAGGCGGACCGGCTCTACGGTGCAGGCGCGCTCGAACAGGGCCAGGTCGAAGAGCTGGCGCTCTCTGCGATAGCCCGGGCCGATGGGCTGCTGCCCGCGCGCGCTGGCGACAGCGACATTGCCCTGGACGAGCAGACCGTGCTCGTGCCTCTGTCGGCGGCCGGCGCTGCTCCATGCGCGAGTTGCGGCAGCCCCCTGCACTGGCACAACCATGGCCAGCGGGTGTGCGCCGTCTGCCATCCGCATCCCGGACCGCCGCTGGCGGCCGAGCGCCCGGCCGCCTGAAGCGCTGGGCCGGCGCTTCCCGTGTGCCGGGCAGAGCGCTCCCCAGAGAACGGACCAGCGCGTGCCGCGGCGGGATCTCGGGACGCAGTGCGCTCCTTACCCCCCGTGGGGAGCGTGTGCGTGGGGTGCGTGCCCCGGCTGGCGAGTGCCCGTCAGCCGGGGATCTCCACGACCGCCCGGATGACTCCGTCGCGGCGTTGAGCGTGCACGGCGAACGCCTCGGGAGCGCGGGCGAGGGGGAAGCGGTGCGTGATGAGCGGGTCGAGCCGGACGCGGCCGGCGCTGACCATGGCGATCGCGCGCGGATAGGTGTGCTTCATGCGTCGCACGATCTTGAGGGTCAACCCCTTGCGGCGCAGCGTCGAGGCGCGCAGGGAGAGGCTGTCTGTCGACGGGATGCCGGCCAGGATGAGGCGGCCGCCGATGCGCACCGCCTCGGCAGCGGCCGCCACGGCGTCGGCGGCGTCCGTGGCTTCGAGGACGACGTCGACGCCGCGACCGGCGGTCCAGCCGGCCACCGGGTCGCAGGTGGGCGCTGCTGCGGAGGCGCCGAGGGCCCGGGCGACGGCCAGGCGGTCCGGCAGGGGATCGACGGCGAACACCTCGGCCGCGCCAGCCAGGCGGGCCACCTGCAGCATGAGCAGGCCGATGGCGCCCGCCCCCAGCACGAGCACCGTGTCCATGGCGCGAATCCTGGCCAGATCCAGCGCGTGGATGGCGACGCCCAGGGGCTCGAGAAGGGCGCCTTCCGCTGCCTTCATGCCCGGCGGCAGGGGAAACAGGCACGTCGGCGGCGCCGCGAAGAACTCGGCCAGGGCGCCGTGCTGGTCGGGCGGCGAGCCGGCGAAGCGCACGTGGGGGCACAGGTTCGGGTGTCCCTGCGCGCACCACTCGCAGCGACCGCAAGGCCGCGCGGGCTCGACCGCCACGAGGGTTCCGGCTGGCAGCGCCGTCGCCTCGGCCTGGTCGGGGGCGATCTCCGCGGCCAGCTCGTGGCCGAGGATGAGGGGCGAATCGACCCGGCTCCCGCCGATGCCGCCCTCCAGGTAGTAGTGGCGATCGCTGCCGCACAGGGCGACAGCACGGACCGCAAGCAGAACCTCGCCGTCGCCAGGCGCCGCGCGCGGCACGTTGCCCACGCGGACATCGCCCACGCCGTGCAGCAGGGCGGCACGCATCTGGAGCTGCCCGCCCTGGGCCCCTCGCTCGCCTGCTCGTGTCTGCTGGCCCGCCATTCCCCTTGTCCCTATACTGCGTCACGATACTGCGTCACGGCTTCGTGGTGGCTGGTTCGCGCACGGGAAGCTACGCCTGGCAGAGCCCGCGCTCAAGACGAGCGCTCTGCCTGGGTCCGGGCAGGTGTGGGCGGCGAGCTCGGGGCATCGCTCGACAGGGGCCGGCATCGCTGCGCCCGGCGGCGTGCGCCCGGGTCCGACAGAGAGAAGCGCGGTTGGCTGCGCGCGGGGCCTGGCGCCGATCGCGCGCAGGCAGGGAGAGGAGAGCGGCGCATGGAGCGTGTGCGCGTGCTGGTGACAGGCGTCTACGGGCTGATCGCCGGGGAGCTCTGCGCGTGGCTGCAGGCCCAGCCCGAGCGCTACGAAGTCTGGGGGCTGGCGCGCCGCCGGCAGCCGTCGGCAAGGGCGCCCGACCAGCGCAGCCTGGAGATCGCCGACGAGCGTTTCGTGCTGTCGGACCTGAGCGATCTCGACCAGCTCGCGCGGGCGTTCAGCGGTATGGACGTGGTGGTGCACCTGGCCGCCGACCCGCGCGCCGAGGCAGACTGGGAATCCGTGCTGGCCAGCAACGTGGCCGGCACGCGCCACGTGTTCGAGGCGGCGCGCCTGGCCGGGGTGCGTCGCGTGGTCTACGCCAGCTCGGTGATGGTGTGCTGGGGATACCAGCGCGAGGAGCCCTATCGCTCGGTGGCCGCGTGCCGCTTCGACCCCGCGGCGGCCGCCAGCCTCCCGATCGTCACGCACGAACACCCGACGCGACCCACCTGTCTGTACGCAGCCAGCAAGGTGTGGGGCGAGGCACTGGGCCGCGTGTACGCGGATGTCCACGGCCTGTCCGTGCTGTGCCTCCGTATCGGCTGGGTGAACGCCGTGGACACCCCCTGGGCGCAGCCGGGCCTGGCCCCCATCTGGTGCAGTCGGCGCGACGTGGTGCGGTTGCTGGAGTTGGCGGTCACGGCGCCGCGCGAGGTGCACTACGACATCTTCTTCGCGGTGTCCAGGAACGCCCTGTGCTGGGTCGATATCGAGCACGCTCGCCAGGTGCTGGGCTACGTGCCGCAGGACAGCGCCGAGGCGCGCCGCCCGGCGCCAGCGCCGCCGGCGAAGGGAAGCGGAGTGCGGTCATGAGCCAGCGGTCCGACAGCGGCCAGGCAGCCTCGCCGGAGGAGTGCCGCCCAGCGCCGGGCGATGCTGCGGGAGAGCGCGAGCCCCAGCCGGAGGCCGCCAGGCCGGAGTGGCTCGCGGGACGGCTGCGGTGGTTCCAGGAGCTCAAGTTCGGGCTGTTCCTTCACTGGGGCATCTACTCGCAGTGGGACTGCTGCGAGTCGTGGCCGCTGGTGGAGGAGGACGCGTGGGCGCGGCCGGCAGGCTTGCGCTGCTGGGAGGAGCGCGGGCGCGACTTCGCTCGCTTCCGCCGCGACTACGTGGCGCTGAACACCACGTTCAATCCGACCGAGTTCGACCCGGAGAGCTGGGCCGAAGCGGCGGCGTACGCGGGCATGAAGTATGTCAATTTCACCACCAAGCACCACGATGGCTTCTGCATGTGGGACACGCGCACCACGGCCTACCGCGTCACCCACCCCTCCTGTCCGTTCCATGCCGATCCCCGCGCCGACATCGTGAAGCATGTGTTCGCCGCCTTCCGGCGGCGGGGCCTGGCCGTGAGCTGCTACTTCTCGAAATCCGACTGGCACTGCCCCTACTACTGGTGCCCCGACGTCCCGGCGCGGACGCGCAACCCCAACTATGACCCGCGGGCACGGCCCGAGCTGTGGGAGCGTTTCGTGCAGTACACCCATCGCCAGCTCGAGGAGCTCATGTCCGGCTACGGTCCGATCGACGTGCTGTGGCTGGATGGTGGCCAGGTGCGCCCGCCCGACCAGGACATACGCATGGCGGAGATCGCCGCCATGGCCCGGGCCCGCCAGCCCGGGCTGATCATCGCCGACCGGACTGTGGGGGGCGCGTACGAGGATTTCGTGACGCCGGAGCAGCTGATTCCAGAGGCGCCGCTGGACGTGGCCTGGGAGTCGTGCCTGACCATGGGCCGCAGCTGGAAGTACGTGCCGGACGACGAGTACAGACCGGTCGAGGCGCTCCTGCGGCTGCTCGTCGAAGTCGTCGCCAAGGGCGGCAACCTGCTGCTGGGCGTCGGGCCGACGCCTGCCGGGACCTTGCCCGGCGCCGCACTGGCCCGCTTGCGCGCGCTGGGCGACTGGATGGCGGTGAACTCCGAGGCGATCTACGGCACCCGGCCGGTGCCGCCCTACCGCGACGGCGAGCTGTTCTACACCCGCAAGGCGGAGTGGGTGTACGGCATCCAGTTCGGCCGTCAGCCGCCCGAGGAACTGGTGCTGTCCGGCCTGCAGCCCTGGCCCGACTCGCCGGTGTTTCTGCTCGGCTGGGAGCGGCCGCTGCGCTGGCGCCGGGATGG
>Ga0116202_10002204_pt1 | contig 11572 bp, 8 predicted proteins | sample LakKivw325mmetaG_FD_94479 | JGI IMG/M metagenome (GOLD analysis project Ga0116202, IMG submission 94479) | Anoxic lake water microbial communities from Lake Kivu, Rwanda to study Microbial Dark Matter (Phase II) - Lake Kivu water 325m metaG | ecosystem: Environmental > Aquatic > Freshwater >... | reverse complement strand
GTACTCGCCGTAGTCCATTGATCTAGAGAGTCTACCGGTTCATCCCCAAGGGTGTGGGGACTACGCACACGTCGCGGCCCGGCGGAACCTGTCAAGTGAAGATGTGACCTCGACGCCCCGGGCTCACCGCGGCTAGCTTGGCGGAGGCGCTCGTCGTGTCGCGGCAGACTGTCAATGAGCTCCTGCGTGAGCGCCGGACTGTGAGTCCGGAAATGGCGCTGCGTCTGTCGAGACTCTTCCGGAACACGCCCCAGTTCTGGCTCAATGCCCAGCGCGCGGTCGATCTGTGGGATGCCGCGGAAGCGATTCGCGACGAAATTGAAGCCATCAAGCCCCTGACAGTTGCGTAGGCCCGGGACGCGGGCGGCCAGCCACAGTCGTAAGCATCACTAGATCCCGATGCTGGATTGCAGGACCAGACACTCGCGGCCCTCGCGGCCTGAGCGCCGATCGCCACGCGCCCCAGGTGTCTCCGACCGCGCAACCACAAGCTCTTCTAGTCCCTGGCAGGCCTCTCTAGTACACTCTCTGAGTGACTATCCATGACTAGATCCTGCTACCTGGCGGCTCTTCTCTTGATTGCTGCTGGCTGGGCGGTTCTGGCGCCAGGCTCCCTGGACGCTCTGCAGCCAATCGATAGTGTGTACTCGCTCGCCGATCGAACCAGTGTCACTGTCAGCGGAGAAGTGGACTGTCTGGAGCGCGAGCGGCATTGGGCAAACTTCGTCCTTCGGGATCGTACATCCCAGATCCACGTCTACTGGCCATTCGGCACAGGTGCCCCGAGCTGGCTGGAGGATGGAGCATGCGCCACTGCAACCGGGGAGTACCAGGTTGCCAATCCGCACCATAGATGGGAACCCCAGATACAGGCCGAATCAGTCACTCAAATTGCCGGCGGCTGCTTGAGTCAGGTGACGTCCTACTGGACTCTGGAGAGCTTTGGCGGTGCGGGCGAAGTTGCCGGATCGTGCCACTTGGTGCGCACGGCCACCCATGGCTTCCTGGTCGACTGCGGGAGCTACATGAACACGGACGACATGCCCGCAGCTAGCCGGTCCAGCCACAGCGATGACGAACCTCTGCCGATTGGGCTCGGCGGAGTGAGTGCCATCGTGGTCACACATGCGCACGCCGACCACGTCGGGCGCCTCCACTACCTCGTGTACCAGGGATACCAGGGGTCCATCCACATGACGGAGGCTACGGCCGCGCTCTTCCTGGACCAGCTTCCGGCGACCCTGGAGTACAGCACGATCCCGAAGCCGGAGCGGAATCGAGTCGAGGGCCGCCTTCGCGCGATGATCCGGACGCACCCCTACCTTGAGCCGTTCGAGATCTGTGACGGCGCGACCGCCATGTTCGTCAACGCGGGGCACATCCCTGGTTCTGCATCCGTCGTCGCGTCACTCGCCACCGGCCCGTCGACAAGCTCCGTGGTTGTGTTCTCTGGCGATCTCGGGTCTGGGCATCACCCGTTCCTGGACGGTCCCGACTTGGCCACGCTTGGCAAGATTGCAGCGGCGACGCTGGTTGTTGAGTCAACCTACGGCGGAGAAGCAGAACGCGAGTATCCGGAGCTGGATGTGGACCTCTACAAGGCATTCTGGCAGATCCTTCAGAACGCGAAGGCCGAGAACAAGCTCGTGATCATACCCACGTTTTCGCTCGACCGAACGCAAAGGGTGTTGTCCGCGATCCTCGAGGGCAAGCGTGCACTTGATCCGGATGGAGAGGCGTACCTCCCAGACCTCGCAGTCGCCGTAGGGGGCAAGTCGTCGTGCGAGTTGACGCACGTGTATCAGGCGCTACTACGGAATTCGACACTGTGCCAGCGCTACTTCGCCCGCGACTACTGCGACGCTGCCCCCCTCCTGTCGGGAGAGTGGGAGTACCTGCGGGATGATTGCTGCTGCGGCAACGAGTACCAGAATATCAACTACCGGTCATACGATGTGATCGTAACGCCGTCCGGGAATGGTACGCGATCGAATGAGAGCACGACGCTGTCACACGAGCTCATCACGCAGTTCGTTGACGCGCCCGATGTGGTGATCCTCAAAGTCGGCTGGGCGCCGGAGTGGACCCCCATGGGCCAGCTCAACGAGGGCAGTACGGGGGCGATCTCCATCGATGGGTTGCTGCTGCCAGTCAGGGCTGAGATTTGCTCGCTCCAGAACGTGTTCTCAGGCCATGCTGACGTTGCGATGCTCACAGAGTACGTTCAGTGCTTCCCCGAGCTCTCGCAGGTCATCATCGTTCACGGAGACGATAGTCGCGGTGAACGCCAGGGGCTGAGCGACAAGCTGCTTGCGAGCGATGGCTGGGACCCTTCCGCTCGGATTGTCTTGCCGCTTGAGGGGCAAGAGATCCCACTGAACTAGGGCAATATGCTGTCTGGCTTAGTGTGCGCCATTGCCACTGGTCTACCTGGCGACGTCGGCAAGCCACACTGCGTGAGCCAGGTTCTTCAGCATCTGCTGGCGGGCCCAATGGCCCAGGAGTCCAACTTGTCGAACCCTGAGATCTTGCGGGGGGGAGATAGGGTATGAGTCCCCCGATCTCGAACTTCGCGGAGCACACCACCCGCGGGCGAACCGAGGCGGTGCAGCACGTTCGCCATTGGGATTCGCCAAACCCTAGTGCTGGATTGCAGGACCTGGCTCTCGCGCCCGTGCTGCGTGGCAGCACCTGTCAAGTGAAGATCTGACCCCTCCGTCGCACACTGCCACGGCGCGAGACAGCAGGAGTTCCTCAGGGCAGCGTTTCTCTCCTCTGCGGGTCTTAAGCGACAGCGGCGAGTAGTGATTCGGTCTGGCGCTTCCTGCATCGCGACACATTCAGAAACGAAATCCAAAGAGCCCGCCGTCGTCTCGGGCATCGGTTAGCACAACAGGAAGTACGTGCTCTCGGAGGTCGAATCCATCGATTGTCTCCTTGAACGCGTCGTCTTCGTTCATGGTGACGATGTACTGGAAGCCCAACTCCTGCGCGGTTTCTGCCCCCACCTTCAAGGCGCTCACAACTTGGCGGCCATCGACTCCATCGAAGAGGTGGCTGTCATGGACCAAGAAACCAGGGCCGACGCCGTGTTCGGCGCATAAGCGCATAAGCATCATGTCGAAGCAGAAGATCTGCATGTTCTTGATGCCCTTGCTGCGAGAGCCCTGGATCGGAAACTGGAAGGCTGGGCCATTGGCAGTTGCCTCTACGGTCATGCTGCCAGCCGACTCGTAGAGCTGTTTCGATGTCTCCTCGAACGCGAGAATCGCTGCCGACAACCGAGCTGACTGCTCACCAAAGTCGCGTCGCAGGCGCAGCGTCAGGCGGTTCCTCTCGATTTCCAGCTCGTTCCTCGTTCCCTCCAGCTGCTCTGCTGCTTGGAAACGCTGGCGCAGCGACTCAACCTGCGCCTCCATGCGGCCTGCCTCGCCCTGCAGTCTGGAGAAATGGTCCAATGCACCGTGACTTTTCAGGATCCCAAGCACAGAGGCGCGACGTTCGTCCAGCCGGCGCTTCTCCTGTTCGCGCAGAGCAAGACGCCGATTGGCTGCGCCCAGCTCTCCGGCGAGGTACTCGCACCGGTTTCGGATGAGTGACTCGTGGAAGCGCCGCACGTCCTCGTAGCGCCGTATGGCTACGGTGGGGAGCGCGACACCCGCTTCTGCGTAGAGCCCCTCCAGATCCTCAGCCGGTGGCGGGGCCTCGTCCTGCATTGCGCGCTCCAGGTCACGCAGTGCCGCCATGTCGACTACGTTCGCGTTCGAGAGTTCATTGATTGCGCGGGTGAGCTGGTTGACCTCCGCTTCCATCTCCCCGTATTGAGGCAGCACGCGGAACGTCGCCACCTCGGATTCGAGGTCCCGCAGGCGGGCCTCTGCCACCGTCAGTTGGGTCCGCAGATCGGAGGCCCTGCCGACAATGCTGCCGAAGGCACCAGCACCAGCCGCCTTCTTCAGCTCTGCCAGTGTTTTCTCCCGGTCCCGGACTTTCTGCCAGTCACTGGCAATCGTCCAATCGAGGCCAAGCAGGAAGAGCAGTGCGATCTGCCAATCACCGGCCTGCTGCATGGTTGCTTGCTTCTCGGGCGTCGCGAACGCCCCACCGAGTTGCCTGCGAACAAAGTAGGCGAACAGAGAACGGAACGTTGGGGTGCGCCCATCCCGGCCGGGGTCCTGGCGCAGCCCGAACATCCTCTCGCCGAGCAGTTCTACCCACTCGGAATTCGTCAAGGTAGTCTTCCCGTTTGGGAGACTGGCACCTTCTAGGTGAATCTTGGCCTTCTGGCGGCCCGAACGCGTTACCAGCAACCTTTCGGCCCCGAGTTCGAACTCCATGGCAAACGACTCGTTGACGAGCGCCTCCGAACGAAGAAGGGATTCCTTGCCGGCATCCGAGCCGGCTAGGAAGTGCACGATTTCGACCAAGCTGGTCTTGCCCGCCCGGTTGCGGGTCTGTCTGTCGCTCGCTCCGGCTTCTTTCTGCGTGATCAGGACATTGAGCCCCGACCTGAACTCAAGCTGCTTGAATGTCGCGAGGCTGCTGAGGATGCGGCAGATCATGGCGTCACCCGGTGCATGAGGCCATCCTGAAGCTCGATTATGGCAAGAAGGAATAGCAGGTCGAGGGCTAACACGAATTCATCGTAGCGCACGGGCGGATGTACCTTCTCTCCAGTTGCGAGACGTGACATCTCCTCCCACAGCGTTGACACGGTCATCGGCCGCGTCAGGCACCGCAGCGCTGTCGCCCCGACGGTGAGCAGGGCGCGGTCTTCGGCGATGTGTTTGGTGGGGAGGATCACGGCGTCGCACTCCTTGGCTCTTCGAAGATGTCGCAGCGCTCGAAGTAGTACGCGATGACCGTCAGGATAGCCAATTCATGCTCTGGTGTGCCGCGCAGCTCTCCTCCAGCCCATGCCAGGAGCTCTCCAAATACTCGATTCGGGGCGTGCTGCTCCCGGAGTTGCCGATACGTGGACCGGAAAGCCTCAGCTAGCCGCTCCCCGAGTGTCCCATCATACCATTGAGCAAAGAACTGCTCGAGCAGTGGGGCCTTGACCATGCCCTCTTTCAGCAGATGCGCCGCACTCTCGCTCAGCGCGTTGGCTTCGATCTTGCCCATCGGAACGGCCCTCACCTCGCCCGACAACGGCGCTGGGAGAGCAGCCATCCTTTCCAACACGATCTGCAGGTCACTGAAACCAAGAGCTGTCCTTGTCGCCTCGCTCGGGGCAGGCCCGAACCATGACTCCTTGTCCTCAATGGAGAGCCCGCGGAAGATCGGCCGCAGTTCCTCCAAGCCCCATGGCTGCAATTGGACTCCGGGATTGGCTCTCTCGAAGTCGAGCAGTATCTCGTGAACATGCGCTGGGAGTCCATCCGTAGCGTTGTGGACGAACACCCATTTGTCGAAATGAGTTCCCCAGTGCGCCTTCGCGCCCTCGAAGTCCTCGGTGATCTTCGCTATGACTTTAGCTGCCTCCATCTCATTGGGCGCATAAACCTGGAACAGACGGCGCTCTGACTTCAGAAAACCGTCGTTCTTGCGGTCGCCCTGATTCCCCCACGGGCGGCAGGCCATGAAGTCGGCCTTGTACGCCAAACTCATCAGCCGCTCGAAAAGTGTCTGAAACGCATCCGCTTTCGCGCGGAGAAACTCAATCTCAAACCTCTGTTCGTAGCAAGCGTCCTGAAGGTTCATGCCTTACGCCTCCGCCGCGGCCGGCTCAGCCTCACCCCAGACGCGAGCGAGGGTTGCTTGGATCTTCTTCTCAAAGCGGGCGATCAGTTCGCGGTTGGCGTTGACCAGCGCCTGCTCCGCTTCGATCTCGGCGACGATGGCGTGCTGCGCGGCGAGGGGCGGGAGGGGAACCTTCAACTCTCTGAGAATGACCTGCGACAGATTGCGGATGCTCGCACCACGGCTGACTGTCTTGATCATCTCGGCGAAGTCTCGCGACTTGAAGAAGTGGGCGAAGAACAGGGGCAGCGCCCGTTCGTCGTGGATTCGCCCCCGAATGGTGAAGCCGGAGAAAGTGATGGTCCCGTCAGTCGGCGGAATGATGAGCGAACGACCAACGAGATCGGGGTTCCCATTAGAGCGGACGAAGAGGACGTCTCCCGGCTTGAGTAGGTAATCTTCGCCAAGTGGCGCATCCAACTGGATCTCATCGAGCCCGGTCATCGGAGCGTAGAGATTCGTCTGGAAATCAGCTACCCCGACGATTCTGACGGCGCAACCTGAAGAGCCCTTGCTGAAATTGAGCCCGTTCTTGAACGAACATATCTCGCCAAGCTCCACCATCGGCCAGTCGGGGTGGGTGGGGATGTGTGGGCGGTAATTGTCGCCGACGGCGCGGGCGCCGTCGATGACCTTCTGATAGCCCTCGATCTCTGCCACGATCTCCTTCTGCACCTCCAGCGGCGGGAGGGGAATCTCGAAAGCACCGAGCGACTTAGTGTTGATGCCTGCTTGGCCGACCCACCTTGTTGCTCGCTCGGTGAACTGACCCTTGCGCCAAGTACTGTGAAGCAGCAGTGAGAGGAAGCGCGGAACGCAGATGTCCCGATTGACGCGAATGCGGGTCATGTGATTGGAGAACCCGCCGCGTATCGAGGTCTCGATGAGGCACGTTTTGCCGACTAGTTCGACGCTGTTCGTGTTGTTGAAGAGCACGTCGCCTGGTTCAAGTGCGTATTCCTCGCGGCCCCTGTACTCCTCTTCCGAAATCGACTTCATGCCCTCGGCGACAAATCGCCCGTCCTCGTTGATGTTCATCGGGCGCACATGCGGCACGCCGACAGTGTCAACGCCGGATTGACCGCTCGCAAAGCCGGCTCGTAAGTCGATTGCGATGTCCTGGATGGGCCGCATAGGAAAGGCGGTGACCGCAGCCCCGTTCTCGCGATACCGCTCCCCGCTGAGGTTGTAGTCCCCGTTCGCGGCGATCTTCTCCTTGGGCACCACGAGCCCCAGCGTCGGCTGGAAGTCCTCCACCGACTCGTGCGCGCGAAGGCGACGCAGGTACTTGGCGATCTCGGCGCGGGCCTGAGGCAGGGCGTTCTTGTCGATGGGCCGACGCTGCGCGCCGAGGCCGAAGCCGTCGTTTTCGACCTTGAAGAAGGCGATAGTGTTTGCCTTCTTCGCGAGCGACTTGTCGAGGATCAGGATCGAGGTCTTGACGCCGGAATAGGGATTGAACACGCCTGCCGGGAGCGAGACGACGGCAACGAGGTACTCCTCCACCAGCATCTTCCGCAGTTGGGTGTAGGCGTTCTGGCTCTGAAAGATGATGCCTTCGGGCACGATGATGCCGGCACGGCCGTTGGGCGTCAGGTGCTCGGCCATGTAGTCCACGAACAGCACTTCGCTGCGCTTGGATTGCACCGAGAAGCGGTTGTGCGGCTTGATGCCGCCTTTCGGCGACATGAACGGCGGATTGGCGAGGATGACGTCCGCGTACTCGCCCCAACGCTCCTGGCTGGAGAGGGTGTCGTACTCGAAGATGTGCGGATCGGCGAAGCCATGGAGGTACATGTTCACGAGCGACAGGCGGACCATGTCGGGCGAGATGTCGTAGCCCCTGAAGTTCTCTGCGAGTCGCCCCTTCTCGTCGGGTGTGAGCGTGCTCTGGCCTCTGTCGTCGGCGTTGGCTCTCAGAATGTGCTTGTAGGACGAGATCAAGAACCCGGCAGTGCCGCAGGCGGGGTCGAGCACGGTCTCGCCCTTCTTGGGGTCGACGATCTCGACGATGAAGTCGATGATGTGTCGCGGGGTGCGGAACTGCCCGGCGTCGCCCTGGGACCCGAGGACGGAGAGCAGGTACTCGAACGCATCGCCCAGCCGCTCGGAGTGGTCGTACTCGAACTCGTCGATGACCTTGAGGAACATCTTCAGGGTCTCTGGGTCGCGGTACGGCAGATAGGCGTTCTTGAAGATGCTGCGGAAGAGGAGCGGGATGCCCGGGTTCTCCGGCATCCTGGCGATCGCCTCGGCATAGAGATTCAGGATCTCGTTTCCACCCAGGCCGGAACGCATCACTTTGGCCCAGCCGTAGCGAGCGAACTCCCCGGCGAAGAACTTGCGCTTGCCGCCAAGCTCCTCGCTCTCGGCGTCCATGTCGTCCATGAATTTGTAGATGAGCGCGATGGTGATCTGCTCGACTTGGCTCTTGGGGTCTGGCACCTTGCCCACGAGGATGTCGCGGGCGGTGTCAATGCGGCGCTTGGTGCCGGTGTCGAGCATGGGTCTCCTCTACGAAGCGAACTGGTTCAAGGAAACGTAGTCCTTGATGTACTCCGGGATCACGATTCTATAGCGTCGCGGCACGGCCTTGAAGTCGCGGGTCGAGAAGACCGGATTGGTCGCTAGGTCGGTGAACTGCTTCGTGTCGATGATGCGGCGCACCTGGTCGCTCGTGACGTAGGCCTTGAAGAAAGTCTTGATCGCGGGAAGCGCCTCAGCCTCTTCGGGTTTGTGATCGGCGACGAACTTGGCGAACTCCTCTTCGAGCAGCTCGTCCTTGGACCTAAACCGGGGGATGAGACCGAAGACCTTCTCGAGGATCTCACGCAGGGTGAGGCGGCGGTCTGCGGAGGCGGCTCTGCGCAGCTTCTCGAGTGTGTAGTACTCCTCGGGCTTGTCGAAGACCTCGCGGTTGACGTAGTCGATGACGCGGTCCCACTGCCCGGCCTCGACGGCCTTGGCGATGACCTCGTCGCTGCGCACCGTATCCTCGAACCTCTCGAAGAACATCCGGTCGATCTTCATCCCGTCGAAACCGATGGTCTCTTCCTGCATGCTGGCGAGGATGTCGCCGCCCAAGTGTTCGTAGGTGCCCTGCGTTTCGGCAGTGCCAGTGTCCGCGACGGGGACTCGTTTGCCCGTAGGCTTGGGCAGCTTCAGGACTTCGTCGTAGTTGAACTCCGTCTCGAAGTACTCGCAGTTGGCGAAGAAGTCGAAGAGCTTGAACGCGGTCTTCTGCGGGTGGGCAACGCCGGCTTGGAGGCTCTCGTCGAACAGCTGCTCGAGGAAGTTGTGCCTACGAGTGCCTCGGCCTTTGATCTGGATGAAGTCCGTTGGGGAGAAGATGGGACGGAAGAGACCAAGGTTGAGGATGTCGGTGCAGTCGTAGCCGGTGGTCATCATTCCGACGGTGACACAGACGCGGGCTTTGCTCGTCTTGTAGTTGGAGAGGAAGTTGCCGGAGCCGAGCAGGTTGTTGTTGGCGAAGTTGATCGTCATCTGCTGGGCATCCGGGATCTGCGACGTGACCTGCACGGCGAAGTCCGACTGGTACTTCCCGGGGAACATGCGCTCGGCCATTTGGTTGAAGATCTGCGTCAGCGTCGTTGCGTGATTCTGGCTGACGGCGAAGACGATGGACTTACCCATCTCACCGCTGACGGGGTCGCGCAGCGCGTTCTCAAGAAAGGTCTTGCAGAAGAGCTGATTCGTGGCCGGAGCAAAGAAGCGTTTCTCGAACTCGCGCTGCTTGTAGGCTTCTTGTTGATCCTCGCCAGTGTCATCCGTCAGCGAGACGATGAAGCCTTCGTCGGAGAGGAGTTCGGTCGTGATCTCGGTACGGGCGTCCACCACCGTGGGGGTGACCAGGAATCCGTCCTTCACTCCGTCCAGCAGGGAATAGCGGAACGTGGGCTGGCTCTGCTCGCAACCGAACGTGCGGTAGGTGTCGAGCAACAAGCGGCGCTCGGCCTCGCGCGGGTCGCGCGTGGTCAGGCTCTTGTGGTCGAAGCGTTTCAGGTAGTCCCGAGGTGTGGCGGTGAGGCCAAGCTTGTATCCGACGAAGTAGTCGAACACCGCGCGGGCGTTGCCACCGATGGAGCGATGGGCCTCGTCGGAGATCACGAGGTCGAAATCCGTCGGCGAGAAGAGCCTCTGGTACTTGTTGTTGAACAAGAGCGACTGGACGGTCGTGACGACGATGTCGGCGCGCCGCCAGTCGTCGCGATTCTCTTTGTAGACCACCGTCTGGTAGTCGGCGGCGAGCAGTGCGGCGAAGACCTTCTTTGCCTGATCTTCCAGCTCAAGGCGGTCCACCAGAAAGAGCACGCGCTGGGTGTTTGCTGTACGCAAGAAGAGCTTGATGACTGCGGCGGAGGTCAGCGTCTTGCCGGTGCCGGTCGCCATTTCGAAAAGGAAGCGGTCTTTACCGTCTCTGACTGCTTGTTGCAGAGCGCGGATGGCGTTCAGCTGGTAGTGGCGCAGGAAGCGGAGCTTGTTGGCCTGGATGTAGCTGGGGCGCTCGGCCTCGTTCTTCCACGCTGCCTCCGTGGCGTAGCCTGGCCGCTGGGTGAGAACGATGTAGTCGTCACGGACCTCTTCTTCGATCAGCCGCTGTGGGTTTGGGGAGACTCTCTGGTACCCGATCACTGAGTCCGGCGTCGGGAACGTCGTGACGACATACGGGCTCCCGCGTTCGAGATCCCAGAAGTAGTGGAGGTTTCCATTCGACAGGATCACGAAGCGGCAGTTCTGGGAACGGGCGTACTTGCGGGCTTGTTCCTTGCCGACGAGGGGGTTCTTGTCTTCGGCTTTGGCCTCAAGGACGAGGAGCGGAAACCCCTTGGCGTCGAGAAGTAGGAAGTCGATGTGCCCCTTGGATGCCTTCTCGAAGTTGTCGCCGAGCGCGTCGAGATCGGTCGTCTTGATCGTCACGCTCGGCTCGAGTTGGACATTGGCGGGCGCAGTCCCTTCTTGGAAGAAGCGCCAACCGGCCGCTTCGAGCAGCTTGTTGATCTTGATGCGGGCTGTTGCCTCTTTCTCTGGCATGGATCTCCCTACCTCGCAACTGGGCCGCGAATGCGACGATGATGGGCTACGACCGCGCACCGAAGAAGAGAAGTCAGGCGAAGCCCGGATCCGCCGCCCCGCTGGTTACCGCTTCTCGCTCGCATATCACCGTACAAACCCCATGCGCTAGCCTAACTCCACTAGCTGTTACGGGCAACCGCTTGGGGTTTCCTGCGGCGAGGACGTCTTCGGTGCCTGCTCGGGGCGAGTCTCCGAGGCGCGTGGAGCCCTTTGCAGCCCAAGCTGCTCATCGGCTACGTTTCCCGCCGCGGTTGGGCGAGGATTCGCCCTCCGTCGGGGTGAAGAAGCCGTGTCAGCGCCGTAGGAGTTGGGTAGCGAGACGGGTGAGCGTTCGGCGTTCCGGAAGGCAGCATGCGGATTCTTGCGACCGAGAAACCTGCGGACGGGTCAACGGGGAAGCCGTCGGCGGACGACTTGCGCGCCGTGGCGGCGTGGGCGTGGTTAGAGCCCACGGATGTGGCGCGCGCTGCGCATGTTGCGCCGGAGCTTGGTGAGACGGAATGTCCTACTTGGCGGTAGGTCCAATCGATGCGCACGTCGCATGCGAGAGCGCTGCGACCGGGCTGAAGTGCCGTCTTTCTGATATGTTGCGGACATCTGCGACTTGACACGGCCGACGATAGCGCTAGAATGTGTTCATTACAGCCCTCAGGCGGTATGCCTTATACCCCAGGTGAGAGCCGCCTGAAATGATAGCCCCAGGGGGGCCTACGCGGCCCCCCTGAATGCCTTATGT
>Ga0116202_10002203_pt1 | contig 11574 bp, 7 predicted proteins | sample LakKivw325mmetaG_FD_94479 | JGI IMG/M metagenome (GOLD analysis project Ga0116202, IMG submission 94479) | Anoxic lake water microbial communities from Lake Kivu, Rwanda to study Microbial Dark Matter (Phase II) - Lake Kivu water 325m metaG | ecosystem: Environmental > Aquatic > Freshwater >... | reverse complement strand
TCCCATCTCCGCCGGCCAGGTGGCGACCATCACCTTCGCCGCCCGCCCGCTGGACACCACACCCCGGCCGGCGATTATCACCAACACGGTGGAGATAAACGATGGGCAAGCGGTGTTCACCCGCCGCGCACTCATCGGCCACGGGTACTACCGCTACCTGCCGCTTATCGCCAGGGGCTATTCCCCGTAGAGGAGCCATCCGGGGTTTCGGAAACCCCGGAGGTCTGGGCTGTTCACCCACTTCGGCTTTCGTGGCTTTCTTGCCACTTTTCATCCCCAGAGCCATACCCAACCGAGAGGGCAATCAACCATTGGGCCGCAAAATACGTACCCAGCACCAGAGCTGTCGCGGCGTAGTATTGCCCTCGAAATCGGTTCACGGCCAGAGCTGAATCCGAGATCACGAACAGCGCCGCCCCGATAAAAGCCAGCAGCGCCCCTCTCTGTCTCGTTTGAGACCACCTCTCCTCTGCCTGCCAGGCCATGACCAGGATCGCCACCATGTACACCAGCACGGGCACCAACATCCCGCCCACGTACGGCGCCAGGACCACGAACATAATTACACCGTAAATGACAAAAGGCGCCAACGACCCCAGAGACCGCCCAGAAAAGCGGAGCCTTACATCAACTCTGAAGGCCACAATGTAGATAAGGTGGGCGATCAAAAAGCTGACCAGCCCAGCGATGAACAGGTCTGTGGGTAACATCAGAAAAATGTCACCTGCCAGGGAAAAGAGGAGACCTACGATTATCGCATACTTGTAACGGGCAGAAACCGGCTTCCGCGCCTGTATAGCGATGAGGATGATGAAAACCATCGTCAACGGCTTGAACAAATAGACCTGATACTGCGGACCAAGATACTCGGCGCGCAGATTTAAAGAGGCCGACATTATCGCCAACAAAGTCAACACAGCGGTCAGCATGGTCACCCCCTATCGCTTTCTGGAATAGCCGTATGTGCCCAGCAATTCCCCAACTTGCCGATACTCTCCATTCACGTAAGCAAACGCCGTGGCCTTGTTGAAGTCGAGGCGACCGCGCTCATCGAGCACGCTTTCATCCACCTGCACGGCCACCACCTCGCCGATAAACAGGTCGTGACTGCCCAGGGAAAGGACCTGTTGCACCCGGCACTCGATGTTGACCGGGCATTCGGCGATGACCGGCACCTGCACCTCGCTTGCCGGGGCCGGGGTGAAGCCACAGGCCGCCCATTTGTCCACGTCCCGGCCCGACACCATCCCGCAGTAGTCCACCCATTTGACCTGCGTCGCCGCAGGCAGGTTGACCACGAACTCGCCGACCTTTTTGATCAGCCCGTGCGAGTGCCGTCCCGGGCGCACGCCGATACCCAACAGTGGCGGCTCCGAGCAGAGCGTGCCTGCCCAGGCCAGGGTGACGATGTTGGCTCGCTGGCCCGTGCCGCAACTCACCAGCACCGCTGGCACTGGATAGAGAATTGTTGCTGGCCTCCTGGCAACTTTCGCCATCTCTCGAACCCTCCTCGTATGCGTGCACAAGCGTAGCGGCCGACCGCTGCGCCGGCCCCATGTTCGTTTTTCTCTGTGTTCTTTGCACCTCTATAGCGAGATAAAAGGAGGGGCGTGTTTCAAACACGCCCCTGCCTGGATTCGCTTCGTAAACTATCCCCCGCGGAACACCAACTGCTCAGACCCCACAGCGATGACGTCTCCATTGCGCAGTGGGCAGGGTTGATCAATGCGCATGCCGTTGACCCTGGTGCCGTTGGCGCTGCCCAGGTCGGCAATCACGTACGCCGTTCCGGTGAAAGTGATGGCCGCGTGGTACCGTGACACCTGCGAGTCCCCAAGCACGATGTCGTTGTCGGGAGCACGCCCCAGGCGAGTATTGGGCTTGAGCGCGAAGCGCCGCCCGGCATCCGGACCCTCTTCCACCACCAACTCGGCCAGCACAGCGGACGGGGTGGCAACAGTTTCTCCCTGCCAGGGAGCGGATGGAGGCGGCGACGGTGCGGCGTATGGCCGTTGCGCTGGTGCGACGGGCATGGCAGCTGGAGCACGAGGCACTCGCCTCTTTCTCCCTCGCCAGAAAATGATCACGAAAAGCAGTACACCTATCAGGAACATCCCTAGCAGGCAAAACGCCCCTACCAGCAAAAGGCTTATACCTGCCAGCAGAGAGTCTGTCTTGGGCGGCTCAATGACCTCGATGCTTTTCTGCAACATCTCGGGCACCGCTTCCGCGTTTTCAGCCTCGAAGAAATTGCCCTTGGTCAACTCGGCCAGCTCGCGGAAGGCGGCGACGGCATCAGAGTCGTAGACGCCCTCGTTGCCCACCACGATGGCCTGGATGACCACCGGATCGGCTTCCTCGGCAGCCTTGGCCACCTGAGCGGCAGTCAATCCCTCCCGGCTGGGATCGTGGGGCGGCGCGTCGCCCATCAGGATCACCTGCTTGTTCACGTTGCTCCGCCAGCCACCTACCGTCTTGGAGTCAATGGCCCGCATCAACGCCTCGAACACCGCCTCGGGTGTGTCATCGCCGCCACCCACGCTCAGGCTGTTGATGTTGGCGATGATGGCCGCCTGATCCGAAGAGAAGGGGTAGTCCTCAAACATGGCGTAGCCCATCGAATCGTCCCAGTCGCGGTAGGCGATGATGGCCACGCGATAGTCCTTACTCTTGGTGGCGATGGTATTCACGATGTTAGAGGCCGCCACCTTGACACTGGCGATGTCGTCCTCCATGCTGCCCGTCACGTCAATGCAAAAGATGAGGTCCAGAGCAGCCGAGGTCACGGCAGGTGGGGTGACCGCAGCGCACTTGTCCAGCCCGGCGGCGACGTATCCCTGGCGGATGGCGTCCACATTCACCTGGAAGCCGGTCAATTGCTGCAACTGCTGAATCTGGGCGTCACTGGTGATGGTCCCATAACCGGTGTTCTTGGCCTCCTCCATCTTCTCGACGAACTTTTCCCATTTCTGGTCCAGGAGCTTCTGATCACACGCCTCACCTTTGGCCAGCTCTTTCTCGTACTCCTCCAGCCACGGGAGCGCGTGGAGAACCACGTTTTCCATGTACCAGGTGTACATTTCGTCGTTCTCCACCAGAAGCTCGGAATCGTGCGCGTCGAAGATGGCGTGCATCACCTCGTGCCAGATGGTCTGGGCCGGGACGTTGGTGGGCACATCGGCCAGCACCAGGTCGTTGAAGTAACCCAATCCCCCAGCCGAATAGTCTACGTAGGCCGCGTTGGCCTCAAGTGAGTCCAGGAACGCAGAGTCAATGTAGACTTGCACGTCGCCCTCATTGAAGCGCGCCCGGGCCAGGTTTGTATCTCCCAACGTGATCCACGAGTTAAAGCGATAGCCGGAGAAAGCGGTGCCGAACCAACCGTCTAGCCGGTTGATTACGTCCTCAATGCTGATCTCCGTTTGCCCAGAGGGGCGAACCGGCGGGGCTGCCAATGAGAAGCGGGGGAATGGCCCAACCAACAAACCTACCAACAGCAGCCCAACATATAAAGTGATACGTATTCGATTGTTCTGCCTCGTCATGAGTATGCCTCCTGTGATTGTGTTTGTGATGATACAACGATGTGCACTTGAAGAGGCTCACCCCGCGCCTGAAGTGGTGAGAGTATAGCACAGCCACGAGCGAAAGTCAACCAGGTCGAGCCTGTGACCCGACGGCACCGCCAGTTTGACAGAAAAGCCCTTCTCACGTATGATAACACGAAAAGCCGAACGAGGTGAATCTGATTATGCGATCAAGATGTGGGTGGTGCGTGCTATCTATGGGCCTGGCGACACTGGGATTGTTGGTTCTGCTGACTCAATTCAGTGCGCTGCACGCTACTGCGCAAGGAGGAGACAGCGGGTGGCCATTGACCGCCGACGGACAATCTCGCTTTGCCGGCTGGTCACCCGACGGGCGGACGATGCTCGTCAACCGCTGGGGCGCGGTGGTGGGCGATGGTCCCACCCGCCAGACGCTCAGCGAGCTGTGGGCTGTCTCCCTTCTGCCTGATAAGGGGAAGGGCCAGGGATGGGGGTCCCAGGACTATGCAATCACCAGGCTCAGCGAGAATGCGATTCAACCAGCTTACGCTGGCGATGGACAGCGCCTGGCCTACCTGACCTTCGTCGGCGATGGACGCTGGGAAGTCCGCGTCCTAGACCTGGCCAGCGGTCAAGAGAAATCGTGGGGACCCGCCGACTGGCGCACATCACCGGCCTGGATTGGCCAAAACCTGGCTTTCGCTCGGGATGGGCGAGTGTGGCTGAGCAGCGAGGGGATAACCGCCCAGGCGTTCGATCTACCCGCCCTGCTCGCCGGGACGCGAATCCGCTTGTCTTCTGATGGCTCGCGCGCCGCCTGGAGTGACGGCACGCACCTGTGGGCAGTGTCCCACCCCGGCGCAGAGCCGCAATTGTTGGCCGGCCCTCACCCCCAACCCCTCTCCCAAAGTTGGGAGAGGGGAGCGAACACCCAGGTGCTGAACTTCACCTGGTCGCCGAATGGGCAGACGCTGGCCTACGTCGTCGCCGAAGATTCATCGCCTGAACTGTGGGTGGCGAGTGTGGATAGCGACGAAGCGCCCGTGCTCCTGATCCACGGGCGGGAGGAACTGTTCAGCGCGCCCGCTTGGTCGCCGGACGGGCGGACGCTGGCCTTCTCCCGCACGCCGCTGGGAGCTGAAACCGCTTCTGCCAGCGACATCTGGCTGGTGAACGCGGATGGAGGAAATTTACGCCCGCTTCTGCACAACGACCTCGAGGAAAGCAGTCCCGCCTGGTCGCCTGACAGCCGCTACATCGCCTTTAACCGCGCGGGCGATGTATGGCTGCTGGACACGAGCCGGATGTCCCCCAGCCCTTCCCCGGCGCAAGGAGAGGAGTCAAGTGAGGACTTCTCCAACCTGGACACTCCAGCGGTCGCCAGTGCAGCGGGGGCCCTCGCCCAAAAGACCCCGCCGGACACCATCCGCGTCATCCACGACGCAGCCAACACCTGCCGTAGTGTACCTGTGGGTCAGATTGACCTCATTGACTTCGAGGACTACGTCAAGCGAGTATTGCCAGCCGAAGTTTACACCACTTGGCCCACAGAGGCCCTCAAGGCACAGGCAGTAGCTGCCCGTACCTACGGTTGGAAACACGTTCTCATCCCACCTGATCCCAACTGGGATGTCACCGACTGGACGGAATACCAGGTAATGTGCGATGCCACCCATCCTTCAACCGACGCGGCGGTGGATGCCACCCAGGGCCAATACGTGGCCTGGCGGGGCGACATCATCTACGCCCTGTACGCTTCTGAGAACGGTAGTCCCACTAAGACATACACGTCAACCACCTTTCCCGACGGCGTCCCCTACCTGATGGCCGTAGATGATCCCGTCAGCTTTGGGCAGAAGCGCTACGGACATGGTTGGGGGATGTCCCAGTGGGGAGCTTATCGTTGGGCCGAGTGGCATGGCTGGGGCTACCAACAGATTCTCACCCACTACTACACCGGCGTCACCGTGGAACTGCCCAGCAACGGCGGCCCGACACCCCTCGGCGGGGTGACCCTTCCCTGGTCGGACTACTTCATCACCAGCAATCGGGTATACATCACCGCCAACGCCAGCGACGAAGCAAGCGCGGTGAGCGCCGTCGGTTTCTACGTGGTGACCGACACCGCCACCCTGCTCGTCACCGACACAATGGGCAGCGACGGGTGGTCCACGGTGTGGGATGTGACCGCCCTCAGCGATACCACCTCGACGGGCCTCACCCTCTCACTCCGCGTCAGCGACACGCAGGGTTACGTGCAGTCACAGGTCGAAACGGCGCGCATCGGCCTGGACCGCCAGCCGCCAGCGAACACCACGGCGGCCATCGGCGACGCCTACACCAACACCATCACCGTGACCATATCATCCCTTTCGGCCACCGATCCCAACCCCGGCAGCGGGGTGCAGACGATGGCCTTCAGCAACGAGGGTTGGTCGTGGGAGGGCGAGGACACGGAAGAAATGCACCACGAATCCGGGGAAGAAGTGACCGACGGGGACGCGCTGAACGGCCGGGCCTGGCGCGGGCGGGCCAGCGTGCACAGCGCCGGGGCCTGGTACGGCCCCTACACCTACATCCTGCCGCCCGGCCACGCCTACCGTGCCTATTTCCGCCTGAAGACGAACAACGTGACCACTTCCACTGAGATAGCCATGCTCGACGTGGTGGACAACGCCGGACAGCGCATTCTGGGCCTGCGCCGTTTGCGCGGCACCGACTTCCGCGCGGCCAACACCTATCAAGAATTTCCGGTGGATTTCAATTACACCGATGCCGGAACTTCCGGCCTGGAGTTCCGCACCGCCTACCGGGCCACCGCCGACCTGTACCTGGACCGCGTACTCATCGTCGGCTACCCCATCAGCCTGGTCACCAGCGCGCAGTGGCGGCTCACCCCCGGCGAGGGGTTGAAAGTCGTCACCGTCAAATTCATAGACGGCGCGGGCAACGTCTCCGCCGACCTGACCAGGACGGTTGCTCTCTCAGACACCAGCCCGCCTGCTGGCTGGCGGGATTTCGCCCCCGAATGGTGGGACGGGGGCAGCGCGCCCACGTGCACCGTCCGCGTCTTCGACGAGATCTCCGGTTTGAACGTGGGAAGCGCCCTCTACCGTTACTCGACGGATGGGGGGCAATCGTGGAGCGACTGGCTCACGGCCACGTGCACCGGCGACAACGGCACTGCCGAGCTAGAGACCATCACCGCCTCCGCCGTGCCCTTTGGCCAACCCCGGCATTCAGACAACTGCATCGAGTTCCAGATCGCCGACATGAAGGGCCACACCAGCTCAATGAGCTACACCGTGCGCAGCCACTGGTTTATATATTTCCCCCTGGCGATGAAAGAATATCAGTAGGACAAATTGGCAATTTGTCCTACGAGGTTGTAACGATGGCCCGCCGTGGCCGCCAGTTAACCACGAAACAAAAGCCCCAACCCGGCCCAAAAGCCGATTGGGGCTGATTTAACGAGTCACCGAGGCGCGACGCACTTCCAAAGTGCGTCGCGCCTCAATCAACAAGCTCTATACTTAGCACGACTGCCAATGCTCTCGTGATTTCTTGCATCGCCGCACTGGAAAGTCTTCCCAGACATCGTACGAACCTTTCTTGGGCCACCGAACGCACCTGAAAAGCGTCTGCCGCCGAAGGTTTATCCAGACTATTCTCGACATCGGGTTCCAGTCGGACCATCCACGGTGCAATGCTATAGCGGTCCTTCCACCCGGTGATAGGGACAATCACTTTCAACGGCAAAGTACCGATAGCATCATCGTTCACGACAACCGCCGGGCGAGTTTTCTTGATCTCCGCGCCAATCGTTGGGTCCAGGTTGATGAGCCAGATTTCGCCTCTACGCATAATAGGCCTCGCCGTCGAGAGCGGTGAAGGCTGTCAGTTCATCATCTAAGGTGTAATCTGGCAACAAAGCCTCAGCCGCTGCCATCAATTGCTGTCGAGTGAGCGGCTGCTTCGCCGGCTGTTCTGCCTGCTGTAAATCCTCACGAATAAAATGCAAAGTAGCTTCAATGATGCTCAAGCGTTCCGTGGTCGAAAGTTTTTTGAGTTCCTCCAAGATTTCTACCTGGGTCATATTTCTCCCTCCTTTTTTCTTTGGTCCATACCCAGGCATCTTGCCACCTACTACCCCACGATCCGTCTCTCATCCCCGATAAACGCCACCTCGTCATCCCGCCGGATCACAAAGCCAGTGCTCGCGTCTTTTTTCTCCTTCTCCTTGTGGACCACATAGATGCGCACCCGCTCGCTTTCTGTGCGATTGCCCGCCGCGTCATAGGCTACCGCGTGGATAAGATGGGTTTCAGTGAAATGCTTTGTGTCGGTGATGTAATACATCACCCCAAAACCGTTCTCCCACCACTGCTGCACCATCCCATCCTCCGTGGTAATCACCTGGGTGACGGTAATCACCTGCTCGCCGATGATACTGCCGTCCACCGGATTGGTGATGGGTTCGGTGCGGGTGATGACCATCGGCGTGGGCAAAGGCAAAGTATTGGACATGGTGATCATCCACCGCTTGTTGAAAGGCGGTACCATAGTGACGCCGACGGATTGATTATCCACGAAGAACTCCACGCGGTCCATCGAGACGTTATCCCTGGCGTCAGCCTGGATGTTCACATACTCATCGTCCTCCATGACGTAGAGAGCACCCTCTAGCGGATAACCAATGCTTATCGTGGGTGAGATATTGTCAATGGTCACCTGGACGGCATCGTCACGGACGGAGCCATCGTGGCCTACAACCCGCAATTGCAGCGTGTACAGACCGTCCAACTGACTCACGTCCCAGTACTCCAGCGGTCCATTGGACACCTGATTAGGATGATCGCCACCCAGTTGCGTCCACGACGAGGGATTAAGCCCTGGCCCGTATTCCAGCCGATAGAAGGCGAAATTTCCGCCTCGCGCGTTCCCCTCGATAACCGTACCCTTGCTGATATACGCATAAGGCGCGGGCTTAAGAATAGCCACATCCTCGGATTCAGGGCTGGGACCGTAGATGGTATCATATTCGGTAGGTGGCTGAGGGATACCCGCCTCACGCACCCAGTCATTGGCTTCCGGCGGGTAAATTGCGTATACCACCGTGTCCACCAGTTCCGGTGGAGTGTAGACCGTGGCCAGCTTGCCCGTCTCACGGTTCACCTGAAAAGCCTGATGCACATTACACACTGCCGTCGGCGCGGTGCCAGCAATGAAAATCTCGCGGACCTTGTGCGGGCAGTTCTCGTTGGGCAACAAGCCTGAAACCGCGCATACTATGTGCTCCTCAAGCCCATCCGGGCGCACGAATTGCTCGACTGGCATATCCCTGGTCGCCCATTCCATGAAATCGTGCCAGATGGGACCTGCACCTCTGGAACCAGGCACGTGCTCCATAGGTTCGTTATCGCTGTTGCCGACCCATACACCGGTAGCCAACTGCGGCGTAGAGCCGATGGTCCAGGCATCGCGGAAATCGTCGGTAGTGCCGGTCTTGGCCGCCACTGGACGGTCTTCCAGGTGGAGAGGATTATTTGTCCCAAAGGCTGCGATCCGCGCATTGTTGTCCGAGAGAACATTGCACATCAAATAGGCCAGTTGCGAGCTAAGAATTGGACTGCGTTCCGGTTCCTTGTACTCCCAGAGGATGTTTCCGTCGCGATCCTCCACTCGCAGGATGGCCACCGGGTCTAACTCGCGATATCCGGTCTCTCGCCGTGAATCCGGCACCGGCGTACCGACCATCGTGCCGCCATTGGCGAACACACTGAAGGCATAGACCATGTCCAACAACTTGACCTCGCCGCCGCCCAACGTCAGGCTCAGGCCGTAGTAATCCATGTCCTCACGCAGAGTGGTGATCCCCATGCGATGCGCTGTCTTGATTACGTTGGCCACGCCGGCCAGGTCAAGCACTTTGACGGCGGGGATATTGTATGAGCGTTGCAACGCCGTGCGGAAACTCTGCGGGCCATGGTACTTGTTATCGTAGTTCTCCGGACAATAAGGCGGATTGGGCGGGTCCTGCGGAAAGCAGGTACGCACGTCCATCACCATCGTCGCCGGCGTATAGCCCTGAGCAAAGGCAGTGACGTAGTTGAACGGCTTGAATGACGAACCGGGTTGGCGGTTGGCAATGGCCACGTTCACTTCACCGTCAATCTCCTTGTTCCAGTAGTTCAGGCTGCCCACCATTACCAGGATCTCGCCGGTGCGCACGTCCAAGCTGACCACCGCAGCGTTGTGAGCGTTGCTCCCCTCCTCCTCTAACTTAGCGATGTGCGCGCGAGCGAATTCCTCGGCCTTAGCTTGCATCTCCAGGTCAATAGTCGTATAGACCCGCAACCCGCCTCGCAGGATGTACTCCGGCGGCACGATTTCTTCCAGTCGGTCCAGGGCGTACAGGGAAAAGTGCGGGGCAATTACGTCGTACCTCTCCTCCACACCGCGCTTGAGGGTCAATTCCTCAGACTTGGCAGCGATGGCTTCCTCCTGGGTGATGTATCCCTGCCGCAACATGGCATCTATCACCAGGTGCTGGCGCTGTTTGGCCTTGTCCCAATTATCAATCGGATTAAGCCCCGGATACTGGGGAAGCGCGGCCAGCATCGCCGCCTCAGCCACGTCAAGCTCACCAACGTGTTTGCCGAAATAAACCTGAGACGCTGCTTCTATCCCGTAGGCCAGGTGTCCATAGAAAATGCGGTTAAGGTACCATTCCAGAATCTGTTCTTTACTGTACCGGCGAGTGATCTCCAGGGCCAGGATGACTTCCTTAATCTTACGCGCGTACGATTTGACCTCCCGCTCCTCTGGCGGGATGAGCACTTTCTTGATGAGCTGTTGGGTGATGGAACTGCCACCCTGCACCTGCCCACCACTCAGATTGGAGACGAAAGCGCGGGCCAGTCCGCGCACATTGACGCCAGGATTCTTCCAATAATCGCGGTCCTCGATGGCGATGGTAGCGTTGATCACGTGCTTAGGAATCTGCTCCAGGGTCACCCAGGTGCGGTCGCCCAGGGGATTCACCACTTCGTAGATCAGGGTCTTGCCCGTACGGTCGAAGAACTTCGTAGTCTCGAAGTCCTCCTCCACAACCTCGATGGCCTGTGGGTCAGGGAGGTCCTTGGCGTAATAAGCGTACACGCCGGCCACCGCACTTACCCCTGCGCCCGCCGTAAGCAACACGGACGATACCACAATCGAGACCAAACCCAGCACCAGGCGCAGGAACAGATTTCCGCCATTACCCTTATGATCGTGGCGTCGTCTGCGCCGGAAGATCACCAGTTTTTGAGCAGTCGTACTCACTTTGGCTTCACCTCTCGATAGCAGAGTTGATCGGGGATGTTATAGCAGAAATCGGGGGAAATGGCAAATTACAGGTGCGTCGCACCTTCTGTGCAACACAACCAAAAAAGCTCTCCTGGCAATGACCTACTCTCCCAGAGGGCTACCCCCCAAGTACCATCGGCGCTGACGGGCTTAACTTCCTGGTTCGGGATGGAACAGGGTGTGTCCCCGTCGCTAAGATCACCAAGAGAGCTTTCTCAGCTCTGAACTTTATTTTTAAAACCAGAATCGTCTGGCACTCTAAAAACTGAACAGAATGCTAAATTCGCTTCCACCGTCTCACATACTTGAATTAAGCCCTCGACCGTTAGTACCGCTCGGCTGAACACATTACTGCGCTTACACCTGCGGCCTATCAAACCGGTAGTCTTCCGGCGGTCTTACCCGGTTATTCCGGTGGGGGACCTAATCTTGGGGCGAGCTTCCCACTTAGATGCTTTCAGCGGTTATCTCTGCCAGACGTTAGCTACCCAGCGATGCCACTGGCGTGACAACTGGCACACTAGCGGTCCGTCCACCCTGGTCCTCTCGTACTAAGGGCAGCTCCCCTCAAGTCCCCTACGCCCACAGCGGATAGAGACCGACCTGTCTCACGACGGTCTGAACCCAGCTCGCGTACCGCTTTAATGGGCGAACAGCCCAACCCTTGGGACCTTAT
>Ga0116202_10002202_pt1 | contig 11579 bp, 8 predicted proteins | sample LakKivw325mmetaG_FD_94479 | JGI IMG/M metagenome (GOLD analysis project Ga0116202, IMG submission 94479) | Anoxic lake water microbial communities from Lake Kivu, Rwanda to study Microbial Dark Matter (Phase II) - Lake Kivu water 325m metaG | ecosystem: Environmental > Aquatic > Freshwater >... | reverse complement strand
GTGCTGGACAGCGCCGAGGTCCGGTGGGTGCGCGGCGAGTTCCGCCTCCAGCTGCCGAGCAGCTCCGTCCGCCTGCTGGCTGTCATGGAGCTGGCAGCCCGCGTCGGGGCCCCGGAGTCCGGCCGGCTGGCACTGCTGGCCTGCTCGGCGCTTGGGCCGGCGCCAGACCGACGCCGGCTGCGGCGGCCGGCCGCGGCTACCCCGGTCGCCGGCGCGCCGGCACGCCATCCCTCACAGGCTGAAGATCGGCTCGGCGGTCGCCGCCCGGCGGCCCAGCTCGACGACCTCCGCGGCGGCGATGGGGGTGAAGGCTGTGCCGATGCGCAGCGCCAGGCGGAATAGCTCGGCCTCACCGGGCGGGATGGCGGCGGTGATAGGCTGCGAGAGCGCGAAGCGCAGCGCCAGGCTGGCCAGCTCGGGGTCGACCACCGGCCAGTACCAGCACTTCGCATAGCGGCCGTCCGTGCCTTCGCCGCGCCTGCAGTGCGCCAGGGCCTTGAGCGCCAGGCGCGCCGTCCGCTTCTCCTGGGCGCGCGCGATCACCTGTGGGCCGAAACCTGCCTGCAGATACTCGACCCAGTTGACCGGGAAGAGCACCGAGTCGAAGTGCCAGGACTCCAGCAAGCGCAGGGCGGTGGGCACCGAGTGGCTCGAGAAGCCGATGTAGCGGATCTTGCCTGCCTGGCGGGCTGCTGCGAGGGCCTCCAGCGCTCCACCTGGGCCCGTGACCTGGGCGAAATCCTCGGAGGTGTTCACCGAGTGCAGCTGGTACAGGTCGAAGTGGTCCGTCTGCAGCCGCAGCAGCGACCGCTCCAGCTCCTGCTCCACCCCCGCGCGGAGCCTCTGGGTGGTCTTGCACGCCAGGAATACCCGCGCGCGATAGGGAGCCAGCGCCGGACCCAGCCGCTGCTCGGCATCGCCGTAGGTGGGAGCCACGTCGAAGTAGTTGACGCCGCCGTCGATGGCCTCGGCGACCAGGTTGGCGGCCTCTTGCGGCTCGGTCTGGCTGACCACGATCCCGCCGAAGCCGATGATCGACAACTGCTCCCCGGTGTCGCCGAAGCAGCGTCTCTGCATAGCATCCTCCGTGGTTGCGGTCTGCCCGCAGCGGATCCCGTGGGCCAATACTAGCCGGCGGCGCGCCCGGCGGCAAGCCCGGCCCGCCAGGTGCGCAGGCGCGCCGCGGCGCCGTTGCCTAGGTCCTGTTCGGCGCTTAGCTTGCAGACGCCGCACCGAGGCTCGCGACGTTGTCGGAGTCACCGGCGAGGCTGTGGACCGGCGAGTCGCTGGCCTCGCTCGGCTCCGAGGTATGCCGGGGAGCGATGCCGTGGATCTGGTGGAATCCATACCGGAGGATCTGGTAGCGCACGTCCGCAAGGCGCTGCAGCCGGGCGAGCTGCTGATGGTGCTGCTGGCGGCCGATATCACGCCCGAAGGCAGGTACGGCAGTTCCTGGTTCATGCTGACCTCTGACCGCGTGCTCGTGCTCACGCCGCGCGAGGGGGTGGCTCCGGAGCTGACCAGTCTGCCCCTGGAGTCGATTCGGCGGATCCATACGCGCAACTACGTGGGCAGCGCCTCGCTGGTCGCCGAGCTGGACGGCGAGACGCTGGAACTCGTCCGCTTCTCGCAGAGCGCGTACTTCAAGTTCTCGAGCGTGCCCCAGGTCGCCGAGGCGGCGGGCGTTCGCCAGCAACAGGCGGAATCCGACACCGCCGAGGAGATGGCTCCCGTCAAGGTCGTGGAGCACTGCCCGACGTGCGGCCGCGCCCTGCGGGGTGACTCGCGCGTGTGCCCGAGCTGCGTGCGCAAGACGGAGACCTTCTGGCGTCTGGCCCACTACATCCGGCCCTACTGGCCGCTGGCCGTGACTGGCTTTCTGCTGACCGTGGGCCTGACGGCGCTCAACCTGCTGCCGCCCCAGCTGAACAAGCACCTGATCGACGGCGTGATCCTGCCGGTGAGTTCCTCCTATGTCCAGACCGTGGCGGGAGTGCCCAGACAGGTGCTGTCGGACGTGCCGCAGCAGATCCCGCCGGCCGCGCTGCGGCGGCTGGCCTACGTGGTGGTGGGGCTGCTGCTGCTGTACGTGGTGCGCGGGCTGGTGAATGCCCTGCGCTCGTGGGCGCTGGGGTGGCTCGGGCAGCGCATCATCTACGACCTGCAGATGGAGGTGTTCAGGCATCTGCAGGAGCTGTCGCTGAGCTTCTACAGCAAGATGAACACCGGGCGCATCATGACCCGGGTGACCAGCGATACCGAGCGCATGCAGGGGTTCATCACCCACGGCTTCCAGGACATGATCATCGACCTCCTGACGCTGGTCGGCATCTGCGTCTGGCTGTTCTGGATGAACTGGGAGCTGGCCCTGCTGGCGATCATCCCCGTGCCCTTCATGGTCGCGGGTACGCTGCTCTACCGGGCGCGGATCCACTGGGTCTTCCACCGGGTCTGGCGGCGCATCTCGGCGCTCAATGCCATGATCGCCGACACGATTCCCGGGGTCCGGGTGGTCAAGGCCTTCGCGCAGGAGAGCCGCGAGGTCGCGCGTTTCGACGTGCGCAACACCGACCTGCGCGAGTCGCGGCTGCACGCCATTCGCATGCGGTCGGTGTTCATGCCCACGATCACCTTCGTCACCTCCACCGGCTCCATCATCCTGTGGTGGTTCGGCGGCAAGCGCGTGCTGGGCAACACGCTGACGCTGGGCGAGCTGCAGGCCTTCATCTCCTACATGATGATGTTCTATGCGCCGGTGACCAGCCTGTGCACGCTGTCCGAGCAACTCGAGGGAGCCGCCACCACCGCCGAGCGGGTCTTCGAGATTCTCGACACCGAGCCGGAGGTGCGCGACGACCCGGACGCGATCGATCCGGGCGAGCTGCGCGGCGAGGTCGAGTTCCGCAACGTGAGCTTCACCTACGACGGTTTCGCGCGCATCCTGGATCGCATCGCCTTCAAGGTGGCACCGGGCGAGATGATCGGCATCGTGGGGCCGAGCGGCGCCGGCAAGTCCACGCTGGTGAACCTGATCACGCGCTTCTACGACGCGACGGACGGCGAGGTGCTGATCGACGGCATGCCGATCAGGAAGATCCAGCAGAAGCGGCTGCGGGCGCAGATCGGGGTGGTGCTGCAGGATCCGCTGCTGTTCCAGGGCAGCATCGCAGAGAACATCGCCTACGGGCACCCGGCGGCCACGCGCCAGGACATCATCCGGGCGGCGCGGGCGGCCAACGCACACGATTTCATCATGAGCTTTCCGGATGGCTACGACACGCAGGTCGGAGAGCGTGGCGGCCGGCTGTCGGGTGGCGAGCGGCAGCGGATCTCCATCGCCCGCGCGCTGATCGGCAACCCGCGCATCCTGATCCTCGACGAGGCGACCAGCTCCGTCGACACCGAGACGGAGTTCGAGATCCAGGAGGCGCTGGATCGGCTGGTGGCGGGTCGCACCACGTTCGCCATCGCGCACCGGCTGTCGACGCTCAAGAACGCCGATCGGCTGCTGGTGCTGGAGAAGGGCAGGATCGTCGAGGTGGGGACCCACGAGGAGCTGCTGGCCAAAGAGGGCGGGGTGTACCGCAGGCTGGTCGACATGCAGTCCGAGATGGCCAAGGTGAGGGTAGTCTAGGATGAGCCAAGGCGCGACGAGTGGCGTCCCGGCGCCGTCCGACCGGCTGCTGGATCCGGCACGCCTGCGTTTCACCCGGTCGAGCAAGGGAGCGCTCGTGCTGGAGGCGGACGGCCAGCAGTACACGGACGTCCGGGTGCGCCTGGCATTTCCGCTGGAGGCCGAGGAGGAGTTCGTCGGACTGGCGCAGGCGGACGGGACCGAGCTGGGGACGCTGGCCCGGGTGGCGGACCTGGATCCGGAGAGTCAGGCGGCCCTGCGTGCGGAGCTGGCGAAGGTCTACTTCCGGCCGCGTGTCACGGGCGTCGGGCGGATCGTGGAGGAACAGGGCGTGCTGCGCGGGCAGATCGACACGACCGCCGGCCCGCGCGCGATCGAGATCCGCGGCTGGCGCGAGAACGTGCGGATGCTGGGCGGCAGCAGAGCGCTGATCGAGGACGTGGACGGCAACCGGTACCTGGTCGAGGACTGGCAGGCGCTGCCGCAGCTGACCCGCGAGATCCTCGGTCTGTGAGCCGGCGGAGCCGCGCCCGTGGCGGCTGGCGCGGGCAGCGCCGCGCCCGGCCCGCGGCCGCGCCGGGCGGTCTACGCACCGTTGCCCGCCGCTGGCGGCGATGGTCGCGCCGGCGGGCGGCGGCCCTCGCCCAGGACCCGACGGACGGCGGCGCAGATCGCTCGCGTCATGGCCGCCCGTGCCTGCTCCGCCGTGGCGCCGCCCGGCACCACGATGTCCGCGTGCTGGCGCGTGGGAGCGTTGTAGCGCTCGTGCTGGAAGCGGACGGACTCCAGGTAGTAGTCCACCACGTCATCCAGGGCCATGCCGGCGCGCACGTTGCGCCGCAGGCGCCGGGCGAGGCGCTCGTCCGCGTCGGCCTCGACATACAGGCGGAGCGCCATCAGCTGGCGCAACTCCGGGTAGTGCAGCACGAGGATGCCCTCGAGAATGGCCACGTCGACGCCCGCCAGCGCGCGACAGCACGCCACCAGTTCCTCCACGCGGAACGAGTCCGGGCGATTGTAGTCAGGCCACGGCTGCGGGCGGCTGGTGGACGGATAGGCAGGCAGCTCGGCCTTCGGCTTGAAGAAGCGGTCCTGACCGATCACCTCGGCGCGCAGCGGTGCCAGTTGGGCGGCCAGGGCGCGCGCCAGCGTGCTCTTGCCCGCGGCCGTGCCGCCGCCGATGCCGATCAGCAACGGTCCGGCGCCGGCTCCGAGCTCGAGCCGCCGCCGCAGCAGATCCTCCAGGGGCGTGTAGGCTGCGTCGCGTTGGGTCACGATGATTTCCATGGAGTGGTCGGCCGGGACGGGCACCGAGCGTGTGCGGCGCGACAGCCCCGGCCCGAGAGAGCGCCCAGAGCCGGCCGTGACGTTCAGGCGACGCAGAAGAAGTGGTCGCCTTCGTGCAGGCCGGCGGCGGCCAGCTGGGCGCGGATCAGCGGCCGCGCGCCGCGGGACGCCACCGCGACCAACAGCACGGGCCGAGCCAGCGCGCGCCAGGCTGCGGTCAGCTCTTCGGGACCGATCACGGGCCGTCGCCTGAGCCTGCCGCCGATGCGCCGCGGCGCGATGTCGACGAACAGGCACGGCTGCCGTCCGCCTCGCTCCAGGAGCTTGGCCAAGCGGCGCCCGGTCCGCCCGGCGCCCCAGACCACCACGTCCTGCCGATCGGCGAGCGGGCCGGCGATCAGGTAATGGACCTTGGCCCGCAGGAAGTTCTCCACCGCGTACCGGCGGTCCGTGCGGGTGGCGCGCGCGCCGTGCTCGCGCCAGCAGAACAGCGACACAGGCACCTTCGCGAAGCGTCTGCCAGCGGCATGGTAGCGGAGCCACAGGTCGTAGTCCTCGGGCCAGCCACGCTCGCGATAGCCGCCGAGCGCGAGCAACTCGGCGCGCCGCATCATGGCGGACGGGTGGACGATCGGGCTTTCCACGAAGATCTCCCTGGCGATGTCATCGGGTTCGAGCAAGGCATTCTGCCAGGCGAGGTAGACGCGCAGTCCCTCGCCGACGTTCTCGGCCGGAAAACCCTCGACCAGGCAGCTGACGACGCTCAGGTCCGGGCGGCTGCGCATGGCCGCCACCTGCAGCTCGAGCCGTCGAGGCCGGCAGCGGTCGTCGGCATCCATGCGGGCGACGAACTCGCCGCGGCAGTGCTGCAGACCGTGGTTCAGCGCGGCAACGAGTCCGGCGTGCTCCGTGCGCAGCACGCGCACGCGGCGGTCGGCGCGGCCCCTGGCCGCGAGGATGGCGGGCGTGGCGTCGGTGGAGCCATCGTCCACCGCGACGACCTCGAAATCGCCCAGCGTCTGGCCCGCCACCGAGTCCAGGGCTGCGTCGCAGGTGGCGGCGGCATTGAACGCAGGCATGAGGACCGAGACGACGGGCATGCGGGCAGCCGCGAAGGCGAGGTCGGCGTCCGGCGGCCGGTCCGCGGGGGCGTCCGGGCGCGGCAGGCGGCCGACTCGCGACGGACCCGGCCGGAAATCGGCCGGGCCGCTCGCCGGGCGATGGACAACTTGACAGGGCGCAATGTAGGGATCGTTCTTCGGGCGGGCAAAGCAGCGGCGCGGTGCGCGTCGTGGCTGCAGCTCCGGCGCTAGCGGGGCCGGTGGAGTCGGTACATGGTCTATCTGAAGTCGGAGCGGGAGATCGAGCAGATCTGCGCCAGTTGCCGCATCGCGGCCGAGACCATGGCGCGCGTGCTGGAGAGCGTCAAGGTCGGCGTGACGACCGCCGAGCTGGACCGGATCGCGGCGCGGTACATCAAGTCGCAGGGCGCGGTGGCCAGCGCCAAGGGGTACCAGGTGCCCGGCAGGCCGCCCTACCCTGGGAGCGTCTGCATCTCCGTAAACGACGAGGTCGTCCACGGCATCCCGCGCGAGCGCCCGCTGCGCGACGGCGACATCCTGTCGGTCGACATCGCCGTGAAGTGGCGCGGCTACCACGGCGACATGAACGTCACGACCGTGGCGGGCGCGGCCAGCGCCGCGGCGCAGCGTCTGGTGGACACGACGCGCGAGGCGATGGAGCGCGGCATCCGGGCGGCGGTGGTCGGCAATCGCCTGGGAGATCTGGGCCACGCGATCCAGAGCTACGTCGAGGCGCAGGGGTACTCGATCGTGCGGGAGTACTGCGGCCACGGGATCGGGCGATCCTTCCATGAGGATCCGCAGGTGCTGCACTACGGGCGTCCGGGGACCGAACGGCGCCTGGAGGCGGGGATGGTGTTCACCGTGGAGCCCATGGTCAACGCGGGCGGCGCGGCAGTCCGCGAGCTGGACGATGGGTGGACTGCCGTGACCGCGGACGGAGCGCTGTCGGCGCAGTTCGAGCACACCGTGGCGGTGACGAGGGCGGGGCCACGCGTGCTGTCGCGCTTCGACGACCTGCCCTTCTGACCGGCGGCGGCTCAGGCGCCCGGCGCCGCCCGCGCCGGTGCGGAAGGGGGGGGTACCGTGGGCCCCGGCCGGCGCCGCGGGGACGGGTCGGCGGCCTTGCCGGGCGGACCGCAGTTCTTATATTCGCAGCCCCGATTCCCGGGAACAGAGCCGAGGGACGAAGGATGCCAGAGGAGACCGATCCCGACGTCAAGAACCCAGCGGGCGACGAGGAGGCCACCGATTTCTCGTTCGATCCGGGGTCCCAGGTCGAGCTCGAGATCGAGAAGACCTGCTGCCTGACGGGCGAGGAGGTGTCGTGCAGCTTCTGCCGCTTCCCGGACTACGTGCGCGGCACCATGATGGTGATGTCCAAGAAGGCCATGCTGGAACACCTGCGCGCCGGCGACACCGTCGCGTGCTTCAAGAAGGTCCTGGTGGAACGGCACGGGCCCAAGGTGCTGGAGGAGCACTACTCCGAGTACTGACGGCGGACGCCGTGGGCGGCCGGCTCGGTCCCGCGCCGGCGGGCGGCTGCCCATGCCTGCGGCGCTCGGCGCCCGGGGGGGCGCCGCCCGGGGCGCCGCTCTGCACTACCTCCTCCGGCGCGCGAGTTCACTTCTTGCCCAGCAGCTGCCGGATCTCCCCTTCGAGCACACCGCCCGGGTCGGGCTGGCCGTTGCGCCCCAGCGGCAGTCCTTCGTGCAGGCTGAAGAGCCGCCCTTTCCTGTCGATCACGAAGGTCAGGGGCACGCCTGTGGCCGTCAGGTCGCGCCGCACGAGCTGGCGCAGCAGGCGCAGCTCGTTGTCGAGCAGCACGGGGTAGTTGATCCCGTACTGGTCGACGAACCTGGCCAGCAGCGGCCGCACGCGCTGCGGCGAACCCCGGTCCACCGACACGCCCAGGATGGCGACATCCCGCTCCGAGTAGGCGTCTCGCAGGCGCACGAGGTCCGGGATCTCGTACCGGCACGGTGGGCACCAGGTCGCCCAGAAGTTGAGCAGGACGATCTTGCCCTGATACAGGCGCAGGTCGACCTGCCGCCCGCGGTAGTCCTCCAGCAGGTACCCGGTACGCGGCGGAAAGACGGCGCCGCTGACCTTCTCGTTCGCCGACGTGCCGGCAGCGTGTGCCGCAGGGGCAGCGCCGGCCGGCGCCCCCCCATCGTCGGCAGCGGTGCTACACTGCAGCAGGGTTGCGGCCAGCAGCAGCGCCGCCCACAGACGATCGCTCACGGCCGGTGTCTCCGGTGAAGGTGATGGGCAGGCGCGCCCGGTGTGACGGCCGGCCAGTCGCGCTCGAGATGGGCCGGCCGCGCGCCCGTCCTGCCCCGCGTACCGCCGCGTCACGCCGAGACGCGGAACCGGCGCTGCTCTGCGGCAGGCGCGTGCGCCGCCATGGGCACGGTGGCCAGGCGCAGGTGCCCCGGCCCCACGATCGATTCCAGCTTGCCGAGCAGCTCGTCGCAGGGATTGACCCGGACGGTGCGCGACCGGACAGTCGCCTCCGCCTGTCCCGCGCGACAGCGAACGCGCAGGACCACCGCGCACTTTCCGGGATGCTGTTCGCAGGCCTCGCGCAACCGCTTGAGCACCTCGCCACAGGCCTGCTGACCGTCGAGCAGCAGGCACAGGGCCCGCGTGAGATGCTGGCGGGCTTCGGCCAGCGGCCAGGCGCGCTCCGCCTGCACGCTGAGACGACCGTGGCGCTGACTCGCGCGCCCCTCGAGCAGGACGGCGGCACCTTCCTGCAGCAGGTCGCGGCAGGCCGCGTAGGCCTCGCTGAAGAACGCCACGTCGACGCTGCCAGTCAGATCCTCCAGCGTGATGAAAGCGTAGGTCTGGCCCTTGCGGTCGCTGTGCCGGCTGAGGCGGGTGACCAGGCCACCCAGACGCAGCAGCCCGCCCTCGTCACCCGGCGCGATCTGGGCGACCGGCGTGGCGAGACTGCGCAGGTCGGCGGCGTGCGGATCCAGCGGATGGCCCGAGACGTAGAACCCGAGCAGCTCGTGTTCCTTGGCCAGCTTCTGGGCGTCCGTCCAGGGAGTCACCTCGGGAAGCGTGTGGTTGGGTTGCCGCGAGGAAGGCCCGGGGCTTCCTGCCTCGGCGCCAGCGAACAGGCTGATCTGGCCTCGCTGGCGCTCTTCCTGGGCCCGCTGTCCCATCTTCATCGCCTGGTCGAGTACCGCCAGCTGCTGCGCCCGATGCCCCTCCAGGCTGTCCATGGCGCCGGCGGCGATCAGGCTCTCCAGGACGCGGCGGTTGACCACTCGCAGGTCGACGCGCGCGCAGAAGGCGAACAGGTCGCCGAAGGGACCCCCGGCTTCGCGTGCGGCGATGATCCGCTCGGCGGCCGCCTCGCCCACGTTCTTGATGGCGGCGATGCCGAAGCGTATGCCTGCATCGGTCGGCGTGAAGTTCAGCGCGCTCTCGTTGACGTCTGGCGGGAGGATGGCCAGCCCCATCCGGCGACACTCGTCCAGCAGGACCGCCAGCCGTTCGGTGTTGTTGCGGTCGTTGGTCAGACTGGCCGCCATGTACTCCTTCGGGTAGTTGGCCTTGAGGAACGCGTTCTTGTAGGCCACCTCCGCGTAGCTGGCCGAGTGGGACTTGTTGAACCCGTACCCGGAGAACACCTCGATGTCCGCCCAGATCCTGGCCGCGGACTCGCGCGGCACGCCACGGGCGACGGCGCCGCCGAGGAAGTCGGCCTTGTACCGCTCCATCAGGTCGGCGTCCTTCTTGCCCATCGCCTTGCGGATGCCGTCGGCCTGTCCCAGGGTGAACCCGGCCACGTCCCGGGCAATGCGCTGCACCTGCTCCTGGTAGGTGATGACGCCGTACGTCTCCGCGAGGATGGGCGCGAGTATCGGATGCTCGGTCCGCACCTCCTCGCGCCCGTGCTTGCGATCGATGAAGGTGGGAATCCGTGCCATCGGTCCCGGCCGGTACAGCGCGTTCATCGCGATGATGTCTTCGAGCTTGTCGGGCTGCAACTGGCGCAGGTACTCGCGCATGCCGCCGCTCTCGAACTGGAAGACGCCGACCGTGTCGCCGCGCCCGAACAGCTCGAAGGTGGCCCGGTCGTCCCAGGGGATGGCGTCCAGGTCGAAGCCGGGATCGCGCCGCCGGATCAGGCGCACGGCCTCGTCCATCAGGGACAGCTCCTTCAGGCCGAGGAAATCCATCTTGAGCAACCCCACGCTCTCGCACGTGGGGCCGTCGAACTGCGTGGTGATCCGCCCGTCCTTGGGCGCGCGGTAGAGGGGCACGTAATCGGTGATGTCGGTGGGAGCGATGATGACGGCCGCAGCGTGCACGGAAGCGTGCCGCGCCAGGCCCTCCAGCTTCCGCGAGTACTCGATGAGCCGCCCGTTCACTCCGGGCGAGGCGGCCATCTCGGCCAGCTCCGGGACTCTCTCCAGCGCCTCGTCGAGGGTGATCTTCAGATCGTTGGGCACCAGCTTGGCGATGCGGTCGACTTCGCCGAAGGGCATGCCCAGGACGCGCCCCACGTCGCGGATCACGGCCTTGGCGCCCATCGTCCCGAAGGTGATCACCTGCGCCACGCTGTCCTTGCCGTACTTGTCGATCACGTAGCGGATGACCTGGTCGCGGCCCGTGTCGGCGAAATCGATGTCGATATCGGGCATGCTGATCCGTTCGGGGTTCAGGAAGCGCTCGAACAGCAGCCCGTGCCGCATCGGATCCGTGTCCGTGATACGCAGGCAGTAGGCGACCAGGCTGCCGGCTGCCGACCCGCGCCCCGGCCCCACGGTGATCCCGTTCCTCTTGGCGTAGAGGACGTAGTCCTGAACGATCAGGAAGTACCCCGAGTACCCCATCTTGCGGATGACGCCGAGCTCGAACTCGAGACGGTCCCGCAGAGCGGCATCCGGCTCGCCGTAGCGCTCGCGCAGGCCGGTGGCTGCCTGGTGCGCCAGATACTCGTCCTCGGTGGCGAAGCCCGCGGGAATGGGGAATGCGGGCATGTGGCGGGCACCGGCGGCTATCTGGAGGTCGCACTTGTCGGCGACCTCCAGCGTCCGCGCGACGGCGTCGGGCAGATCGGCGAACAATGCCTGCATCTCGGCGGCGCTCTTGAGGTACAGGCCCTTGGGGTAGCACAGCCGGTCCTGGTCCTCGAGCCTCTTGCCGGTCTGGATGCAGATCAGGGCATCGTGCGCCGCGTGATCCTCCTCGCGCAGGAAATGGAAGTCGTTGGTGGCCACCAGCGGGATGCCCAGCTTGCGCTGCAGCGCGACCAGGCCGGCGTTGATCCTGGCCTCGCCGTCGATGCCGTGGCGCTGAATCTCCAGGTAGAAGTCCTCGGCGAACAGCTCGCGGTAGGCGCGAGCGGCTTCCTCGGCCAGGCCGGGATCTCCAGTCTCCAGCAGATGCGGGATCTCGCCGCTGACGCACCCCGACAGGCAGACGAGCCCGTCGCGGTGCCGGGCGAGCAGGTCGCGGTCGATCCGCGGGTTGTAGTAGTAGCCCTCGAGATAGCCCTTGGAAACCAGCTTCAGCAGGTTGCGGTACCCCGCGGCGTTCTTCGCCAGCAGCACGAG
>Ga0116202_10002201_pt1 | contig 11580 bp, 9 predicted proteins | sample LakKivw325mmetaG_FD_94479 | JGI IMG/M metagenome (GOLD analysis project Ga0116202, IMG submission 94479) | Anoxic lake water microbial communities from Lake Kivu, Rwanda to study Microbial Dark Matter (Phase II) - Lake Kivu water 325m metaG | ecosystem: Environmental > Aquatic > Freshwater >... | reverse complement strand
CATCTATCAATGGTTCCAAGTCTGAAATATCCATTTTTATCATTCCACCATTTATCCTGGCTGGTTCTATCGAGAATGTCAGAAACATAATTTACATATTTCTGATACAGATCCCATTTATTGTGTTCATTAATAAGTTTTTTGATCATGCTGGCTGAATTTACTATTATTTCATTTTTTGTTTTAATCTGAGCGTAACATTCTGGATTGCAGAGGAAAAACAGGGCTATGACTGCAACATACAATCTTTTCATATTCTCCTTACTTCGGGGATTAAAGAAAATATTTCATTTTTTATATCTTCAAGCATTTTTTCGCTCTCTGCTTCAAACCTTATGGTGATAACCGGTTCTGTTACTGATTTTCTTATGAGTGCCCACCCATGTTGAAACTGAATTCTCACACCATCAAGGGTATTTATTCTATCAGATGGGTAATGTTTGATCAGAGCTTTTAGTATTTCTTCGGGTTTCTTAACAGGAATTCTGATATCAGGGGTAATTGGAAATCTTCTGATGGATTTTATCTGTTCAGAAAGCGGTCCTTTTTTCTGTATAATCTCTGCCATTTTTAATGTGGCAAAAAGTCCATCATCACCGCCAATTTCCCTGAAAAAATAATGACCTGAAACTTCTCCTGCGAAAGGCGCATCTGTCTCAAGAAATCTTCTTTTTATAAAAGCATGCCCTGACTTTTCCATAATAGGGATTCCAGAAAACCGCTTTATTTCTTCTTCTATTGCCTGTGAACATTTTATGTCAAAAACAACATATTCATTTTTCGTGTTTTCAAGGATATCTCTGATGTACAGAATTATGGCAGTGTCGGCTGGAACCACCTGACCTTCTTCATCCACAAATATTGCTCTATCTCCGTCTCCATCAAAAGCAACTCCGAAATCAGCATCTGACTCAATAACCCTTTTTTGAAGCTCTTTTATGTTTTCATAAATTGCGGGGTTTGGAGACCGGTTGGGAAAAGTACCATCAGGTTCGCAAAAAATTTTCACGACGCTGTATCCAAGTTCGCTCAAAATTTCAGGCGCAATCTTCCACCAGCAGCCGTTTCCAGCATCAACCGCCACTTTAATATTGCCGTGCTTGAAAAATTTTCTGATGTATTTTCTGTAGTATGGGGTGATATCTGTTGATAGAATTTTTCCTTTACCTGTTTCAAAATGTTCAGATTCAACAAGATTTTTTATTTCCTGTATTTCCTCTGGAGTAACCGGGTTTTTTCCCAAAACAATCTTCATCCCATTGTCCTGAGGCGGATTGTGAGAACCTGTAATCTGAATCCCGCAGTTTTCTGACAGATATTTCAATGCAAAATAAAAAACTGGTGTTGGCACAGTTCCGATATCAATAACATTGCATCCGGAAAGTAAAAGCCCTTTTATCAATCCTGTTTTCAATTCTGATGTGCTGGGTCTTAAATCTCCACCCACCACAGTATTTTTATTCTTACATAATGTGCCTGTGGCTCTTCCTATTTTGAACGCAATATCATCTGTCAGTTCTTCACCATATTTTCCTCTTATATCACACGCTTTGAAGATTGACATATTACCTCTCTTTATTCAAATATAACCTCTATTTTTTAATTCCCTGAGAAAATCCTGGTATGATTCTTCATAATCAGCAATCCAGTGTTTTTCAGGTTCACAGTACTGTACGATTTTTACCATTTTCTCACATGCTTCAGAAAGGTTTCTGAAATGGGTTCTGGATGCTGCCAGAATTGCTGCACCTGAGGCTGCCTGTGTATTCTTTGTTAACGCAAGAGTCCTGCCGAGTATGGATGCTCTTATTCTATTCCATATGCTGCTTTTTGTTCCGCCACCTGCAATTCTTATCACATCTTTTATTTCTGCACCAAGAGATTCAAGGGTTTGATATGCGAGTTTTTCAATATATCCAACACCTTCAAGATAAGCGGTATAAAGTGTTTCTTCATCACAACCTTCTGGTTCAAAACCGGTGGCTTCAGAATTTACAAAGGGAAATCTTTCTCCCTGTCCAACAAGTGGCCAGCAGAGTTTTTTGCTCGGTGCTATTTCTTTTGCTTTCATATTGAGATTGTCCCATTTTTCTCTTTCAAATCTTTTTATAATACACTGACCACCGGTATTGCTTGCGCCTCCTGGCAGCCACCATCCGTCAGGATGTTTGTGGTTGTAAACTCTTCCGAGGGAATCTTTCAGGATTTTTTTTGTCACCCCCTTGATGACAAGGGTTGTTCCCAGTGTTGAGTTCCACTGTCCGGGAAATACAGCGCCTGTGGAAACCTGAGAAGCGCATCCATCAGTCATTCCTGAAACCACGGGTGTTCCGGCAGGAAGACCTGTTTCTTCTGAACATGCTGTGGAGACCACCCCTATAACAGAACCCGGAGATACAACCTCTGGCAAAAGCCCGCATGGTATTTCCAAACTTTTCTCTATCTCTTCAGGCCATTTTCCATCAACAAGGTTATACCCTGTTTTGAGGGCATTTGTATAATCAGTAATACAGAAATTGCCTGATAGTTTACCGATAATGAAATCAGTTGCATGCACAATTTTAACTGTTTTTTCAAATATCTCCGGCATATTTTCTTTTACCCATAGAATCTTTGCAAGGCCATAGGAAGAATTGAATTTATATCCCATTTTTTCAGTCACATTTTTCAGTACCTCGTTCAATATGATAGCCTGTTTCTGACTCCTGCTGTCATTGTACATGATTGCATCCATCAAAGGGTTGTATTTTTCATCAAGAAAACAGACCGTTCCTGATGTGGAAGAAACCGAGATTGCAGCAACTTTCGCATTTGCTGAGTTTGAAAAAGATTTCCTCAAACAGAGAACAACAGAATTCCACCATTGACAGGGGTTCTGCTGGTGCCACGATTCATTTTTCTGCACCGGAAAACTTTCAAAAAATGTTTCAGCGCCCGCCACAACTTCGCCATCTGTATTCATCAAAACAACCCTTACTCCCTGCGTACCCACATCAATTCCAGCAAAAACCTCATCCATTTTTCACCTTTCATGAGATTCTTTTTTTTTGATTATAACACAATGTTATTACCATTGATACAGACTTATATAATATTGTGGTAAAATAATTTTCTGAGCGGATTAATTCTGGAGGTTAAAATGGATAGGGCAAGACGAATTAAGCAATCAGTGAAAAAAAGGATTGCCGGAAGTAAGTCCGCATTTAAGAAAATCAGAAATGTTGGCATCGCTGTAAGGATCCACAGGACCAAATTTTTCCATATTTCAAGACTGAAACTGGGAAAATTCAGACCCAAAATTGGTTTGCAGATTGAAAAGGGTAATTTTATAATTAAAACTGTAGAGAATGCCAGGGAACTTGAGAATGTTTTGAGGTTGAGATTCGATGTATTCTATCAGGAATTGCTTGAAAAAAAGGCAGTTATCCCGTCTGACATTGATCAATTTGATTTTATCTGCGATCATCTTGTGATATTTGACAGAGATAGAAATAAATATGTTGGTACTTACCGGCTCAATCTTTCCACATTTTCAAGAAAATTCTATTCTTCTCAGGAATTTGATATTGATAACATTCTCAGGTTGAAGGATGTTAAACTTGAACTTGGAAGAGCCTGTGTTGACAGAGAATACAGAACAGGGGTTATAATAGCCCTGCTCTGGCGAGGACTTGCAGAATATATAAGACTCAGCAATACAAGATATCTGTTTGGATGTTCAAGCGTGAAGACAGTAGATACCCATGAGGTGGCCCTGCTTTATCTTTATCTGATGAAACATCACAGGGCACCTGAGGAATTTATTGTTGTGCCCCGCAAAAACTTCAGGATACCTTCTTTTTCTGAATATCTGTCAGGTTTGAAATGTTCTTCAGAAGAGATGGATCAGGCAAAAACTCTGGTACCACCTCTTCTCTCTTTTTATCTCAAAGCAGGTGCTTTCGTATGCGGTGAACCAGCACTTGATAAAGCATTTAATTGCGTTGATTTCTTCACAGTTCTTGATATGAAAAACATCGCAAAATCAATAGAAAAAAAGTACAATGTCTGATGAAAATCTTCAAATTTTATATCAAATGTTTTTTAATGACCGGTCTTATCTTTCTGTATATTCTTGTTGCTTTTGTGATCATGATTTTTTCCAGATCTGAAAGCCAGAGGAAAAATCTCTGCAGAAATTGTTCTTATTTCACCAAAATTGCCCTCAGGTTTCTCGGCATAAAAGTAAGAAAAAATATGGATTTCCTTAATGAAGAGGAAACCTATCTTATTGTAAGCAATCATCTTTCCTATATGGATGTGCTTGTGATATCTTCTTTTTTCACAACCTCTTTTGTAACCTCAACAGAAATTGAGAAGGATATTTTCCTTGGTATGATGGCGAAACTGGGAGGTAGCATTTTTGTTGAGAGGAGAAAGAAAACAAGACTCTTAAAGGATCTGGGTTCTGTGTCAGAGGTTTTATCAGGCGGATTGAATGTTATGCTTTTCCCTGAGGGTACCAGCACAGATGGAGAAGATGTGATTTCTTTCAAAAAGACCCTTTTTCGCTCTGCGATATCGTGCGGTGTAAAGATTCTTCCGCTATGTATCTGTTATGTTGCAATTGATAAAAAACCCATAACCAGGGAAAATCGCGACCTCGTCTTCTGGTATGGGGATATGAAGTTTTTCCCCCACTTTATAAAATTCCTCAAACTGGAAAGTGTGGAGGTAAATCTTGAGGTACTGCCCACCATATTGCCGTTATCAATGACTCCGGATACTATCTCAAAGCTTGCGCGCAGTTCAATCCAGAAAGCGTATAAAAAAGTATCTCATCTGTGAAGGTATATATCCCAGTTTTTATATTTAACAAGGGCTTCATGAATTGCTTCAGATGAGTCTGAGAGATTGATCGCAACATGATGTTCAAAGCCATTTTCACAGATTAACCTGAGTAAATCCTGAAGATTGTCTATTTTTGCGACTCCAACCCCACCGAAGGTCTTAAGCGAATCTTCTGTCATTTTGCCCCTGCAGACATAACCCGCTATGTCTCCATAGCAATCATCGGTTGACAGTCGTAAAAATGTGACAGAACCGGGTTTTATTTTTCCTTCAACTGCACCAAATGTTTTCTCTTTTCCAACCGTTTGTTCAAGAATCACATGGTGCGTCATCACAGGTTTTTCAAGGATTTCTATCGGGAAATTACTGCAGTGAAAAAGAACTGTTTTATTCGGATCCTTTCCATAATTATTATTCCAGTCAACAATGGCACTCGGTTTTTGTGATGCAAGCTGCAGTATGTACATTGAAACAAGTCCTGTAACATCAACTTCACAGGCCGCGGGAATCATTTTATGGCTGAAATAACTCATAACTCCGCAGGGAAATATTCCATAATTTTCCTGTATTGATGTCCAGCACTGGAAAGCAAAACCTTTAAGTTCTTTCGCTTCCATCCAGTTTTTGATTGCGGTTATCAATTTTGCCATCTTGATTACATTTTTTGTTTCTCCCTCTGGTTTTATATAAGCGGTAAACTCTTCAAAGTTCCTCCTGAACTGTTGTTCTGAATCCTTAATCCTGTTTACACTTGCAAGCAGTTCAGATAAATCCATCACATCAACGGATATTCCATGTCTTTCAAGGATTTTCTCGCTGTATCTTACTGTTTTGAAAGGATCAGGCCTTGTTCCAATTGCGCCAATTTTGAGATTTTTCAAGCCCTTTATTATTCTGCATATGGCGAGAAATTTAATGAGGTCTGCTCTAAAACTTTTATCTTCTGGAAATACGGTGTGGCTGGATGTCAGGGAATACTTTATTCCATACTGTCTTAGATTTCCGCATGCTGAAATTTTCCCGCAAAAACTGTCTCTTCTTCTCGGTGGGTCCATCTTGTCTTTTTCATCAGGATAGGCATGGATAAGAACAGGAACATCAAGTCCTGAAAGTCTTAATGTGTCAGCAATTGCCTGTTCATCTCCGAAATTTGGCAGTGTCACAATAACGCCGCTGATTTTGTCAGAGTTTTTCCTGAACAGGTCCGCGCATTTTTTTGCATCCTGCCAGGTTTCAACCTTGCCAAACCGTGTATCCTGTTCTGATAAAGAAATGACATTAACACCATTTTTTTTAAGTACTTTCATCATTCTTTCTCTTCCTGCCTTGCACAGTGCTTCAGGAAAACATGACCTGTTTCCGACGATCAAACCGATGGATTGTTTTTCCATATTTTTACCCCCTGTAATAAAGATAGTTTAAACTGTGGTTTATTCTGTTTCATCATCCTTGCAATCCTTTGCTTCAGATCTTCTATGTGGATGGAATTATTGTTTCTATCAACAAGGACATTTATTCCGGAACCGAAAATTTCAGAAGTCACAAGATAATCATTTTCTCCGGCCCTCTTAGCTGTGCCTTCTATCGTCAGCTGTCCGTTTGTGATACTGACGACACCGCTCAATCTTCTGTAATAAAAGTTACCTGTTCCGAACTGTCTGCCTATGTTACCGGCTAAACTTGATGAGCCCAGACTTGCAAGCGCTTTAACCGCGCTTATATTGAGTTTTTGGGAAAAAGGTCTGCCCGGGATATTATCAAATTTTGCCTGTAGTGAAAATTGTTTGTCAGCTGCTTCCATAAAGCAGATTGTGTTAATAAAGCCTGTAATGAGAATTTCAGGGTTTAGACTCTGTATCAGTTTTTGAAGATTTATTCTTGAGATTTCGGTTTTTGCGTAAAATTTCAAAGGTTTTCCTTCGGATGTGGCAAACACAACTGTTCCGGATCCGTCATAAAAAGAAAAATTCAGGTTCCCTCTGTATTTTCCGTTTTCCTCGTTTATTTTCCCTTTTATATCCCTGCAATCAATTTTTCCGATTGAAACCTTTTTTGCTTCAACAGCGATTTCGTTTTTATCTGAAAAACCCTTAAGCGTAAGACAGCAGCAGGAAAAATTATCATATTGAATATGTCCGGGTACAGAAAAAGATCCAGCAAAAAAAGGCAAATTTTCCTCTTTTTTCCAGAATCCCTGAGCGTTCATAGAAAATTTTGAATCAGATCTTATTTTAAATTTTTCCTGCCATTTTTCTGGAAGCTGCGAAATAATTTCATTCAGATTGACTCCTTCTGATTCTATCTTCAGGCTGAAATCCTCTGGACTTACCATCCCTTTTATGAAAATTTTTCCTCCTGATTCTGTTACGATATTTCCTGTTTCAATGAAACATTTTTTCTGCAGTATGTCGTATGTGGCTCTGGCATGTCCTGATAAAGGGCTGCTTTGTTTTTGAAGCAATAATCCTGAAAAATCAATATCAAACCTGATAAGTTTCACAACATCTTTATTTATCGTGATTGAAAGTTTTCCGGTAATGGTTGCTGAAAATGGAAGATTCTGAATGTCCAGAATATTTCTCAATTCATCAATCGCAAAGTCTTTAACATTTCCTTCTATTTCGCATGTTTCAGTTCCCCATTTCACAAGCCGGCCGGAAACAAACAATTTCCCAAATTTTTCAAGCATGATATTTACATCCTTCAGGTTGAGTTCTCCTTTCCTGAAATTTCCCTGAATCTCTCCTGAGAAGTTTATTTTTGATTTTCCCTGAGGAAGGTTAATTGTGGCCGGTAACTGAACAGCAAGAAGCTGGTTTGTTCCAAAAATAAAGCTTTTCCACGGTACCCTTATTGAACCATCTGTTTCAATATTAACCGGAGGTTTTTCTGACACTTTCCACTGGAAATTGGTAACTCTTGCGCCGGGAAGAGTTAAGAAGAAGGAAAGGTTAACCTTTCTATCAGATGCGTGTTTTGCCCATAACCCTGTAATGATAGGTATTATTATCCACAATACAAGCAGGGTTCCACAAATCCACAGAAGGACCCGCTTTTTTTTCCTCATCTGTTTTTAAGGTATTTATCAAAGAATTCAAAAGCCTTGTTCGCGGCAAAACTATGCTCTCCAGGGAAAATTTCAATCCATAGATTTTCCAGTTTTCCTGCGGCCCTGTACGCCATTGTAATTTTTTCATGTGCCCTGATTGAAGAATGAAGCCAGAAGCAGGTATCATTTGCGCCTGATTCAACAAGCAGTGGCCTTGGTGCTATGGCTCCAATAACATCACCCACATCAGCGTACTGATATAACCCGGGAACCAGCTGACTTCCGCAGAAGTTGGGTCTGTTTATCGCGTAGTGTTCTGTGGTTGTTGCATAGCAGATAATATCTGCCGCTTTTATCCTTTTATCAAGAAGGGTGATGTATGTTGTCATTGTTCCACCCTGAGAAAGTCCCATGCATCCAATCCTTTCAGGATCAACATTTTTCTTTGTCAGGAGAAAATCAATAGCTCTCATACCGTCAAAGATGTTTGCGCCAAGGAGCGTTCTGCCGAGAATAAGGTGCTGGATGAAATAAACATTGCATTTGTCTCTTCCGGGAAATGGTGAACTGTCATATCCACATCTTTCGCCGAAACCCCGCCAGTCCGGAACAATTGTTATGTATCCTCTTTTAGCCATTATTTCGCCGTAGTTGTAATTAGGAATACTGATATTACTCATTCTTTCAGGCTGCCTGAAATGAACACCTGCAACAGGATCTTTGCCATAAAGTCCGTGTCCATGGCAACAGAGTATTGCGGGTAGTTTTTCTTTTGATGTTTTCGGAGTAAGAAGATAAAGCGGCATCCAGCAATCCTGTTCGGTCTGAATGAGATATTTTTCTCTGATGAAATCTTCAAGTTCTTCAGTGCTGCAGAGCTGTGGTTTGAGAGGAGCAGGTTCTGGAAAGTTTCCCAGCAGTTCACGAATTTTCACCTTGAGTGAATCACGCCATTTTTCAAAGGATTTTATATCAGAAGGTTTAACAAGATCAATTGCCATTGAAGGTCTGGTTCTCTTAAAAAGCTTGTAAATAAAATTGTCTATTACCTGCGGCGCATCATTAAAGTTTGGCATGCGGTTCTCCTTTTCTATGTCTTTTCAAGTATTTCTATCACCTTCTTAACGCTTCCCGGAATTTTGTACACATAAAAGGTGTCCGGCACCTGCAGAATGTTTGTATTAAACTGTTTTTCAGTCAGCGCAGTGTAGTAAATAATTTTTGTTTTCCTGTACTCGTTGTACCTTTTAATATATTCTCCAAGATTTCCGCCATAACCAAGATTCATCAGGTCCACCACTGCTGCATCAATTTTTGGTTTATTCCTATCAATGATATTCATTGCCGATGCAGCATCCCTGAATTCAATAACCTCAAACCCTTTTCTTTTGCATTCTATGGCTAAAATTTTCCGTATGGTATCGTCGTCTTCAACAATCATAACAGTTTTTATGTTTTCCTGTTTTTCTGCCTGGTTTGGTTCCATATTTTTCCTTTCCTTGTTGATTTGATTATTATAAGACCGGTTTCTATCCGGTGTCAAAAAATTCGGGGCCCTGGAAGAAGCAATTTTTCTTCCTGAGCCCCTTTCATGGAGGAACCATTTCAATAATAAAGACGGATGAAATCCACAAAAGTTTATGCGAGTTTTTCTGTCTGAAAAAAAGTTGTAAAATGTAAAGATGAGATGAAACAGAAAAATCCTTCGTTTGAGATTATGGAAGTGCCGGTTAGCACTCAGAATAAGAAAGACCTGTTAGATTTCTGGGCATCTATCTTTGGCGAAGGATATCTCTCAGATCAGAATATTTCTCCTGTCCTTTCCGGTAAGGAAAAAGCATTCAACAGAGATTTCGTATTTATTGCGAGAATCGGGAAAAAGATTGTTTCAACAGTTCATCTGACAACCAGTAAGTTTGATAAAAGAATCGGCGGAATAGGGGAGGTAGCAACGCATCAGAATTACAGAGGAAGAGGATTTGCCAGAATTCTCTGTGAAATGGCAATTGATGCATTTGAGAAAATGGATGGAGCATGGTTATTTCTCGGGACATCCAATCCGGCTGCCGCGCGATTGTATCACTCACTTGGCTGGCATTATATAACCGGTTCACGGGTGATGTTCAGGGATTCTCATGGAAAGAATCCTGAGGTCTTTTTCAAAGAGTATTTTGAGCATATCAGGAAACACAATGTTGGTATTGTTCGTGGTGATATGCGCTTCAGATTGCAGGTAATACCGATAACGATTATTCCTTACGATGGACCGGTTCTTGATTTGAATGCCGGACTTTTTTCAACCAGATGGTTTATGCAGAGATCCTGTATGGGTCTTTATCCTCGTTATGAAAAGATTGATGATGGTGGGGCATGGTTTGTTGCTTTGAGCGGAAAATTCATTGCGGGAATTGCAAGTGTGAAATTCCACGAAGGAAACATTGGTCAGATTGATGGTTTCTGTTCTTCAGAGGCAGGCGAAGATGTCCTTTCGGATCTTTACAATACAGCGATAAGATATGCATTGAAAAACAGGGTTAGAGAGATTCATACGGTATCAGACATTCTTGATGTGAAAAAAATGAGATTTCTTTCTAAACTGGGTTGCATACCAACAGACGAAAGGATAAGAATTGAGTCAAAAGAGGCTATTATTGATGCAATAGTCTATAAATTTCTCCTTTAACAGGGGATTTTTATGTTGAAAAAACTGGAAGCATATTTCAGGTTTGAAGAAAGAAAAACGTCGTGGAGTACAGAAATAAGAGCCGGTCTCACGGTATACCTCACAATGGCATATATTCTGTTTGTCAATCCGGTTATTCTGAAGGATGCAGGAGTTCCTTTCAGTGCCTGTGTTGTGGGAACCGCCTTTGCTGCAGGTATTACTTCAATTCTTATGGGTGCGATCACAAATTTCCCGCTCGCTCTGGCGGCGGGGATGGGTCTCAACAGTGTCCTTGCCTACAGTATTGTGATAGGGCAGGGAGTTTCCTGGCAGGTCGGTATGGGTCTTATTTTTCTTAATGGTCTCATTGTTTTTGTTCTTGTCCTTGCCGGACTTCGTGAGGCTGTTATGAAGGCGATTCCATTACCTTTGAGGCATGCTATCGCTGTGGGGATCGGTATGTTTCTCGCATTTATTGGTCTGATGCATGCGGGGATTGTAACGATTGATAAAAATACATTTTTGCCGTCTCCTGGAGATTTTTCCAGGATTTCAACGATTGTCTCTGCCTGCGGTATTTTAATCACAGCGGTTCTTGTTGTTCTCAGGATTAAAGGAGCAATACTTCTTGGAATAATCTTAACAGGTATAATTGCGTATCTTGCCGGTCTTTCTAAAATGCCGGTGGTTCTGAATATGCCTGATTTTTCATCTGCCGGAGCTCTTGATATAATTGGTGCACTTAAACTGTCTCTGCTGCCCAGCCTTTTTGCATTTCTGATCGTTGATTTTTTTGATACACTCGGTACTGTAACAGCCATAGGTTATCAGGCAAAACTTGTTGATCAAAAAGGAAACATTGAAAAACTTAAGGAAATTCTGGCAATTGACGCGCTTGGGGCGATGCTTGGCGGTTTTTTTGGCGCAAGTTCAAATACCTCCTACATTGAGTCTGCAGCCGGGATAATGGAAGGAGGAAGAACCGGATTTACCGCGATTGTTGTGGGATTTCTTTTTTTACTGAGCATTATAATTG
>Ga0116202_10002197_pt1 | contig 11588 bp, 10 predicted proteins | sample LakKivw325mmetaG_FD_94479 | JGI IMG/M metagenome (GOLD analysis project Ga0116202, IMG submission 94479) | Anoxic lake water microbial communities from Lake Kivu, Rwanda to study Microbial Dark Matter (Phase II) - Lake Kivu water 325m metaG | ecosystem: Environmental > Aquatic > Freshwater >... | reverse complement strand
GGTTGATATACAAGAATCTTCCCGGAGCACATTCGGTTTCCGTGGGTATATTCATCAAGACGGGAAGCCGCTTTGAGAAAAGTAACCTTTCAGGCGTTTCACACTTCATTGAGCATCTGCTTTTCAAGGGAACGAAGAAAAGAAATTACAGGCAGATAAAGGAAGCCATAGAGGGTGTCGGCGGAACGTTCAACGGATTCACGTCCGAGGAAGCAACCTGCTACTGGATCAAGATACTGGGCGAATACATAGACTTGAGCATAGACGTACTTGCAGACATGATACAGAATCCTCTGCTGAAAGACACGGATATAGAAAAAGAACGTAAAGTCATAATAGAAGAAATCAACATGTACAAGGATATACCTGCAAAGTACGTTTTTGAGATTTTTGACGGTACACTTTACGGAAGCCATCCGCTCGGACAGCCCATAGCCGGCACGGTGGAAACCATGCAAGCAATGAAAAAAGAGTGGGTATCCGGGTACATCGGGGATTTCTATACCGCGGACAACATCGTCGTCAGCATCTCGGGAAACATATCCGAAAAAATGATGACAGGTTCCGTTGAAAAACACCTTTCTTGCGTCAGGGAAAAACAGAAGAATTCCTTCAAACGATGGAAGCCTAGGGCTGTAGGCCCGAAGACAAACGTCTTCAAGAAGACCACCGAGCAGACACACATTGCCATGGGAGGCCTTGCACCGTCCAGGTTTGACGAAAGGAGATATGCGCTGGGCATACTGAATACCGTACTGGGCGGCAACATGAGCAGCCGCCTTTTTAACAGGATACGCGAGAAGATGGGCCTTGCCTATGCCATCAAGAGCATGGCAAAGCATTACGAAGATACCGGCGCTTATCTTGTGTACGCGGGCGTATCGCATGATAACACCGAAAAATGCATATGCGCAGTAGTTGACGAGATGCGAAAAATAAAGCATTCAGGCGTGAAGAAGGTTGAACTTGACAGGGCAAAGAAGTTCATGGTTTCCCAGATTCTCATGGGACTTGAAGATAACCTTGAGTATATGATGTGGCTCGGCGAACAAAAGCTCTTCAGGGAGAAACCCGTAACCGTAAAGGAAACCGTGGAGAAGATCAACAGCGTAAATCTTGAACAGGTGAAAAGGATAGCTGAAGAGCTTTTTCAACCGGGGAATTTCTGCCTGTCGCTCATCGGTCCCGAAGCGGACGAGGACCGCATACTGAAGACAATATCCGCACTATAAAACAGTGATCAGTGATTGCTGAAAGTTAGAACTGGATTTTCTGAAAACAGACCTTTACCGGGAGGAGAGATGGAAAGGATTATAACAGGATGGGACAGAACATGGAAGAGGTATTATGAGGCGCTTGAATCCGTGACCGCGATCAGGAGGATTGCGCTTGCGACCGGTTTTGCGCTGCTTACCGCGCTCTCCGCTCAACTGTACGTACGGCTCCCCTTTACACCGGTGCCTGTAACCGGACAGGTCCTCGTGGTTCTTTTGGCCGGCATACTCCTTGGAAGGAAGACGGGCGCATTGAGCCAGCTGCTTTACTTGAGTGGCGGAATCGCCGGTGTAAACTGGTTCTACGGGGCAGAAGCGGGTTTCAGGCATACAACCGGATATATCATCGGGTTTGTCTTTGCGGCATGGCTGATAGGCCTTCTGACAGAGAAAAACAGGACGAAAACGCATACGGTTTTTGCGATGCTGTGCGGTATAACGGTAATTCTGCTCTGCGGGACAACATGGCTTGCCTTTTTCCTCCGGATACCAATCGGCAAGGCATTTGTTCTTGGATTTCTGCCCTTCATACCCTTTGATGTGGTAAAGGCATATTGTGCAGGGATAATCGCACAGACAATTATAAGAAACAGGAGTTGATACAGATGAAAAAATACAATGTGGCGGTAGTCGGGGCGGGGATGGTAGGCAGGACTATGCTTGAGGTGCTGATTGAGAGGAATTTTCCCTTCGGCGGTCTTAAAATGCTTGCCACGAGGGAAAGAGAGGAAGTCTTCGCGGGGAAAAGAATAAAGGTTGAAAAAACGCAGTTTGAATCATTCGGCAATGTAGATATAGCCCTTTTTGCAGGAACGGAAGGTGAAAAGGGCGCCAGCAAAATATACGGATGGGAAGCCGTTAAGAAAGGGGCGGTTGTAATTGATAACGGCGGGGATTTCCGGATGGAGCCGCAGGTTCCTCTTGTCATACCGGAAGTGAACCCGCAACATCTCAAGAATCACAAAGGATTCATCGCTAATCCAAATTGTTCAACCATCCAGATGGTTATGGCCCTTTTTCCCATATATAAGGCCTACGAGATTGAGCGAGTTATAGTCTCCACATACCAGGCAGTTTCCGGCACCGGGAAGAAAGCGGTTGACGAACTGGAAAAGCAGGTTGCCGCACATGTGAACGGCAGTGACGCCGCAAGGGAGATATATCCGCACCAGATTGCCTTTAACGTGATACCCGAAATAGGAAGTCTTGCACCAGAATTCCCCGGATACTACACCGAAGAAGCGAAGATGATCAAGGAGACGCGCAAGATACTTGGCGCACCGGAGTTGAAAATTTCGGCAACGTGCGTCAGAGTACCTGTCTCCAACGGACATTCCGAGAGCATCACCGTACAATGCAGCAGGAAACCGGACGTAAGTAAAACCAGGGAAATGCTTGCTTCCTTCCCCGGACTCACAGTCATGGACGAGCCGGAGAAATCCGTATATCCCACGGCGTTGTCCGTTTCAGGCAGGGATGATGTTTTCGTGGGGAGAATAAGAGAGAGTACCGCCCTTGAAAATGCACTGGATCTCTGGGTGGTGGGGGATAACATCAGAAAAGGCGCCGCTCTCAATACCGTTCAGATTGCGGAAAAAATGATTGAGATGGGTCTCCTTTAGAAATGCAGCAGGGAAAAGACATCGTATCCCTGCAGCTTTCTGGAACCGGCAAGGTCATCCAGTTCTATAAGGAAAAGGATTTTTTCCACCTTGCCCCCGCATTTTTCTATAAGACGGCACGAGGCAAGAGCGGTGCCCCCCGTTGCAAGCAGGTCGTCTATCAGAACAATCTTGTCACCCTCTTTTATTGCATCACTGTGAATTTCCAGAGTGTCCGTTCCATACTCAAGATCATAGTCAACTTTTATCGTCTTGCCAGGTAATTTTCCCCTCTTTCTTATCGGAATAAACCCGAGACCGAGTTTCACGGCAAGGGCGCCGCCAAAAATAAATCCGCGCGATTCTATCGCAACCACCTTGTTCACACCGCCAGGTATGTTCTTTTTAAAGCTGCTTATGACGGATTTCAATGCTTCAGGATTTTGGATAAGCGTGGTTATATCTCTGAAAAGAATGCCTTTCCTGGGAAAATCAGGAATGGTTCTTATAAGCTTTTCAAGATTTTTCATCTCTGGCTTCCTCCTCTTTCTTCATGAGCTTCCATTCTCTTTTAAGCTTCTGCAGGCAAATCTTCTTTATCTGGTGGACTCTCTGACGGCTGACATTCAGCTCTCTTGAGATTTCTTTGTAACTCCGCTGTATGCCGCCGCCCAACCCGTAATATAATTCCAGAACCTTCAGCCATATTTCTATATTAGCCCTCTTCTCTTTATTCTTCAAGCGGTCAAATATTTTTTCCAGTATATCCTTATTCCTCAAAAGCTCCCACAACCCCTGTTCTCCTCTTTTGCTGAAATCAATCACCTCAAAAAGATCCACCTGCTTTTCCCCGTCGTAGTAGTCAGACGAGATAATTCTCACCTGGGATGCATACTTTTTCAGCTTCTTCACTATCTCCGGAGGCAGGTTCAGAGTTTTTGCAATCTCCCTGTCCGTAGGATACCTTCCGTTCTTGAACATATAGTCCTTCTTAAGATCCTCAACCCGGTCCCTGAATTCCTGGTATCGCTCAGGTATCTTCAGGACCTCAAATTCCTTCATTATTGCCCTGATGATAAATCTCTTTATCCAGAAATATGCGTAGGTCCCGAACTTGACGTTCTTGCTGAAATCAAATTTTTCTATGGCTTTCAAAAGGCCCATGTTACCTTCTGCTATCAGATCAGGCAGAATGTCGGGTGAAAAGGCGTATCTCTTCGCGAGATAAATAACGAGCCCCTGGTTATCTCTCGCAAACTGTTCTTTTGCTTTCCTGTCACCCTTCCTGATACGCTTTATAATCTTTATCTCTTCCTGTGTAACGTTTTTGGTCATCATTGTCTGCCTTTGATTATTTCCCTGATTTTTTCAGCGGCTGCATCAAAATTCTCGGGACTCTTGCCGCTGCCCCTTGCAAAGGCCGGACTGCCGCCTCCCTGACCGTTCAAAGCTCCGGATATTTCTTTCATAAGTCTTACAGCAGGAAATTTTTCCTTGAATTCATCACTAACTTTTATCACAACAAAGATCTTTGCGTCAATGCTGTTTCCCAGAAGAACGACACCTTCACCTATGGCTGACATAACGTCATCCGACACCCTGCTCATGATATCATTGTTCTCAACCTCAATCATACTGTGAGCAAAAAAGCATTTTCTTCCGCCGACTTCATACGTTTCCTTGTTCCCTGCAATCTCCCCTGCAAGTCCCGATGCCAGAATGCCCTCATATTTCTCCAGCAGCCTGTTCTTCTCTTCTGTCTCTGTGAGAATCTTTTCAACCTTTTGACGGATCTTGGAACTCTCAACCTCAAGCTTCACTGCAAGCTCATCAACAATTTTCCTGTACTGTTTGAGAGATTCCAGCGCTTCACTGTACGTCACCGCCTCTATACGTTTGAGATTCTTTCCTATGCTGGAAAAGCCGGTTACGCGGAAGAGCAGCATCCTGCCGGTTCTGTCGGTATGGGTGCCGCCGCAGACCTCCGTGTGATAGTCCCCGGTTTGAATGACCCTCACCTTCTCGCCGTACTTCTCAAGGAACAAAGCTATGGCGCCTTTTTCCATTGCCCGGTCAAGAGACATCTCTTCAACGGAAACAGGACTATCCATTATTATCCTGTCCTGCACGAGAGATTCCACCTTTTCCACGATCTCCCCGGACAGACTGCCGAAACACACAAAATCAAATCTCAACCTGTCATCCGTTACATATGACCCTGCCTGCCTTATGTCTTTTCCAAGCACCTGCCTCAATGCATAGTGCAGCAGGTGTGTTGCTGTGTGATTAATGGACACGCGTTTTCTGAATTCGGCTTCCACGGCGGCATTCACCCTTACGCTCTCCGTAAGTTTATCAAAACCACTCTTTTCGGACTTGCCTATATGGTATATGATGCCCTTCTCATCAACCTGCGTGTCGGTTACGTAAAACCTGTTTCCTCCGGTTTCCAGCACCCCGCGGTCTCCGACCTGTCCGCCCTTTTCCGGATAGAACGGAGTCCTGTCAAGAACTACATACAGCAGTTTCTTCCTGTCGTCCCGGTAAATCGCCACAACATTTCCGGTGTCGTTTATCCGGGTGTAGCCGCTGAATATTGTTTCAGTCAGAGGCGGCTTTTCAAAAATAACCGTCTTCTGCATCCCCGTGGCGGTTGAAAATCTTGAAAGGCGTTTCTGCTCTTCAAGCTGCTTATCAAATACCTTCCAGTCAATCATCCTGTCTTCCTGGGAAGCGAGATCTTCAAGAAGGTCCTTCGGTATGCCGTACGTATCATACAATTTGAATGCGATCTCTCCGGGTATCAGCCTGTCCTTTATTTCAGACGTCAAATCATAAAAGCTCTTATTTGCAGAGTCAAGAAGCGCATGAAATTTCTCCTCTTCTTCATGTATAACCCTTTTTATCAATTCACGGTGTTTTTTCAAAGACGGGTAAACATCCTGCATGATCTCCACGGGTATTCCGCTCAAATGATTGAGAAAAGGTTCTTTGATTCCAAGGTTGCAGCCGGTGATCCCGGCCCTGCGCAGTATTCTCCTCAAAACATATCCCCTGGCTTCGTTTGACGGGAGGATATTATCGTCTATGAGAAAGACTGCCGCCCTTATGTGGTCTGCCGTTATTCTGAACAGCGGCTTCCTCTCCTCTTCTTCGTAACTGTGTCCGGATATTTTCTCTATCTCTCTTATTACCGGAAGGAAAAGGTCTGTTTCATAGTTGGATGGAGTTTTCTGAAGAATTCTTGAAACTCTCTCAAGCCCCATTCCGGTGTCAACTCCCCTTCTTTTCAGGGCCGGCATGGAACCGTCTTTCTGCTTGTCATACTCCGGGAAAACAAGATTCCAGAATTCCAGGAAACGGCTGCATTCGCATCCGGGACTGCACTGCGGGCCGCAGGACATGCTCTTGCCGAAATCAATGTACAGTTCGGTGCAGGGACCGCACGGACCCGTGTCCCCCGCCGGTCCCCAGAAGTTGTCCTTCTTTGACAGCGGTACAATCTTTTCCGCAGGCAGAAACTTCTTCCAGATGTCCCGGGTTTCCCCGTCTTTCTCGTAATAGGACGCCCACAGGCTGTCTTCTTCAATCTTCAGAAAGGCGGTAACAAACTCAAAAGCCCATTCTATGGCTTCCTTCTTGAAATAATCTCCGAAGGAGAAATTCCCGAGCATCTCGAAAAATGTGTGGTGCCTTCCGGTAAATCCTATCCTGTCAATGTCGCTGTCCTTGCCTCCCGCTCTCATGCATTTCTGGCAGGTTACGGCTCTCGCATAGGGCAGCGATGCAGGGGTCGCCCATAGCTTCTTGAACTGCACCATGCCTGCGCTTGTGAATAAGAGGGTGGGATCGTCAAACGGGACAAGGCCGCTGCTTGGGACAACAGTATGTTCCTTACCCTTGAAGTAGTCCAGGTATAGAGTTCTTATCCTTCTGCTGTCCATTCAGTCCTTTTCACGTATGTGCTCATCAATTTATTTATGGTTTTGAAAGAAAATCCCCTGTTTCTCAACGAAAACAGAAGGGATGCAAGTTTCCTGCTTCTTCTGTTTTTCAGAAAAAAGTCCTTTGCGATTGCGTATTCCCGGTCAAAATCAAAATTTTTCCCTATGCTTTCTATTACATCGCCGGGTATTCCCTTCTTCTCAAGCGTTGAGGTTATGAAAAAATATCCCTTTCCTTTTTCAAGCTGCTTCTCTGCAATCAGCTCCGCAAGCCGTGCGTCGTTCAGGTAATTGCTGCGTTTGCATTCCTGCAGTACCTCGTCTACCTCGCCTGCGGATGCAAAAGGTTCAAGTTTTTCCCGCAGTTCCTCCTCGGAATAACCCCTGCGGGAAAGCAGCCTGACAGCCCTTGAGTACAGTCTCCTATTTTCCACCCTTTATTATCACAAACCTGCTCTGTTCACCAAGTTTTACCAGCAGCCGGACGCTATTCCCGGAAGGTATATTCTTCACCAGCGCGGCATAATCCTGCATGCCTTTTACCGGCTTGCCGTTGATTGTCTTGATAACAATTCCGGGAGTGATACCTGCCTCTTCAGCCGCGGAACCGGGCTCAACGGAAGTGACAACTACTCCCTCCTTGTCGGTGATGTTGGCCTGCTGCCTTATCTCTTCCGTTATTGCCGAGACCTGCATCCCTCTCCATGTTTCACTTCCTGCGGCCTTCGCCAGTTCTTCGTCAGACGGCATCTCGGTTGTGGTCATTGAAAGCAGGGTTTCCTTGCTGTCCCTCCAGACGACTACCGCCACCTTCTTTCCCACGGCAGTATTTGCGACTTTCATCTGCAGGTCCTGCACGCTCTCAACATCCTTTCCGTCAAACTTCAGGATTATGTCTCCCTCCTTCATTCCCGCCTTCTCTGCCGGCGTATCCGGCATTACTCTCGTGACAAGAGCCCCCCGTGTATCCTTAAGATTAAAGGACTTTGCAAGATCGTCGTCAAGAGACTGCAACACCACGCCGAGGTATCCCCTTATAACCTTGCGGTTTTCCTTCAACTGCGGGAGAACCTGCTTTGCAATGTTAACGGGTATCGCAAATCCGAGTCCTTCCGCGACCTGCGGGGAAACTATAAACGTATTTATCCCGATTACCTCGCCATTTATATTGATAAGAGGCCCTCCGGAATTTCCCGGGTTGATGGCGGCATCCGTTTGTATGAAATCCTCGTACTGCGTCATTCCGAATCCTGTTCTTCCCTTTGCACTGACAATGCCCACCGTAACCGTTGCGGTAAGTCCCATGGGATTTCCTATCGCCATAACCCACTCACCCGGTTGAATCGCATCGGAATCTCCGAGTCTCGCGAAAGGCAGAAGTCTTCTTGCGTCTATCTTTATAAGCGCAAGGTCCGTCTTCGGGTCGGTACCTATAACCTTCGCATCATAAAGGTGTGTATCATCCTGCAGTTTCACCTGTATTTTATCCACACCGTTTATGACATGGTTATTGGTAATTGTGTAGCCGTCTTCGCTGACGATGAAGCCCGAACCGAGTCCCTGCTGTTTCTGTTTATACGTCTTCGGCTGCTGACGCTGTTGTCCCTTTGGAGTGCCGAAGAAATCATCAAAGGGCGAGTTGAAAAATCCCTCCATTCCCCCGAACGGGTCCCAGTAGCGTTGAGTAACCGTCTTCTCCGTGGTTATCTGGACGACCGCCGGCTTAACAAGCTTCGCTATCTCTACAAAAGCATTCTGCAGAGTCAGTAAATGCCCGTCCTGCGCGGTTAACACGTACGGTGTCTGGTAGGTATTCTTTTTGCTGTAAAAGAACCTTCCCGGGATGTTTACCGTATTTGCCAGAAGCCCCGCTGCAACAATCCCCAACACAATTCCACCCACGATTAATCTTAACTTTCTCATGATCTGCCTCCTTGATTTTTAAGGCTGTTGCAAATCATTCGTTTTCGCAATCAGCCTTTTAAGTATTTAGATGCAGAAAACGGCCAAAAGTTTTAGTGCGCTCCAAAATTCTTCCGCATCTGTCCTGTTGCAGGAGGTTTAGTTCAAACGTTTTTCACCTTCACCCATCCCCTCTTGCCTATGGATTCCTCCACGGCGCTCAAGACCTCCTGGCACCTTATTCCGTCATAGAAATCAGGGCTGGGATTCTCTCCCCTTGCGACTGAAGCCAGCAGATCGGCAACCATGTTTATGAACGCCTCTCCGTAACCGATTATATGCCCTGCGGGCCACCAGTTGGCGGCATAGGGATGGGACGCATCCGTTGCAAGTATCGTCCTGAACCCTTGCGCATATTCCGGGTCGTCAACGCTGTAGTACATAAGTTCATTCAGGTTTTCAAGGCTGAAAACGATACTGCCCCTGCTTCCGTTGATCTCAAATCTTTGCCCGTTCTTCCTGCCTGCGGCAAACCTCGTTGCTTCAAAGGAACCGATTGCCCCGTTCTTGAACCTTGCAAGGAAGAGTGTTGCATCATCAACGGTAACCTTTCCTTTTTTCTCGGATTTTGCCTTGTCTTTCAGCCCTGTTTCCAATCCTCCAGTTTCTTTAATCAGCGGACGTTCCTTGATGAACGTCTCGCTCATACCCGTCACTTCATCAAATTCTCCCACGAGATACCTCGCCATGTCTATCAGGTGCGCGTTCAAGTCTCCGTGCGAACCGCTGCCCGCCACATCTTTTTCAAGGCGCCACACCAACGGGAATTCCGGATCAATTATCCAATCCTGCAGGTACACCGCCCTCATGTGAAAAATCTTCCCGATTTTCCCGGTTTCAATAAGCTTCTTTGCAAGGCCTATGGCAGGGAGCTTCCTGTAATTAAAACATATGGCATGTTTTACCTTGTATTTCTCCACCGCCTCAAGCATCTCGTACGCATCTTTCATCGTTGAAGCAAGAGGTTTTTCGCAGAATACAACCTTGCCTTCCTTTGCCGCCTCTATCGCTATTTCCTTGTGAGCGTTGGGCGGGGTGGTTATGTCAACGACGTCAACGTCCTTCCTTCTTACAACCTTTTTCCAGTCAGTCTCATATTCAGCCCAGCCGAACTTTTCCCTGGCAATCTTCAGCGGCTTTTCCGCCCGCCCGCATATGACCTTCATCGCGGGTAGAACAGGCAGGTCAAAAAATATCCCGACATCCCTGTACGCATGAGAATGGGCTTTTCCCATGAATTTATAGCCTATAAGCCCTATCCCTATTTCTTTCATAAACGCCTCCCCGTTTTGTCATTGCGAGCGCCTTTTGCGCGGCAATCTCAACCTTTATTTATTCCTTCCCCTTTCCTTTCTCTTCCTTTTTCACCTTCAATCCTGCCGCTTCTCTGACTTTCGCATCAATCTCCATAAGAAGCTTCTCATCTTTCTTAAGGTTTTCAGCGGTATTTTCCATGCCCTGGCCGATTGAATTCCCGTTGTACTGCAGGTATGCTCCCTTCTTCTCAATTATCTTGTACTGGAGCGCAGCATTGATCAGGGAACTCTCCTTGCTTATCCCCTTCCCGTAATACATATCCAGTTCCGTTTCCCTGAAGGGCGGGGCAACCTTGTTCTTCACAACCTTGACCCTTACCCTGTTGCCAATTATGTCGGTTCCGCTCTTTATGCTCTCTATCCGCCGCACGTCAAGCCGTACCGAGGCATAGAATTTCAAAGCCCGTCCTCCCGGAGTAGTCTCGGGATTCCCAAAGAAAACTCCGATTTTTTCGCGCAGCTGGTTTATGAAGATCGCTGACGTTTTTGATTTGCTTATGTACCCGGTGAGTTTTCTCAATGCTTGCGACATCAGCCTTGCCTGCAACCCCATAATGCTCTCGCCCATCTCTCCCTCAAGCTCCGCCTTTGGCACGAGCGCCGCCACGGAATCTATGACAACCACGTCTATGGCGTTGCTTCGTATCAGGGATTCGGCGATCTCAAGCGCCTGTTCTCCGGTATCCGGCTGGCTGATGAGCAGGTCCTCCGTCTTCACTCCCAGATTTCTTGCGTAATCCGGATCAAGGGCATGTTCTGCATCTATGAAAGCCACCTGTCCCCCTGCTCTCTGTGCTTCCGCGAGAACGTGCAGGGCAAGGGTTGTCTTTCCAGATGATTCAGGACCGAAAATCTCTATCACTCTGCCGCGGGGAATTCCTCCCACTCCAAGAGCGATATCAAGGGAAACAGCACCTGTAGAAATGGCGGGAACCTCTATGCCGGTTTTCTCGCCCAGCCGCATTATTGCACCCTTCCCGAACTCTTTTTCTATCTGTCCTATCGCCATCTCAAGTGCTTTTTCCTTGTCCATTAGCTTCCCTCCCGTGTTTGTTTGCGCTATCCACAAAATATTGTTCTAAAAATATAGCACATACCCCCGTCTTAGTCAACGTGCTAAAAATTATTTCTTCTTGCAATGCTCTTCTCCTTTTTTATGAATCAGAACCCACCTTGAATTCTTGCCTGCTAAATGTTATAATTTTGATGGAGGTGATACACATGAGTAAAGTGACTATAGAGATTGACAGAAGGCAAATTGAATACGCTATTGAGCAACTTCCCATTACTGAAAAAATTGAGATTCTGGAGGGTTTAGCAAAAGGAACAAGGGAAGAAAGATGGCAAAAACTTCTATCCAAAATTAGGAAAAGATATAATGAAAATCCAATTTCTGACGTGGAAATTAATCAAATATGCGAAAAGGTAAGGCAAGGAAGATATGAAAGAAAGGCCAAAAGCAGTAATTGATACAAACATATTCGTTAGTTC
>Ga0116202_10002194_pt1 | contig 11600 bp, 6 predicted proteins | sample LakKivw325mmetaG_FD_94479 | JGI IMG/M metagenome (GOLD analysis project Ga0116202, IMG submission 94479) | Anoxic lake water microbial communities from Lake Kivu, Rwanda to study Microbial Dark Matter (Phase II) - Lake Kivu water 325m metaG | ecosystem: Environmental > Aquatic > Freshwater >... | reverse complement strand
GTCATGGGCACGGTGTGGAACCACCGGCGCCTGTCGCTGAAGGTCACCGTGGCCGTCGCCGCGTTCATGCTGGTGACGGTCATGCTGGTGCCGCTCAACCAGCGGGCCTTCCACGAGACCCTCAACCCGTACGAAGAGGGCCCCATCTACAAGGTGATGCAGACGGAGGGCGAAGGGGTAGACGAGGCGCCGCCGGGCCCGGTCATCAAGAAGCGGTGGATCGAGTGGCTCCCGGCGCTGAACATGCTGGCCGAGAACTTCGTGCTTGGAGTCGGCGCCGGCAACTACCAACTGAACATCGGGCAGCCCGAGTACTACGGCTTCCTGCCGAACGTCAAGAAGTCTGAGCCCGACACAAACAACCTGTACCTGGTCACGGCCGGCAGCATGGGGCTGGCAGGGCTGCTGTGCCTGATCGCCTTTCTGGGCCATTTCTGGCGACTGGCCGGGAACCTGTGGATGCACGCCGACACGCCCTTTGGCCGCGCGCTGGCCTGCGGTCTGTACGGGGCCTGCCTGAGTCTACTGATGGTGGGTCTGTTCACCAGCGTCTTCGTGCGGGGCTCGGCCCTGGCCTGGGCGCTGGTCTTTGCGCTGATCACCAGCATGACGCACGAACACGGTACGCGCGCGCGTGCGGCGTCGGCTACGGCGTCGTTGCCGCGCGCGCCGGAATCCTGAGGTGATGGACATGAAGAAGTACCTGCTGATCGTCACGGCTCTCACGCTGATCTGCCTGCTGGCCACGATCGCGTGGGCGGCCCGAGTCAAGATCGTGGTCGAGGCGGAGAAGTGCGCGACCATCACACCCTCGATGCAGAAGGTGACGAGTGCGGTGGCCTCCAATGGGGCCTTCATCCAGATTCCGCTGCGCCGGCCCCATGCCACCAGCGAGACCGGCCCGGCCGACAGCGGCAACGCCACCTATAGCGTGAACATCCCGAGCGCGGGTTCCTACCGCTTCTGGGGCCGCACGCACTGGCATGACGGCTGCGGCAATTCCTTCTTCCTGAAGATCGCGGGCAAGCCCGCCGTGGTCCTCGGACAGGACGGCACGTACCAGCGCTGGCACTGGGTCAAGGGCCCGACGGTGCAACTGCCAGCCGGCGCCCTGTCCGTCGTCATCCAGAACCGCGAGGACGGCGCCAAGATTGACCAGTTCATGCTCATCAACGACCTGAACTACGTGCCGGTCCGCGCCGAGACCGCTACTCAGTAGAGCCGGGGTGCCGCCTTGATCACGCTGCGCTGGCTGATGCCACTACTGGTTGCCGGAGCCCTGGTTCCGGCAACCGTCCATCCTGCCGCCCTTCAATTCCTCGAAGACGAGGGAGAAGGGGACTTCGACCTGACCGGCACGGTCACCGTCACCGATGCCGCCAAGCTGTACGCGCAGGTGGCCCTCAATGTCCAGGAGGGTGGCAAGGATGCATATCTCCTGACCGTCAAGCAAGGGACGGTCGGCTTCGCGGTGATGAACGGCGGCAAGGCCATCCCCCTGGGGCCGCGTGTGGCGCTGCCTCTCAAGGACGGCACGACGGTGCCCTTCACGATGCAGCGGCGCGACTGGCGCCTGGCTCTGGTCTGGGACCGCGAGGTCGTCGTCCGGGCCTATGACGCCGGCTTCCGTGACGGCAAGGTGGGCACGGTCATCACCGGCGGCGCCTTCGCGGACCTGCGCCTCCAGCCGGTCGGCGAGATGATCGCCCAGGATGACTTCGTGCGGGAAGAGGGCGCCCAGAGCATCTGGCAGCCCATCCTGGGCAACTGGGAAGCCCGCACGCTGCGCGATGACCCCCAGGCGGGCCGCGAAGAGAGCGACAAGTCCGCCAATGCCTTCTCCTACTTCGGCTCGGGCAGCCCGCGCGCTCTGACCGTTGCCGGCAACTGGTTCTGGGACCGCTACAGCGTTGCGGCCTCGATCAAGCCGCTGGGGAAGGGCGCCGTCGGCGTTCTGCTGCACTACCAGGACGACAAGGACTACCTGATCGCGCGCTGGACCAGCCTGGCCGACACCGATGCCAACGGCAACAAGCTGCAGATCGTCGCGATGCGCAGCGGCCAGGAGAAGATCCTGGCCGAGCGTGAGGGCGGCTACGAGCCGGGGCAGTGGTACCAACTCCGCGCCCAAGTCTGCGATGGCATCGTGCAGTGCGTGGTGGACCATCAGTTGATGCTCGAAGCCGAGACGGCGCTGTTCGGCCAGGGCCAGATGGGGCTCTATGTCGAGGGCAAGGCCGGCGCGTTCTTCGATGACGTGACCTGCGACGAGTGGGACCTGATGCGCGAGACCTTCGGCGAGCTGTCGCCGGGCAAGTGGGGCGCGGCGGGCTGGGTGCAAAAGAACGGCGTGATGATCTACGCCGGACGCGGCCGCTCGCTGAACACGACCGGCGCCAACTGGCAGCGTTACACGGTGGCGGCCGACGTGACGGCCGACGCGAAGGGCGGCGCCGGCATCGCCGCGTGCCTCACGGCGCCGGGCACGTACTGCGTGCTGCGTGTTGCGCCGGCGGGGGCGACCGTCCCGTATCCGGGCAAGGCGCAGTTGGTGCAATTCCTCCCGAGCGGAGGGACGATCCTCGCCGAACGGCCGCTCCCGGACAAGGCCACCAGGCACACGCTGCGCATCAGCATCGAGGACGGGCTGCTGACCGGGACGGTGGACGATGGCGTGCGCCTGCAGGCGCTGGTGCCGGGCGTGACCGGCGGGGCCATCGCCCTCTACGCCGACGGGCCCGCGACCTTCGACAATGTGCGGCTTGCGCTCTTGCCGCCGCGCCGGGGTTCGCACGTCACCAAGGAGTTCACCGAGTCCGACAAGCACCCGGAGATGGCGCAGTGGGCCAGCACCAAGGCCCCGTGGGTGACGCCGCCGGAGGGCAAGGACGCGTGGTGGAGCAAGGGCGACTACTTCGGTGCGCTCTCGGTCACGTTCACCATCCCGGCCGTCGGCTCGAAGACGGGTGCGGCCCGGGCGGTGCTGGGCGCCGAACCCGACCAGAAGACCGGCGTGGCCCTGACCATCAACGCCACCGAGAAGTCCAAGAAGCTGGCCCTGGCGCTCACGGCCGCCGACCAGGAGTTGAAGCAAGCCGAGGTGGATGTGGACGGCGACGCGAACATTCTCTTCAGCCGTGAAAGCAAGCTGTTCGTCGTGCGAGTCAATGACCAACCCGTGTTGAGCGTGAGTCGTTAGGCGGCGCCCGATGGCGGCGCAACGCGGTTTGTCTGGAGCGATCCCTGGATGAGTTCCCGGTACATGGTTGCCCTGCTGTTGATAGCGCTGGCGAGTGCAGTCTATGCCGACGAGGCCGCGCCGGCGCCTGACGCGCTGGCGCAGGCGGCGCTGGAGTTGGACCGCGGCCGCGTGCTCGTCTCGGGCGCGCCCCTCGGCGTGTCCATGGGGGACGTGGACCTGCAGTCCGACCGCGTCGCCGACTACACGTTCAGCTCCGCCCCGACCGACTGGCTCGTGCGCAGCGGTGAGTGGAACGCGACCAACCGCTGGACTTGCAGCCCCCAGTGGTCCTGGTACGGCGGGTATTCGCCCGGCGGTCTCGCCGCCATGTGGAACAAGCGCCAGTTCATGGGCGACATCACCGTCGAGTTGCACTGCGCCTTCAAGATGCGCGTCAACCGCGACCCCACCTACCTGCACCCCAATGACGTCAACATCAGCATCTGCGGCGACGGGGCCAACCTCGACAGCGGCTACTCCTTCATCGTGGGCGGCGACGACAACCGCTGGACGCGCATCATGCGCGGCAGCCGCGTCATCGCCGAAAGCCGCGACCCCAAGGCGATGTGGCCCATCTACGAGAACGGCCAGCCGAGTACGTACGAGTGGCACCGCAAGTGGTGGCAGTTGCGCGTGCGCAAGAGCGGACCGAAGCTGCAGGTCTACCTGGACGAGAACCTGGTGCTCGAGGGCACGGACCCCGACCCGCTACCGGGCGGGCGGGTGGCCCTGTGGGTCCTCAAGAACGACATGATCATGCCGCGCGTGAAGATCTACTACGAGAGCGAGAAGCTCCCGCGCGACCCGATGCCGACGACGCTGTCGCCGCTCGTGGCCACGACCACCGTGGCCGAGCCGCAGGCCGTCCTGACCTGCACGACGCACCCCTCCATCCAGAACGACTTCGAGAACAGCCTCGGCGCCATCACGACCCGCGACGAAGACCAGGGCGCCGTGTGCTCGATTGTGCCCGACGACCCGGCGGGGGAGGGCCACAGCCTGCAGATGACCAACCGCGCCGGCGGCGGCACCTTCGGGGTCAACCTCATCACTCCGCAGTTTGACGCCCGCCAGCTTTCGCGCCTGGACTTCGACTACCGCATCACCCCCGAGAGCAAGGTCAACTTCTACCTGACCTGCGGCGGCAAGCAATTTGAGATCGTCTTCACTGGCCACAAGACCCCGGCCCCGGGCTGCGTGTCGCTCGGGCAGATCGGCGACGTGACCGCGGACGGCAAGTGGCACCATGCGCGCTTCGACCTGCTGGAAGCGCTACGGGCGCGCATCGGGTCCGGGGCCTCGATGGCCTGCAGCGACCTGTGGGTCGGGAATCTGAGCAACGAGGGCTACCTGCTTGCGGGGTTCGGCGGCAACCGCCTGGCGACGACCTGGTATCTGGACAACTTCTTCGCCGGCCAGCCCCGGGGCTCGAAACTCGAGATGGCGCTGACGCCCAAGTCGGGGGTCGAGGTCGCCGGCTACGCGGTCGCGGTGGATGACAAGCCACACGGCGCCGCCCCCGCCGAGGCCAACTGCCCGGACGGGAAGTTCGCGCAGGACCTGGCGGGCGAGGGGATGCTGTTCGCGCACGTCCGACCGGTCCTCAAGGACGGCAAGCCCGGCAGTGTGATCAACTACGCCCTGGGGGTGGACCGCAGCGCGCCGACGGTGAAGCTGCTGGACCCGGCCGAGGGCGCCAGCCTGACCGACCAGCCCGTGCGGCTGGCGGTACACGACCCCGGCGGCAGCGGCCCGGATCTGACATCCCTCAAACTGGCGCTGGGCCAGGCCGAGTTGACGGCCGCCTCGCCGGGCGTTGTGTACGATCCGCTCAAGTCGGAAGTGAACCTGGACCCGCGGGCCATGGGCCTGTCGCTGCAGGACGGGCAGAAAGTGGCCCTGGTCGTGACCGCGCTGTCGGATCGCGCCGGCAACGCTCTCGCCGCGCCGCAGAAATGGGAACTGGGCCTGCAGACGAGCACCGACAAGACGCCCCCGGCAACGCCGCGCGTCAAGGTCGGCGACGGCTACGTGTGTGACGACGACTTCGAGCGCGACCTGGGACAGTGGGCCACTTACGGCGACGGCGGCGCGGTGCTCAGCCGCGACGACAGCACCGCCCACAGCGGCAAGCACAGCCTGAAGCTGTATTGCCCCCTCGCGGCGCGGCGCTTCGGCGCCTACGTGCTCCAGCAGCCCTTCGACGCCGGCAAGAACCGCATCGTCAGCTTCGCCTACAAGTGCGACGACCGCCTCCGCGCGGACCTGGCGGTGTACGTCAACGGCGACTGGAAGCAGATCCACTTCATGGACAACGACTCGGAGTTGGGCGTCATCGGCAACGTGCCGGACGTCAAGCCCGACAACGAGTGGCACACGACGAGCTTCAACCTGTACGACATGCTGCGGGCCGAGGGCCCGCAGGCCCCGACGTTCATCGTGCGCCAGTTCGTCATCGCCGACTGGGGCTGGGCGGGCAACCGGCCCGGCGCCACGTACTACCTCGACGACTTCCAGATCATCCCGGTCGTCAGCGGCGCGAAGCCGTTGCGCGTGGCGTGGGCCTCTCCGGATGTCTCGGGCCTCGCCGGGGCGGCCTACAAGCTGGACGCGCAGGCCACTGGCGTCGTTCCCGACCAGCTCAATGCTCCCGGCAGCGAGGCCGAGATGGACCTGGCCGGTGTCACCGACACGTGGCTATACCTGCGGACCCAGGATAGGGCCGGCAACTGGAGCGCCGTCACCCGGCGGCACCTGCTCGTGGACTCCGACGCGCCCACCGCGCAGGCGCTGGCGCCGGCCGCGGGGCAGAAGCACGCCGTCTCCGAGGTCGAGATTGGCCTTTCGGACAAGGGCCTCGCGGGCGTGGATCCGGCCAGCATCCGGCTCAAGGTCGGCGGGGCCGAATACACGATGGACGGCGCGGCCCTGCGCTTCCTGCCCAAGACGGGCAAGCTCATCTGGAACTGCGAAGAGGTGCGCCCGAGCCCGGTCGTCTTCCCGGACAAGGCGCAGGTGGACGTCCAGTTGGCCGCCGCGGCAGACTACGCCGGCAACCCTGTGCCCGCGCCGCTGGCCTGGAACTGGACCATGGACTACGCGCTGGACAAGACCGCGCCGCCGATCCGTGAGATCCACTCCACCACCCACCCCACGCTACTAACCCAGACCTGCGAAGACGGCGCGACGACGTGGCGGACGTGGGACGGCGCCAACGGCGCCAAGGTGGAAGTAGACACCACCGATGGCAGCAGCAGCAAGGCGTCGGTCAAGCTGACCAACCAGCGCGCCGGCGGGCACATGGGCGCGATCGTCACCAGCGAGCCGTATGACTGCGAGAAGTACCCCATCGTCGCCTTTGACTACAAGCCCCCGAGCACGACGAAGCTGGCGCTGACCATCACCATGCGGAGCAAGACCCACGCCATCACGCTCAATGACGCAGCCACCGATGTGATCGGGCGCGTGCCCGGCATCATCGCGGACAACAAGTGGCGGCACGCACAAGTGGAGATCATGCCGATGCTGCGGCGGCAGTTCACCGACGGGCCACTCATCGTCGAGCAGATCATCGTCAGCGACCGCAACACGATGGACAACGCGGTGGGAGCGGTGGCCCACTTCGACAACTTCATCATCGGCCAGATCGGCAAGTACCCGCCGGTCCTGCGCTGGCGCGCCACCGACACCACCGGCCTGAAGGGCTACAGCTTCGTGCTGGATCAGAACTCGGCCACCGTCCCCGACGCGACGATCGAGGGGCCGGAGGTGGCCAAGAGCTTCGACGCCATGGCCGGGGGCATCTGGTACTTCCACCTGCGGGCTCAGGACGGCGCCGGCAACTGGGGGGCGCCGACGACGTACGCGCTGCTGCATCTGAAGGCAGAGTAGCAACCTGCGACTGGCGAGGGTAGAGCGGGCGTCTCGCCCGCTCCGGTGGCCGTCGGCGGGCGAGACGCCCGCTCTACCCACCCACCGGTCCGCCCTCTCGTGACTACGCCGACACCCCGCCCTGGTTCTGCCCGGCTTACCGGCAGTCTAGGGTCACGCCTCCCTCACCCTTGCACGTGACGCACGGCGAGGTTATACTCTCTCCCGGACCTCTACCACAGCACGCATCGCCGCAGGAGCGTCATGATGGACCCGATCAAGCCGGAATCGTCCGGGAGTTCGCTTGATGCGGACCCGGGCCGCCTCCGCCGGCGGCGGGCGCGCCCGGCATGGCCGGCCCTCCTGATCATCCTCGTCCTCGCGGCCGGGCTGCGCGTGGTGGGCCTGCAGTGGGGCCTGCCCAACGCCACCCACGTCTTCTCCTACCACCCCGACGAGTACCACTCCCTCCGTGGCGCCTTTTCGGCCGTGCTGGCCGGTGACCCCAACCCGCACTTCTTCAACTACGGCAGCCTGTACCTGTACCTGACGACCGTCGCGGTCGTGCTGGCGGACAGCCCCGTGCCCACGATGATGACCCCCGAGGCCATCGGGAAGATGATGCACGACTGGACGCTGGCGGCCCGCCACGTGAACCTGGTGCTGGCGCTGGTGACGGTCCTGGTCGTCTATCAGGCCGGCCGCGAACTGCTCGGGCGGCGCTTCGGCCTGCTCGCCGCCCTGGCGCTGGCGGTCTTCCCGCTCCACGTGCTGCACTCCCACTACGCCACTGTGGACGTGCCGCAGGCCTGCTTCATCGCGCTGACGCTCCTGTTCGCGGTGCGCATCGGCCAGCGGGCGCGGACCCGGGACTACCTGTGGGCCGGGCTGGCGGTCTCGACCAAATACAGCGGCGCGCTCGTGCTCGTCGCGCCACTCATCGTCCATTTCGTCGCCCCTCGCGAGGAGCGCCAGGTCGGCCTTGTCGCCTGGCAACCCCTCGCCATGCTGGTCATCGCGGCGGCGGCCTTCGCGGCCACCTCACCGTACACATTCCTGGACTGGGAGCACGCCCGGCGCGACATCGTCTTCGAGCTGGATCACATGCGCCTGGGGGAGGAGCCCGCGCGGTCGGCCGACCCCAATGGCTGGCTGTTCCACGGGCTGGGGCTGACCCTCACCACCTGTGGCGCGACGGTCGTCGCGCTGCTCGGCCTGATCGGGCTGGCCTTCAGCCGGTATCGCCGTCCGGCGCTCGGGGTGGTGGTCTTCGGCCTGCTGTGGTTCGTGATGATCGCCCTGGCCCAGGTGCGGTACGGCCGGTATGAAGTCGGGTTGCTGCCGGTGCTGGCGCTACTCGTGGCCGCGGCCTCCGGGGCCGTGAGCACGTGGCGGGTGGAGTGGCGGCTGGTGGGGGTACTGCTCCCGGCGCTGGTGATCGGGCTGTCGCTGGGCGTCTCAGGCATGCTGGTCACCCGGCTGCAACGTGAGGCGGACCCGCGGGATGTCACGCTGCGGGCGGTGATCCAGCACGTCCCCCCGGGGCGGGCTGTCGGCCTGGCGTGGGACCCATGGTTCAACGCCCCGCCTGTGGACCCGCTCAACGGCGGGCAGGTGCTGCGGGGGAACCCATTCTGGCGGCAGTTCAGCCAGCCGGTGCGCCCGATTGTCGTGACGGGCGTGGACGCCACGGCGCTGCAGGGCACACGGCTCTTCGCGTACTGCCTGAGCAACTTCGAGATCCGCGATGCCTTGCGCGTGGGGCAGCCGGAAGCCAGGCGGTTCCGCGACATCCTCGGCGAGTCGTACCTGCCGGCGGTCGTCGCAGTGCGCGAGGCGCCGCTGGCCGGGGTGCTGGGCTGGGCTCCGCCGCAGGATTGGCTGTACGCCTTCCCGGACGAGACGCTGTACATCCTGAAGGCCCCGGCGGCCGCGGGGCTGCGTCCTTCCGCGGCGGGAGCGCCTCCGCCGTCCGGTCCTTGAGGCCGAGGCCTGAGAAATGCTATAATCACCGGGGCCGGCCCCCGGCCCCCCTCAACCCGCCTTCCCAATCGGTGCAGACAACATGAGCGTGTTCCAGCAGCGAAAGCCCGCCCTCCTGGCCCTCGAGGATGGCACTGTTTTCACGGGTGAGTCCTTCGGCGCCGAAGGCGAGCGCCACGGCGAACTGGTCTTCAACACCGGCATGACCGGCTACCAGGAGGTCCTGACCGATCCCTCCTACCGCGGCCAGATCGTGACGATGACCTACACCCAACAGGGCAACTACGGCCTGAACAGCGAGGACGAGGAGAGCTGGCAGCCGTGGGTTGAGGGCTTCGTCGTCCGCGAGGCATGCTACTCCCCCAGCAACTTCCGCGCCCGGATCGGCCTGCCGGACTACCTGGCGCGCGAGGGCATCCCCGGCATCGCGGGCGTGGACACGCGGCGGCTGACCAAGCACCTGCGCACCCACGGGGCGAAGATGGCCGTCATCTCCACGGTGGACCTGGACCCGGAGAGCGTGGTGGACAAGGCTCGTAAGGCGCCACGGCTGGAGGAAGTGGACTTCGTCGTGGACGTCTCGTGCAAGCAGCCCCGGCGTTGGGCGGAGGACGGCTATCTCAGCGAGGTCTTCCTGCCCGAGCCGGCGCCGGTGGACCGCGAAGCGCGGCCGAAGCCGCGCACCGTCTTCCGTAACGGCATGCCGCTGTACGCCCCGCGCATCTTCCGGGTCGTGTGCCTGGACTGGGGCATCAAGCAGAACATCCTGCGCCACCTGTACAGCCGCGGCTGTGACCTGATCGTCGTGCCGGCCCAGACGACCGCCGAGGAAGTTCTGGCCTACCAGCCCGACGGCGTCTTCCTGTCCAACGGCCCCGGCGATCCGGCGTTGCTCGACTACGCCATCAAGACCACGCAGGGCGTGATCGGCAAGGTGCCGGTGTTCGGCGTGTGCCTCGGGCAGCAGATCATTGGCTGGGCCATGGGGGGCACGACCTACAAGCTCAAGTTCGGCCATCGGGGGGTCAACCATCCCGTCAAGAACCTGCGCACCGGCGCGGTGGAGATCACGACCCAGAACCATGGCTTCTGCGTGGACTTCAGCACGCTGGACGGGTCCGGGATGGAGCTGACGCACGTCAACCTCAACGACCAGACCTGTGAGGGCCTGCGCCACACGGAGCTGCCGCTGTTCTGCGTGCAGTACCACCCGGAGGCGGGGCCAGGCCCTCACGACGCCAACTACCTGTTCGACGATTTCGTGCGGATGATGTCCGGCGAGTGGCCGCTGTAGCGGGCTGCGGGCCGGGCCTCGGAGGGGGAACATCCTCGCCGGTGGGGGGTCTGTCGTTAGCGGGAGACACAGCATGAGACACAGCACCCGACGCGGCATGTCCCCGCTGGAGTTGATCCTCGCGCTGGTGGTCGTCGTCGCGCTGGCGTTGGGGTTCTTCCAGTGGGTCAACGTCAAGTCCGAAAGTGACAAGCGCAAGCTGACGATCCGGCGCCTCGTGCAGGTGGAGACGGCGCTGCGCAAGTACTGCGCGGACTGCGCGGGCGCCTTCCCGACGGAGAAGCAGGGGCTGATCGCGCTCCACGAGCAGCCGACCGCGTCCCCCGTCCCGAAGGGCTGGTCGGGTCCGTACGTGACCGATAAGCGCGTGATCGAGGACGCGTGGGGGCGCCGCTTCAAGTATGTCTGCCCCGGTCGGCCGTACGCCGCCAGCGATGTGACCCGCCCGTTTGATCTCGCCAGCTATGGGCGCGACGGCTGCGAAGGCGGGCGGGGGCTCGACCGCGACATCCTCAACTGGGACCGAAAGACGATGGTGCCATGAGGGGTGCGCTCTGTGGGCTGGCGTCGCTGACGCTACTGGCCGCGGGCTGGCCCGCCGTGGCCGACGAGCCACCCGCCGGGTGGGCCGCCACCGTCATCGAGTCCTTCGATCGCGAGCCGTTCACCGTCACGACCCTCCCCGAAGCGGCCTTGCGCCGCGACTACTCCCGCTTCTCTCTGGATCGCTTCCCCGATGCGCGCGTGGCGGGCGCCTCGGCGCGCTGGCAGGTCCAGCCGCGCGAGGGCGTCGCTGAAGCGGCACTGGTGCTCCGCGCCGAAGGCCCGCTGGACGGACTGGCGATGTGGGTCAAGAACCCGCAGGAGCATGCGGCGACGCTGGCGTGTCGCGTGACCGACGAGGCCGGCCGCACCTTCTGCACCGCGCCTCGGGCGCTGGGGCTGGAGAAGGGCTGGTGCCGCTACGTCTTCAGCCTCGATGAGTTCCTGAGAGCCGACCCGGCGCCGCGGCTGCCGTACCGCACCGTCGAGCTGGTGCTGTCCGGGCTGGATGCGGGCACGCAATACACGTTCTATCTCGACGAGGTCTGCGCGCTGCAGGCGCCGCCACCACAGCTACAGGTACAGGAGCTGATTGCGCCGGCCGAGGCGCCCGCCGGCTCGGTCGTGACGGTCAAGGTGGGGCTGCGGGCGCCGCCGCCGTTGCTGCGG
>Ga0116202_10002190_pt1 | contig 11607 bp, 9 predicted proteins | sample LakKivw325mmetaG_FD_94479 | JGI IMG/M metagenome (GOLD analysis project Ga0116202, IMG submission 94479) | Anoxic lake water microbial communities from Lake Kivu, Rwanda to study Microbial Dark Matter (Phase II) - Lake Kivu water 325m metaG | ecosystem: Environmental > Aquatic > Freshwater >... | reverse complement strand
CGGCAGGGTCAGCGTGCCGGCGCCGTTCGCGGCGACCGTGTAGCGGTTCGTGCCGACGATCGACGCGAAAGTGACCACCCCGGCGTCGTTGACGTCGGCGACGCCGGCCGTGAACGCTCCGGACCCGTCCGCGACGAATTGCCCCGCCAAGGCCAACGGACCGTAAGACGTCGCCCCGGCCTCGCTGAGGACATAGCTTCCGGCGAGCGAGGCGTTGGTGAACGCTCCGGCCGCGCCCGCCGGGCCCTGGCCGGCCATGAGGCCGCCGGCCGTGACGTAGGGAAAGTCGTTCTCGAAGAGGCGCAGGACCTGCCCCTGGACGGCGTAATAAACGAAGTTGGCGCTGACGCTGAGGGTCAGCGTCCCGCGGCCAAAGCCGTCGGGCGCCGTGACCGTCCCTGTGGTCGCCGAGGAGAACGTGCTGCCGCCGTCGTTGACGTAGTAGGTGCCGCCCGTGACGGCCCCGGCCGCGGCGTCCATCGTCAGGACGCCGCCGTGGACGAGGGGCACCTGGCTGACGATGTCGAGCCCCTGGGCCGTGAAGGCGAAGGCCCCGGCGATCGCCGCCGGGTCGAGGGCGCTCGGGGACTGGGCCTCGAGCGCGCCGCTCGAGGTCGCCGTGCCGTCGAACTGGATGATCAGGGCATGCGTGCTCGACGTCAGGACGAGGCCGAACGTCTCGTAGCCATTGCTCGGAAGGTGGGCGTTGTCCACGCTGAGGGTGATGCTGCCGCGGCCGTCCGGCCCGATGGCGTAGGTGCCGGTCACGGGATCGGGCCCGGCCCGCAGCTTTTCGTCGGCGTAGTCCTGCTCGCCTCCGGTGATGTTGCCATTGCCGTCGGCGACGATGACGCCCGCGGCCGCATAGGTCCCGGACGAGTCCGAGCCTCCGACGGAGAAGACATAGGTGCCGTGGAGCATGCCGTTCGAGCCGATCGGGACGACGGTGATGGTGGCCGCGGCCTTCGTCGCCCCGTCCGCGGCCGAAGTCGCCGTGACGGTCACGGAACCGGCCGCCGCGGGGGCCGTGAAGACGGCGGGGGCGCCGCTCGCGGTGTGGGCCGGGATGATCGCCCCGGCGCTCACGGCCCAATCGATCCCCGCCGACGAATCGTCGTTGACGACGTTCGCCGTCAGGTTCACGCTCTGGTTGATGGTCAACGTCGCCGGGACGTTGACCAAAAAGACCCTGATCTCCGCCTTGTTGCGGGAACAGGCGGAAAGCGACACGAGGAGAAGGGCCGCGGCGGCCCCGGCGACGCGACGTCCGATCTGTTTGTTCACGATGCCCTCCCGACCCTGAGTCGTTCCCTGGGGCCCTGGGCCCCGGCTGTCTCTATCTTAGCCCCGCCTGCCCGGTCTGACAAATCGGGTTTTGGCACGTTTCTTGATGTTCTGATCGGCAGGAGTGTGACCATGGACGCCAAGGCTCAGAAGATCGTCCCCCATCTCTGGTTCGACCGCGAGGCCGAGGAGGCGGCCCATTTGTATGTCTCGCTTTTCAGGAACTCCTCGGTCGGCGAGCCGGTCCGGGCCTCGAAGGCCGGCTTCGAGATCCACGGCCTGCCGGCTGGCACGGTCATGACCGTGCCCTTCCGGCTCGGCGGCCTCGATTTCGCCGGCATCAACGGCGGCCCCCTGTTCAAGTTCAACCCGTCCGTTTCGTTCTTGATCGCCTGCCGGACGCCCGGCGAGGTCGACGCCCTCTGGGACCGTCTCTCGGCGGGCGGCTCGCCGCTCATGGACCTCGGCGCCTATCCGTTCAGCGAGCGGTACGGCTGGACGTCGGACCGGTTCGACCTGTCCTGGCAGGTCATGTCCACCGGCGGCCGCGAGGTCCGCCAGAAGATCGTCCCGACGCTGATGTACACCGGGGCTCAGGCCGGACGTGCCGAAGAAGCCATCCGGCTCTACGCCTCGATCTTCGGCGGATCGGGGATCGGCCCCATCCTCCGCTATGGCCAGGGCGAGGCGCCCGACCGGGAAGGCACCGTCAAACACGCCTCGTTCATGCTCGAAGGCCTGGAGTTCGCGGCCATGGACAGCGCCCGCGTCCACGACACCGGCTTCAACGAGGCCGTCTCGCTCATGCGGCTCTGCGAGACCCAGGACGAGATCGACCGGTTCTGGGGCAAGCTCACGGCGGGCGGGGGGCAGGAAGGCCCGTGCGGCTGGCTCAAGGACAAATTCGGCGTCTCATGGCAGATCGCCCCGCGCCGGCTGCAGGAGATGCTCCGCGATCCCGACCCGGCCAAGGTGGTCTCGTCCACTACATTAGTGACACCGTGGACTGAGGATGAGTTTTAAGCCAGGCCTGATAGTATTCGGCCGGCGTCTGGTAATCAAGCGATTGGTGGGGCCGGATCGTGTTATAGGTCCTGTCCCAGGCTTCAAGTTGCGTGTTAAGGTCCTCCATGTTGAGGGCGATATCTTCAACTTCGTAAAACTCGACCCGATGGGTCTTGTTGGCGCTCTCCACATAGCCCTGCAGCTTCGGAGTCCGAGGCGGGATGATAAAGAGGCGAATCCCCCTGGTGCGGCAGGCCTCTTCGAAGTGCTTTTTAAACTCCGAGCCCCCATCGATCTGGATGGCCCGGACCGGGAAAGGGAACTTGCGTTCCATGTATTCCAGGAACAGGGCCGCGGCGAAGCTTGTGGCGTTCCAATAGGCTTGAGAGACATCCCAGCGGGAGATCAGGTCCCGCGAGCTGAACTGCCAGCGCCGGCCGCAGCCCTGGAGGTGGATCTGCAGGGTATCGACCTGGATGAGGTCTCCCGGAGCGGTGACCCGATATCCTTCAGGCTTACGGATGGCATAACGGGGCCGGCGCCGACGCTTCCGGGCCTCCTTGGCTTGGCGGACGTTGACCGGCTCGACCAGGACCCCTCGGTCCTTGAGTCGCTTCATCACCCGGCCCACAGTCGAGGTCGAGACCCGGATCCCTTCCCTCCTCAAGAGGACCACCAGCTTGTCCTTCCCCCAACGGGGATACTTGTTCCTGAGCTCAAGGATCCGATCCTGGATCCGAGCCGGCGTCAGGGGCTGCCGGACACGCCGGGGCCGCCGGCTCTCGGCCTCCAGGGTCGTCAGATCCTCGGGATCAAACCGGTTCTTCCAGCGGTAGAAGGTCTGAGCGGAGATATCAAAGTGGCGGCAGGTCAGCCGGGCGTTGCCGTACCGGCCATAGTGATCCATCCAGCGCAAACGCTTGGCCCCTTCCGGGGAGATCGTCCCCTGGCGGACAAGGTCCCTGAGATACTCCGACCCAGGGATGAGAGAGCCGTAGGTCCTCGTGGGCTTCAGGTACATAGTGACTCCTATAGTAGCCCAAAGGTGTCACCTATGTATCTGAACGAGCCCAATATCGTCTACGATCTCTATCCCGGCCTTCCGGCGCGGCAGATCCAGGCCGCAGTCGAGGCCTTGAAGACGAGGACCGGCGAGGCGGTCGACGTGCTCCCCTTCCCCGACCTCATCGACGCGAACCAGATCACCCTGGCCTCGGGCAACCCAGCCCTGCAGCAGCTCGTGGCGGCCCACAAGGTCAGCCTGACGCCGCTCAGCCCGGCCCGCTCCGACGACGCCTGGTTCCGGATGACGGTCGATCTCCCCGTCGACGATTGGGCCGCCTTCACGGTGTTCATGAAGACCGGGGACCTCGGCACCTGGGACTTCGGGATCAAGACTGGCGCGAGCGCCGGGACCGCCGAGAAGGCGTCCTTCCGGCTCTCCGGCGACCTCCTGGAGACGATGGGCGGGCCCGTTTCGGCCTCTCTCAAGTCCTTTGACGCGGCGAGCGGGGGCTATGAGGTCGTCCTGAACAACTACGGCCTCGACGCCCTCTCGGTCGGCGGGCTCAGGTTCACGGGGGAAGGCGGCGGGAGGGACGTCTGCGACGTCTGGCTCGATGACGCCCAAGCCGCGCTTGCCGGCATCGGCTCGGCCTCGTCCTTCGACCAGCAGAGCGGGATGAGTGGGGCGGTCACGGCGACGGTCAAGGCCGCGGCCGCGCCGGCCGTCAAGGCGTTCCTCGACGCGGGCCGGTATCCGAGCCTGGCCGTCTCCCTGGCCTCCGACATGGTCGGACCGTCCCAAGCGCCGGAGGCCGCCGGCGGCACCGACCCGGACATCCTGTTCAGCTTCCTGCGCTCGCTCTGCTACCAATTCGTCGGCAGCTCCGAGATCGTCCAGGTCCCGGTGGCCCCGGCCGAGATCAGCCAATGGTCCGATTATGCGGGCGGTCTCGCCGTTCTCCGGTTCCAGGGCTATGTGTATACGAAGGAGCTCGACCTGGCCGGCCGGAACACCGTCGAGATGAGGCGGCTTCCCCGCGAGGGCGCCTACGCGTTCTCGGGCAAGCCGGGCGACGCCGACGTGCTGGAGCTCCGGACGGTCTTCACCAGGAAGGACGGGACCGTCGTCTATCTCCCGGCCGCGGCCGAAGGCGAGACGAAGTGGATGACGGGCGACGTCAGCGGCGTCGTCCTCGACATGACCCTGGCCCAGCCGGTCAAGAAATAGGCCTCTCTAAAGGTCCCCGAGCCGCGCCGATTCCTCCTGCCGCCGCCGCCTCTGGCGCGACAGGATCTCGGCGAACCGCGGCATGGGCCTCAGCCGGTCATAGAAGCGGTTCCTCTGGTTCGCCAGGTAGAGATAGGGATAGGTGTTGCTGACCAGCCGGGAGAAGCCGGTTTCGATGGTCGACTCGATCAAGTCCACGGTCTCGTCCAGATCGCCCAGCGACGCGTAGACCATGGTCTCGATGTAGTGGCGCAGGACCGTGGCCCGGGCCGGCCTGGCCAAGGCGTCCTCGGCCGCCTCACGGTCTCCCCGGGCGGCCCAGATCAGGGCCCGGTTGAACGCGACGTCGCCGCCGCCCCGGGCCAGCGCGGCCGCGACGGAGAGCTCGGCCTCCGCCTCGGCGAGGTCCCCGGTGTGGATCAGCAGCCGGGCCTGCATACAGCGGAGATAGGCGCTTGTCGGTTCGCGCAGCAAAGCCTTCTTGACGTCGACCAGGGCCGCTTCGTATTCCCCCGTCCACTCGCAGCCAATGGCCCTGAGCCAGAGGGCCCTCGAGCCGGCCTTGGGATCGTCGAGGACCCGCGTGAACCGGCGGACGGCCCGGTCCAGGTGTCCGAGCCCTAGCAGAAATTCGCCGATTTCCAGATCGACGACGGCATCGTGAGGCTCGATCTTGTCGGCCCGGACGAACGACTCGCAAGCCCCGTCAAAATCTCCGGGGAAATAGCGGCTCCAACCGACGCCGACGTTCGCTTCGGCCGAGTCCGGCGCGAGCTCGCAGGCCCGGCTGTAGCTCAGGGCCATTTTCTTGAGCCGCTCCGGGTTCATGCCCCGGAACGAATAGTCCCAGCGATAAGCATCGCCCAAGCCCAGAGAGGCCAGGGGACTGCCCGGGTCTTCGTCCCGGACCTTCTCGAATAGACCGACCGCGACGGCCAGCTCGGCGGGATGGCGCGTCATAATAAACCGCTCAATGGCCATCCGGCCGGCCCAATAGGCCTTGTTGGCGACGGCCGAACGGCTGATCGCCGGCGTGTCGGGGATCGGCGCCAGGCTTTCGAGGGTCGGCCGGGGGGCGGCCGGCGCGCCCGGCGCCTCCCGGGGCTCCGTTTCGCGTAGGATGCGCTCGAGCCAATCGTCGAGCTCGGCTTTGAAGGCGTAGACGCGGGCCTTGGGCGTCTCCTCAAAGCGGTGGATCGGAAGCCCGTGAAGGACCTCCCATTTCTGGCAGGTCCGGGGCGTCCGTTCGAGATAGGCGGAGATCTCCTTCCACGAGTCCAACCGATCTCCGCGGCCGGCCATAGAGCCCGGATATCCTCCCGAACCCGTATTATGCGAGGACGGACCGGACCCTGTCAATCGCGGGCGGCTTGATCAGGGATTCCTTAACGGCTTTTCAGGAAAAGTTCAGTAGGGAACTTTGCCCCGGTATGGTATCGTAGAAACGAGGATCCCGACGATTACGGATATGGAAGCAACAGTCGAGCGACGCGGACTTGGGCGAGACCCGAGAGAAGGATAAGCCGTGGCCTTGATAGGATCCACCCTGCTGATCCTCGTCGTCCTTTCGTTCGTCCTGACCATCATCCAGACCGTCAACCTGCGTGTCTTCTTGAAGAAAGGCCGGCCGGTCCCGTCCCTCCGGCGCTATCCCCCTGTTTCCATCATCAAGCCGCTCAAGGGCGCGGACGCCCGGCTCGTCGAGAATCTGGAATCGTTTTGCGCCATCGATTATCCCGATTACGAGCTGATCCTGGCGGTCGCCGACCCCCGGGACCCGGTCCTGCCGCTGGTCCGCCAATTCCTCGATCGGCACGGCCGGGAAAAGGTCAAGCTGGTGGTCGACCCGACGGAGATCGGCCTCAATCCCCAGATCAACAACCTGAATAACGGCTACCGGGCCGCCGCCGGGGAGATCGTCGTCTTCACCGATTCCGACACGCGGGCGACGCCCGACTACATCCGCCGGCTGATCGGGCCGCTCGAGGATGCCGGCATAGGCCTGACTTCGGGTCTGGCCGTGTATCGGGGGGCCCGGGGTTTCTGGTCCTGGGCCAAGAGCGTGACCTACAATACCTCGGTCCCGCTCTATAACGCGCTGTGGTGCCGATTCTGGCCGGTCACTGTGGGCGCGGCCATGGCCGTCCCGCGACGGGTCCTGGAGAAGATCGGCGGGCTCCAGCCCATCGCCGACCGGCTCACGACCGACCAGGAACTGGGAAAGCTCGTCGCCAGGCAGGGGTACGGGATCAGGCTTGTTCCCCTGCTCATCGCCATGGACGAGGACTACGCGCCCTTCCGTTTCCACGCCAGCCAAACGATCCGGTGGATGGTCGCGATCAAATCGTCTTCCCCCATCGGCTATCATTTCATTCCTTTTGCCAACACGGCTTTCCTCGGCGGCTTGTTCTGGCTCCTCGCTCCCGCGAACCCGTTCCATATCGCCGTCCTCCTCGGCGCCGCCGTCTCCCGGACGCTGACCCCGCTCGTCTTGAACAGGCCCTTGATCGAAGACCCCCGGATCGGCCGCCATGCCTGGATGGCCGTGCCGATGGATTTCGTATTCATCTCCCTTTGGTTCGTGGGCCATTGGCGCCGCCGGATCACTTGGCGGGGAACAGAATACGCCGTCCGGAAGGGCAAGATGGTCCCTGTGGAGGACGCCTCCGATGAAGGCCCTGTTCCGGCCTGAGCTTCCGCCCGGCGGACCGGTCGCAAAGGACGCCATCGCCCTGACCTTCGATGACGGTCCCTGTCCGACGGCCACCCCGGAAGTGCTCGACCTTCTCGGGGGCCGAGGCGCGGTGGCGACCTTCTTCATGATCGGCGAGCGCGTCCGTCGGTCGCCCGACCTGGCCCGGCGCGTCCTTCGCGAAGGGCATCAGGTCGCGAACCACTCGGACCGGCACGCCGCCTTCCGATCCCTGGTCCCGGCGGTCTGTCTCCGCGAGGCCGAGAAGGCCCAAAGGTCGTTCGAGTCCGTCCTCGGGGTCGCCCCGCGGTTCTATCGTCCGCCGAAGGGACTGCTCGACCCATGGGCCGTTCGGGCGCTCCGGAGGGCGGGCTATGACGTGGCCACATGGTCGTTGATGCCGGGCGATTATTTTCTCTGGCATACGCCGGCCGGGATCAGGCGCCGGTTGGAAGGCGTCAAACCCGGCGACATCGTCGTCCTTCACGACGGCTTGGGCTTGCGGCCGGAGCCCGACCGGCGGAGGATGTTGCGCATGCTGCCGGGGTGGCTCCGGGAGATCGCGGACAAAGGCCTTCGCCCGGTCGCGCTCGCCGAGCTTCTCGGAAGGCCGGCCTACTTCCCGGCGGGTCCCGGTCCGAAGGGAAGCTGACCGGCACCGATGGTCAACCTGACCCTTGGCCTCATCATCGCCGTCGTGGCCGGGCTCATGTTCGCCGCCGGCACGATCCTGCAAAAGAAGGGGGCCTCGGCCCTGCCCCCGATCGAAAGCCAAACCGGGCGGCAGAACGTCAGGAACTTCCTGTCCAATGGAACGTGGCTTCTCGGGATCGTCCTGACCACGGCCCAATGGTACGTCTCGCTGTTGGCCATGCCGTTGCTGCCCCTGTCTCTTTTCAGCTCTCTGATGGGCCTGAACTTGATCATCCTCGTCGTCTTTTCCCGTACGACCCTTAAGGAATCCGTGAGACGGTCCGAGATCGCCGGGGTCGCGGCCGTCATCGTCGGGACGGCGGCGCTGGGTTTCAGAGCCCACCGGCTGGAAGCCCGGATCTCCCTCGCCGAGATGACCGCGTTCTTCTCGCGCCCCCGGGCGCTCGCCTACACGCTGCTCCTGCTCACAGGCGTCATCGCGGCCCTCGTCTATGGCCGGGCCCGGCAACGGGTCCGCGGCGACGTCGTCTACGGGCTGGCCGCGGGTTTCCTCCTGGCCCTGGGACAGATCTACAGCAAGGCCTTCATGAGCGGATTCGGCGGCCCGGGCCTGGCCGCGGCGGCCCGGACGCTGAGCTGGTGGAGCTTCCTCCTCCTTCTGGCGATCGGCAACCTGGGGAACATGGTCGCCATCCAATTCGGCTTTCAGAAAGGGAAGGCCGTCGTCGCCGCCTCGCTGGCCCAGGTCGTGGGCGCGGCGGGCGGGATCCTGGGAGGCGTGGTCATCCTCGGCGAATGGAGCGGCCTTGGCTCGGCCATGATAGCCCTGAAGGTCGCCGCCGTCGTTGCCGTCCTTGCGGGCGTTGTGCTTTTGTCCCGCTCGAGCGAAGCGCTCGTCTTCCGGAAACGGTCTTAGGGCTTTCCCGGACCGGCTTGGCCGGGCGAGCCGCGCGGATGGCCGAGACAGATCAGGAGCGGGAGCCGTCGGGCAAAAAGCGCCGGATCCAGGCTTCGCCGCGTTCGACGAGCCCATCGTGGTCGGGCGGGGGCGGATGGGAGCCCATCAGGTCCAGGGTGTGACGCCGCAGAAGGGCGTCGGCCTTGGGCTCCCCCTTCGCCTGCCAGGCCTCCAGGCTCAGACGCGGAAAGACGGGGCTCCCGAAGGCCGCTTCCCGAAAATGCCGGAGCGTGAGCCCGGCCGTGAGGAAGGAGCCCCCCGGCCCGGCCGCGGCGATCTCACCGAGCCCCATGCTCTCGTCGTCGAGGACGAAGCCTCCGGCGAACCGGCGGGCCTGCCGGATGACGTGGTCGGCATAGACCGCGGCGGTCGGAGAGAAGGCCAACGAATCGAAATTGCCGCCGACGAACGGCGCCAGGCCGGCGAGGCCGAGGCAGGAGGTCAGATGATTCATCCAGAAGAGGTCCGCGGCCAGGAGGTCGGCCCCCCAGCCCGCCCCGCTCCCGGACGTGCCGCAATGCGGCAGCCGGTAGTGGGCCATCATCTCGGCGCAGGCCAGGTTCAGGAGCATGGTCTCGGGCCCGTAGTAGCTGGCCGCCGTGGCCATGTCGAAACCGGCGGGCAGGATGCCGAGGATGACCGGCGTCCCTTCTTTCATGAGCTGCGACAGGACCAGCCCAGCGAGGAGCTCGGCATTGAGAAGGGCCAGAGTCCCGGCCGGCGTGATGGGGGTCGTCGCCCCGGCCATGCCGTAGTTCGAGTAGATGATCGGCAGGCCGCGGGCGATCGAGGCGGCCATCTTGTCGCTCGTCGCGGCGTTGATGACGAGCGGCGAGATGGGATTGAAATAGGGAACGACGAAGGGACGGCCGGCGGCGTTCCCGCAGAGGGCCTCGAGCAGATCGAGGGCGGGCTCGAACGCTTCGGGCTCGGAAACGAGCAGGACGAGCGGTTTGGTGGTATTGGCCGCCATTTCCAGCGTCGCATAAAGATCGGCGGCGGCCGGCGGCAGGTCCCGGGGCACGCCGATGGTCGAGACGCAATCGTAAGCCGGCAGGGCGTCGCCGAGGCGGGTGCACGCGGCCATGTGGGCCCGGGTGAAGGGGACGGCGGAGTCCGTGACCGGGTCCTGATAATAGAGGTTCGTGACGCCGATGCCGAAGCGCGTCCCTTCGCCGCCCGGTCCGAGGGTGAATGCCGGCTCGCCGGTGCGGCGATGGACGGCGATCTCCCGCGGCGCCGCCCGGAGGGCCCAGGCCACGATCTCGGGGGGGATGCGCACCGGGGCATCGCTCCCGGAAGACATCCCGGCCTTGGTCAGGAGGGCCCGCGTGTTCGGCGAATCGACGCGGACGCCCGTCGCCGCCAAGATCTCGAGCGACCGGGCATGGACCTCGTCGATCTGGTCAGGGGAGAGAACGGTCAAGCGTGGAATGACCCGGCTCATGGAGTGCCTCCGTCCGGCGCCGGCCTTAGCGCCCGCCGCGTCCCAGGAGCTCGATCTTTTGGAGGACGAGCCCGTAGTGGCCGCCGGGCGGGTTGACGCCGATCTTCATCCCATTCCAGTCCGCGGCGAAGTTGGTCGAATAGAGAAGCCACATCGTCCGGCCGTCGGCGGCGATGAACTTGGACGGCGCGTTGACGAAATAGGCCTGCTCGCCGAAATCCTTCATGTAGGTGACGAGCCGCCAGGGCCCGGTGAGCGCATCCGCTTCGAGGACATAGGTGCTCATCTTGGCGCAGGTGTTCCCGCCATCGGTGACGAACATCAGGTATTTCTTGAGCGGAGCGTCGTAGGTCACCGTCACGCAGCCCATGGCGTTGTTCCATTCGAGGAGAGGCCGGATCTTGCCGAGATCGCTCGTCCACACCGGCTTCCCCTGGGCGTCGCGGCCGCCGTAGAACTCATACTTCGAGGCATCGTTGATCGTCTCGGGGGACGGCGTCACGCGGACGAGATAGACCTGGTCGCCGGTGATCCAGCTCGCGTTCCAAAAGCGCCACTTCGGGTCGGCCGGTTCGGCGCCGTGAGCCACAAGATAGGCCTTGCCGTCGGGGGAATACCGCATGTCTTTGCCGAAGTCGACGAAATGAGGCGAACCGATGCGGACGGGGTAGCCGTTGATCCCGGTCTCGCCGAACAAGGGTTTGGCCGGCGCGCGCGGCGTTTCCGCCCACGAGCGCCCGAGATCCGTCGAGACGCGGAACCCGACGAAGGGGCCCAGCCAGGGCCAATTCACGGTGATCGGGCCGTAGGGAGCCGCCCCCGCCGGATCCAGGCAATACGTCCCGTAGTACCAAACGCCCTTGTAGACCAGGCTGCCGCAGGGATAGCGGCCGTGGTAAGGCAGCGCCGACGAGAGGTGCGTGCCCAGGCTATACACTTTGAGGTCCAGCGGATCGCCGCCTTCGATGACCGCCTGCCCCGTTCTGGCGAACTCGCCGTTCCCTTCTCCGGAGCTGCTGCCCTCCATCGAGCCGTCGAGGCGCCAGCAGGCGCCGTCGGTCCACGGCGAATAGAGCTTGTCGTCCGCGGCCCACGACGGATACCATGTGTCGCCGTAGTGGAAGCCGCTCTTGATGCCCAGGAAGCGGATCCCCGTCAGCTCCCGGGACCGCTCGAAGGGGCAATCTCCGGGCGTCTCCGACTTCCAGGTGAACGGCTCGAACTTCAGGATCTCGGGCTTGGGCTGGCCGAACGCGTCGAATGGGGGGATCGTCAGAAAGGCCAGGATCAACACGCCCAGCGCGGGGGTCCGGGTGCTCATCGGTGGACTCCTT
>Ga0116202_10002188_pt1 | contig 11612 bp, 7 predicted proteins | sample LakKivw325mmetaG_FD_94479 | JGI IMG/M metagenome (GOLD analysis project Ga0116202, IMG submission 94479) | Anoxic lake water microbial communities from Lake Kivu, Rwanda to study Microbial Dark Matter (Phase II) - Lake Kivu water 325m metaG | ecosystem: Environmental > Aquatic > Freshwater >... | reverse complement strand
TCTCAAGCCTACGTGCGAGCACAGCCGGCTGCATGGACTCACCGTGCAGCGCGGCGAGGGTGAGAAGCGTGAGATTGGTCAGTTGTGTATGGCGGAGAGCAGAACCGAACTGACGTCTGAGCAGCCCACGAACAGTGCGGCTAACACTCCGCACGACTACAGTCTATCGCAATCTCTCGGGCTTGGCTAGACAAATTCAGTGGGGGTAAGTCAGGGCGCACCGGGTTTGACAGTGGGGGCCGTGCGGCTAGAATCAAGGTCCGGCCGGCGTAGCTCAGTTGGTAGAGCATCGGAATCATAATCCGAGTGTCAGGGGTTCGACTCCCTTCGCCGGCATCCGGCAATGTCGAGTGACGATTGACGAGTGCCGAATGGCGAATCTCGAGACGGAGAGCGCTTCCGGGCAATGTCGAGTGACGAATGACGAGTATCGAATGCAGGAAGTGGCGTTACTGCTGATTCTCCACATGGATTGCACACGGCGGGGCCGAGGGCCCCGCTTTTGTTTGTATAGGAGGCCATATGGGTCTTGAAGAAACCAAGTCGAAGTACGTCTGGATAAACGGCAAGTACGTGCTCTGGGAAGACGCGAATATCCACATCTGCTCGCACGTGATTCACTACGGGTCAGGCGTGTTCGAGGGCATTCGCTGTTACAAGACGCCGAAGGGGCCGGCGATTTTCCGCCAGAAGGAACACACCGACCGGCTGTTCAACTCGGCGAAGATATACCGGATGGACATCAAGTTCACGAAGGATGAGGTGAACAAGGCCATGGTGGACCTCATTCGGAAGAACGAGGTCGAGGAATGTTACATCCGGCCGATAGTCTATCGCGGGTACTACGAGCTCGGCGTGAACCCTTTCAACTGCCCGGTGGACATCGCGCTCATCACGTGGTGCTGGGGCAAGTATCTGGGCCCGGAGGCGCTTGATTGCGGCGTCGACGTGATGGTGTCGTCCTGGAACCGGATGGCGCCGAACACGTTCCCGGCGATGTCGAAGACCTGCGCCAACTACATGAACTCGCAGCTCATCAAGATGGAAGCCATCAAGTACGGTTTCGTCGAGGGCATCGCGCTGGACGTCAACGGTTTCGTGTCCGAGGGCTCGGGCGAGAACCTGTTCGTCATCAAGGACAAGGCCATCTATACGCCGCCGCTGCACGCGACCATCCTGCCCGGCATCACCCGCGCCACCGTCATTACCCTTGCCCGCGACCTGGGCTACGAGCTGAAGGAAACGATGATGCTGCGCGAGTTCCTCTACCTCGCCGACGAGGTCTTCTTCACCGGCAGCGCGGCCGAGGTCACGCCGATACGTTCGGTGGACAAGATAACCATCGGCGCGGGTAAGTGCGGGCCGATAACCAAGCAACTGCAGCAGGAGTTCTTCGCCATCATCGACGGCAAGAAGCCGGATAAGTACAACTGGCTGACGTTCGTGAAGTAGGGATGAAGCGGGAAGGGATGAAACCGGAAGGGAAGAATACGGAAGGGCGAATAAGGAAAGGGTGGAAACGGAAAGGATGAAGGCGGAGGGATGAACCGCGCAAGCCCGAAGACCGGACTCGGAGCCGCCTCCGGTTCCTGCTTCATCCCTCAGTATTCATCCCTTGTCCCTTCTTCGCCATGACAGTCGCGCTCGGCGCGGACCACCGCGGGTTCAAGCTCAAAGAGGAGTTGAAGCGCTGGCTGGCCGCGCAAGGCCACGAGGTCATCGACTTTGGGCCGGCGAGTGCGGACCGCGTCGACTACCCGGACTACGCCTTCAAGGTCGCAGGCGCTGTCGCTCGTCGCCGGGCCGACCGCGGCATCCTGATTTGCTCGACCGGCATCGGCATGTCAATCGCTGCGAATAAGGTGCAGGGAGTCCGGGCGGCATTGGCCGACAGCGTCCGTCTGGCGCGCCTATCACGCGAGCACAATGACTCGAACGTTCTCTGTCTCGGAGCAGACGTGGTTACGGCCGCACAAGCCCGACGGATCGTCAGCGTATGGCTCAGGACCGGATTCGCCGGCGGCCGGCATGCGCGACGAGTCCGGGAGCTTGAACGGATGGGGCGAGTCCGACTGGCAGGAGGGACTCGCTAGAGCTTGCCGGCTATCGAGAGCGACACCAACAGGGACGCGATCGGGACGGCGACCGCGCCGAATATCGTCACGTAGTCCTGCCACCATTTCACTCCCACGCGCGGCATCACTACGATGTCGCCCGGTTCTGCAATCGGGTTGATGCGTCCGGAGATGCGCCGGCCCGACCGCATCACGTACATTGACCTGAAGTTAGCGTAGATGGTCGGACCACCGGCCTGACCGACGTAGTCACCGGCCCTGAGGCTTGCGTAGTATGGGAATGAGCCCGGCTTCGCGACCTCGCCCTCGACGTACACCAGCGTATCGAAGGCCGGCACGACGACAACATCGAAGTTGGCCATGTCGATATTGCTAGCCGAGTCTTGCTCGAAGATGATGCGTCGGAGGTCGATCGGTATCCTCTTGCGCGCGCCACCACCACCTATTACCAGCCGATCGATGTAGCTGTTGGAGAGGTCGGCCCACGGGGTGATGCCGCCGGCCTGGGAAATCACGTCGGACACACGCGCGCCCGGCGTCAATTCGTAGATGCCTTCACTTGTTCGCTCTCTCGTCAGTTCCGGGTCAAGGACCGTAGGTGCGCGCAAGCGGGACTCGCCCCGGCCGAAAACCGCTCCTCTCACGGTAGCCAGACCTTCTACCGTGGGTACCTGGATAACGTCGCCCGACTGCACGTACGGGTTGGCGAGCAGGTCGCCTTTCGTCTCGAACCGTTGGATGTCGACGATGGAGTAGACTTCGCCAGCCCGGATTAGCTGGATTTGGCTCCGGGAACCGAGTGGCGCGATGCCGCCAGCTCGGGTAATGATCTGTGAGACGCGTTCGACCGGAAGGGCGTCGTACGCGCCGGGATTCCGGACCTCGCCGGTCAGGAATACTATGCCGGAACGAAGCCCGGTGAGGGTCAGTTTGACCCTGGCCGTCTTGAAATAGCGGCCCATCGTCACGGTGAGCGTATCCTGTGCTCCGGCCAGGGTCAGGCCGGAAACCAGAACGACATCGATTACTTCCTGTTTGCCCTCTTTGACCGGGATGCTTATATCAACCTTGCCTTCGTATGTGACTACTGTTTCATACGAGTAGGCGACGCTGCCCTGGACAGTAACCTGCAGCCGGTCGCCGGGCGCCAGGTAGTACTGGTCGGAGATGATCGGGCTTTCGACCCCGGGCAGCTTCAGGAGGGGCGACGCTCCGCCGGTCGCGCCGGCCGACGTCGAGCCGGTGGACGCGGACGATTGGTTCTGAGCGTCCGCCGTCGCCGTCAGAAGGGCGGCAAAGGTCAAAATCAGGGGAATTCTCACCCGGCCATTGTAGGGAGCGGGCAGCGCGGTGTCAAACGAATGTCGATTGACGAGTGACGAGTGACGGATGGCGGATTACGGGTGACGGACGTTCGGGCGGGCCGGCGTCAGTTGGACGACCGCGCTGACAAGCTTGGCCACGCCTGCGGCCAGAGCTGCCATGCCGATGCCCCACACCGGCACGAACAGGAGGGCCGTCAGCAAACCGCCGATGCTGCCGCCGGCAAGGTCGAGGGCGGTGAGGATACCGGCACGCCTGGCTGCCGTGTCGGTCGCCCCCGAGCCGGCCAGGGCAAACTCCAGTCCCAGGCAGGCGCCGGCTGCGCAGTTGACGACGAGGAAAAGCGCGGCAGGGCCAGCGTGGACGAGCAGCGCCGCGGCGACTGTGGACAGCGCGAGAATGCAGTCGGCAACGATGAGGGGACGGAGGGTAAGGGGCGAAGGACGAAGCCATGGGCCGCCGGCGCCCAGGGTGCTGCCGAGCACGGTACCGAGCATGAAGGATGCGACCAGCAGGGATAGGCCGGAGAAGACCGAGCCGAAGCGAACCTGCCAGGCGAAGATGAGCAGTATCGATGCGGCCGCGCCGGAGAACCCGGAGGTAAGTATCGCGAAGCCTAAGGCATAGGGACGACCCCGAACCAGCGAGCCCGCGACGCCGATGATAAGCAACGCCCCGCCGATTACCAGGAGCAGGCGCGGAGACAGGTCGCCCAGTTGCAAGTAGAGCGCCCCGAAGGCAGGCGACACCAGCCGGTTTTCACGCACCATATTGAGGAACAACTCGCGCGGCGCGGCAGCGGACGAGACGCCCGGCGGCTGCTTCCCAGACAGCGGCCGCAGAGCCGATGCAAGGGACTGCTGGCGAAACGGGTCAAGCAGGCTGACGACGTAGCCGGAGTCGAGGAGTCTCGCTGGTCGGGAGAGCCGGTTGAGACGCGCGAGCACGGACTCGACCGGGACGTTCAGCCCACCGTCGGACGCGAGCAGAATCGGGAAGCCGGCGGCTATCGGCAGGACGTGCTTGAACGAGGTCGCAAGCGTCGCAAGGCGCGTCGAGAGAGCCCGCGCCAGGTCGGGCGAGAGGCAGGTCGGATTCCCCGGGCCGGCGGTCGCCAGTATGCCGCCTGGCGCCAGGCGGAAGCGGCAGAGACGGTAGAACTCGGAGCCAAAGAGACGGCTCGCGCCCAGGCTTGAGGGGGAAGCGTCGGTCAGAATGATGCAGTCAAACGAGTCACGGGTCGTACGGAGGTAGGAAACAGGGTCAGAGACTACCAGTGATGGGGGACGGGGCACGGAGTCGGAGGACAGGGCGGCGACAGCCATGTGGGCGAGAACCGGGTCGAGCTGAACGGCCACGACCTTGACGTCCTTCTGGAAATAGACAAGCGCGGTCGGGATGGCGAAGTCGGAGCCGAGCACGAGGACGCGGGTCGGCTGAGGATGGTATAAGACCGGAAGCAGCGCGAGTTCTTCCAGCCGCTCGACCTGGGTCGTCGGCACCGTCAGAACTGGCTGGCCGTCGTAGAGAACGAGCTTCTGGTCCCCACGTTCAAGACTGACGATCCTGCCGTATGACGAATTGGCAAGGGCGGTGACCCGCTGACCGCGCCACGCCAGGCTCCACGCCAGGCGTTCGACCGGCAGGGCGAGTACGAGCGCGGCGCCCGCGACGGCGAACAGGAGAAGCGAGACCGGCCGCGAGGAACGCGCGACCGGGAAAGCGAACCCTACCGCGGCAAGCGGGATGGATGAGACGGCGACTACGGTGACTGACGGAAGGCGCTTGAGAAGAAAGAAGAACGTCACCGTGGCGAGAACCGTGCCGATGCCTTCCCACACGTAGGCTGAGCCGACTCCGTGACTCGCTGGTGATTGAACGCCGGAAGCGCGCCCGGCGTGGAAGCCCGCGGCCGTCACGAACAAGGCGCCGTGGGTGGCGGCGGGCAGCAGGGTAACCGTGAAGGCTGCCAATAATAGCAGCGGAATCGATAGGGCCTCACCCGGCAGGACTCCCAGCGCGGGCCGGGCCAGCACGGCAGCCGGGACTGCCCCAAGGGAGAAGACGACTGACAGAGCGGCAAGCAGCGATGAGGAAGAAGGCACGTGAAGCCGTCCGGCGAGCCAGGCGCCGAGCGCCTCGCAGAGCAGCCACACGGCCAGCGTGACGCCGGCGGAGAACTCATTGCCCCCGTAGGCGGCCATCAACTCGCGCAGGAGGACAAGCTGGCCGGCGGCGCCGAGGCCGCCGATAGCAACGAGCAGGGGCGCCGAGCCATGGGTCGGGCGCTTCATCGCCAGTAATCGTAGAGCGAGACCCGGGAGAGTCAACGGTCATGCCGGAGCGGCAACAGGTCTTGAGTCGATTGGGCTTTCTGGTAAGATACCCGCCGTGGGAGTTGCCCGGCTGATTGACCATACCCTGCTCCGACCCGACGCCCTGCCTGGAGAGGTCGAGCGGCTCTGCGGGGAAGCAGTCGAATGGGGATTTGCGAGCGCATGCGTCAATTCCTGCTATGTGCCTCTTTGCCGGAGACGACTGGAAGGAAGCAGCGTAAGGGTCTGCACCGTAATCGGGTTCCCGCTGGGTGCGATGCTGCGCGAGGCGAAGGCGGCCGAGGCCGCGGCGGCGGTCAACCTCGGTGCGGACGAACTGGACATGGTCATGAACATAGGCTGGTTCAAGGCCGGCGCGGATGAAATGGTCGTCTCCGACATCCGCCGCGTGCTTGACGCGGCCCAGAAGCGGCCCGTGAAGGTCATTATCGAGACCTGCCTCTTGACGGACGCGGAGAAGGAGCGGGCTACGCTTCTCGTCGCGGAATCCGGCGCCGCGTTCGTGAAGACCTCGACCGGCTTCTCGACCGGGGGCGCAACCGTCGAGGACGTGATGCTGCTCGCGAGGGCAGCGGCAGGAAGAATCGGGGTCAAGGCAGCGGGCGGCATCCGCGACTACTCGACCGCCCTCGCGATGATTGAGGCCGGAGCGACGCGCATCGGCACGAGCTCCGGCGTGGCGATAGTAAACGAAGAAAGGAATCAAGGGCTCAAGGAATCAAGGAGCCAAGGGTGAAGCGGCGTGACCGCCTTAATCCTTGAATCCTCGGCTCCTCGAATCCTTCAGCTAAGGAGGACCGAATGGCCTACGGCAAGATAAGAGAGTTCCTGCAAACCGAGCTCAAGCAGGTTCGCGCGGCAGGGCTCTACAAAGAGGAAAGGTACATCTACGGCCCGCAAGGCGCCGACATCAAGGTCGAGTACCCGACCGGCGCGCCCCAGAAGGAGGTCCTGAACTTCTGCGCGAACAACTACTTGGGGCTGTCGAGCCACCCCGAGACAGTGAAGTCGGCGCACAAGGCGCTGGATGCCTGGGGCTACGGCCTCTCGTCGGTGCGATTCATCTGCGGCACCCAGGACGTCCACCGGCAACTCGAACGGAAGATCGCCGACTTCCTCGGGCTCGACGACGCGATTCTGTACTCGTCGTGCTTCGACGCGAACGGCGGCCTGTTCGAGGCCCTGTTCAAGGAAGACGACGCCATCCTGACCGACGCGCTCAACCACGCTTCGGTGATTGACGGGATACGGCTTTCGAAGGCGAAGCGCTACATTGTTCAGCACAACGACATGGCCGACCTTGAGGCAAAGCTCTCGTCCGACGACGTTCGGAAGGCTCGCTTCCGCGTATTCGCGACCGACGGCGCATTCTCGATGGACGGCGACGTGGCGCAGCTCGGGCAAATCTGCGACTTGTGCGAGAAGTACGATTCGCTGGTGATGATTGACGACAGCCACGCTACCGGCTTCATGGGCAAGCACGGAAAAGGCACGCACGAGCATTGTGGTGTGATGGGACGGGTGGACATTATCACTTCGACCATGGGCAAGGCGCTCGGCGGGGCGTCCGGCGGGTTCACCGCCTCACGTAAGGAAATCGTCGAGTTGCTGCGCCAGCGCTCGCGGCCTTACCTTTTCTCGAACACCCTGCCGCCGGTCATCGCGGCCTCGGCGGTGACCATCATCGACCTCCTGTCCCGGACTACGGAACGGCGGGACAAGCTCGAGTGGAACACGATGTACTTCCGCAAGGCGATGACCGACGCCGGGTTCGACATCCGGCCTGGAGTGCACCCGATCGTGCCGATTATGCTCTACAACGCGAAGCTCGCGCAGGACTTCGCCCGCGACATGTACGCGGAGGGCATCTACGTCATCGGGTTCTTCTTCCCGGTGGTCGGAAAAGGCCTCGCGCGCATCCGGGTTCAGCTCTCGGCCGGGCATGAGAAGGAACATATCGACAAAGCGATTGCCGCCTTCACCAAGGTCGGCAAGAAGTACGACATCCTTCACAAGTCCAAGGACGAAATAGTCGCCAAGTACGGCCTGTAAGCCGGAAACGCAAGGGAACGGGACGGCGCGGCGCCGCCCCGTTCCTTCACGAGGCCGGGACCGAATCCGCGTTATGCTTGACACCAGGCTTTTCCGGCCTAAAGTTCTCCGAGGCCGGGCCGCTGGCGGCCCGTGCCGCCGACCGACGTCGTAGTCGCACTGACGCTGATTGGCCGATGCCGGTCGCTACGTTGACAGCTTAATGCCTGTCAACTAGACTATCGGTTGAGGGAACCCGGCCGACGCGTGCGCAGTCGGGCCGAGCGACCGGGTTCCGTGAGTGGTGTAATGCTAGGTTACCGCACGTGCTGCGGGCTTGGGACACGACCCGAAACTCAAGGAGAGTTCCGGTCATGTCCCGGCCGGCGCTGCGGTGAGTGAAGAATAGGGAGGCAGAATGAGTGTGTGGTGTGTTCAGAGCGGGCGCCACCGGCTGCGCAGGCTGGCCGGGTCGGCGCTATGCGCGCTGCTGGTTATGGTAATATTCGGCTGCGGTCGGACTCCGCCGGAGGGATTCTGGGAGCCGACCAAGGATGACACGGCCGGAATCGTGCAGGCGGTTGAGGCGAAAAAGAACTACTTCCGGACCGGGCTGGCGGAGCTGGCAATGCAGTATTGTGATACTGCAATCGCGGGTACCACCGGCACCATATTTGCCAACGAGCTCAGAGGCAACCGTTTCAAGGCCAGGTTCCTGCACGACTCAATGCAGCACATCTTCGACTCGAACCCGATGTACTACACGTACATCGCCGGGTTGGACACGTTGAACCAGGAGACCACTTGCACGGTGACCCTGACCGAGTCGATTTTCGGGAAGCTGCGCATGCACGCAAAGGCGAAGACCGATTCGCTGCGGGACTCGCTCGTTCCCGTGGGCGAGGGCGAGACACTCCGGCTGCCGTTCTACTCAGACACGATGACACCGTGCAACATCTACATCGAGAAGCCGATTAGCGGTGCTTCAGTCGAGGGCTGCGTGCTCAAGAAGGTGGACGGGGTGTGGCAACTCTGGAAGCTAGCCGGCGGAGGGCGGTTCTACGCCCCGGGTCCAGCGGACGCACCGGCCATTGGCTACGCCTTCGTGCGGAGCAGCAGAAAGGACAGCGTGACCATTGACACGGTGCTCTTGCGGCCGGACACGACCCACTTCGGGATTCAGCGGTTCTATTCGGTTGCCGCCGCGGACAGCCAGTTGCTGACATACTCGGTCGGCGACTGGCTGAGGGTGTCGAAGTCCGATGTGGTCACGAACCAACTCATCGCGTTTGACTACCTTTACTTCAACGGACGGCGCTACGAGTTCGGTGATACCGTTAAGTTCGATGCGGTGCCCCCCGGGAGTATCTACCGATTGTCGCTCGAGCATGTCCCCGGGCAGGTGCTCTGGGAAACGAAAGGGGACTATAACGCAGTCGCCTGGGGCATCCCGATTAGAATACAGTAGAGGAGGCGAGAGATGAGGACAATGTCGAATGCCGAATGTCGAATGCCGAATGTCAGAACCGGATTCCGGACGCCTGGCGCCTGGCGCTGGGCGCTCGGCGCTCTGCTGATTCTGGCCGGCATCGCCCTGGCCGCGAATACCGGCTCCGTTGTCGGCCGCGTGGTCGACAAGAAGACCGGCGAGCCGTTGGTCGGCGCGAGTGTCATTGTCGAAGGAACCGAGCTAGGCAACGCGACCGACCTGAACGGCCAGTACCAGATCATCAACATTCCGCCCGGCAAGTACAACGTGACGGCGTCCTACACCGGCTACAATGACCAGCGCACGGAGGACGTACTGGTCGTGCAGGATAACGTGGCTACGGTTGACTTTAAGTTGTCGCCGACGGTGATTGACATCGGCCACACTGTTGAGGTAGTGGCCGAGAAGTGGAGGCCGGTGGACCGCCGGCAGGTGACCGTCGAACGCACGATCACAAGTGAGGACTTCAAGCGTCTGCCCGTTACCGGCCTTTCCGACTTGGTCGGCATGCAGGCCGGCGTTTCCCAAACCGCGAACCGAGGTTGGACCCACATTCGCGGCGGACGGTTTGACGACGTGGCGTATCTGGTTGACGGTGTGGCCGCGCAGGACGCGCTGGTCGGCACGCTCTGGTCTTCGCCCAGGCCTACGACCGACGCCCTGCAGTCGGTGGTCGTCATCACCGGCGCCTTTGACGCCGAGTACGGTTCCGCCATGTCCGGCATCATCAAGGCCGTGACCAAGGAAGGCGGTTCGCGGACGACCGGACGCGTCGGCTACACGACCGACGACTTCTTCCCGGCCAGCACCGGCTACAACTACGGCTACAACCGACTGACGTTTTCGCTGGGCGGCCCGACGCCGGTCTGGAACCGCCTACGCTACTTCCTGTCGACCGAGTACTTCAAAACCGACGATGATGCCAACGTCCGCTACAAGATAGCCGCGCCCCGCGGCGAGTATGCCTTAGAGGGGAAGCTGACCTTGCAGATGCCAAAGGAGTTCTTCCTGACCGAGGAGGGACTGAAGTTCACGGTCGATGGCTACCACTCGAACTATCAGTGGCAGAGCTGGGGCAACTCCTACAAGTACTACCTCGCCGGGCTCTACGCGAACCGGGTCCGGTCGTACAAAGCGAACTTCACCGTCAACCACCTGCTGTCGCCCACCACGGTCTACGAAGCGAAAATCGGCATGTTCCAGACGTCGCTCATCCGCACCGTGCGCAACTTCGAGGCCGAGCGGCAGGACACCAGCGGATTCTGGGGCACGCTCAGGAAGGCCGGCATCTGGGACCGCTACATCTTCCGTGCTGAGGACTGGGTGTTCAACAACTGGGAGGGTCTGTCCAAGCGCGACGCCGTGCTGCAGCTCTACCGGTCGTACTGGCTCTCGCCGTCCGGGGACACGTTCTGGGGCCACCAAAAGGAGCGGAAGAACTTCGCTTCCTTGTACCAGACGATCGACAACCCGTGGGGAGTAGCTGGTTCGCAGACGTATCCATTGTTCTACGCCGAGGGTGACAACCGGACCTGGCACTACCGCGCCACCGACCAGGTGCTGGGCAAGCTTGACCTGACTCACACCGTTTCCAAGATCCACGAAATCAAGACCGGCCTGGACGTAACCAGCTACTCGCTCTCCATTTATGAGAACTCGCTGCCTTGGGACCAGAACCCGTTCTGGGACGCCTACAACTACAAGCCGTTGGTCGTGGCCGGATACGTGCAGGACCGCGCCGACTTCGAGGACCTGGTAGTCCGGGCCGGAATCCGGCTCGACTACCTCGATTCGAAGGCGCAGGTGCGCGTATACCCGGAGAGCCTTGGCTCGCGTGACTCGATAGCCAATCTGATGCGGACGGTGCCGGCCAAGTACCGGCTGGCCCCGCGCCTCGGCCTCTCCTACCCGATTACCGAGCGGATTAAGTTCCGCTTCAGCTACGGACACTTCTATAAGAACCCGTCTTTCTCCGACCTGTACACCTACGCTGACCGGACCGCGGCCGAGTTGAGGAGTCGCGGCAACGTCATCGTCGGCAACGCCGACATGGGCGCGGAGAAGACCATCGCCTACGAGATGGGATTTGACTCCCAGCTATCCGATATCTTCGAGTTCGACGTGACCGCGTTCTACAAGGACGTCTTCGACCTGTCCGACGTGCGCACCGTCCACGCCCTGCCCCAGCCGTACACGATGTACTACAACGTGGAGTACGCACGGATCCAGGGATTCGAGGCGACCATGACCAAGGCTCTCAACCAGTACTGGTCAAGCCGCCTCGGCTACACATTCCAAATCGCCAAGGGCACGGCCTCGACCGCCGAGACCCAGTACCAGCGGGCAACGCCGAGGCAG
>Ga0116202_10002187_pt1 | contig 11613 bp, 13 predicted proteins | sample LakKivw325mmetaG_FD_94479 | JGI IMG/M metagenome (GOLD analysis project Ga0116202, IMG submission 94479) | Anoxic lake water microbial communities from Lake Kivu, Rwanda to study Microbial Dark Matter (Phase II) - Lake Kivu water 325m metaG | ecosystem: Environmental > Aquatic > Freshwater >... | reverse complement strand
GCGGATCAGCTCTCGGTTCTCCTCTCGCCAGTTGCGCACCGGAATGATGGGGGACAGCCTGAACCGCACCGCGTACCCGGCCTCCTGGCATCTCCGAGCGGCCTGGAGGCGCGCCTCCAGGCCCGCCGCGCCGCGCTCGAACTGCCGGGTCTGGGTCTCGCCGGCAACGCTCCAGCAGCAAACGGTCTTGCCACGATGGTCGAGGTCGCGCAGGAAGTCCACGTTGTCGCTCTTGCCCACATACAGCTCCAGGTAGCGCCCGGGCTTCTGAGCAAAGTACTCGACCATCGCACGGCTGCCACCGTACTCGGGCTCAAAGCACACGGTGTCCGTCCAGTTGTCGTACTGGTAGAGGGTCTGCCCCTCGACCGGGTCGATGAGTTCATCCAGCCGCGCGACGAACTCCTCGACGTTGAGCAGGATGTTGTGGAAGTGCCCCAGGCTGCAGTAGGCGCAGCGGAAGGGGCAGCCGACGATGGTGTGGAGCTGGTAGGCCGGCTGGCAGACGGCCCCCGTGGTTCGGCGGTACTCGGCCGAGCCGCTGTCACGCCAGTCGAAGCCTCCGTAGCCGGAGAGCTTGAGCATCGGATTCCGGAACAGCTCGGGGAACTGCTCCTTGCGCGCGTCACGCACCGCGGGGGGATCGTCGAAGCGGAACCGGTTGAAGATCACTACGGCGCGAACGTCGCCTTGCATCCCGTGCAGGGGTCTGCCGTGCAGCCGGTGCTCGACGATAGCCTCGTTCAGCCCGGCATCATCGACCCGCTCGACGCGCTGCGAGCGGACGTGCTCCATCATTGCTTGGACCTTGGCGCGCAGTAGGGGATCTGCCTCGATCCCCTCGACGATGTAGACGGCCTCGGCCTCGATGTGATCCATCAAGCGGCTCCTCCTGCCCCGGCGGGGCCGGTGGTCAGAGTCACGTCCCCGGCGTCGCAGCGCAGCTCCTCACCGTCGCGCTTGAGCAGTCGCAGAGCGCCTCGACAGTCGATGCCCAGTGCGCGGCCGCGCGTCTCCCTGCCCAGAGCGTCGGTCACCACGACCTCGCGGTTCGCAGCAATATCCACCGCCTCCCACTCGCGGATGAGGTTCGCGGGCTCGGCTAGCAGCGTCAGCCATGCGGCGTCCAGTTCGGACAGGACGGCGGCGATGACCGATTCGCAGTCGAGGCGGTGGCCGGCGACGATCTCCAGGGTCGTCGCGGTATCGCGGAGGTGGGGAGGGAGGTCAATCTCGACCCCGTTGATGTTCAGACCGAGGCTGAGTAGCAGGACGCCATGATGCAACTCGGCCAGGCTCCCGGCGAGCTTGCGGTCGCCGGCCAGAACATCGTTAGGCCATCTCGTGTGCAGGTTGAGGGCGAGACGCGCCTTGGCCGCGCGCACGACGGCGAGCGCGGCGGCCAGACCGGCAAGGCCGAGGCAGTCCGGCTCGGGCTTGTCGGACAGGACCACCGTGGCAGCCATCGACTTGCCGGAGAGGGTTGTCCAGCTTCGGCCGCGACGGCCGCGGCCCGCGGTCTGGCGCTCGGCGAGGATCACGGTGCCGTGCGCGGCGCCTTCACCCACGAGGACCCGGGCGACGTCGATGGTGGAGGTGGTCTCCGATAGCCGAACGAGGCGATGGCCGATGGGCGGCGCCATGGCTACTTGGGCATGATCGCGACGGCGTTCTTGGCAGCGCGAGGCTTCATGAAGACCTCCGTGATCCAGTAGTCGCTTTCCGGGTTCACCGCAATGCCCACGCCGACATAGACGAAGTCCGAGTTGAGGATGTTGGCGCGATGCCCCGGACTCGCCATGAGTTCAGCGTGGCTGCGCGCGATGTTGCCCTCGTTCAGCGCCGGGTCCGGACGCGTGTAGCGGCGCGAGAGGTTCTCGCCAAGACGGGCGGGATTGCCCTCGAACCGCTTCAGGAAGCGGCCCAGGAGGGTGCGGCACCCGCGCTTCGGGGATTCGTGGGAGAAGAAGTCCAAGTCCCGCATGGCCTCACTGTGGCCGCGGGCGACCTCGGCCAACGCGGGGTGAGGCTTCAGCGCGGCTACGCCCTCCGCCTCGCGAGACTGGTTGGTCAGCAGCACCAGTTGGTCCTCGTACTGCGTGATGACGTCACCATACCGCGGGGCCTGCAGTCGGTCGAGGGCGGCGAGGGCGCGGGACTCAGCGGGGTCCCAGGCGAGGGCTTCGCGATAGAGGTCAACCGCCTCTGCAGTCCGGCCCTGCTGCTCAGCGATCACCGCCCGCAACACGATCGGCTTGGCCGACGTGGGGATCAGGCGCGCAGCCTCGCGGGTGCCTTCCGCCGCGTCCTCGAGCTTGCCCTCAGCCAGCGCCTGCGTAGCCGCCTCGAGGGCCGCCTCCGCAGCAGTAGCCTCCTCGGCCGAAGGGTAGTAGGCCGGGAACCGCTCCGGGCGTTCGAGGGCACACGAGGGCCCCAGCGTCACCCCGAACGCCAGCAGGAGCGGCAGGCAGCGGCAGCGTATGATTCTCATCCCTCGGACGCCTCTGCGGCCAGGCGGGTCCGTAGCTCCTCGAGTCTGGCCAGCAGCCGGCACTCGCTCTCCCCCAGGTAGCGGCCACACCCTTGGTAGACGCCGCGCGTGGCGCGTTCAGCCCACAAGAGCAGGATCTCGACTTCTTCTCTGGTCAGAACGATCTCCGAACGGTGCTTCCTCATTGGCTGCTCCGCCGTGTCACCGCAGGAACACGAACCACAAGCAGATCATCGAGACGACTACCGTCACGAGCGTTAGCGGCACCCCGTACTTGAGGAACTCCAAGAAGCTGACATGGTGCCCGGCGCTGGCGCTGATGCCGATCACGATGGCGTTGGCCGGCGCGCCGACCAAGGTCAGGTTGCCACCGAGGCAGGCGCCGAGCGACAGCGCCCACCAGAGGGGGAGGATGTCAGGTCTGTGGAGCGCCGCCAGGCCGGCGCCGGGGTGCAGGGCCTTCGCCAAGTCCAGGATGAGCGAGACAAGGGCGACGGTGGCCGGAATGTTGCCCACCAGGCCCGAGAAGAGGGCCGAGAACCACAGGATGAAGAGAGTCATAGCCGCGACTTGGCCGCCGGTGAGACTGCGGACCCCGCTCGCCAACATGGCGATGAGCCCCACCTTCTCGAGCGCGCCGACCATGATGAACAGCCCCATGAAGAAGAAGATCGTGGGCCACTCGACGGCTTCGAGCACCCTCACCGGGCTCTTGCCGTAGAGCACCAGGATCAGGCATGCCGCGCCGAGGGCGATAGTGGCGGGCTCCAGGCCGACCGCGCCGTGGATCGTGAAGCCAACCAAGGCGAGCACGATGGCGACCAGGCATTTCCGCAGCAACGGCCAGTCATGGATCGCCTTGGACTCGTCGAACTCCATGACCCGCCGACGATGCTCCTCGTCAACGTGAAGCTTGCGGCCGAAGGCCAGCCAGACCGTGCCAAGATAGCCCGCGAAGGCGAGCGCCACAATCGGCAAGTCCACCCTCAGGAAATCCAGGAAGTTCAGCCCGGCGGCGGAGCCGATGATGATGTTGGGAGGGTCGCCGATGAGGGTAGCCGTTCCGCCGACATTGGACGAGAGCGCGCAGCAGATGAGGAAGGGGATGGCGTCAACCTCGAGGGTCCGGCACAGGATGACGACAACCGGTGCGACCAACAGGACCGTAGTGACGTTGTCGAGCAGAGCCGAAACGAGGGCCGTGACCAGCGAGACCACGGCCAGAACCGCCATGGGTCGGCCGCGGGCGACCTTGGCGGACTTGATTGCCATCCACTCGAAGACGCCGGTCTCCTTGGTGATGGCGACCACGATCATCATGCCGACGAGCAGCAGGATCGTGTTCCAATCTACGCCGTGAACGGCCTCGGTCCCGTGGAAGGCCTCCTTCTGGGTCAGGATGCCGACGATCAGCATTAGGGTGGCCCCGGCGAGGGAGGCCACGCTCTTGTGCACCCGCTCCGAAGCGATCAGGATGTAGGCGATGAGGAAGATGGCGCAGGTGAGGATCTGGACAGGCGTCATGCTGCTACTCCGGGCTGCGGTTCATGAGTGGAGGGACGATGGCGCGGACGACGTCGCCGCGCGAGATGATTCCCACGAGTCGGCCCTCCTCCATGACCGCGACGCGGCGCACGTTGTCCCGCAACATGATGCGCGCTATTTCGGCGACGGGCTCGTCCGGTGAGACCTCGGGCAGGCGGTCACGCCGCATGAAGGAAGCGACCGGCATGTCGCCGATCGTGGCGGCGTCGGTCGCCGGTAGGAACGAGGCAGACGGCGGCAGGAAGCTGAGATCCACGTCGTCGAGGTACTCGGGCAAGGCGAGCCGGATGAGGTCCTCGTAAGACACGATGCCCACCACATCGCCAACAGCGTTGACGACCGGCACTGCATCGTACCTGAGCCGCAGGAGGAGATCGGCCGCCTCGCGCGCCGTGGTCTCCTGGCCGATGGTCACCATCTCGGTCGTCATGATGCTTCGCGCGACCACCGTCGTGTCACCGCCTCTCTCTGGGGTCAGCCCAGGGCTTCCGGTAGAACCAGCCGCAGCTCGCGCTCAGCCGAGTTGGGCGAGTCCGAGGCGTGTACGGTATTGCGGCGCCCGTCAACCCCCAGGTCCGCGCGAATGGTGCCGGGGGCCGCTTCGAGGGGGTTGGTCTTCCCGCAGAGCTGCCTGGCTCGCTCGATGGCCTCAGCCCGCTCGAGCCCAATGAGTGCGACGGGACCGGACGTCATGTACGCCACGAGCGGCTCGTAGAACGCCTTCTCGCGGTGCTCGGCGTAGAACTCCCGGGCCAGTTTCCCGGACAGCGTAGTGAAACGCAGCGCAATGATGGAGAAACCGGCAGCCTCGAAACGCGAAATGACCTCCCCGACCAGTCCCCGGGCCACCCCATCGGGCTTGACGATGACCTGTGTTCGCTGGAACTCCTGGGTGGACATGAGCGCTCCTTCAGTCGCCGGCGAAGGCGTTGGCGCCGTAAGCGTCGTAGGCGACGATGGCCGGGAAGCCCTCGACCGTGAGCTTGCGCAGCGCTTCGGGGCCGAGGTCTTCGAAGGCGACCAACTCGGCGGCCATGACGCGCTCGGCGAGCAGGGCACCGACCCCGCCGACGGCAGCCAAGTAGACGGCCCCGTGCTCCCGCAGGGCGGCGCGAACCGTGGGGCTGCGTGGGCCCTTGCCGATGGTTGCGCGGACGCCGTGCGCGTGGAGGAGTGGCGCGTAGGCATCCATCCGAGAAGAGGTCGTCGGGCCGGCGGATCCGATCACCCGCCCGGGCGGGGCCGGCGTCGGGCCGCAGTAGTAGAGGATGGCTCCCTCCAGCTCGATCGGCAACGGCTGCCCCGCGCTGAGCAGATCGACGAGCCGCTGGTGCGCCGCGTCGCGCGCGGTGTAGACTTCGCCAGTGATGGCGACGCGATCCCCGGCGTGCAAGGACTTCGCCACCTCAAGCGAGAGCGGCGCCCGCAATACCCGCGGCTGCTCCTCGGTCGCGGTCATAGGTCCACCGTCTTGTGGCGCGCCGAGTGACACTGAACGTTCAGCGCCAACGGCAGACTGGCGATGTGGCAGGGGTTCGACTCGACATGCACCGCCAGCGCGGTCGTGCGTCCGCCCAGCCCCATCGGCCCGATGCCCGTGGCATTGACTGCTGCCAGGATGTCCTCCTCCACTGCGCGCAGGTCGCCCTCGGCGTTCGGCTGGCCGACGGGCCGCAGAATCGCCGCCCGCTTGGCAAGGATGGCGGCCTGCTCGAACGAGCCGCCCAGTCCGACGCCCAAGATCAGCGGCGGGCACGGGCGCCCGCCGGCCTCCCGGATATGGGCCACAACGGAGTCGATCACGCCCTGACGTCCCTGCGCCGGGGTGAGCATCCAGAGCGCGCTCATGTTCTCGCAGCCGCCGCCCTTGGGCGCGACGGTCAACCGCAAGCCCTCGCCCTCGACGAGCGAGACGTGCGTGATTGCAGGCCTGTTGTCACCCGTATTGCTCGCACGGTCGAGTGGCCGAGCCAGAACTGACTTGCGCAGGTAGCCCGCCCCGTACCCTCGGCGGACGCCCTCGTTGATGGCCTCGTTCAAGGAGCCGCCCACGAGGTGCACGTCCTGGCCCACTTCGGCAAAGACCACCACCAGCCCCGTGTCCTGGCACAGCGGGAGGCCTGTCTCTGGGGCCAACGCAGCGTTCTCGAGAATGTCCGCGAGGATGCTCTGGGCGAGAGGCTCGGTTTCGCGAGTCGCGGCGGCCCGCAGCGCGGTGACCACGTCCGCCGGCAGGTGCAGGTTGGCCTCGATGCAAGCCGAGGCAACGGCGGAGGCGATGGTCTCGACGGTGAGGGCGCGCATGGCACGGGCTCGTCGGGCCTGGCGGCCCGACCTACAGTGTCCCCTTCATCGCCTTCCAGGCCTCGATGGAGGAGCGAACGTGCTCGGCCGAGCGATGCAGAGCAGCCAACTCATCTCCGGTGAGGTCAACGGTGACGATCTCGTCAACGCCGCGGCGGCCCAGTCGCGCGGGCACGCCGATGAACAGATTGCGCAGATCGTACTGCCCGCTCACATGCGCGCAGACCGGCAGAATGCGCTTCTCGTCGCGCAGGATCGCTGAGGCCATCTGGCACGTGGCCGCCGCGGGCGCGTAGAACGCCGAGCCGGTCTTCAGCAGTCCCACGATCTCCGCGCCGCCGTCGCGAGTGCGCTGGACCAGCCGGGCGACCGTGTCACCATCCAGGAAGTGCGTCAGCGGCACGCCCGAGACGCTCGCCTGGCTTGCGAGCGGGACCATCGAGTCGCCGTGGCCGCCGAGAACCATCGCGGACACGTCCTCCGGCGAGCAACCGACCTGCCGGGCGACGAAGGTGCGGAAACGCGCCGTATCGAGCACCCCCGCCATGCCCAGGACGCGATTCGTCGGGAAGCCGGAGGTCTCGTGGAAGATGTGGGTGGTGACGTCCAGCGGGTTGGAGACCACAATGACCACGGCCTCCGGGCAGGCGCGCCAGATGTTCTGGGCGACCTGAGCCATGATGCCGCCGTTGATCCTCAGCAGGTCATCACGCGACATGCCGGGCTTGCGCGCAATACCCGCAGTGATGATGGCGAGGTCGGAGCCCTCAGCCGGGCCGTAGTCCGTGCCGCCGGTAACGCGGCACGAGTGCCCGAGGAGCGGCCCGGCCTGGGCCATGTCCAACGCTTTGCCCGCTGCGAGACCTTCCACGACATCCACGAGGTACACGTCACCCAGGCCCTCCCGGAGGAGGTACTCCGCAGTAGTGGCGCCGACGTTGCCGGCGCCGACAACGGTGACCTTCATCGACGCACCCCCATGCCTCACCCTTCGCCCCTCTGGCGTACAGAGGGTGTAAGGGGGCAAGGCTCGTGCTATAATCGGTCCATGACCCCGCGTTCGCTCGCCATCGGCCTGGCCATTGTCATCGTGCAGACGATGGTGCTGTTCTGGCTGTCCCGATGGCTGCTGCTGGGCTACGTGCTGCGGACGCTCGCCTCGCACAGCTCCGGGCGACACGGCCGCCGCCTCATCAGTCTTCTCCGTCTGCCGGGAAATCTACTCCATGAGGCGAGTCATGCCGCGGCGTATCTACTCAGCGGCTACCGAATCAGCGCGTTCGCGACATGCTTCTCCGACCCCGAACAGCGAGGGTATGTGGAAGCCGGTCGGCCTTGGTCGCCGCTACACTGGGGGCCGCTGTCGGCAGCCCTCTCGTGTGCCGCCCCGATCGTCGTCGGCGCGCTGACCATCCGGGGTCTCGCCTCGGCGCTGGGTGTGCCTCTGCCGGCGGCCGACGTAACGGCCGAGGGCGTGCAGCCCGTGGTGGCGCGAACGGTCGCAGATGTGTACGCCCTCCTGATGCACCTCGACTGGTCCGCGTGGCAGACCTATGTGTTCTGGTATCTGGCCTTCACCATCGGCGCCGAGCTGGCGCCCAGCGGCAGCGATCTGCGGCAAGGCTGCCTCGTGCTGTGCGCGTTGGTGCTGCTGTTCGTCCTGGGCCTGTTCGCGCTGCCGCGCGCGGACCTGCCCCCGGAGCGCGCGCAGGCCATCTGTGCGGGCGTTCAGTGGTTGCTCAGCGCGCTATCGACGGCCCTGTTTGCCGGGCTGATCGGGTGCGGGCTGGTGGGTATGGTCGGGGGAGTCCTGGCCTGGGCGATAGGCCGCCCGTCGCGTCCCCGCTAGCCCGCCACGGCGCGACAGATCGCGTCCGCCATCTGCGAAGTGCCGACCGCCGTCGGGTCGTCGCGCTCGGGCTTCATGTCGTACGTGACGTACCGACCCTCAGCGATGACGTGGGCGACCGCGGTCTCCAGGCGGTCGGCGGCCGCCTTCTCGCCCAGGTGGCGCAGCATCAACACGCCGGAGAGGATCGTCGCCGTCGGGTTGACCTTGTTCTGCCCGGCGTACCGCGGGGCGCTGCCGTGCGTCGGCTCGAAGACTGCGCACTCGTCGCCGATGTTTGCGCCGGGCGCTACTCCCAGCCCCCCTATCAGGCCGCACGCGAGGTCGCTAACGATGTCGCCATAGAGGTTCGGCAGAACCAGCACGTCGTACAGCTCCGGTTTCTGCACTAGCTGCATGCACATGTTGTCCACGATGCGGTCCTCAAACTCGATGCCGCTATCGGCGTACTCCTCCTCCGCCACGCGGCGGGCCGTCGCCAGGAACAGCCCGTCGGTCTCCTTCATGATGTTGGCTTTGTGCACCGCGGTCACTTTGCGCCGACCGTTGGCCCGCGCGTATTCGAAAGCAAACCGAACGATCCGCTCGCTGGCGGCAGTGGAGATGGGCTTGATCGAGATCGCGGAGCCCGCGGCAATCTTCTGCGCGGCCAGCCGCTCGACGACCTCGGTCGCCTCCTTACACTCGGGCGTGCCGGCCCCGAACTCGATGCCGGCGTAGAGGTCTTCCGTGTTCTCGCGGATGATGACCAGGTCGGCCTCGGGGTAGCGGCTGCGGGCACCCTCATAGTAGCGCGAGGGCCGCACGCAGGCATACAGGTCCAGCAGCTTGCGGAGCGAGACGTTCACCGACCGGAAGCCCTTGCCGACCGGTGTGGTGATGGGCCCCTTGAGGGCCACACGGTTGCGCCGGATCGACTCGAGAACCGGAGCGGGCAAAGGGGTCCCGAACCGGTCCATCACGTCGAGGCCGGCCTGGTGCACATCCCAGTCGATGTGGACGCCGGTCGCCTCGACGCAGCGGCGCGCGGCAGCGGCCACCTCCGGGCCTGTGCCGTCGCCGGGGATGAGAGTCACGGTATGGGCCATGGAGCCTCCGAGCTTGTGATGGATGTGGAACGAGGGGGAGCAGTGGGCGGCATCCCTAGCCGCCCAGCGCAGCCGCGATTCGCCGGCAGCCCTCCTCGATCGCCTCGGTCGAGCAGGCGAAGCTCAGCCGGATGTAGTCGGTAACGCCGAAGGCTTCGCCGGGCACGGTGCTGACCAAGCCCTCGTCCAGCAGATACATTGACATGTCCGTCGCGTTCCCGATCTTCCGCCCGCGGAGTTCGCGGCCGAAGAGGGCGCTCACGTTGGGGAACGCGTAGAAGGCCCCGCCGGGCGTCGGGCAGGAGAGCCCGGAGATCGCCGACAGGAGGCGCACGATGAGGTCTCTGCGCTCCTCGAACTCAACCCGCATGGCCTCGACGGCGTCCTGCGGACCAAGGAGGGCGTCGGCGGCGGCCTCCTGGGCAATAGCGTTGGGGCAGGAAGTCATCTGGCTCTGCAGCGTGCCGATGGCCTTCGCGAAGGGCGCCGGGGCAATCAGCCAGCCGATACGCCAGCCGGTCATCGAGTAGGTCTTGGAGACACCGTCAACGATGATCGTTCGCGCGCGCACCTCATCGGACAGCGCCGCGGGGCTGACATGCTCGCGGCCATCGTAGATGATGTGCTTGTAGATCTCGTCGCTGATGATCGTCAGGTTCCGGCGGAGGGCCAGTTCGCCCAACGCCTCGACGTCGGCCGGGTCCCAGACGGCGCCCGCGGGATTGCTGGGGCTGTTGATGAGCACGGCCACCGTGCGGTCGGTCACGGCTTCCTCGACCGCCGCGATCTCGGGAACGAACCCGCGCTCGGCGGCCGTCGCCACAGCGGTCCACGTCCCGTCGAACAGCTCTACGAGGTCAGCATAACTCACCCAGTAGGGAGCAATGAGGATCACGTGGTCGCCCGGGTCGAGCAGCGTGCCGAGGATGTTGGAGATCGTGTGCTTGGCTCCATTGCTGACGCAGACCTGGGTGGGCTGCACCACTACCCCCAGGTCGCGTTCGGTTGCCGTGCAGATCGCTTGCTTGAGGCGGGCCGTGCCTGAGGCTGCGGTGTACTTAGTGTGGCCTCCATGGATCGCCTGAACCGCGGCCTCTGCGATAGGGTCGGGCGTCGGGAAGTCCGGCTCACCCAGCGCGAAGGACAGGACGTCCTTGTGCTCCTGCTCGACCATCTCCTTAGCCCGCGCATCCATGGCGAGCGTCGCGGACGGTTTCATGCGGGCCACTCGGGCGGACAGTTTCAGGGGACGTCACTCCTTTGCGTAGTCGCGACCAGGAGTTGGAGGTCGCGGGGCTCGGCGTTGCTCTGGCCCGAACGGCAAGGGACGCGCCTCATGCCGACGCCGGCGGCGGAAGCTCGTGCAGTAGGCCGCGCAGCACGCGCCGCGCCTCTTGGTTGGAGGGGTCCAGCGCCAGCGCCCGTGTCAGCTCGCTCTCGGCGCGGCGGTACCTTCCCAATCGGGCATGAACGGCGCCGAGGTGCCAGAGGATCTCTGGGTCGTCGCGACGCCATAGGCGCGCGGCGCGCTCCAGGTAGAACGCCGCCTCCTCGTACCGGCCGCGTCGGTAGTACGCCCAGCCCAGGCTGTCCACGTAGGCGGGAACCAGAGGCGCAATGCTGACGGCCTCCTGGATCAGCTTGGACGCCTCCTCCACCTTGACGTCAGCCTCCACCAGGGCATACCCAACGTTGTTGAGAACGCCCGCATAGCGGGTTTGGTCCATCTGACCGTCCGCGAACTCGCCGGCCGCCCTCTTCAGGGCGCGTTCGAGCCGCTCAGTGCCGGGCCGCATCCGGCCCAGCTTCAGGAGACAGGAGCCGATCTCGATGTCGTAGTCCTCGTGCGTGAGGGCCCCCCCCGCCTCGTAGCAGCGGAGGGCCTTCTCGAAGCCGCCGGCGTCCTGGTACGGTCCGGCGAGACGCTGCAGGAAGCGCGGGTCGTTGGCGCGGAGCCGGTAGGCGAGGTCGAGGTTCGCGCGGACCTCAGCCAGATGCGGGGAGTCACTCCTCAGCTCGTCAGTGGCGTCGCGAAAAGCGCGGTTGGCCACGTACTGCGACCGCATATCGCGAGCTGCTCCACAGCCGCCCAGCAAGGCCACCGCGGCCGCCGACAGGAGCGCCAGTGTGCTTCTCACCGCTCGAACTCCGCTCCCGGTGCCATGGTCTCCGGCTCGTGCGCAAAGGCCCACAGGTCGTAGTAGCCCATGCCGACGAGAACCGTCTCGCCGGCGATCGCCGGTGAGGAGTAGACCCCAAACGCGGTCTTTTCGCGCCACCGCTCCTGCCCGGTGTTCACGTCCAACGCGCGCAGGGAGCCGTCGACCGAGGCGAAG
>Ga0116202_10002186_pt1 | contig 11615 bp, 11 predicted proteins | sample LakKivw325mmetaG_FD_94479 | JGI IMG/M metagenome (GOLD analysis project Ga0116202, IMG submission 94479) | Anoxic lake water microbial communities from Lake Kivu, Rwanda to study Microbial Dark Matter (Phase II) - Lake Kivu water 325m metaG | ecosystem: Environmental > Aquatic > Freshwater >... | reverse complement strand
TCTTTAAGATCTTCAAGGCACTTTAAGCCTTGGATAGCATCACCAGAGGGCGGTTCAATACCAATCACCGTGATACCGGGATACTTCTCCCTTAGTCGTCGGCTAACGCCAACTATAGTCCCGCCGGTGCCAATGCCAGCAATAAAGACATCAATTCGGTCGTAGGGGAAGTCCTTTATTATTTCAACACCGGTAGTATCATAGTGAGCTAGGGGATTAGCTGGATTAGAGAACTGGTCAGGCATATAGTATTTTTTGTCCCGAGCGGCTAGTTCCCTGGCAGTATTAATAGCCCCACCCATCCCGTAAGCACCTTTGGTGAGGATAAGCTCAGCACCGAAGATTCTGAGTAATTGCTGCCTCTCTTGGCTCATACTGTCGGGCATAACAATGCTGACCTTATATCCTTTCCTATATCCCAAGCAGGCTAGAGCTATCCCGGTATTGCCACTGGTGGCTTCAATGATAGTCTTGTCCTTGGTTAGCTCTCCACTCCGCTCTGCCTTTTCTATCATATATTTTGCTATCCGGTCTTTGATACTGGCACTCCCCCCCAGGTTCTGCCCCTCCAGCTTAGCCAGAATTTTAACCTTTTTATTCGGGCTCATTTGAGCCATTTCTACCAGTGGAGTATGCCCTATAGCATCAATAACATTTTTGAAATACATTTTTCTACCCCTTAATTACACCTATTGGAGTTGCCCTAGCTACCTTACGAGACAGGCCTGCTTTATGGGTTACTTCGACCACCTCAGTTACATCCTTGTAGGCTTCAGAAGCTTCCTCCGCCAACGAACCCATACTACCTGCCTTAACCGTAATCCCTTTAGCAGCCAATTCTTTGACAACATCAGCTCCTCTAAGGCTGCGCTTGGCGGCAGCCCGACTCTGTACCCTGCCGGCACCATGGCAGGTAGAGCCAAAGGTCTCCTTCATTGCCGTCTCTGTACCCACTGCCACGTAGGAACCACGCCCCATATCCCCGGGAATGAGAACCGGCTGACCTATATCCCGGTAAACATCAGGGACATCAGGGTGCCCCGCTGGGAAGGCTCTAGTAGCCCCCTTACGGTGAACGCAAAGCCTCTGCTTCTTACCATCAATAGGGTATTCCTCAATCTTGGCGATATTATGGCACACGTCATAAATCTGCTCCAGTCCTAGTTCCCTCTGGCTCTTGCCGAAGACCTTGACCAGGGATTCTCTAGTCCAGTGAGTGATACACTGCCGGTTAGTCCAAGCATAGTTAGCGGCACAAGCCATAGCTTGGAGGTAGTCCTGTCCCTCGGGCGAGTTTACCGGGGCACAAGCCAGTTGACGGTCAGGCAGGCTGATGCCATACCTTTTGACTGCCTCGCCAAGTAATCTCACGTAGTCACTACAAACCTCATGCCCAAAGCCTCGGGAACCGGTATGAATCAGGATAAGCACCTGACCAATGTCATCAATACCCATTGCCTTAGCTGCATCACGGTCATAGATTTCATCCACTACCTCCACCTCAAGGAAGTGATTACCTGAGCCCAAGGTCCCTAGTTGGGGAATGCCTCGCTTCTTAGCCTTGCTACTTACCTTATCCGGGTTAGCCCCTTTGAGACAGCCTGACTCTTCAGTAGCTACAATATCCTCGGCTTCGCCGTAACCCTTTTCTAGTGCCCACCGACTACCCTTTATCAGGACTTCATTCAGTTCCTTTTCACTCACTCTTATCTTACCTTCAGAACCTAGCCCTGAAGGGATATTGACATAAAGTTCAGCAATTAGCTGTTCAATTTTGGGTCTTACCTCTTTCTTGGTAAGATTTGTGCGTAGTAGCCTGACGCCGCAATTAATATCAAAGCCAACACCGCCGGGTGATACTACTCCATCCTTTACCCTGGTGGCGGCTACCCCTCCAATAGGGAAGCCGTAGCCCCAGTGGATATCAGGCATAGCCAGTGAATGGTCTACAATACCCGGCAGGAAAGCCACATTAGCCACTTGTTGAAAAACCTGGTCCTGCCAGATATGGTCAAGCATTGCCTCGCTGGCGTAGATTAGACCAGATACAGACATACCCACTTTATAGCTTGTGGGAATCTCCCATCGGTAATCGTCTATCTTCTTGAGTATCCCTTGCCATGGCGCCGGCATTTTTACCTCCGCTAAATATCAAACAATACCTGAACTTGGCAGCCGTTGGTCTTGTCAACCTTCAGCATATGGTAAGTAGCTGCCTTAACCCCTATTTTTAGCTTATGTTTAGAACTATCTACCTTCTCTCCATAGCTTCTAGCTTTAAGACGGGTGTTGTTAAGCTGGGTAATATTAAACCGCTTAAAAATAATATTCTCGGCGTCAAATATATAAATGAGCTCGTTTAACCATTCTACCAACAGGCTTTCTTGGTCAGGGGCTACTAGCTCTATATCCCGATAAACAACCTCATCTACATTATCAAGCTCAGTTATTAGGCTGAACAAAGCTTTAGCTGCGTTGGCAAATGCTTGGTTAATGCTGGCACCATAGGCTCTAATGCCAACGTCAGCGGTATGGTCTACGATTTCAAACTCCTTCGCCATGTAGATAGATTATACCATTTACTACCACAGACATAAAACTGTAGGGAATATCTACCACCCCTATCCCCCTTTATCCCCCTTCCCCTCAAAAGGGGAAGGGGGAAGAAATAGAAAAGAGGGGCGACAGCCCCTCTCTAAAATCTCTCTCCTTAAGGAGAGTTAAGGAGAGGCTTCGCCTCTCTTATTTATAACCAATTCCCCCTCCCTTTATAAGGGAGGGGGATAAAGGGGGTGGGTTAATAAACGGCCTCTTTAGAGGGCTTTGAGCTTTTTTAGCTATGTAGTATAATTAACAAAGGGCGTTTTAAGTATCTTAACATGGCTAGGGGACTGATGGGTGAGATAAAGAGTGCTATTGAGATAGCTATGGAGAAGGCGAAAGGGTTGGGTGAGGCAACCGATGAAGAGCGCTTGAAATGGAAATATGTCCCTGAGGGGGAAAGGCTGGCGGCTAGATATCTTAAGCAGGATTGTAATTTAGTGGTTGAACTGGGCCAGTATGATGAAGAGATAAGAAAATATGTTATACAGGGTGTCGCCGATATATTAATTAGAAATATCAACTTACCCAAAGGTGATTTAGCTAAAAGAACCAATAGAAGAGCAATGGAGGGTTTGAAGATAGTTAAGAATGACAAAGCAAGAGTGGAAAATGTCTTCACCAAGCTAAGGCGCATCTTTGAACACTATGTAGGACAGGGTGAGCAACAGAGAAGGCAGGCTTATGAGTCACTTAAGATTGAATTTGAGGCTAGGATAAAGCAGGCTATTCAGCAGCAGTTAGGCTCATTTGCAGGGATTAGAATAGATGTGGAAAGGCAGCCTGAATTCCAGGAGGAATGGCGCAGGATGCTGACTCAGCTAGATTCTCAATACGTCAAGCTCCTGGACGAATATAAGCAAGAGTTATCAGTTATATCGTAGGTGGGCAATGAATGACCAATTATCAGCTTTTATAGATGCAGTTTATAGAGAACCTTATTCCCTCGTCAGGAACGACTGTCTTCATAAGTCGTTGCGTATAAAAGCCAAGGCAGAAGGGCTGGGGATGAAAGCCGATTTAATAGGTTGTATAGCAATGGTGCGGGTTAAGAAATGGCACAACCTCCTTATTATTAGCCCTCATTTCTATACCGAGATTGAGGGGAAGAGGGTGGATGTTGCCCATGACCCTAGACGTGAAGAGCTATGGTGCAAGAATAGGGAAATAAAGGCGGTCATGTCAGTGAACCTTTCCAAGGTGGGGCGAGCCTTTTGCCGCAGGGCTGGTCTCAGAAGTCAGCCATTAAAGGAAGGGTGAAGGGAATATAATGGACGTTGATGACGAAAGGATTAGGGACGCAGTTAAGAACACTGAAATATTAAGACTGCCCAAGCAGAGCTTGGCTACCTTTGGCACCACCAATATATATTATTATCTAGTTACCAAACCTGCCTACGCCGAGCTAATAAAGAATGTCACCGAGACGGTGGTGAGAGAGGGCAGGGTAATTGCTGAGAAGCCAAGGATTGTCACCCCCTTTTACCTTTCCCGGCTTGAAGGATTTAGTTTAGAGGCTAAGAGATACTTTGATCTGCTAATGAGGACCCACGGTGCTAATGCCCCTGGGCTACTCTATAGCTACCGGAATGAGCCTAAAGAACTCACCATTGTGTCTGAAGACCTGCTATCAGTGGTAGATAAGCTAAATGCTGAGATTGATAAGCGTGCTGACCCTCTAGCCTCTATTATCAAAGGTGAGGATGAGCTTTGGGATGTGTCGTTGTTAACGTTTATTTATGAAATGACCAAGAGCTCTCTACGGAATAATCTATTGCAATTGGGGGCTAGAGGGCTTTTGGATACAGATGCCAGAGGAATCCCGGTTGATGCCAGGGTAAGGATTGAGGAACTCTTCAGGCTGGTTTCCAATGGAGAGGTTGAACCCCGTGGGCTAAAGGATGAGCTTGACCGCTGGGGCTTGTTTGAGGAGTACGAGGACAGGTTCTTCACCATTTTTAAGAAGAAACGATAAAAAGGATAATGAAGGAGACCATAGCTAATTGGTGCGATGAAGATTTCAGTAATTGAAGCTAGAGACCTTTCCGAGGCATGGTTTCTTTGTCTGCGCAAGACTTTGGCTGAAGGCTACGATTATAAGATTGAGCGGGGGAGCTATGTCGGTGAGCGGCGGAAACAGCTTGACTTTGTCGTAGTCCAGGTCAGGAAACCAGGGATAAGACCACTGGTTCCGGATGTCCCACAGGGTGTACCACCACCTAGCACCATGGAGTATATAGAAAGCTATCTTCCCTATCTTATGACTGCTCATAGAGCCGAAGGGGAGCAGTATACCTACGGGCAGTATCTGGAGACGCAGATAGCTGAAGTAATCAAAATGTACAAGGAAGATGGCTATAATACTAATCAGGCTTTTATGGCGGTGGGCGATAGCCAATCTATTTTCCTCTCCGACCCTCCATGCTTGAGAGGAATAGATACTAAAATCCGTGATAATAGGCTCAATTTTGTCGTTTATTTCAGGTCGTGGGACTTGTGGGCTGGCTTTCCCTCTAATCTGGCAGCCATTCAGCTCTTAAAGGAGTATATGGCGAGTGAGATAGGGGTCGAGGATGGCGAGATTATTGCCTTGAGTAAGGGCTTACACCTTTACGAGTATTCCTGGGAGCTAGCTAGAATCGCCGCTAGGGTGGATTAATCTTTGACCTTTAAGTGGTTTTATCCCCATTGTGTGCCATATTCTTGAGCCTGGTTTTAGTCCTTAAGGTTTTAAAGGTAGTGGATTGAAAATAGGACTAATTGCTACCGCTGTGTGCTTATTATCGGTCAGTTTGCTTGGTGAAAGTTGTGCTATGACTCGGGGTTTTGATGCCAGTCTAAGCTCAATAGTGAAGCCATATCGCTTCAGTATTATGAAGTGGGAATCAAGGGCTATACCCCGCGAGGCAAAACAGCGCATTTTCGGTAGCCACAAGAAGAACGAGAACGAAGTCTCGGTGGTTACAGAGTATTTTTCTAACATTGACCAGATAGAAACCTTGGAGTCAGAAATTAAGGCAATTAACACTGGTAATAAGCAGGGCGACTTAGCTTCGCTTGAAGTTGAATTAAATACATTGCAGGAGCAAAAGGGGGCGTTAAAAGATGCGGTGGAGAGGATACTAGAGAATCAGATAAAGAAGACCCTGGCTCAACAGGGCATTTTCAATCCGCTAGGCGGCTATATAAAAGTTAATTTCCCACCGCTAAATTTTAACCTGGAGAAACCGCCCCATTTACTTGTGATTTCACCTAGGGACAGGATAGAAAGCATAAGGCGGATTAACTTGCAGCCGAGCCTGAGCCTAAAGGAAATAGAGGATATTGAAGCCGAGGTCGATAAATTAGGCGTCTCTTCACTGGTGGTGGAGCTTGGTGGCTTAGGGGCAACCTATCCTACCTTTGTTACCGACGAGGCTAGCCTCCGGTTTATTGTTGACACCGCAACCGAAGAATGGCTCCATCAGTATCTGGTCTTTAAACCGTTGGGATTTCTATACTTGCTTGATTCAATAGGTGTGTCCAGAAACTATGAGATTGTGGTCATGAATGAGACCCTAACCGGCATGGTGAGCAAGGAAATTGGCGACATCTTGGTTGAAAATTATTACCCCCAATATGAAAATGGCAACCATCAAACTCAGGCATCAGAGGCAGAATTTGACTTTAACCGAGAGATGAGAAACATAAGAAGAGCTGTTGATAATTACCTTGCTCGGGGAGAGATTGAACAGGCTGAGGAGTTTATGGAGCAGAAACGGCAGTATTTAGTCTCAAAGGGCTATTATATTAGAAAATTGAATCAAGCCTACTTTGCCTTTTATGGCACCTATGCTGATAGTCTAACCTCTATCAGTCCCGTCGGGCTTGAGTTAAAGGAACTAAGAAGTCAAAGCACCTCGCTAAAGGAATTCCTAGACAGGGTGGATACCATGACCAGTCGCCAAGACCTCATAGAGAGTATAAAAGAGGGTGCTCACTAGGTTGCGTGATGGCTTAAAGTTTGCTAGACTTAATACAACTTGGGCCGCTAGCTCAATTGGTAGAGCAGCTGACTCTTAATCAGCCGGTTACAGGTTCGAGTCCTGTGCGGCTCACCACAAAGCTGGGGAAGTAACCAGCACTATGCCCGCACTATAGGCGGCAATCAGTGCATCATGGAATGACTGAACATTAGAAGAGATGCCGAAGCTCATATCGACCACCTGCATCCCACTAACAATAGACCACTGTAGTCCCTCAATAATAAGTGAATACATGCTTTGAAGGGGTAATTACCTTTATTAAGATATCTTGGTTAAAGGACCCAACTCCTTTATCTTGGCAGTTATATCGTTAACAATTGACACGAACTTGTTACCCTCAGAAGCCGAGACCCAGTCCAGGCGTACCCGCTCCTTTTCAATACCAAGCTGCTCAAGCAACTTACTAAGTAGCGCCATACGCCGCATTGTTTTATAGTTTCCGTTAGTATAGTGACAATCACCGGGGTGGCAACCTAGAACTATTACTCCATCAGCCCCGGTTTGAAGTGCTTTCAGAATGAAGGTAGACTCCACTCGGCTACTGCACTTAACCCTTATTGGTCTAACATTTGGGGCACACTTCATTCTTGAAGTCCCGGCTAGGTCAGCACCACGGTAAGAACACCACTCGCATAAAAAGGCAACAATTTTGGGTTCAAAGCTCATATTAATATCCCCTCGATTTCAGCCACGATTTGCTCGGTAGTAAAATGCTTACCGGTAATAGCCTCGCTGGGACAGCTGCTGACGCAGGCCCCGCACCCTTTACATAGAGCCTCATTAACCTGGCACACCCCCTTCCCCTTATCAAAGGTAATAGCATGGTAAGCGCAAATAGCAGGACAAAGCTGGCATCCAGAGCAGATTCTTTCATCAATAACTGCAGTAGTTGCCTCAATTTCTACCTCACCCTTACTAATCAGGGCTAAAACCCGAGCCGCCGCTGCTGAAGCCTGGGCAACTGTATCAGGAATATCCTTTGGCCCCTGACAACAGCCGGCAACAAAGACCCCGTCAGTGGTCGTAGCCACCGGGTCCAGCTTGGGGTGCTTCTCCAAGAAGAAGCCATCAGCGCTTCGGCTGATGTTGAATAGCCGGGCAATAGCCTCTACATCCGGTTGTGGCTCCATAGCCACACACAGGATAACCATGTCTACCGGCACCCTTATTATTGAACCCAGCAAGGTATCCTCAGCCACTACAACCAGCTTCCCTTTTTCCTCTTCACTTAGAGCTTGGTCGGTGACTTCACCCACCTTCCCCCGGATAAAATTCACTCCTTCCTCAGAAAGGCGCTCGTAGAATTCCTCATAGCCCTTACCGAAACAACGCATATCTATATAGTATTGATAGATATCGGCATTGGTCTTTTCTTTAATCAGGTGGGCATACTTGAGGGCATACATACAGCACACCCGAGAGCAATACTCATGATAGTTCTTATCACGGCTACCGACACAGTGGACAATAGCCACACTCTGAGGGGTGGAGCCATCCTTAAGCACTATGTCGCCTCCAGTGGGGCCAGTAGCATTGCACAGCCTTTCAAATTGGAGCCCAGTAATCACATTGTCAAACTCCCCATAACCATACTGAGTGATAACCGAAGGGTCAAAGTTATCATAGCCCGTAGCTAGGATAATCGAGCCAACTTCCACTTCTATGGTCTCGTCTTTCTGCTCAAAATCAATCGCCTTTGCCTCGCAGAACTCTTCACAGGCGCGGCAGGTGCCTTTTAGGAAATAGACGCAGTGTTCACGGTCAATGACTGGTATGTTAGGCACCGCTTGAGGAAAGGGGGTATAGATGACTTTCCTCTTGCCCATTCCAGCTTCAAACTCGCTGTCAACCTTCCACGGGCACTTTTCCTGGCAAACACCACAGCCATTACACTTATCGGCATCAACATACCTTGCCTTTTCACTGATTTTGACCTTGAAATTGCCGATATAGCCGGATACTTGTTCAACCTCGCTGTAGGTAAGTAGCTCGATATAAGGATGCGAGCCCACATCACTCATTTTCGGTGTGAGGATGCAGGCCGAACAGTCCAGAGTAGGGAAGGTCTTGTCCAACTGAATCATATGCCCGCCAATGCTGGGGCTCCTCTCCACCAGATAGACCTTATGCCCCGAATTGGCAATCTCTAGAGCCGCTTGAATACCAGCAATCCCACCACCTATTACCAGGGTATTGGGATTAAGTGGAACTTTCCTCGTTTCTAGAGGTTGGTGATAATAGACCCGCTTAACGGCAGCGCTGACCAAGGCTTTGGCTTTCTCTGTAGCCATCTGCCTGTCCTCGGTTACCCAGGAGCAGTGCTCACGGATATTCGCCATCTCAAATAAGTATGGATTTACCCCGGCTTCCTCAAGGACGCGGCGGAAGGTAAGCTCATGCACTGTTGGTGAACAGGCAGCGACAACTACCCGATTAAGACCGAAATCCCTGATGTCACTCTTGATAATTTCCTGCCCCTGGTCAGAGCACATGAAGACATAGTTGCGGGCTACTACCACCGCGTCCAGACCTCGGGCAAACTCGGTAACTTCCTCTACATCAACGGTGCCAGCAATATTGCTGCCACAATGACAGATATATACACCAATTCTGGGTTCGCCCCCCATTTTGTCCCCCTTCGGCTATAGAGCTTCTTGAACTAATTCCGAAATATCCTTAACCTCAATGAGGGCACTCTTATCTAGGGTCAATACACTATCGGCAAAGTTAAGCAGGCAATAAGGACAGGCCGTGGCTAATACATTGGCACCTACACTGAGAGCCTGCTCTATCCTCATATCGGAGAACCTTTCCTCACGTTTGGTTTCCATCCAAATTCGGCCGCCTCCACCCCCACAGCACAGGCTGTTTTCCCGGTAATATGGCAGTTCGACCAACTCTAGACCGGGGATACTCTTTAAAACCTCTCTGGGCTCATCATAGATATCATTATGACGCCCCAGATAACAGGGGTCATGATAAGTGACCTTCTTGTTCACTTGTTTGGCAAAGTTTAGCCTACCCTGTTTAATAAGGTCGAGTAGATATTGGGAAAAGTGGACTACCGTAAACTTTCCACCCAGCTCGGGGTATTCATTTTTGAAGGTGTGGTAGCAGTGAGGGGAAGAGACAACCACCTTCTTGGCCTTCGTTTCTTCAAAAGTGCCAATGTTATTTTGAGCCAGTTGTTGAAACAGGTTCTCATCACCGGCTTTACGAACACTCTCACCACAGCATTTAGCTTTACTCCCCAGGATGCCAAAATCCACCTTGGCTTTCTTGAGAATGTTAATTGTAGCCCGGGCAACCTCGTGGACACCCGGGTCATATTCTGGAATGCAGCAGGGGAAGTATAATATTTCACTCTCTTGGGTGTGCAGTTTCACATCAAGGTCTTTTGCCCAGTTAGCTCGGTTCTCTGCTGGCTCACCTAATGGATTACCAATAGCGGAGATGTTTTTAACTGTGATTCGGAGTGAGTCAGGCACCTTGGCTATGCCTAATTCAGTGACTGCCCGGCGCAGAGCCCGCATAACGTCTATTATTTCCACACCCCGGGGGCATCGCTTAACACAATTATTGCAAGTAGCACATAGCCATATATCTTCGCCTTCAAAATCAATTAGCCCCAACTGCCCCTGGTGCATTATTCGGCGAACGATAAAACTTCTTACCTTGTTCCAGGGACACGCCGCAGTGCAGGTACCACACTGGTAGCATAGTTTGAGGATTTCACCGCCTTCCTCTTTTATAATATCTACCGCTTCTTTGAACGGGGTCAGTGGTGGCATGATATCGCCTCTGAGCTACGCATTTATTCTTATGGAAGTTGGTATTTGACGCCCCTTTTGTCTGGGACGTAGTAAGCTACTAAGGGGAAAAGCAGAATTGCCATAATTATCTTGGACAATTATACACTGGGAGGGTATAGTCATCAAGTATTAAGATGGGCTCAGGGAGGAGGCAAGCGGTCGGTCTAGGAAGCGGTTAGTAGTTTGTCTCTTAGCCAGCTCTTAATCAGTTGGTTACAGGTTCGAGCCCTGTGCGGCTCATCACAAAGCTGGGAAAGCAACCCACTTGGGCGAGGTCTAATCCCCCAAATCATGTTCGTAACTATGCTTGGGGTGCGCTTTTGTCTCCTTTGACCTTGAGCGCTTCCTCATAGATTTCGCGATTTTGCGCGATATACTCATCTGGGAGTCTTAGTCCATGCTCGTAGGGCTTCCCCTGTTTATCAATGGTGACAAACGTAACCATACCAGAGACTGCGGGAGTCTCATCCTCATTGACAAACGCTTGGCCATTAACGGTTATACTTCTGGCACCAAGAAGTGCTATCTTGGCTCTGATTCTCATAATATCCCCGTTAGTAGCTGGCTTGTCAAAGCTCATCCCGTGTATCTGAACGCATACTACGTCCTCGGGTCTTCCTACCAGCCGACATGCCGCGATAAAACAAGCTTCTACAAACCACTCTGCCATACGTCCCGCAAACAAAGTTCCGTGATGTTGAAGGTCTTCGGGTTTTACCAAGTGAAATATAACCGTTTCTTTCAGCATATGAAACCACCTCTCACTGCGCCGTCCATCCAGCATCTACCGGGAGTACAACACCGGTAATCACTTTTGCCGCATCACTGGCTAGAAAGCAGGTAGCAGCGGCTATATCGTCAGCTGTTGCCAGACAGTGAAGGGGGGTGTTGTCAAAAACATAGGCTTTGAATTCCGGGTCGTTTAAATAGCTCTTGGTCATTCCGGTTAGAGCAAATGTTGGTGCCACAGCGTTAACTCGAATGTTATATGGCGCCCACTCTATGGCTTCCTGTCGGGTCAGTTGAGCCACTCCTCCCTTGCTGGCACAATAAGGAGCCCGCTTTGGCCCACCAACGAGACCAAATATTGAGGCGATGTTGACAATAGCCCCGGTCTTGCGTGGTATCATTGACTGAACAGCTACTGCCTGATTGCAAAAGAACAGCCCCTTAATAT
>Ga0116202_10002185_pt1 | contig 11619 bp, 11 predicted proteins | sample LakKivw325mmetaG_FD_94479 | JGI IMG/M metagenome (GOLD analysis project Ga0116202, IMG submission 94479) | Anoxic lake water microbial communities from Lake Kivu, Rwanda to study Microbial Dark Matter (Phase II) - Lake Kivu water 325m metaG | ecosystem: Environmental > Aquatic > Freshwater >... | reverse complement strand
GACATTAACTCGCCAAGGACTTTATGGATAGAGTGGTAGAGTTCCTCGAGGTTTTCAGTGGAAACCGCCGCTTGAGAGATCTTATGGGTTGCCTCGCGGACCTTTTCTGCCCGCTTGCGGGCGGTAATGTCCTCGTGAATCGCTATCCAGACTTTTCCATAATCCGCGTGCACGAAAGATGAAACGCTCGCATAACACCAAAAAGGCATGCCGTCTTTCTTGATGTTGTAAACTTCGCCGGCCCAAGTGCCATTCTTATTCAGCGCCTCACTGATCTCCGCGGCAGTCTCTTCAGGGCTTTTTTCTGTAGGAGCATTGACGATAGAGGCATGTTTTCCGATCAGTTCACCGCTGTCGTAACCGAACATTTCTTCAAACCGTGGATTAGCGTACACGATCACATTGTCACTGGCCCGAATCAGGTAAATGCCATCGGCTATATTTGCGAGGATCTGGCTATCGAGGCGTAATGCTTCCTCCGCTTGCTTACGCTCGGTGATGTCGAATATGACTCCCTGCCAGCATTGCGGCTGGCCGGCTTCGTCTTTCAGCAGCACGGCCTCGTCATGCACCCATACTACTCGGCCATCACGGGAAATTATCCGATATTCTATTTTGAACGGATTGCCGGTTTCGTTGGTGCGGAGATTTTCGGCCAGTACACGCGCCTTGTCTTCAGGGTGGATCAGCTTGGCCCACAATCCAGGCTCTGTTGTCCACTCTTTGGGAGAATAGCCAGATAAAGCCTCGATTTGCGGGCTGATGAAGAGAGTCGTACTGGCTTCGTCAACCGCGTCGACATAAGTAATAGCGGTGATTTGTTCTATCAAGGTGCGATACCTGGTCTCAGCTTCGCGCAGTGCCAACTCTGCCTTCTTACGCTCCTCGATTTCTCTCTGTTGCGCCTCGTGCAGTTGGGCATTGTGCATGGCAATGGCAGCCTGGGAGGCAAAGAGGGTAAGGAGCTGCGCATTGGCTTGTGAGAAAGCACCTGGCTGGTCGGAACCGACGTTCAACACCCCCAGGAACTCCTCACCCCAGTAGACCGGCACACCGATAACAGCGACGAAGTCAGAATCTTGGTAGATGGATGCTTTTCCCTCCCATTGCCGGTAATCGTCTACGATGAGCGGTTCACCGGTTTCCCACACCTTGCCAGATAACCCCTCCCCACGGTGAAGGATACTTCCAATCGGCGCTTCCTTAGAGCCAAGGGATACTGCCCATTCTATGACGTCTTGTTCTGGCCGGTAGAGATAGAGACCGCCCATATTTCCCCCCATTAGCTCAATGGCGCGTAAGGCGATAGACTTGAGAAAAACATTCAAATCCAATTGTGCAGCGATTTCCAGTTCTATCTGACGCAACGACTCGATTTGTTGAGTGTAATGGCGCAGTTCTTCCTCCGCTGCCTTACGCTCGGCCAGCTCGGATTGAAGTCCCTGGAATAGTTGTGCGTTACGAACCGCGCTCGCTGCCTGCCCAGCCAACAGGGAAAGGAGGCGTGCGTCTGCTTCGTTGTACTTGCGCGCCGAAGTAGTGATTTCATTGACGCCCAAGACGCCAATCAATTGTCCACCGAAAAGCATTGGTACTTCAATAACGGCATGATACGGTGTATTTGCGTATTGAGATGACCGTCCTTCCCAGGTGCTGTAATCGTCCACGATGAGAAATTGTCGCGTTTGTGCAACCTGGCCTGCCATGCCCTCTCCCATCCGCATGCGCAAGCCCGGTGAAACGTGTAAACCTTTCTCGATAACCAACTCAAGCTCGTTCGTCTTTGGGTTGTACAGATAAATAAAGCCGCAGGGCGCGTCGAGAAGGGCCATGGCGCGTTCGACAATCGTGTTCAGCAGAGAAAGCAGGTCTTGTTGCGCGGCGAGGTCGAGCGCGGTTGCTTGAAGCGCGGCCAGCTCACTCGCGTATTGGTGCAGCGCCTCCTCCGTCTGTTTGCGCTCAGTAATGTCCTGAACTTGAACCAGATAACTTTGAGGAGCGACCTTTCTTTTGACGCCGACTGGGGTAATCAGCACGTCCAGGTGGACAATTCCCGATTTGGAGGTCTCATACAAGCGGAGCTCCTTGACTTTTTCGAAATCGAAGGGAGCTTCATATCTCACTGTTTTGCCTCGGCGCAGCTTCACTTTTGCCTCGTCGGGCAGGTCGGGATCTTCGAAGAGCCGAAAACCCTTTATCTGTGCGAAATCCGCTACACCAAACATGCGCAGGCAAGCCGGATTAGCATCAATCAGCAGGCCGTCGGTGTCGTAGAGTTCGAGGCCGAGAGGAGATTCGTCGAAGATGGCCTTGAATCTCTCGTCGCTTTTGTACAGCGTTTTGGTAAGGTTGCGCTTGGAGCTGGGCTTGCGGGCAGCCTTTTCTCCAGTTTTCCCCTGGCTAGTTGATCTTTTTGTACTCATGCCCACGAATCTCCTGGTTGTTCGGGAACTCTTGCCACTTTCAGCGTGGGAGCAACATCGTGCTGAAATTTTCGAAATAGCTCTGCTTATTGTATTACCTTTTCAGGGTTTTTGTTAGTCCCCCGCTGAGTGCGATATAGAATACCCCTTCCACACGTTTATGATGATCCAGGCCGGGAAAGCCCGAATGCTTCCAATTGTTTACGGCGCGGGCCAGGGAATCGTCACCCAGGTGGTGTAACCGTGCTTCTCCACCGCGGCCAGCTTCCCGCTGGAAGGCAGCGAGCAGCCGGCCTGGTCGGTGAACGTGTAAGTGGTCTGATATTTGTCGCTTGTCGCTGTTGGCATCCAGAGAAGCTCGCCATTCTGGCAGACCCACACATCCAGCATGTAGCCCCGGTCATCGTCCTCGGTCATGTCCACCATGCTCCAGGTCACCGTGACTTGATTGCCCTGGCGGGTGGCGGCCACACGTTGGGGTGGGCTATATAACACGCTTGGGCCTGGCAGGAGCGGTTCAATATATCTGACCATCTTGATGTCTCCCGTCACATCCACGACGGAAGGCGCGACCCAGCAGAAAAGGTCAGCTTGTCGAACTTGATCAACAGCCAGTTGCTGTTGACGTAACGCCCGCGCACGCTGCCTGTATCGCCGGCGTAGAGGTCAGCGGCGTGGAGGTAGGCCTGCGCCGGCCCGTAGCGACAGTGGGCCTGCTTGTTGACAACGGCCGACGGAAAGGCAAAGGTCGGCGTGGGCGTAATCGTTGGCGTAAAGGTCTCGGTGAGAGTGGGCGTATCCGTAGGCGTCGGCGTAAGCGTGGGGGTTTCGGTGGGAGTGGGCGTATTCGTGGGAGTCGGCGTGAGCGTGTTCGTTGGTGTATTCGTCGGCGTCTTCGTCCATGCGGCGGCGGTCATGGTCGCCTGCTGCTCGGCAGAGAGGCCGCCCCCTGCGGGGAATTCGCAGGCAGTTATCAGGAAACTGCAGAGTAACAGGTATGCAATGGTTGTCTTCATCCGCAGCATATTTCCATGGCAAAGTAGGTGAAAAGCCTCTCGCTGAGTCGCTGCGAGAGGTGTTGGCTTACACAGTCTCTAATTGCAACACTTTCAATTTCTCTGGCGCAACGCGCGTGCTCAAGTCGAGAATCTCAATGCCTACGACGCGATCTTCTTTATTGAAATCCAAAATTACACCTGGTTGGACTTCTTCAGATTCAAAAATCTCGCTCTCATCCAGACGGAGATATAGAGCATCGTTTTCCTTATCAATTTTTATTCTCATGGCTTCTTCCTAACCGACGATCGAAGAAAAGAGTGACAATGCGATTTGGAATTACATTTGGGTTTACGATGACATGCAAAACGCAGCCTTCTTTTTCCTTGATGGCTTTGCTGAAATGTAAATTACCATCCTCGCCCGTGCGTTTTCTGTCATGTGAATTCAATGGTCGCCAAATCCATTCTTCGGGAATGCTACGCTCGATGAGCATGTCTCTGGCGTGGGCAGAAAAAACGAAATCGGGCATGGCAAAACCATTTTAGCATAAAACCTGAGAAAACTATGCAGCCCTTGAGAACGGTGGTGAAAAAGTAAGGTTAGGGAGGAGCAAAAGCCGCCAACAGATTTACCACATTTTCTCCCAGCGACTCGATGTCATAGCCACCCTCCATTACCACCAACGTTGGGAGGCTCAGGCTGGCAATCGAGCGGCCGATCTCGGCGATCCCCTGGCGCGTGATGGTGAAGTCGCTCAAGGGGTCGTTTTTGTAAATGTCCATGCCTGCCGAAACCACCAGATGGATGGGATCGAATTTGGCGATCAAGTCCAGGGCCTGGCCGAGGGTGTGCAAGTAAAGCGCGTCGTCCGTACCGGTAGGGAGGGGATAGTTGCAGTGATAACCGGCCCCAGGTCCCGCGCCGGTTTCGTCCGCAAAGCCGGCGTAATGGGGATATTCGCGGCTGGGGTCAGCGTGCAGGGAGACTACGAAAACGTCCGATCGTTCGTAGAAGATAGCCTGCGTGCCGTTGCCAGCGTGGAAGTCAATGTCCAGGATGGCAACTTTACCTTGTTTGGATAACCATTGGGCGGCGATGGCGGCGTTGTTCAGAAAGCAGAACCCGCCGCAGATTTCCCTTCCAGCGTGATGACCCGGCGGACGGCACAGGGCGAAGGCTGTGCGCTGGCCCCCGCAGTTTGGGGGTTGACCCTGCGTCACCGCCTGCGCTCCGGAAAGGGCACACTGCGCTGCAGACAGGGCGGCGGCGTAAGTCCCGGCGGTAATCGGCACGTGGGCGCTCATCAGGAAAAAGCCAGCCTGTTCGGGCACGTCCCCGGAAAGAGCCGCTTGGCGGTCAATGGTGAAAGAGCCAGGGATGAATGCCTGCCCTTCGATGGGCGAGCAGGATTGCCATTCAGCGTAAGCGGTGCGCAGGTAATCCAGGTATCGGGCGCTGTGTACAGCCAGGATGGGTTCCAGGCCGAAGTTTGCTGGCGGGAGGATCTCGGCCCAAGCCACGCTGCGCAGCGCAGTGAGCACGCGCTCGGTGCGTTCGGGAGTTTCGAGAAAGAGTTCAGTTTGACAGCCTTCTAGGAAATAATAGCGCGGTCGGTGGGCAAGATGGGCATCGGAGTAGAAAACCTTCATTGCTTCTCCTCTTCTCCAAGTATAATACGGCCAAACCTAAATAAGGAAAACCCATGCGCACGATCTACGTTGACAAGGACATTCCCCGCATTTTGCTGACCAAAGCCATCAGCCCGCGCTGGCCTGGATTCGTCTGGACGCCGTTTTCGTCGGTGATCGTGGCTGACCAGCCCGACCCGCCGCCTACTCGACCACCGTTTTGGGGTGGGTCGGGGTGAGGGTAAGTCAGGAAGGCTGTACCGTGTAAAAAAGGAAAGATGTCTCTAGCCAGTTCGTGAGCAATGATGTACGCTAGGAAAGTGTTCAAGTCTGTTGGAAACACGCGATTTTGTCATGCTGCCTGCCCTGCCGTCCCCCGCACCCCGTTCGCCTGCACCTGTGGCGCAGGCACAGGCGGGCCGGGAGACCCGGCCTCGCCGGGGCGAGACGGCCTGCGGTTCGGGGCCGGTGTCGCACCGGCGTGCCGCCGTTGCTCGCGGCACGCTTGCACCTGCGCACACTTGCCCCGGGCGCAAGTGCCGGGGAGTGCAGGCGAACGGTGGCGGGCTAGGCCAGGGAGCGAGGCGAAGCATCTCCACGGATCGAGGAGACCCCTTCGACAGGCTCGGGGCAGGTCTTCGCTGCGCCCACACTGTCCCGGTATTTTTCCGGGAGAGTGACACTTCCTACTTGAAAGGAGTCCTAATATGCGACTTTACGTGGATAGCGCCAAATGCTCAGGATGCAATGCCTGCCGCGTGGCTTGTTCGATAAACTTGTTTGGCGAGAACAACCCCAAGAAGGCAGCGATTGTCATCGAACCTCATTTTCCCGCCCCTGGTGTGTACGGGGTGAAGGTTTGCACGCAATGCGGCGACTGCGCCGCGGTCTGCCCGACGGAGGCCATCAAGCAGAATGAGAAGGGCGCCTATTACGTGGACTTCGCCGAGTGCAATTTGTGCGAGGCCTGCGTGCCGGAATGCCCGGAGGGCGTGATGTTCGTCCGCACCGAGCTGGCGAACGCAGCCTGGAAATGTGACCTGTGCGGCGACTGCGTGGCCGTGTGCGGCACCAGCGCGCTGTGGATCGCTGAAAAAGAGCTGGTGGCGGCATAAGGAGGCGGAGATGAACGGATACGGCGGTCAAATTCTACGCGTTGATCTTACGAATGGCAAAATCACCAAAGAACCAACGCCTGCGGAGCTAGTGCGCGATTTCATCGGCGGGCGCGGCTTCGGTGCTTATTTCCTGTTCAAGGAAGTCCCCAAAGGCGCCAATCCGCTTGGGGCGGCGAACAAGCTCATCATCTCCAGCGGGCCGTTCTCCGGCTTGTTGATCCCCGGCGCAGGCAAATGCGACTTCACGACCAAATCCCCACTGACTGGCGGCTACGCCTCGGCTTCGATGGGCGGGCATTTCACAGCGGAGATGAAATACGCCGGACTGGACAGCATCATCCTGGAGGGCCTCAGCTCCAAGCCGGTCTACCTTTTCATTGATGATGACAAGGTTGAGCTGCGGGATGCCGCCGACCTGTGGGGTAAGGGCACGATTGCCGTCGAAAAGCATTTCAGGGAAAAACTCGGTGAGGAGTTCCAGGTCGCGGTCATCGGACCAGGCGGCGAGAATGGCGTCCCGTATGCCTGCATCAATCACGATTATGGCCGTCAGGCCGGGCGCGGCGGCGTTGGCACGGTGATGGGCGTCAAGAAGGTCAAGGCTATCGTTATCCATGGCACCAAGTCCATTCCCGTGGCAGACCTGGCAGCCTATCGCAAGGCCGGCATGGCGATCTATAAAGCCTGCAAAGACGCCGAAGGGTTGAAAGAATGGACACGCTACGGTACGACTGTCGTCACCTCGTGGTGTGATGAGGTCGGCGCGCTGCCCACTCGCAACTTCAGCGCCGGTTCGTTCGAGGGCGGTAAGGGAATCTACGGGCAGACCATGCGTGAGAAGATCGTCATTACCGACAAGGGCTGCTTCGGCTGCCCCTCGCCGTGCGGCAAGTACAGCCGTTCCAAAAAGTACAACATCAATGTCGAAGGCCCGGAGTACGAGACCATCGGTCTGATGGGCGCTAACCTGGGGATTGACGACATCGAGGCGGTGGCGCGGGCCAATCTTCTTTGCGATGACCTCGGCATTGACACCATCAGCACCGGCAATGCCATCGGCTGGGCGATGGAATGTTACGAAAAGGGCATTCTCACCAAGAAGGATACCGGCGGGCTGGATCTCAAGTTCGGCAATATCGAGGCGACTTTCGAGCTGATCGGGAAGATTGCCCGCCGCGAGGGATTGGGCGCACTGCTGGCCGAGGGCGTCAAGAAAGCTTCGCAGAAGGTCGGCAAAGGCAGCGAGAAGTTTGCCATCCACGTCAAGGGTATGGAACAGTCCGCCTATGCCACTCACAACGCCACAGCCATGTTGCTGGCCTACATGACCTGCGACGTGGGCGCGCACCACAATCGTTCGTGGGCGATCACCTACGACTTGCAGGTCGGCCGCGACAAGGTCGTGCCGGAGAAGGTGGCGCGCGTCATCTGGCTGCAGAACTTTCGTCCCATGTTCGACGTGCTGGGCGGCTGCCGCCTGCAATGGGTCGAGTTGGGCATTGACCGCACTTTGTATGAGCCGGCTCTCGAAGCCATCACCGGCGTTCATCGCACCTGGGAGGATTTGGAAAAGGTCGGCGAGCGCATCTGGAACCTGACGCGCATGTATTGGGCGCGCGAGAACGAAGGTTTTGGCCGCCAATGGGATATGCCTTCGCCGCGCTTTTATGAGGAGCCTCCCAAGACTGGCGCCACGAAAGGGCAGATCACCCGCTTCGAGGATGTCAATACGCTGCTGGATATGTACTACGAGCAGCGCGGCTGGACCGCCGACGGCCTGCCCAAGCCGGAGACGGTAGAGCGGCTGGGGCTGGCCGAGCTGGTTGCGTAGGGAAGAGAGTAGAGAGTAGAGAAAAGTTGACCATTCTCTTTTTCTCTACTCTCTAATCATCTATGAGCGCAACCCTTCGTCCCACTGGCGCTTTGCGTTCCTACATCGGCGGCAAAGACGAGATTGCCGTCGAGGCAGGTCATACTGTGCGCGAGACGCTCGCCGCGCTGAACATCCCGCCGGAAGTAGTGGCGCTGGTGGTGGTCAACTCCCAAAACTCGGGAGCAGGCGAGGAGCCGCAGTCGAAAGATTACGTGATACAGGAGGGGGACGTGATCCGCGTGCTGGCAGTGATTGGAGGAGGGTAAAGAAGAACGATCGAGTTCTGTAGTGCGGGATAGCATCTCGCACTACAGTTTTTCGAGATGATACCTGTGAGACGTGGAGTCTTATGGACAAAGAACAACTTTTACAATTGTATTGTGAGATGGTGCCTATCCGCCGCATGGAAGAGAAGGCGGCTGAACTTTATCAGCAAGGTAAGATCGGCGGCTTCTTGCACCTATACATCGGGCAGGAGGCTGTCTCGACCGGTTTAATTGCAGTGCGCCAGCCGCAGGATCGGGTCATCACGGCTTACCGCGACCAACATCGGCTTTTTCCACGAGGCGCTGAACCTGTCGAAGGTCTGGAAACTTCCCGTCGTGTGGGTCTGTGAGAACAACCGGTACAGCGAGGGATGTTCTCGAAAAGGTGCGCGCCGGCCAGTTTCATGCAAGCGTTGGCCTTGTATTTGGAAAAGCCGCTGAGATTGCTGATCCTGCCACCTGACAATTTTCCGAAAGGCGGTTCAATGGTCGAGTAGTGCTGAGCTTGCCGTCTCGCACCGGCGTGCCGCCGGTGTTCGCGGCACGAACGGTGTCGAAGCACGTATCGAGACCGAGAACCGCCGCCCAACTTTCTATGCCCTATTCACTTTACCTCCACATCCCCTTTTGCATCCATCGCTGCGCCTACTGCGACTTCAACACCTACGCCGGTCAGGAGGCGTTCATTCCAGCGTATGTAGACGCCCTCTGCCGTGAGATTCGGATTGTGGGGGAGGCGGCTCGCGCTGAGCGGAGGTTCGAGCGTAGCGCAGCAGAGGCGAGGGCCGAAGTCGAAGCGCACACCATTTTCTTCGGCGGCGGTACGCCCTCGCTCCTCACGTTTCACCAACTCGAAAAAATATTGAATACCATTCGTGATAATTTCGATGTCTTATTCGATGCAGAAATATCCCTCGAAGCCAACCCCGGCACGCTGATACCCGCCTCGCTGCGGGATTTGCGCAGCCTTGGTTTCAATCGCCTCAGCCTCGGCGTCCAATCCGCGCAGCCAGGCGAATTGCGTCAACTGGAACGCATCCATGATTTCTTCGACGTGATCGAATCTGTGAACTGGGCGCGCCAGGCAGGATTCGACAACCTGAACCTCGACCTGATCTTCGGCCTGCCGGAACAACCTCTCGAACGTTGGCAGGCTACCGTTAAATCAGCTTTGGGTTTGCAGCCGGAGCACCTCTCCCTCTACGCGCTGACGCTGGAACACGGTACGCCCTTCGGCCGCTGGTCGGCACGTGGGCTGATGCCGGTTCCAGATCCTGACCTGGCTGCCGAAATGTACGAGTGGGCGATGGATTATCTGGCTGGGCAGGGCTACATCCAATACGAAATCTCCAACTGGGCTCGTTCGAAGGATGAAGGCGAAAGGATGAAGGATGAAGTTTCTGCTCCTTCCTTCGCGTGCAAACACAACCTGCAATACTGGCGCAATCAGCCCTATCTCGGTTTTGGCGCGGGCGCGCACGGATATGCCGCCGGTATGCGCTACTCGAATGTGCTGCGAATCAAAACTTACATTGACCGCTGTCATTCATCGTCTGTCGCCCGTTACTCGTCACCTGCTATTCGTCATCCGTTTCCTCTCTCGCCCGCTGTGGTCAATCACCGTCGTCTCTCGCGGCGTGAAGAAATGCAGGAAACCATGCTGACCGGCTTGCGCCTGACGCGCGAAGGGGTTTCGGCGTCCAGTTTTCGTAAACGCTTTGACCTCGCGATGGCGGATGTCTTTGGCAGGGAGATTGAGGAACTGATAGCGCTGGGACTGCTGGAGTGGGCAACGCCCCCCTCCCCCGCACGCGGGCGAGGGGCCGGGGGTGAGGGCAGAATCCGCCTCACCAAGCGCGGCCGGCTTCTCGGCAATCAGGTCTTCATGCGGTTTGTAGACTAACAAAGGTTGCCGCGTCAGTTTAGTGCTTTTCAAACCAAAACCACGCACTGGGGCGCGCCTTCTTATCTATCCCATTCTGGCGCTTGACCAGTGTCAGGCGCGTCTGCATCCGTTCGATGTCTGCCTTCAACAGGCCGGGGCCGCCAGCCCCCCGGAGTTTCACAAACTCCGGGGGCTTGAAGAAGCCGTACATCAGCCATGTTCCGCCGGGGGCGAGCAGGCGGGGCAACTGGTCGAGATAAGTCAATTTGACGGAAGGGGGAAGTCCGTGAAAGCAGCCGATGTCCAGTACCAGATCGTAGAGAGTGGTGAACAGAAAACGGGGCAGGTGTGCCACATCGGCGATGAGAAAATCCACACTCGCGTTTGCACTTTTTGCTTTATGTTTTGCCATTTCTATGGCGTGCGGGACGAAGTCCACCCCCGTCACCTGCCAGCCAGCGCTCGCCAGCGCCAGGCTCGAGGTCCCGCTGCCGCAGCCGAGATCGAGAGCGCGGCCGGGTTGATGAGTTCGGATGAAATTTTCCACTTCCGGCGGGACGATGCCGCTGTCCCACGGCGGGCGGCGAAAGTACCACAAGATGAAAGTCAGATGGCGGAAGAGGTTCATATTGCTTTGACGATTGGAGAAACATCTCTTATAATCAGGCGGCTGTTATCATACCATTCTTCACAGAGGTTCTCACATGAAAGAGTATACTACCGAGTCTATCCGTAATATTGCCCTGGTTTCGCACGGCTCGGGCGGGAAGACCATGCTGGCCGAGGCGTTTCTGCATCTCACGGGGGCGACCACTCGCCTGGGCAAGATCGAGGATGGCACGACCGTCTCGGACTACGAAGACGAGGAAATCCGCCGCAAACTTTCGCTGTATACCAGCATGCTGCCGGTCGAATATAAAGATCACAAGGTCAATGTGTTGGATACTCCCGGCTACACGGACTTTATTGGCGAGGTGATCTCCGCGTTGCGCGTCGCGGATGGCGCGTTGGTGCTGGTGGATGCGGTTGCAGGCCTGGAGGTCGGCACCGAGATCGCCTGGGGTTACTGTGACACTTTCAAGCTGCCGCGCTTCCTGGTTGTCAATAAACTCGATCGTGATAATGCCAACTATCAGAAGGCTCTGGCCTCGGTTCAGGAATTTTCCGGGACGCGCCTCATCCCGGTGCAATTGCCGTGGGGTGAAAAGGCCGATTTCAAGGGTGTGATTGACCTGATCACGATGAAAGCTTATGCGGGGGATGGCAAGGAAGCCGAAGAAATTCCGTCGGACCTCAAGCCGGCTGCTGACGAAGCCCATACGAAACTGGTCGAGGCGGCTGCCGAGGGTGAAGACGCGCTGCTGGAGAAGTATCTGGAAAGTGGTGAACTCTCCCCCGAAGAGCTGATGCGTGGACTGAAAAGCATT
>Ga0116202_10002184_pt1 | contig 11622 bp, 11 predicted proteins | sample LakKivw325mmetaG_FD_94479 | JGI IMG/M metagenome (GOLD analysis project Ga0116202, IMG submission 94479) | Anoxic lake water microbial communities from Lake Kivu, Rwanda to study Microbial Dark Matter (Phase II) - Lake Kivu water 325m metaG | ecosystem: Environmental > Aquatic > Freshwater >... | reverse complement strand
TTGTAGAGCTGCCTGCCGAAGTTGAGATAGGGAACGTATTGCGACGTGGATACGCCGCAGGCGTTGATGACCTGTTTGACATCAGTCTCCATGTTACACAAGCCCACCATCGCGGCCGTGTAATGCTCAGCCATCTTCTCCTGCATGTCGGCGAGCGTCTTGGTCACGCGATCGAGGTTGTACTTCACCAGCCAACGTTCGGTCCGTTTCACCGGGTCACTCATCTTGCTCCTCCTTTCGTACTAACGACCTTCTACTGCAAGTCTCCCGAGCCCGAGGCCCATACCAATACTCGCCCCGAGGCTGGGCTCCGGCCATCTCTTGCAAGCGACGTTTTCCAGCGCCTCTGAACAGCGCTTGGGACGACCTGCGCTGCCCTTCAGTTTACCCTGCCCGCATCCTCCCGTCAAGTCGGGAACTGAGATTGCATAAAGCTCTGGCAATATACACGTTAAGTTGCTCCAGGCCGGTATCCACCGGGCCCTGCGCTCGGCGTTCCCCGATTCAATCCCCCATTGACCCCCTGCTTGGACCCAGAGGCGTACCCCCGGTTGAACCGAACGTCGAATCTCCTGATTGACCGGCACTTGAACCGACGACTGATTCTACGGCTCAACCAAGAGTTGAACCGTAGGACGAGTCCATGATTCACCAGACAGCTCGTCCGTAGTATCAACCGCAGGCTGAATCGTTACACAAACCGGCAGTTGAACCGTGATTCGATTCGTCGGGCGAACCGTTGGCTGAACCGCGGGTTAGGCTCTGAAGTGAACCGTCGGATGAACTGACGATTATACCTCCAGCCGAACCCTGGAATGTAACCATCTGCGCCGGTCTCAGCGCTGGGTTCAGCGGGGGCGCGCGGGGCGCTCAGACCGTAAGGAGGTGGCGCTTGCGTGGCGCAGTGGGAGGAGTAGTGGGAGGGAACGGCTATGGCGATGGTCGACAGACGAGGAGCGGACGAAGGCCGAGGCTCGCGTTGGGCCGGGCCCGGACCGGGAATGCCGGTCAGGCGGCGGAGGCGAGCGACCGGAACTCGTGGCTAGGCGAAGAGGTACTGGAAGGTCTCGCGGATGCGGTCAACGCCCTGGATTTCGTGTTCCAGTCGCGGCACGACCGCGCGGACGTGCGGGAACGAGCTGCGGATGTCCTCCATGTACCGCTCCTGCGAAGCGATGCGGTTGCGGACGAATTCGTGGAGCGGAACCCCCTCACCCTTACCCTCTCCCTCAAGGGGCGAGGGAATCTGAATCAGGCCGTTGACGATGACTCCGCCGACCGGTATGCCGAAGTCCTTGAACCAGCCGATGAATCGCTTGATGACCGCAATCGGCAGCGCCTCGGGCAATGTCACGAAGAAGAACGAGGTCAGTCGCTCGTCGGTCAGCAGCTTGTGTACTCTGTCTATCCGGTCGCGGAACTCAAGCAGGTAGTCAAGCAGCGGGTCCTTCTCTTCCTTCTTGGTGAACGAAAGCGTCTTGGCCAGCGTCGCAGCCTCGTTCCTGCTTGCGAGCATCTTCTCAACCCACAGCCCATACACTTTGGACATGCCAAGCAGACGACGCGCGTTCGCGGTCGGAGCGGTATCGAACACGTAGACGTCGTAGCGGTTCTCGAACATCAGGTCCACCATCCGCTCAAACATCGCCGACTCCTCGAACGCCGGGTTCATCGTCGCCGACTCGACAAAGTCCTCGGTCTTCTGGCCGGACAGGTCCGCGTACTTGAGGAACCACTCGATCTTGCCCTTGATCTCCTGCTTCTTCTTGAGAATCGTGTCCTTGGTATCGATCTCGATGGCGATGAGCGGGGTGCCCGCAACCTGCGTCTCCTTGCCGAACACGTCCTGCTTCAACAGGCCGCTCAGGCTGTGAACCGGGTTGGTCGAAGCCAGCAGCACCTTGCGGCCATGCTCGGCCAGGTAGAGGGCGGTCGCCCCGGCGAACGCGGTCTTGCCCACACCCCCTTTGCCACCGAAGAAGACATACTTGAGTGAGGGATGGGTCTGGAGGAATCCCTTGAGGCCCTCGCTCACTTGGCACCTCCGAACAACTGCTCCGCCACCCTCGATATCATTTCAAGACCGGTGATGTCGCGCTCGAATTCGGGCACGCTGCCGACAACGCGGTCGCCGAACGTCTCGGCAATCCTCGCCATGGGCGCCCGCTGCTGCTCGATGCGGTGTCTGAGATAGTCGGGAATCCTCTCGGCGAGCAGGCTGTCGGGTATCACGCGGTTGACAACGAATCCCGCAATCGGAACCCCGAACTTGGAGAAGAGACCTTCGGCCTTCTTCGTATCGAGTATCGTCATCTCCTCGGGCGTGAGCACGAAGAAGAATCCCGTCTTCTCTTTGTCGGTGAAGATGGACGATGATAGGTTGATGCGCCGGCGGATTTCCTCCAGTTCAGTCAGGATCTCGTCCTCCTCGGACTTCTCCTCGGATTTCAGCTTGGACGCGACCTTGTCATACCGCCGCATCTCGGTCCGCAACTCGGTTACCTTGTTTATCCACTGGTCGTAGATGCTCGACATCGAGAGGTAGTAGAGCGCGTGCCCGAGCGGCACCAAGTCGTAGATGTAGAAGTCGTATTCGCCCTTGAAAACGATGTCGACGACCGCGTCGAATATGGCGCTTTCCTCCATCGCCGGTTCGCTCGAAGCCGCCGCGATGTACGACTCGATCTCATCGGGCACTTTGTCGAACCCGTATCGGTCAAGGATTCTCTTGCGGATCTCGTTCTGGAAGTCGTGAATCCTGCGGTCCGCGTCTATCTCTTGGGCGAACAGGTTGGGCATGATTTCGGTCGCCCCTTTGCCGAAGATGTCACGCTGGAAGATGTCCGAGAGCGATGCTTGCGGGTCCACCGAGAAAACCAGCACCTTGTGCCCCTGCCGCGCGAGGTGGTACGCGGCCGCGGCCGAAAAGGTCGTCTTTCCAAGGCCGCCCTTGCCGCCGAACATTACATACTTCATCTTGGGGTTGGCGGCGAGAACTGCGCTTAGGTTCACTCTCACTCCTTCGAGGGCGCCGACATCACGGACGCGAAGTACCAAGGACAAAGGACTAAGGACGAATCAAGTCTGAAAGGACAAAGTGCGAAATCCGAGTTGGACGGCCTTTCTGCGCTTGTCACTTGCTTTGTCCTTTGTGCTTTGGACTTTGTCCTTTCCTCATGCGAGCGTGTCGGTGAAGTCTCTCTCCCTGAGCATCCGGCGCTTCCACGTAGAGATTTGCGGCACCACGTACGGCAGGAGCCGCAGCGAGTAGTACGGCGGTAGGATCGGTATTCCGAGCATGTCGCCCATGGTGATCAGGATAAACAGGTGCTCCATGCTGCCGCGCGTCTTCAAGGCAAATCGGGCGGTGTCGTGCGCGGCCATGCCGTAAACGAATTCCTTCAAGCTCTTACCGAGCCCGAAGCCCTTCTTTTTCCCCTTCTCACCGGGGTTGGGTACAGACGGGGTTTTCCCAGATTCGGTACAGCCACGGTTTTCGTCGGACGAAAGCCGTGGCAGTCCCTTCTTATCGCCGGCCACTAGGCAACTCCTTTCACGGTCTCTCGTCGCTGCCGGCCGTATCTGATGAGTGCTCCGGCTCCGTCATACGCGAGAATGAGGGCCGCAATGAACAGCGCCGCCCCGATTATCCCGGCTATCCAGTTTCCTGCAATCTGACCGGCGGGCAGCTTTGTCCCGGCCAGACTCAGGCCGGTTGCGGCCTGCTTTAGCAGTTGCCAGCAGGTAAGAACCAACGCGGCCATCGTGGTCAGGTACATGAAGACCATCGGCACCAGCGCGAACCCGGCCTTTCTTCTCTCGGACACGAGCCAGATGCTCCCAATCATCAGGGCGAGACTCGCCATGAGCTGGTTGGCCGAGCCGAACAACACCCATATGTACTTGAACGTTCCGGTCGTGACAAGCACAAACGTCAGCAGCAGCGCCACAACCGTGCCCACTACAGGAACGCGCATCACCGGCACCACACGTCCCATCAACTCATTCGCCGCTATGCGCATGAACCTGACAACAAGGTGTAGGATCGTGATGGCGAGTATGGCAATCAGGACCGGGCCGTACGCGAGCCCCCACGACTGGGGCAGGTGCAGGAATCCGAAGATGTTTCCCAGGCCCGCAGCGAAGAGCTGGTCCGGAGAACCGCCGGTGCCTGCGGCAGTGATGCCGACAATCGCCAGCGCAATCAGCGCCAGTATCATCTCAAGGAACATTGCCCCTGCCGCCACCGGCCGCGCGTCGGTCTCGCTCTGCAACTGCCGGGAGGTGCCGGTGGACGAAACCACGCCGTGCCAGCCGGAGATCGCGCCGCAGGCAATGGTCACGAACAGCATGGGCCAGAGCGGCAGGGTGTCCGCGGTGAACGCGGTAAACATCGGCCGCTGCATGGCCGGGTGCTTGACAACGAGGCCGACGACCGCAATCGCCATGCCGATGAGTACAATGTAGAATGACAGATAGTTGATGGGCTGGACAAAGCTCCATATCGGCAGGAGCGCCCCGAACAGCGAGAAGACAAGGGCAAAGACCACCCAAACCAGCCAGTTCGTATGAGCCGTCCCAAACTTGAGGTCGAACTGCCCGTTCAGGACGAGCGCGCCATAGAACAGGGCAAGCCCGATAATGGTGACGACTGCCAGATGGGTCCGGCCGTGGTAGATGAGATAGCCGACAACAACTCCGGCCACCGCCAGCACGGCGATTGCCAAGGGTATCCGCGGAGCGTTGGCCAGGGCGGTCGCCACGATGTTCGTGAACGCCGCGGCAATCAGCAGCAGATAGAGGTAGATGAACGTGAGCAGGATAGTGCGAGCCCGCGGCGAAATGAACGAGAACGAGATGCCTCCGAAGGTCTTGCCGTCGTTGCGCATGGATACCATCGCGCTGGTGTAGTCCTGCACCCAGCCGATGAAGAACGTACCCAGCAGAATCCAGACCAGGCCGGGCAGCCAGCCCCACTTGATGGCGATAATCGGCCCGAGCACCGGCGCAGCGCCGGCTATCGACTTGAACTGATACCCAAAGAGGATGCTCCGCGACGTCGGCATGAAGTCCACGCCGTCCGCATACATCCGCGCCGGCGTCGTCCGCTTGGGGTCAACCCCAATTACCTTACGGTCTATGTACGCGGCGTATACCCTCATCCCGACGAGATAGACGACCGCACCGAGGACCGGCAGAACAACCGAATTCATTCGCGCCTCCTATCGAGGGAAGTCCGAAGTAGTAGGGACAAAGGACAAATCAAGGCTGAAATACAGAGTACGAGGTCCAGGTCTGACTCGGCCTTCTTACTTGCCACTTGCCTTGTCCTTTGTACGTTGTCCTTGGTGCTTTCCTAGATGCGTTCCGGGAATTTCTCTTTGAGATAGGCCACGATATCTGTCGTCGGCGTGCCCGGTCCGAACAGCCGGCCGCAGCCCTGCTTGTACAGCTCCTCCATGTCCTCTTTGGGGATTATGCCGCCGCCGAACACGAGGATGTCCTCTGCGCCCTTCTCCTTAAGCAGGCGCATCGTCTCCGGGAAAAGGGTCATGTGCGCGCCGGACAGCACTGAGAGGCCCACAACGTCAACGTCCTCCTGCAACGCCGCCTCGGCGATCATCTCGGGTGTCTGATGCAGCCCCGTATAGATGACTTCGAACCCGGCGTCACGCAGTGCCCTCGCCACGACCTTGGCTCCGCGGTCGTGACCGTCAAGACCCGGCTTAGCGACCAATACTCTCAACTTCTTCGCCATCAGTCCTCCAATCGAGAGAAGTCCAAAGTAACAAGGACAAAGGACAAAACAAGTGGTAAGGACAAAGTCAGCTTCGACGTTTCTTCAGGATAGCCGAGAATATCATCGTCAATCGTGAGCTTCACGCCAGAGGGCTCGGCACTCGGCTCGCGCTGAACCATCAGCGGCGACGAGCATTCTCAACCAGTGCATCGTCTCCCGCGCCTCTTTCTTGCAGATGCCGATCTTGTGGTCAAAGTCCTTGCCCGACTGGGCCGCTCCGGCCTCCATGTAGTTCGCTCCGACACTCGTCCCGGCACGTGCTGGCTGGCTAATCAAGGGAGTATTGACTGGGTCGCGACTGAGTCCGCGCGCGAACATGACGACGTCTTCGCCAAAGCGAGCCGTTCTCTCGTCCAGCTCAAACACCTTCCCACGTCGCGCAGTCCCGTTTGTCCTCGGTACTTTGTCCTTTGCGGTCTGCTCTTGACTAGTCCTTACCACTTTGTCCTTTATACTTGTGTTGGCTAGTACATCGGCGGCTCTTCGTAGGCACCGAAGACCTCTTTCATCGTGCCGCATATCTCCCCGAGCGTCGCGTAGGCACGCACCGCCTCGAGTATGGGATACATCACATTATTTCTGCCGGCGCAGGCGGCTTTGAGGTCGGCCAGAGCCTTCTTCACTCTCAGGTTGTCTCGCTTCTTCCGCAGCTCCTCGAGCCGACGCTGCTGTTCCTCCTCGACGGTGCGGTCGATTCTGAGCAGCGGGATCTCGAGCTTCTCGCCCTCAAGCACGTGCTTGTTTACCCCGACCACGGTCCGCTTCCCCTGCTCGACGAGCTTTTGGTAACGGTAGGCCGCGTCCGCGATCTCTCGCTGCGGGAACCCGTGCTCGATAGCCCTCACCATCCCGCCCAGCGCGTCGATCTTCCGGAAGTAGTCGTATGCCTGCCTCTCCAGTTCGTTCGTGAGCGCCTCGACAAAGTAGGAACCGCCCAGCGGGTCAATCGTATTCGTGACCCCAATCTCCTCGGCTATCAACTGCTGCGTCCTGAGCGCAATCAACACTGCCTTCTCGGTCGGGAGCGCCCAGGTCTCGTCCATCGAGTTGGTGTGCAGGCTCTGGGTTCCGCCGAGCACCGCAGCCAAGGCCTGGAAGGCGGTCCGCACGATGTTATTCTCGGGCTGCTGCGCGGTCAGGCTACAGCCCGCGGTCTGAGTGTGAAACCGCAGCAGCCATGACTCGGGCTTCTTTGCCTTGAACGTCTCCTTCATTTCCCGCGCCCAGATGCGCCGGGCTGCCCGGAACTTCGCAATCTCCTCGAAGAAGTCGAGATGCGAGTTGAAGAAGTAGGAGAGGCGGGGGGCAAAGAGGTCAACGTCGAGCCCGGCCTTGATACCTGCCTCGACATAGGTCAGGCCATCTTTCAGAGTGAAGGCAAGCTCCTGGGCCGCGGTCGAGCCGGCTTCCCGGATGTGGTATCCCGAAATTGAGATGGTGTTCCATTTGGGCACGTGCTTGGCCGCATAGGCCATGATGTCGGTGATGACCCGCATCGACGGCTCGGGTGGGAAGAGCCAGGACTTCTGGGCGATGTACTCCTTCAGGATGTCGTTCTGGATCGTCCCGCGCAGCTTCTCGCTCGGCACGCCCTGCTTTTCGGCCGCCGCGATGTAGAAAGCCCAGACCACGGAGGCCGGGCCGTTGATGGTCATCGAGGTGGAGACGTCCTGCATCGGGATGCCGTCGAACAGCGTCTCCATATCCGCAAGCGAGCTGATGGCCACGCCGCACTTGCCGACCTCGCCCCGCGAGATGGCTTCGTCCGAGTCTCGGCCGTACAGGGTCGGGAAGTCGAACGCGACCGACAGACCAGTCTCGCCGTGTTCCAGCAGGAACTTGTATCGGCCGTTGGTGTCCTTGGCAGTGCCGAACCCTGAGAACTCACGCATCGTCCACAGCCTGCCCCGGTACATGCTGTTCCGGACGCCGCGGGTGAGAGGGAACTGCCCCGGGAATCCCAGGTCTTTCAGGTAGTCGAACTCGGCGATGTCGGCCGGTGTGTAGAGAACGTCCACCGGCACTCCCGACAGCGTTTGGAACTGTCCGGCATCGGTCCGCTCGACGCCCTGCTGCCACTTTCGCCGCTCATCGCCAATCTTTCTCAGGTCATCAGCCATCAGTATCTCCTCTCATCTCGCCGCAAGAACGTCTTCCAGTAGCTTTTCGGCCGCCCGATAGGGAGTCGAGCCGCCGGCCATCACCTGTCCCACCAGTTCGCTGAGTCGTCCACTCACGTCCTTCCGGCGCCACACGTCGCGCCTCATCCTCTCCTCGGTCAGCTCCACTATCTCCGCCCTGATTCTTTCGCGCTTGCGCTCGGAGAGCGCGCCCGAGCTTTCCAGGTGGCTCCGGTGTGCGTCGAGTTGGTCCAGCAGACTTGTGACGCCCGCACCGGTGGTCGCGATGGTCTTCACCACCGGCGGCAGCCAGCCGTTGGCTCTTGCCTTCATCTCGACCATCGTCTCGATCTCCATGGCCAGCCGGTCTGCTCCCTCCCGGTCCGACTTGTTCACGCAGAAGAGGTCGCCAATCTCCATCAACCCGGCCTTCATCGTCTGGATGGCGTCGCCTGACTCAGGCACCAGCACCACGACTGTCGAGTGAGCGGCGCCGGCGATGTCGAGTTCGACCTGCCCCACGCCGACCGTCTCGATGATGATGCAGTCCCGACCAAAGGCGTCGAGTACGTCGCAGACTTCCTTGGTCCGTACGGCCAGGCCGCCGACCCCGCCCCGCGTGGCCATCGAACGTATGAACACCCCCGGGTCGGTGAAAAGCGACGGCATCCGCACGCGGTCGCCCAGCAGCGCTCCGCCCGAGAATGGCGAGGTCGGGTCGACCGCCACAATGCCCACGGTCCGACTGCGGTTCCGGCACTCACGCCCGAGCTTCTCGACCAGCGTGCTCTTGCCCGCCCCGGGCGGGCCGGTGATGCCGACGCGGAAGGACCTGCCCATCGATGGGTAGAGTTCGTCGAGGACCGCCGTGGCGACGTCCGGCTCATCCTCGACAACGCTCATCAACCGGGCGCACGCCCGCCTGCTACCATCTCGGAACTCCGCGAGCAGTTCGCTAGTAGTCGATCCCGACCCGATTGACGAATCCCTTCTGGTACGGGTGCTTCACTTCGCGGACCTCGCTTACCAGATCGGCGCGCTCCAGCACCGCCCGCTTTGCGCCGCGTCCGGTGAAGACGAGCTCGACATCTTCCGGACATGCGTCGATAAGTCCCAGTGCATCGTCGAGTCTCAACAGGCCGTAATCCACGGCCACGTTTATCTCATCCAGTACGATGAGTCTGTACCGCCCCGAACTCAGCGCCTCACGCGCGAGTGCCAGGCCCCGCGCGGCCTCGGCCAAGTCCTCGGCGCTGGGATTGCCCTTCTCGACGAACGTCCTGAGACCGGTCTGAACCACGGTCAGGCCTTTGACGCCCTTGGCCGCGGTGATTTCGCCATAGTCGGGACTTCCCTTCATGAACTGGATTATCAGCACCTTCCAGCCGTGGCCGGTCGCCCGCAAGGCCAGGCCGAATGCGGCCGTCGTCTTGCCCTTGCCGTCGCCGGTGTAGACCTCAAGCATGGCCGCAAGACCCCGATAGCGATACGGCCGGCAGTCGACAATCGTCACTCGTCAATCGGCAATACCTATCCAAGATCCATGTCCTGGCCCGTCTTGGCCTTAAAGAGCAGCCGGAGCAGCGCGTTCCAAGTCCGAAACTGCAGCACCTCGCGCGCGACCGGCGAGTTGGCCACGACGTCCGGCGACTCGCTGTCCGCCGACCCGATCATGATCTTCAGAAACATGTGCGCGACAGCCCATGCCATCACCAGCCCGCAAGAGACACTGAGTATGCCGTCGAACGAATGGAACGTCAGAGCGGTCAGCGCAAACAGCCAGCGCGCCACGACGAATGCGGCAAATGAGAAAGCTATGAACAATACGAACATGGCCGTGCTCTCTCGCGAGTGGAGCGCGCCGGCCAACCCGCGCGCGAACGACGTGGCAGCCGCAGCCGCCACGACCACCCCCGCGGCCTCGAACAAGGGAAGGCCGAATCCGCCGGCCCTGATGCCGCGTATGGTCTGGATGAAAGTCACCAGCGCCATGATTACCAAAGTCAACCAGTCATACCAGTTCACCGGCCCTCCAGGTGTTCTTGCGCTCCAGCCGGTGCCGTCGCGGTGTCTGGTTTCTGACTCACCGCCGGGCTACCCCTGGTCCGGGTTGAATTCCGGGGCTAGTCTTGCCTTGAACAGCAGCCCTGTCAGTGCATTCCAGGTACGGAACTGATAGACCTCGCGCGCGACCGGCGAGTTGGCCATCTGCGTCGCCACCTCGCCGTTGCCGCCCTGCGACATAATGACGATTCTCAATACCATGTGCGCGACCGTCCAGGCGAGCACCAAGCCAAACAGGAAGCTGAACAGTCCGTCGAGCGACTGGAACGACATGCCGGTCAGCGTGAACAACCATCGCGCGACGACGAACGCAACGAATGAGAATACCAGAAACAACACAAGCAGCACTACGCTTTCACTAACGTGTATCACGCCGGCCAGCCCATGCGTGAATGCCGTGGCGCCCACGGCCGCCGCAACCACGCCCCCCGCCTCGAAGAGCGGCAGGCCCATGCCGCCGGCCCTGCTGCCGCGCACGGTCTGGATTATCGTCCCTCCGACGACGACCACCAGCGTCATCCAGTCATACCAGTGCATCACCTCGTCCTCCTCGGTCTGCAGCAGCCCTTCGATCTAGTCGAGGTCATCGAGGTCGCCGGAGTCTTCTCCGCCGAGGTCATCCAGGCCGTCCATGCCGTCCTCGCCGGGAAGCCCGCCCAGGTCATCACCGGCGCCCATGTCGTCAGGTCCTTCGTCGAAATCCTCTTCGGTCTTCGAGCCGGCGAGAAGAGTGAACCGGCTGAATATCTGCCGTGCCCGCATCCGACCGCACTTGGGGCAGGTTGGGTCCAGCCCGGCCTCTTTCTCGGCCAGGGTGGCCACTATCTCAAACTTCTTTCCGCAGTCCTGACACTGATACTCATATACCGGAATCGGACACCTCCAGTCAAAGCCAGTATAATCACTACCAGAAACCTAAGGCTAAGTCAACGACGGAACGCAGCATGATTGACTTCGCGGCAGGTTAGGATACCATCAACGTCAGTCCATACCCGCTAGCAAAAGGAGTTATTCATGAGAGTCATAATCACCGACCCGAGTGCCAAGACCGGCGTGAAGATGCTTCAGGATGCCGGAATCGAAGTGGACGAACGCCCCGGCCTGCCGCCTGCCGACCTGATTCAGGCCATCCCCGCCTATGACGCCATCATCGTGCGCGGCGCCACCAAGGTTACGGCCGACGTCATCAACGCCGGCAAGAACCTCAAGGTCATCGGCCGCGCCGGCGTCGGCCTCGACAATGTCGACAAGAAGGCCGCCGACGCGCGCGGTATCAACGTCGTGAACACCCCGGCCGCGACCTCGGTCACGGTCGCCGAGCTGGCGCTCGGGCTGATGCTCGCCTGCGCCCGCTCGATTCCGCAGGCCACCCAGTCGCTGCGCGAAGGCAAGTGGGAGAAGAAGGCGTTCAAGGGCACCGAGCTTTACGGCAAGACGCTCGGGCTCATCGGCGCCGGCCGCATCGGCACCGAGCTCGGCAAACGCGCCATCGCCATGGGCATGAGCGTGCTCGTGGTCGACCCCTTCATCAAGGAATGCGTTTTCGGCCAGCCCTGCGAGTTCCCCGAGCTTCTGAAGAACGCGGATTACATCTCGCTCCACATTCCGAAGTCGCCCGAAACCGTGCACCTGCTCAAC
>Ga0116202_10002179_pt1 | contig 11630 bp, 5 predicted proteins | sample LakKivw325mmetaG_FD_94479 | JGI IMG/M metagenome (GOLD analysis project Ga0116202, IMG submission 94479) | Anoxic lake water microbial communities from Lake Kivu, Rwanda to study Microbial Dark Matter (Phase II) - Lake Kivu water 325m metaG | ecosystem: Environmental > Aquatic > Freshwater >... | reverse complement strand
CTGCAGCGCCGGGCACTGCAGCGGCGACGGCAAGGCCTGCACGCGGACCGCCGGGTCCTTGGCCTTCACGGCGTACGCGCCGGCCACCATGGCGGCCCCGTGCGGGTTGCTCCCGCCGATGCCAGTGCTGGCCGGGACGATCCCGTCAAACACGCCGCGCTCGTTGAAGAAGTCGGTGCGCACTTGGTTGAAGGGCCTGTACCAACTCAGGATGTCGTCGAGGTAGAGCCACGTGCGCGCGACGTGTGAGAAGTCCATGTCGGCCAGCGCCAGGGCGTGCTCGATACGCTCGAACGTGTCGCGCGCCTGCTGGTCGTTGGGCAGGCTCGTGTCCGGGCAGTGGATGCCGCCGAGGGTACACTCGACCGCGTAGGGACCGTCCACCACGGTGCCGACGAGCACGCCGTCGAGCGCCAATGGGCGGATCTGCGCACCGGCCATGGCCCGCAGGTGGATGCCGCCGAGTAGGTCGCCCTGCTCGCCGCCCTGCACCCACGTGACAGGCATGGCAACCTGCGCCAGCACCTCACGGGCGACGGCGTGCGACGAGCCATTCAGGTTCGGCCCGAAGAACTCAGCAGCCAACACCCCGGCCGCCTGCGTCTGTGTCAGGCGATCAGCGATCGGCGCCAGGCCCGTGGCGCCCGACCCGGCGCACGTGACGAACAACTCCCGCATGCCTTCGCGCGACACCTCGCGCATCTGGCATTCCCGCTCAAACCCATCGTGCATGCTGCGTCCTCCAACGCGAATGTCTTCAGGGGACGACCTCAACCGGGACCGCCGGCAGCACTCCCACCGAGTTCCGCACTGTGGCAGTCTTCCCGTCCCCGCGCTTGACTTCCGTCTCGATGAAGGCCTCGATAATCACATTGTCGGCCGGGCCCGCCTTCAGCTTGGCCCCGTCGCCCTGCAACACCAGCGACACCCCGGAGGGGAGCGCCTTCTGCTCTTTGAGCGTCACGCCGTCGGGAGCGGACTTCAGCTCCAGGCGCAGGCCCTTGAGCAACGCGGGCACGGGCGGCGCCTTCACTTCCACCTGCGCGGTGCCCCCGGCCGCCAGCCGCACCGGCGCCCCGCCCACGACCTGCAGGTTCGGCGCCCACCGCGGTGGCGGCGCGACCAGCACCGCAAACTGCTCGGCCGGCACGAGGTGCCAGTAAGCGAAGGCCTGCATCATCTCATCAGTCGGCACCGCCGCGCGCGTCACCGTCGTGCCGCCCACGTCGGCCTTCCCGACGATCTGCAGGGCCGCGGGGCCTTTGGGCGGCTCGGCCGGGGCCGTGACCGTCAGATGCACGAGATTCTGCCCGGCCGGGATGCGACCGCCGCTGAGCACAAAGCCGGTAGACATCCCGGCGACCGCCAGGTCAATCGGCCCCGCAAAGCCATCCTGCCGCAGGGCGTGCACTACCAGCGGTGTCGTCCGGCCGGCCGCCAGCCGCAGGCTCGAGGGCGTGAGGCGCAGCGCAAAATCCGGCCGGGGCGGCCGCACGCACAGCCGGTAGGCATGCTCGTCGCCGCCGTGCTGCTGCGTGTCCGACACCGTCACCGTGTACGTCCCGGTCTTCGGCAACTTCACCGACAGCCATGAGTCCGCATGATGCGTCAGCAGAGGCGACTGGCCGTCGTCGTGGTCGTCATTGAGCGCGATCGTCTGTCCTGCCGCATCGGTCAGCCGCAAGAGCGAGTCCAGCGGCGAGCCCAGCCGCCGCGCCTGCACGTCCAGCACGATCGCCTCGCCGGCCTGGCCCTCGAAGCGGTACGCGTCCACATCCCCCGGCTTGCCGATGCGCCCCGCGATCGCCTGCGGGCGTGACACCTGCTGTGGCTTCCCCGCCTCGTTCGGCTCGGTCTCGGTGACGGTGGGCAGGGCGTCCACGGCGTAGGCCACCGTGTTGGAGCGCCCGTTGGGCCACTGCCACGAGGCCTGCCGCACCGGCAGCCCGCCCGGAGCGGTGTCCAGTTGCACCGCCGTTGTGGGCAAGTTCCAGCCCGTCAAGCGTGCCGTCAGCGGCTGGCCCGCGGTCCCGCCCAGCGGGAAGACGCCGGTGACGAAGGGCTGTTCCCCGATCGCGATGCGGTAGACGAAGTCCTCCCGCCCACGGTAGATCGAGTCGTGGATCTCGAGCGCATACTCCCCGTCCTGCGGCACCTGGTAGAACAGCACCGGGTCCGGGTCGTAGCGGTAGTCGTCGTCGAAGGCGACTTGCTTGCCCTGTGCATCATACAACGTCAGGACGGCCTGGAACCAGCCCGGCACCGCATCGGCCAGATAGGGCACGAGGCTGCGGGCCTGGGTGGTGATGACGAGCTTCTGCCCGCGCCGGGCCTTGAACCGGCAGACATCCACGTCGCCGGGCATGATCTGCCCGTCCACGACCACCGGCAGCGCCAGGGCAGTCATCTCGGTATCGCGGGAGTTGGGCTCGCGCTCCATGACCCCGGGCACGGTGCCGACCACGAAGTCGATGGGACTGGAGAGTCCGTTCGGCGTCTCGAGGCGAATCTGGCGCAGGCCCGGCGTCGCCGTCGCGCCCACGGTCAGGTCGAGAAAGGCCATCTCGCCGAGCTGCGCGTTCGGCTGCTTCTTGGGGTTGAAGAGCAACATGCGCAGCGCGTCGAGTTCCTGCAGGCTCTTCTTGTCCAGGCCACGCAGCCAGGGGTGATCGGGCAGGGGCTCAAGCTCCTCGTCCTTGCCCGGGTCCTTCTGCATCATCGGGGTGCCGGGCTTGCCCATCGCCTCGGCCCAGCGCTGGCGCATCAGCACCCGCAGGTGCATGGCCACATCGCCGAGTTGCTTGTTGCTCAGGGGTCGGCCGTAGTCCACCGCCTTGCCCTGCACGCCGACGCCGGTGATGTGGACAGCGCTAACGTCCTTGAGGTACTGGCCGCCGACGACGGCGTGCACGGTCGTGCCCTGTCGGGCCCCGGCGGGGTAGATGTAGCCGGTGCTCGGCTCGCCGGCACGCCGGGGCATCTGGCCCCACGACAGCGTGGCACTGGTGGCCACGGCCGCGATGATGAGCAGTCTGGAAACAGACATCACATGATCTCCCGCAGGAGGCCGCCGCCCTTCATCCCCTCTTCCTCCGACGATGCCAGCACCGAGAGCTTCAACCCGCGGGGGTTGGGCAGCGGCGCATTGGGGTTGATCCCCATCAGCTCATAGAAGCTGCCGATCAGGTCCTGGGGCGACACGGGGCGCGTGGCCACGTCCTCGCCCGTCGCGTTCGACGAGCCCACCACATGCCCGCCCTTGAACCCGCCGCCGGCCACGACGACCGAGAAACACTGCCCGAAGTGGCTGCGTCCGCCGTTCCACGGCGCTTCCCACTGCACGCGCGGCGTGCGCCCGAATTCCCCGCCCCACCACACGATGGTGCTGTCCAGCAGCTTGTGGTCGCTCAGGTCTTGCAGCAGCGTGGCGAAGCCCCGATCCATCTCGGGCAGCTTGCGCCGCATGATCTCGAAGTGCTGCTTGTGGGTATCCCAGCCGCCATAGTTGATCGTCACGTACGGCACGCCCGCCGCGACGAGGCGGCGCGCCATCAAGCACGACTGCCCGAAGGTGTTGCGCCCGTACTGATCGCGCAGCTCCTTGGTCTCTTGCGACAGGTCGAACAGCTTCCCGGCGTCGCCGAGGATCAGGTCATAGGCCTTCTCCTGGCTCTTGTCCGTCAGGGCGAAGCTCGGGTTAGCCTGCATCGAGTTGCCCAGCGTGTCCAGGGCCCGCAGCAAGCCGCGCCGGCTCTCCTGCCGCGCATCGGTGATGCCCGCGGCCACGACACCCTCCACCTCAAAGCGCGCGGCGGCGGGGTTGCCGCCCGTGGCGAAGGGCCGGTACTTCGGCCCCAGGAAGCCGACCTCCGAGAACCGCCCCTGAGTCTGGGTGAGCACCACGTACGGTGAGATCAGCCCCTGGTAGCCGTGGTCGTAGCCCTTGAACAGCGACACCACGGCCCCGACGCTGGGGAAGACCAGTGACCCGCCGGGCTTGCGGGCCGTCTGCATGATGTAGGCGGCCGTCTCGTGCCCATTGTTGCCGTGGGTCATGCTGCGGATGATCGAGTACTTGTCGGCGTGCTTGGCCAACTCGGGGAGCAGTTCCCCGATCACAATCCCAGGCACATTTGTGGGGATCGGCTTGGTCAGCGAGCCGCAGTAGTCGCGGCCCGCCTCCGGCTTGGGGTCGAAGGTGTCCGTCTGCGCGGGCCCGCCCCACATCCAGATCTGGATGAGGGCCTTGGCGGTGGCGGGCCGGGGGGCCGCGGCGACGGCCTTGGCCGGCTGGGCCCAGGACCGATCCAGGCCGCCCAGCGTCAGCCCCAAGGCCCCCAGCCCCATCAGCTTGAGCGCCGTGCGCCGATCCATGCCCGGCGGGGTCTCCGGGCCACTCATGGCTCTGTCTCCTGTCCCCCGGGGGTCAGTGTCGGAACGGGAACTCCTTGCCGGGCTCTCGTGGTCACTCATGGCTCTGCCTCCTGCCCCCCTACGTCAGTGTCGGAACAGGAACTCCTTGCTGTTGATCAACGCCCAGGCCAGGTCGTCCACGGCCTGCTTCTGCGCCAGCCCCGGCGTCTGGAAGTGCTTGTCGGCGGCGGCCAACTCCGCCTCGGTCGGCCGGCGCGATAGAATGGCCAAGTACAGCGACCCGACCAGCGTTGCCCGGTCGCCCTTCGCATCCATGGTGAACTTCGCGAACATCTTGCTGCGCTGCACCTTCTGATGCATGTCAACAGAATTGAGCAGGTAGAGTTCCTGGGCGTCGCTGGATTGGTTGTTGCGCTCGGACTCCAGGCCCGTGTCCCGCGGCGGGCGGCCGAACATCTCCAGGAACGCGCTCGTGATGCTCCCGTCCATGATCGTGATGGCGCGCTGGTTCTCGGGAATCCACGTGAACGGCTCGGGCACCTGGCTGCAATAGCCCTGCCCATCCCCGCCCAGCCAGCACAGTGCGTCAATGAGCACCTCGGCGTCCAGCCGCCGCACCGGGTACACGCCGAAGTGGGCCTCGACCTCGGGCTGCTTGCTGGAGGGGATCGAGGACTGCTGGTAGGTCGCCGAGTTGAGGATCAGCCGGAACAGGTGCCTCACGTCGTACTTCGCGCCCACCAGTTCCTTCTGCAGATACGCGAGTAACTCCGGATTCACCGGCAGGTTGGTGGAGCGGATGTCGTCCGGCTCGTGGATGATGCCCCGCCCCATCAGCCAATACCACACCCGGTTGGCGATCGCGCGGCTGAACCACACGTTGTCGGGGGCCAGCAGCCAGTCGGTGAAGACCTCCCGCGGGTCCTTCCCCGCCGGGACCGTCAGCTTGCTGCCATCGGGGAAGACCACCGGCAACGCGTCAGTCTTGGTCGGGTCGAGGTAGACGATCTCTTCCTTCCACTCGCCGGTGCTCTTGTAGGCGACGCGGGAGAAGAACGTCGCCATCTGGTTGCGCATCGTCTCGGGCCACTTGTCCAGCCGCGTGCCCATGAAGGTGAGCGCCACGGCCGAGGCCAGCCCGACGGGACTGCGATCCTGCACGCCGCGGTAGAAGTTCACCGGCGGCACCCGGAAGTTGCTGCCGCTGGAAGTGAGCAGCGCCCGGACGAACTGGTCGTACGGCATGTTCTTGGCGACGGCGTCGCGGATCCAGTGGTCGTACGCCTGCACGGCATTGGGCCACAGCTTGATGGGGAACTCGGACTTGACCCGCAGCAAGTCGCCCCACTTCAGGCCCCAGTACTGGCCGAACTCGTCGCGCTGCAGCAGGGCGTCAATGAGCAGCGCGCGCTTGTTGGGCTTCTGGTCCTTGAGGAACGCGTCAGCCTCGGTCGAAGTGGGGAGCGTGCCAATCACATCGAGGTACACGCGACGCACGAACACTTCATCGCTGCACTGGTTCGACGGGGTGATGCCCTTCTTCTGCAGCACGGCGAGCACTTTCTCGTCAATCGCGCCGGCCGGCTTGAACGGCTGCCCGCTGTCGAATGGGCTCTGCGCCCACACGACACCTGTGACCAGAATGAACGGCAGCAATAGCCCAGACACGTATCTCATAGTCTGAAGTCTTCCCACACGATCATCCGCCAAACAGCGAGACCGGCGGATGGTAGTGCGTTTGGCTAGATGACGGCACGGCGCCCCGGATTATTCCCTCGGCGCCGAAAGCGCAACACTACTTTAGCACGACTACCCCGGATCGCGCCAGATTCCATGTTGAGCCGGAGCCCTGCCACTGCACCCACTCGGCGTTCTCGGTGCGGCGCACGCCCACATTGAAGCCCAGCTTCCACCCCGGCGCGGGCTGCACGCCAGCGGCGGCCAATGGGATCCGCCACTCGCCCGTCCACTGCCCTGGCCCGAGCTTCGCGGCGAAGGTCACCGCCGCCCCGAGCTTGCCGGCCGCCCCGGCCGACGCCCCGGCTTCCGTGACGCTCTCATGCTTCCCGGTCAGGAAACCGTGAACAACAAAGGTCGGCCCTGGCGTCGCCCCGGAGACATCACGGAAGCACACCTCGGCGGCATCGCAGTCGTTCCACTTGTCGCCCACCTTCAGCGCCGCTACGTCCTTGATAGGGACAGTTACGGCCACATAAAGGTCCGCGCCGTCGTGCACCAGTCGCAGCACGCAGGGCGCGGTCCGGATCGGGCTGCCGTCGGTGTCCTGGCTGACTGCCGTCGTCGCCGAGGGCCACTCGTCAGCCCCGATGACACCGTCCGCGACGGGCGCGCGGTCCGTCCGTGGCACGGTCACCTGCGCCGGCACGCGCGGGGCCGCCTGCGGCAGCTCCACCTTCGTCTCGACCAGCGGTATCTCGCGCACGCCCGGCGCCTCGACAATCGGCCACGACGCCCGCAGGGGGCTGGCATAGGGGCCAATCTCCTCGACGGGGATTGGCTTGAAGCCCAGCTTCAGCGCCGGCGAGTCCGGCCGCAGCCGGTAGTCGTCATGCTCGGCGTCCACGAACAGCGGGTCAGCCACGACGGAATGTGTGTCGGACCCGCGCTTCTGCCACTCCGCCCATTGCTGCTCGCGGGGCACGCCCGGCAGGTTGATCTCCAGCGGCAGCCCGAAGTGCCAGACGGTGTTGTAGTCTGACTCGTTCGTCTCCGGCGCGTCGTTCCGTGAATAGGCGTACAGCCGCGCCTGCGGTCTCTTGTAGTAAACAATGTTGCGCAGGAACTTGTTGCCTGCCATCAGGTACAATTTCGACCGGTCTGTCGCCGCCAACTCGGGATAGCGCTGCTGGTAGGCGGGCTTGGCCATCGCCTTCTCGAACTGCTCCAGGTGCATCTTGACGACCCATGACTCCGGGTCGTGGCCCGAGTACTGCATCTGCTGGTGAGCGCCCTCGATGAAGATGTTGTTCTCGAGCACGTTGTCCCGCCCGGCGTGGATGTGCGAGCCGCCCAGCGTCGTCCGCGCCACGATGTTGCCGTACACGTGCGCCCCGCTCATGTCGTCATCGAGGTAGATCCCCCACGCGAAGTGCGGGCTGGTCCAGCGGTCGCCCGTGCGCCCGTAGCCGAGGATGTCGTGCATCCAGTTGTACCGCACCACCAGCCCCCGCACATGCCAGCTCGCGCCCGTGTAGAAGGCCCCGGTGTCCTCTGTCTCCAGGTTCACGTGGCGGATGTGGTTGTACTCGACCACGCAGTCGGTCCCGCCGCCGAAGATCCCGCAGCGCGTCGTGTCATGGATCAGGTTGTGCGAGGCCCGCAACCCCACTCCGCTCAGATAGATCCCGCAGCCATGGCCGTTGAGCACGCCGATGTGATGGATATAGTTGTTGTCGGCATGGTGCCCCGTGGCTGTGAGGCTGTCCAGGTCGGCGTTGCCGCTCCCCAGCCGGATGCCCGCGTTGCCGACCTCGTAGATGTCATTGCCGGCCACACCGCAGTTGTGCCCGCCGGTCACGACGACGGCCGACGACCCGCCCAGCCGCCCGCCCGTGTCATGGATCGTGTTCCCGGCGATGAGGCAGCTTTCGCAGTCACGGATGATGACCGCCGTGCCCTCGCAGCCTTCGAGCGTGAAGCCGCGGATCGTGAGCCAGTCCGCCTTCGGCCCGACTTCGATGAGGCTCTCGGTCACCGGCGCCCGCACTTCCGCCTGCCCAAGCGGCTTGGGCGGCCAGAAATACAGCGTCCAGGTGGCCTTGTCGAGCCACCACTCGCCCGGCGAGTCCAGCTCTTCGAACACATCGCGCACATAGAAACGGTCCAGAGGACGAATCCCCTTGAAGGCTCCCCACGCGACGTCCTTGGCCAGCGTGATCGTCCCCGCCGTCGGGTCTGCCGACGCGATGGGAACATCCATGTTGATCCAGTTGTAACGCGGGAAGATGATGACTTGCCCCAGCTCGGGGTGCGCCCACTGCCGCACATCGCCGGCTTTGAGATGGATGACCCGCAGCTCCTCCTCGGGCAAGTCCTTGTACATGCTCAGCGGCGCACCATCCACATACGCAAAGCCGCCGCCGTGGGGATTGGTCGGGTCGAAGTTGGGGTAGCGCGCCAGGACCTGCCGCTGGCCGTCGAGGAAGAGCTGGCGGAAGGCGATTCCCTTGAAGCCCTGCGCGGCCATGTCGGCCTGCAGGATCTCGCCCTTGTACGGCGTGAAGCCCGTGACGCGCCGCGCGCCGGTCAAGATGACACGCTCGCCCGGCCGCGCGCCGTAGACAACCGGAGCGGCCTCCGTTCCGGCGTCCTCGGCCGTGAGCTTCAGCGGCGCGGCCAACTCGTACGTCCCGGCGCGCACCTGCACGGCCACGCCGCCGGCGGGCAAGCCCCCGGCCTGCTTCAGCGCCCGCACGGCGTCCCGCGCCCGCGTCAGCGTCGCGAAGGGCCCGTCGGTCCTATCGGCGTTGGGCGTCGCGAGCTTCCCGCTCCAGGCGTCATTGCCGTCGGTGGCGACGATGAACGTCACCGCCGGCGCCTGCGCCCCCACCGCCACAGCCAGGCTGGCAGCGATCGCGCCGACCAGTAGTCGCAGCATGACCTCGTGGCCCATCATGCCTCCTCACTCCTTGCTCGCATGGCCTCATCCATCCACGCCTCCAGCTCTTCCCCCACCCCTGCCGGCAACGCCTCGACGCCCTCGCTGACCAACTCCTCCGCCCGTTCGTGTGCCCGCTCCAGCAGCGACGGTCCCGCCTCGACGTAGCCCGAGAAGTCGAACAGGTCCGAGGCGAAGAACTCCCCACTGCGCAGATGCTTGAGGGTCAGTTCCTCGGCCAGGAAGTTGCCGCCCGGCCCTTGCCGCGTGATGCTGCCCACGGCTTCGCGGAAGCGCTCGAACGAGATGCCGCGGCTCAGGAAGCGCGCGGCCCCCAGCCACGCCGTCTGGATCAGCATCATCTCCGCCGACATCCCCACCGCATTGTAGCACGACCCGATCCCCGCGAGCACGTCCGCCCCGCAGGCCTGCGCCGCCAGCATGAACAGCATCCCTTCGGCGCCGCACTGCGCGTCCGTGCGATGGGTCATCGTGCCGCCGCATTCCGCCGTGCACGGGAGCCCGCACGCCTGCGCCAGGTGCACCCCGGCCTGCTTCCACAGCACCTTGTCCAGCGTGTAGTAGCGGTCATGTCCGCTGCGCATGTCCGCCACCGACGGCCCGAGCGCGTACAGGAACGGGTGGCCCGGGCGCACGATCTGCGTCAGCGCCAGCATCCCCAGGTTCTCGACATGCGCCTGGAGCAGCGTCCCGGCCAGGCTGTACGGCGCCGTCGTCCCGGCCTGCGGGCAGACGGTCGGGACGATGGGGCAGCCGTGTTCACAGGCCTCCAGCAGCAACTGCGCGTTCAGCGCCGACACCGTCAGCGGTGAGATCACCGCCACACCGACGGTGATCAGCCCGCTGCCGGCGAACGGCGTGCCGTGGCACAGGATCGCGCCAATCTCCAGCCACTGCCGCCAGCTCGCCTCATTGGCGGCCAGGACCATGATGTGCTTGCGGTGGAACTTGAGGTGCTCGTGCAGTGCTCGCAGGCTCGAGTGCGGCCCGGCGACATCGCTGACGGGAAAGTCCATGCGGCTCACGGCAAAGACGTCCGGGAGCTGGTTGGCGATGATGGTGTGCCGCCGCAGATCATCCAGGCACGGCCGTCGCGGCTGCCCGGTGGGGTAGTCAATGATCCACGGGTCGGTGACGATGGCCAGGCAGTGCTGCTGCTCGCCGCCGATCTCCCAGGTCTGCCCGTCCACGCCCCGGACGGTGTACCCCTGCGGCGCCTCGCGGAGAAGCGCCCGGAACAACTCGCGTGGGAAGCGCACCACCTCCCGCGCCTCCTCCACCGTCGCCCCGGCCTTGCGGCAGCGCTCGCGCAAGCCGGCGTGTGCTACCCGCAGGCCCGTGTCGGCCAGCAGGCCCTCCGCGGCGGCGTGGACGCGCTCGACTTCAGCGAACGTAAGACCGCCTGGTAGGTCGCTCATGCGAGACCCTCCCCGGCGGAGGTTCAGCGCGCGGGCTGGTGCTTCCTGCCTCGCGCGGAGGGACACAGTCTCGGTTCGGTGAATACCGTCCTGCATCCCCGGCAACGGAGGCTTCCGCCGATGGCATCAGGACTCGACGCGGTGCTGCAGCGTGTGCTGGGCCGGACGACTCCGGACCCGCAGGAACGGCGGAACCTGTTCTGGATCACGCTGGCGTATCTGCTCAACGGCGCGGGGGCGACGCTGTTTGGCGGGGAGCTGTGGAGCGCGTTCCTCGAGCGCACCGGCTTCTCGATGCAGGACATCGGCTGGATCAGCTTCGCCTCGCTGATCGCCACCGCCTGCGGGCTGTTCGCCTTCATGGGCGTGGCGGACCGGGTGCGCAATCGCGTGCGCACGGCCTGCCTGTTCATCGCCCTGCTGGCCCTGGCCCCGGTGGTCACGGTGGGGGTGGCCCTCGTCCCCCGGGTCGCCCTGCCGCTGGCGGCCATGCTCGTGGCCTTGGTCGTCATCGGCGTGGCGCAGGCCCTCACCAACTCCATCCCGGTCATGCTTGACTACCCGATCTGGGCGCGGGCCATCACGCCCGGGGTGCGCGGACACGTCTTCGGTTTCAGCACCCTCTCCTACGGCCTCCCCGGCATTCTCGTCGGCATCTTTGCCGCCGGTCTGCTCAAGGACTTGCCCTACCCCATGGGCTACGCCTGGTGCTTCCTGGCCGCGGCGGTCGCGATCACGATCCGAGCGGCGACCTATCGGCAGGTGCGCGAGCTGCCCGATTTGGCCGTCGCCGGCGCCAGCACTTCACCTCTCCCCTTCGCCTCGGTGGCGCGGGTGCTGAAGCTCAAGGAGTTCCAGTGGCTGGCCGGGCCGCACGTCGTCCGCGGACTCACGATGAGCGTCATCGGCTTCTCGGTGCCACTCGGGCTCAAATACCTGCACATGCCCGAGCACTACCCCGGCTACGCCACCTCGGCCACGCAACTGGCCACGGTGCTGGGCGGCATCTGGGTCGCGGCCTGGGCCGACCGCTGGGGCGCGGCCTGGGCGACGCTATTCGGGGATGTGCTGTATGCGCTGGGCATGGGCACGGTCGTGCTGCTGGGCGGCAACCCGACCGTCTTCCTCGCGCTTTACCTACTGACGCAGTTCGGGCGCAACATCGAGGACAACACGGTGCCACTCGGGGCCATCAACAT
>Ga0116202_10002178_pt1 | contig 11633 bp, 10 predicted proteins | sample LakKivw325mmetaG_FD_94479 | JGI IMG/M metagenome (GOLD analysis project Ga0116202, IMG submission 94479) | Anoxic lake water microbial communities from Lake Kivu, Rwanda to study Microbial Dark Matter (Phase II) - Lake Kivu water 325m metaG | ecosystem: Environmental > Aquatic > Freshwater >... | reverse complement strand
TGAAAAATTTACTGATTTGGCGGCAAATTCTATTACAAAAAAGAAAAAGCCCCCTTTGGAGTTTTCGTCATTGACGAGTTCCGCAGGAGGCATTGGTACGAGGCATTGTTCTATGATGCGAGAACCTCGCGAAGTGTATCACAAAGAAAATCCACGAATTTCGGCTTGTACTGGATAGCGGACTTCACTACCGGACGCAAGTCCATCGTGAAGTAGCGCGAATCGGTTTCGAGCTCTTGGGCAATGAATTCTTGAACCTTCGGCCTCAAGAATTCTAGCACCTTCTTGCTGAAGTGTCCATCTTTGTTTAATGCAAGCTGGCCGTCCGCCATTGCATAAATAAGTGAGTGGCGGAAATAGATGTTTCTTTCAAGAGCATCGTGAATTTCTGACGCTACCTCTTCGTCGGGCTTGCTATCGCCGGAAAGTTGTACGGCGGCGATGTCGCAGTTGTAGGGGTCTGCCGGATAACTTCCGCACTTGGCCCCGAAAGCTATAGCCCATTCCTTGTCGCCGATTTTCAAAAGTGTAGCTGATTCATAGCCGGTATAGCCGATTCGCGTTCTGTGCCAATCAGAATCGTTGGCAATTTCGGCTGTTGCTTTTGATGGCAGTTTAATTTTTCTGCCATCTTTTTTGAGGGCGTTGTATACACCTTCCAGTAATTTTCTTGCGGACAATCCTTGCTTTTTCCCCATTTTTACACCTCCTTTTCGGTTGTTAGGGTACAAATTAAGCCAAACATTAGCTTGACCCTCCACTAACAGACATTACAACAAAACAAAGAAAAATACAAGGGTTTAAAAACAAAAAACAGAAATTCTCCAGAATTTCTGCAACAAACAAAATGAAAAAATTTTCTTTTACAAAATGTGGTTCGAGACGATATTTTTATCAGGTTCTTTGGCGGTTTTTAAGTTCGCGGCGAGCCCCGCTTTGCGGGGGCACTTCCTCGCCGCCTGCGGCGGCGAAAACGGTTCGCGCTATTCGCTTGCAATTTCCTACGTGGTGCCCCTGAGAGGAGTCGAACCTCCAAGGTCTTGCGACCAACAGGCCCTAAACCTGCCGTGTATACCATTTCCACCACAGGGGCATTGGGACGACAGAAAATTAGTTATTTAGTTTTGTCATTTTAACCGCGTTTAATTAAAGATATTAAATAAGCCAGATAAGTCAGAATAAAAATAAATCCTTGCCACTTTTGCAATTCGTGTTTTTTCCCAATGAACATAAATAAAAAGAGTAGAAAAGTGGCTCCCAGTAAAAAAAGAAGGTCAAGGTTGGCGGAGGCAGATAGTTTTATGGGATAAATCAGGGCGGTGACGCCCAATACCCAAAATATATTAAAAATATTGCTGCCGACCACATTGCCCACCGCTATGTCGCTGTTTTTCTTCAGGCCGGCGACGATTGAAGTAAAGAGTTCTGGCAAAGAAGTGCCGATTGCCACAATAGTCAGTCCGATGAAGTATTCGCTTAAACCGAGTTGTTTGGCGATAGAAACCGCGCTTTTGACCGTCCATTCGCCGCCAAAATACAGGGCGATTAAACCGCCCAAGACCATTGAAAAAATGGTAAGTGATGAATATTTTTTAACTTTGATTTTTTCGCCTTCTCGTTGAATTTTTTTCTTCTTAGCCAACTCAAAAATGTAATACAAAAATATAATAAAGAAAAATAATAAAATCAGGCCTTGGGACCTTGTTATGGAGGAAGCTCCTGATTTATCCAGAAACGGAGCGTTGACAAAAATTAATAAAATTATGACTCCCAACAGAGAAAACGGTATTTCTTTCCAAGTGGTAGAGCGTTCGACATTCAAGTTGGTGATTATTCCAGTAACCCCTAAAATTAAGAGAATATTGGCGATGTTGCTGCCGATTATATTGCCAAAAGCTATTTCCCCGCTTTTTTTAAGGGCCGAAATAATATTCACGACCAATTCCGGTAAAGAAGTGCCAAAAGCGACAATGGTTAAACCTATAACAATGGTCGGAATGCCTAATTTTTTAGCCAAAGAAGACGACCCTTCAACCAAGTATTCGGCTCCTTTAACAAGGAGAATTATCCCCAGAATTAAAAGTAAGTATTCCATAGATTAAAAAAATAAGTCGCTTATTTTAGAAAAGCAGAAGCAATTATGAGAATCAGGGTGGTAAAAAATATCACGGGCATAAAGGGGTAGAGATTGTTTCTCCCCCACCTTAGCCAAAGATACTTGGTTAGTCGGTCGATAATCTTCACCAAGATAATAAAACCAATAATAAAGAGAGGAGATAATAAAGAGCAGGCGGCCATTTTAGCAAAAATATCGCCCCAAGCTACGCGGTGAATGTAATGGAAATAAAAGGGTAGGAAAACAAATATCAGCCCCCATTTCAAAACAAGGTAGGTTGTATTTTGAATTAGATAACAGTTGTAGTAAAGGTCGGTAACAAACATAGTTAAAATGAAAACCACCCATACCTGCAAAAATTCTTTTTGGGCTGACAGATATTTTAAATCAGAAAGAGTGGCCACAGTAAAAGATCCTAATAAAAACCAAAGTAAATATACCTGAACGTCGCCAATTTTTAAAATTAATAATTGTTGGACTAAGTTTTCAAACATACAATTGGAGGAGAATCAAAGAAAGAGATTCTCTCTGTTATTGGGCAGGCGTAAGATAAATAGATTTTAACACTTGGCTGTACTTTATCAAGCCGAAATTGTTTAAATAAAGTTTAAGACCCCAATTATTAGAATAATGGGGTCTTATTGAAGAAAATTTTTACCGCAAACGCAAGCCAATTTTTGCATTATACGGTTAGTAACTTTGATCAGAATTTCAGGGTTTTGGTCAATTTCTCTCTGGTTGACCCTTAAGAAAGAAAATGGTTTGCCTAAAATGACCCATTTTCTTTTGAAAAATCCGGTAATTTGTCCCAACCAGAAAGTGGCTGGACCAAAACAACCGACCGGGATAATTTTTTTCCCGGACAAAAGAGCTAAGACCGCCGCGCCCTTTTTACCTTTGGATAGAATCTGAGTGGAGTTTCTTCTCCCTTCTGGGAAAATAACCACCCCATTGCCTTTTTGCAGAGCGGCAAGCGCTTTTCTCAATCCGGGCCTATCGGCTGTCAAATATCCAATCTTTTCCCCAAAAAGGTTGAGAATGACGGATATTAAGGTATAACGGAACCACTGTTTTTTTAAATTCAGCGATCCGATAAAGTATACCTTTCTTGGCCAAAATTGGCCGAAAATCCATTTTTTTAACGCCACGGCCAATATCAGAGGGTCGTGTGAATTTTGGTGGTTGGCCACCAAAATAAAACCCTCCTTTTTTGGCAGGTTTTCCAACCCCTTGATTTTAGACATTTCTGTCTGAGGTCGGAAAACCCAGTAAACTATCGAATAGATGATTCTATACATCTTTTCTCCTCCTTTCTAAAATGAACGGTTATATAAATTGAAATCTTAGTTTTGGAGTGCCGGGGGCGGGAATCGAACCCGCATGAACTTGCGTCCACAAGATTTTAAGTCTTGCGCGTCTGCCAATTTCGCCACCCCGGCGGAAATCATTTAGAAATTATTTGGATTTTTATTTCCTTTAATATTTAATGATAAACGAATTTTTATCATCAGTCAATATCTTGCGAAAATTATTTTTTTCGTGTAGAATATTAGACAAAACAGGAGGAGAGAGACATTGGGGGAAAGTTTAGTGGGAGGATTGTCTACTGTTGCCCAAAGCCGAGGTAGCCCCCTGACGCTACGGTCGGAGCTCTGGCTTTTCGAAGAAAACGTCGGAGCAGTGGTAAAAAATATGTAAAAATGACCGAAAAAGATTCATTGTAAATTTATAAAGAGCGCCAGGGTAGCTCAATTGGCAGAGCAACTCTTTTGTAAAGAGAAGGTCGGAGGTTCGAACCCTCTCCCTGGCTTTATTGAACAAATTATAAATTTTTTTGTTATAATATTAAGACGTTATAATGCTAAAATGATTTTATGAGTCAAGATAACTTGATAAAATTTGAGTGCTCTGAGTGCCATCGAATAAATTATTACTCTCAAAAAAATAAGAAAAAGATTAAAGATCGTTTGGAGCTTAGAAAATTCTGTCGTTGGTGTAGAAAACACACTTTGCATAAAGAAACAAAGTAATAAAATTGCGGGGGCGTGGTGAAGTGGTATCACGAAAATCTCCAAAATTTTAGTCCGGGGTTCGATTCCCTGTGCCCCCGTTTTTAATGTTATAGTTACAGTCTGCGGTTTATGGCTGAGAAAGATTATTATCAAATTTTAGGTCTTAATAAAAGCGCTTCGTTAGAGGAGATTAAAACTGCTTTTCGTAAATTAGCCCAGAAATACCACCCTGATAAAAATGGTGGCAATGTGGAAAAATTTAAAGAGATTAATCAGGCCTATCAGATTCTTTCTGACCCGGAAAAAAGAAAGATGTACGATCAATACGGAAGCGCTTTTGAACAAGCTCAAGCCAGAGGGGGTTTCAGCGGTTTTGATAATTTTCGCGATTGGGCTAGTTGGGCTGAAGCTATGCGTGGGGCTGGAACCGGGGTGGACTTTGAGGATTTTGGTTTTGGCGACCTTGGCGATATCTTTGCAAACCTTTTTTCCGGCGGCGGTGAATCAGTTTTTAGTAGAGGTTTCGGTCGCCCTTCAAAAGGTAGTCAGTCTCGCAAAGGGCAAAACATAGAGGTAGAGCTAACTGTGGACTTTAAACAGGCGGTTTTTGGCGCAGAAAAAAATATTAAATTGGAGCGGTATGTAAAATGCGAGATTTGCCAGGGGCTCGGTTATGAACCCGGAGCTAAGTTTATCACTTGCCCGGTCTGCAAAGGCAGCGGTCAGATTATTCAAGCCCAGTCAACCTTTTTTGGCTCTTTTCAAACCCGGGTGGTTTGTTCGCGGTGTCAGGGACAGGGCGAGACGCCGGAGAAAGAGTGCCACCAATGTCGTGGACAAGGGCGGGTGAAAAAAATATCTGAGTTAAAAATAAAAATCCCTCCCGGGATTGCCCATAGTCAGTCAATTAGAATTTCCGGACAAGGTCAGGCCGGGAGAAAGGGGACGTCGGCAGGAGATTTATACATTACTGTTTTAGTTAGGCCAGACCCGAGATTTGACCGTCAGGGAGATGATATTTTTTACGAGAAAGAAATATCTATTTCTCAAGCTGTTTTAGGCGGCAGGATTGAAGTGGAAACCATTGACGGGCTGGTAGAATTAAAAATTCCTTCAGGTACTTCGTCTGGCCAAAAAATTCGCTTACGAGGCAAAGGAGTGCCGCATTTAATGCCCTCGAGATTGGGTCGTTCTAGGGGCGATCAAATAGTTGGTGTAAAGATTAAAATTCCTAAAAAGCTAACCAAAAAGCAAAAAGAATTATTAGAAGAATTGGGGCAGCAAGGATTGTAAAATCATTATAACAATGATAAAATTAAAATGATTTTCTATGTTTGATCAAATAATTAGTGATTTTTCAATTTTATTGAATAATGTCTGGCGGGTTATCTATGTCTTTTTCGGCGAGATTTGGTGGGTTTTGCTTTTTTTTATTTTGTTATTGATTACCCATTCTGTTTGGCTTTATTGGCGCCAATTAATATATAAAAATAGCCGGAAGTATGTGCTTTTAGAAATACAAATTCCCAGGGAAGTTGCTAAAAAACCCTTAGGCATGGAACAAGTTTTGAAAGCTATTTGGGGTTTGCGAAATTGGCCCGAAGATTTTGGTGAGAGATATTGGAAAGGGGAAGTGACTAAATGGTTTACACTTGAAATGGTCAGTTTTGGTGGAGAAATTCATTTTTATATTAGGACAGAGGGGAGACAAAGGGATTTGGTTAAAGCGGCCTTTCTCTCCTATTATTCAGACATAGAGATTATGGAAGTGGAGGACTATATTGAGTCTTTGCCTAAAAATGTAAACGAATTAGAGAATCAAGATCTTGATTTGTGGGGTAGTGAGATAATACTTGCCAAACCGGATGCCCTTCCCATTAAAATGTATGATGAATTTGAGCTTCAGGACAAAGAAGGAGAAAAGACATTTGATCCCATATCTTCCTTTTTAGAAGTGTTAGGAGGATTAAAAAAACGAGAAATAGTTGGCATTCAGATAAACATTGCTCCGGCTCCGTCTGACTGGGGTAGACGTTGGATGCGTTTGGTTGAAAGACTGCAAAAACCAAAAAGAGTCAAGACTGGGGTAGTGAGGGAAGGCGTGGCAGAGCTTGAGAAATTGCCTAGCACTCCCGGCGAGATAGTCGCCCTTAAGGCAATAGAAGAGAATCTTTCTGACCAGGCTTTTAATACGTTAATTCGTTTTATTTATATTTCTCCACGGGCTATTTTTTACGATAGTTTTGCCCGTCGAGGGCTGATTGGCGCCTTTAACCAGTTTGCAGCTTCCGGGTTAAATTCTTTTCGGCAGAATTATAAAATGAGTACAAGAACAAGGGCGTGGGTAAGGCCGTATATTTTTCCGGGTTGGCGCAATAAGTTGCGTCGGGAACGGATATTGTCTTCTTACTTAAGACGCGAAATGCCCGAAGAGACATTTATGGGTCGTGTTTTAAGTTCGCATCCGTTAAATTGGAATTTTCACTCAAGAGTTGTCCAGCTGAGCGTAAAAGCGGTTGCTACGCTTTTCCATCCGCCGACGCGAGTTGTTCTGACCACGCCCCATATAAGAAGATTAGAGAGTCGTAAGGCTGCTCCTGAGGTGGGATTGTCAATTTTTGGAGAAGAAAAATCTTTGGAGAAGTTTGGGCAGTAGGGGAGAGGCAAAAGCACGAATAAGGCGCATGTCTGGAATAAGGAAGACGAGATTTCTTTTACTTTTTTTGTTTTTAATTTAACCTTTTATGCTTAGTTATTTATATATTTTAATTTTATTGGTTGTATTTTTTGTCATCATCGGTGTAGTTTTTATGGCCGATACCGCCCATCTTTTTAATTTTCTTTACGTTTTATTTTTATTTATTATACTCTTCGCTGTGATTGGCATGCTCTTTATGACTAATGTTTTCTCCGGACCCGGTTTTTCCATAAATATGGGATGGTTTCAAGATTTTTTGTATTTTTGGCGGAATACCGTTTATCTATACGTGATTGTTTTAAATATCTTGCTGACCCTGTGTATATTTTATGTCTTGATTAGAGTTTGGCCGTTAAGGTATAAAATAAAACTTTTTTATTGGTTTAGGAAGCCTGAGAGTAAAAAGTTTTATAAAGATAAAAGGTTTATCCGTCAGTGGCAAAAGGTGGTAGATAAATTATCCGAGCCAACTCCGGAAAATTTAAAACTTGCCGTTATTGAGGCCGATATTCTAGTGGATACTTTTTTAAAGAAAGCGGGCTATATCGGAGACCATATGGCTGAACGTCTATCGCATATTGCTCCTGAGGTAAGAAGCTTGAAGGGGGTTTGGGACGCTCATCTTTTACGAAACAGTTTAGTTCATGTTTCAGGTTCTATGGTAAGCGCCGCTGAAGCTAAAATAGCCGTAACATCTTTCGAAAATTTTTTAAAAGAATTAGGTGCTTTACCGGAGAAATTATCCTCCATCCGGAAATTATAATATTCGGTATTTTTGACAAGATTTGGGTGGGAAGATAAAAATAGAAATGTAAGGTCGGATATTTTTAAGAGTTAATAATTTATGCTTCATATCAAAAAAGCATAACTTCTGAGTAGAGGATGGCAGAAAAAATTCAAATTATTCGTTATGCTCCGCCGCCGCCGGAATTACCAGCGTTAGGAAAGGCTAATCCGGCAGAAGTTTCTTTTATTGGTCGGACAAATTACGTCGCCGCCCTTGAGGAGAAATTATTTATTTTTGGCATTAAGCGAAGAGATAGAGATCGCCATGTTTATATTATTGGTAAGAGCGGAGTGGGAAAATCAAAACTCTTAGAGCTTTTAGTCCGTCAGGATATTGCTCATAACAAGGGAGTTTGTTTTATTGATCCCCATGGCGATGTGATTGAGACGCTTTTAAGTTTTATCCCGAAGGAGAGAATTGACGATGTGGTGATAATAGACCCGTCCGATAGTGAGCATCCTGTTTCTTTTAATCCGTTGGCCAATGTTGAACCGAGTTTTAAATTCCAATTAACGCAGGGTTTAATTGAGGTGATGAAAAAGCAGTTCGGCGCCAATTGGACGCCCCGGCTGGAACATGTTTTTCGTTTTACTTGTTTGGCTCTTTTGGATTACCCTTATGCCACGATGAGAGGGATGATTTCTATGCTTACTGATCGTAATTATCGTCAAAAAGTGGTTGAATATATAACCGACGATATGGTTAAACGTTTCTGGGCTATTGAGTTTGCTGACTGGTCGGAGAAGTTTGACACTGACGCCATTATTCCTCTAGTTAACAAACTTGGTCAGTTTTTAGCCGACCCGATGTTAAGGAATATTTTTGGACAAAAAGAAAATAAAATAGACTTAGAGAAATTGATGAATGAAGAAAAGATTATTTTTATTAATCTTTCCAAGGGTAAATTAGGAGAAGAAAATTCAAGTTTTTTCGGTTCGATATTCATCACTAAGATTAAACAAGCCGGTATGGAGCGGGCGATTATACCTGAGGAGGGGAGAAAGAGTTTATATTTATATGTTGACGAGTTCCATAATTTAGTCACTGAGACGTTTGAAAATCTGATGACTGAAGCAAGGAAATATGGTATTTGTTTGACCGTTGCTCATCAGTACCTAGGTCAACTTTTACCGCAAGTGCAGGCTTCGGTTTTAGGTAACGTGGCCACTATTATTGTTTTTCGCGTTGGCGGCGATGACGCTGAAGCGTTAGAATCGGATATGGCTCCCCTTTTTAAAGCCAAAGATATGATTAATTTGGGCAAGCGGGAGTTTTATATTAAATTGATGATTGACGGAGAATCTTATGATCCTTTTTCCGCCCGAACTTTAAATGTCCTGCCGCCCAATCATCCGTCGTATAGAGAAGAGATTATTGAGCTTTCTCGGAGCAAATATACCATTTCCGCCGATGCGGCAAAGAAGTTAATCGAAGAGGAGGAAGCGCAGATTTTGCGGAGTGCCCAGGAAAAAGCGGCGATTGAGGGTAAAAAGGAAGAAGGGGAAAAAACTAAAAAAAAAGACGGCAACCCTCAACCCCTTATTTAACAGTCTTTTTAATTTTAGCGTCATTCGTTATGATATTCGGCCAAATATCATTGTTAGTGTTAGAAATTTTATAGGCCTTTTTTTTATTTTTGTATCAATTAAGAAAATTCTGTTTAAGTTGTCCTGATTCAATAAATCGGGATTGAGATAAAAGTTTATCTTGTTATTGAATCCGAATGCGCGAGCTGAAACCTTCGGTTTAGTGCGGGGTTTCGTTTAATTTATCTTGATTTTATGCATCGGTCGGAAACAAAAATTTGTCAGAATTGCCAAAAAGAGTTTATCGTTGAACCCGATGACTTTGATTTTTACGAAAAAATACAAGTCCCGCCGCCGACTTGGTGTCCAGCTTGTAGAATGCAGAGAAGATTGGCATTTCGCAATGAACGTGCTTTTTATAAACGAAAATGCGACCGATGCGGGAAGGAGGGAATCTCAATGTACAGTCCCAATAAACCCCATACAGTGTGGTGTTATGACTGTTGGTTCTCCGACGATTGGGATCCGCTCCAGTACGGACGGGCGTATAATCCGGATAAACCGTTTTTTGAACAGTTTCTGGAGGTTTGGCGGGTGGTACCCAAGATATCTCTTATGCATATACGGAGCGTAAATTCGGAATATATTAATATCTCAGCCGAATTGTATCTTTAACCGGCCATACTCAAAGGAGGAATATAAGCGGAGACTTGCGGCTATGAGACTTGACACTGCGAGTGGCGTTGAAGCGGTTCGGAAGCAGGTCGCGGAGTTTTTCGCCCTACAGATACGGAGGTACGGGGAAATTGTAAATGCGCCAGGGTGCACAGGAAATTATATAAAAAATTCCGAGAATTGCCTTGCCTGTTTCCATTGTTATGATTCAGAAGATTCAAAGTACGGCGTGCATGTTTGGCGGAATGCGAAGGATTGCGTCGATGTAGATACGGCCGGGCGAAATGCCGAACGAGTTTATAATTCCATAAACGCTGGCATCGATGTCTCAAATTACCTTTGTGTAAGTTTGTGTTGGACGTGTAGTTTTATGGAATATTCCTACTATTGTTTTAATTCAAATCGTTGCTTCGGTTCGGTAGGGCTTCGTAAAAAGGATTATTGTATTCTAAATCGGCAATACCCAAAGGGAGAATACGAGAAACTTCGGGCGGAAATTATTGCAAAAATGCGCGAAGCGGGGGAGTATGGGGAATTCTTCCCGCCGGCGGTAAGCGCTTTTGGTTATAACGAAAGCGCCGCTCAGGAGCGGTTCCCTTTTACAAAAGAAGAGGCGCTCGCGAAAGGGTTTAAGTGGGAGAAATATCCGCGAGGTACATTCGACAAAGAAACGGTTTTATGGAATGATGTCCCCGATTCAATTCGCGAAGTGGACGAAAAGGCAATGCTTAAGGAGATATTTGGATGTGTACAGTGTAAAAAAAATTATCTCATTACCCCAGACGAGATGACGTTCTATAAGCGGCTTGAGATACCTCTTCCTCGTCTTTGTCCGGACTGTCGCCATCGCCGTCGGTTTATGGCTCGTGGGCCGAATCGTCTTTGGCATCGGCGATGTATGTGTAAAGGGGGACACTTTCACGGCGATCAACCCTGTCCCAATGAGTTTGAGACCACTTATTCACCCGACAGGCCGGAAATCGTTTATTGTGAAAAGTGTTACCAAAGTGAAGTAGTCTAAGATATAGAGTAAGATACAGAGGTCGGACCTCTGTAACTCTGTAACTCTGTAAGCTCCGTCAAAACCGAAGGTTTTGCTTCGGGGTCTATTGCAAAAAATGCTACTAAAACGAGGCGGCCTAGAGATTAAAGTAAGATTTTAATAATAATTAATCATAATAAAAGATGAGTATGAAAAAGTTTTTGTTCACTTCTGAATCAGTTACCGAGGGGCATCCAGATAAGGTAGCTGACCAAATTTCAGACGCTATTTTGGATGCGGCTATAAAAGGCGATAAATATAGCCGAGTAGCTTGCGAGGTTGCCGTGGGAACCGGTTATGCGATTGTCGGAGGAGAAATTACCACTAACGCTTGGGTCGACATAAACAATTTAGTTAGAGAGGTGGTTAGGGATATTGGTTATGATAAACCGGAATACGGATTTGATTACCATACTTTGGCGGTTTTTAACGCTATTCATCCTCAGTCGCCGGATATTGCTTTGGGAGTGAGAAAAACCGCGACTGAAGAGCAGGGAGCCGGTGATCAGGGAATGATGATTGGTTTTGCCTGTAAAGAAACGCCGGAATTGATGCCTCTTCCGATAGCCCTCAGTCATAAAATAGCCTACCGGCTGGCTGAAGTAAGGAAAAAGAAAATTTTACCCTGGCTGAGGCCGGACGGCAAAAGTCAAGTAACGGTTCAATACCAAGATTCAAAACCTGTTTGTTTGCATTCCGTCGTCATCGCCGCTCAGCATGATCCCGACATAAAACTTAAAGAATTAAGAGAGGCAATAATTAGAGAGGTTATAAAGC
>Ga0116202_10002177_pt1 | contig 11641 bp, 9 predicted proteins | sample LakKivw325mmetaG_FD_94479 | JGI IMG/M metagenome (GOLD analysis project Ga0116202, IMG submission 94479) | Anoxic lake water microbial communities from Lake Kivu, Rwanda to study Microbial Dark Matter (Phase II) - Lake Kivu water 325m metaG | ecosystem: Environmental > Aquatic > Freshwater >... | reverse complement strand
CGTTCTCGTGCATGTCCGAGTAGAAGTACATGACTTCGACTTTGCTTTCATTCAAGACTTTTTCCACACTTGATACCCTAAGTTTTCCAAAAAAATAGGAAAAAAAGAAAATGGTTTCGTTGGAGCGTTGCGTTGTTAGCCTTTGACAGGTATCTCTTTGACCACGCCAGCAGCGATGGTTGTTCCCATGTCGCGCACTGCGAATCGTCCAAGCTCAGGAAAATCGTTGTAGACCTCTAGGCAAAGCGGGCGGAGAGGCTCAAACTTCACCAAGGCGCTGTCCCCAGTCTTCAGGAAGGACGGGTGCTCCTCGATTGTTTGCCCTGTCCTCGGGTCCAGCTTCTTGAGTAGTTCAGAGAACTTGCACGCCACTTGGGACGTGTGGGCGTGCAGAACCGGAGTGTAACCTGCAGCTATGGCCGTCGGATGGTGGATGACGATTATTTGTCCGATGAACTCTTTTGCTACCGTAGGCGGGTTGCTTGGACTTCCAGCAACGTCGCCCCTTTTAATGTCGTTCTTGGCGACGCCCCTTATGTTGAAGCCGATGTTGTCGCCTGGCTCAGCCCTCGGAATCCTGACGTGGTGGGTCTCCATGGACTTCACCTCGCCCGAAACGTTCGAAGGCATGAACACCAGCGTGTCGCCCTCTTTCAGTACGCCAGTTTCGACTCGTCCCACAGGCACTGTCCCGACGCCCGTGATGGTGTAGACGTCCTGAATGGGGAGGCGCAGGGGTTTGTCAGTCGGTTTCGGAGGTATCGTCAACTTGTCCAACGCGTCGTAGAGGCATGGTCCAGTGTACCATGGCATCTTGTCGCTCTTCTTGACCAAGTTGTCTCCCGTCCAACCCGAGGTTGGCACGAAGTTGATGACAGCTGGGTTGTAGCCGACAAGCTTCACCATGCGGCTGACCTCGTTCTTGATTTCCTCGTACCGTTCCTTGCTCCAGTTGACCGATGCGTCGTCCATCTTGTTTATGGCGACGACGAGCTGCCTGACTCCCAAAGTGAAGGCTAGGAAAGCGTGTTCTCTCGTTTGTCCGCCAGGACCGATTCCAGCCTCGAATTCGCCCTTCTTGGCCGAAACGAAGAGAATGGCAGCGTCCGCTTGGCTGGCGCCCGTAATCATGTTTTTGACGAAGTCTCTGTGTCCTGGAGCGTCAATTACTGTGAAGAAGTAATGGGGAGTCTCGAACTTGAGGAAACGGAGGTCAATCGTGATTCCTCTTTCCCGCTCTTCCTTCAGGTTGTCGAGGACCCATGCGTATTTGAACGTGTTTTTGCCCATCTTGGCGGCTTCATCTTCGAATGCCTTGATTGTCCTTTCGTCGACCACTCCTGACAGATACAGGAGGTGGCCTGTCGTCGTTGATTTTCCGTGGTCAATGTGCCCAATGATTACTAGGTTTAAGTGCGGTTTTTCTGTTTTGCTCATACTTCATCCTCCAAATCTCAAATATTTTTTCATTATGTTTTGGTGGAAACGGTTAAACATCAGAACGTTCCGTTATTTTAACTTTATCCCTAAGAGTCCCAGAAATTCGCATGGTAAATTTGATGAAGATTTTCAGAAACAAGGTCCACAATGTTTATAAACAGTGATGGCGCAATGGACTGCGGTGGCTTTGAATGAGGGATAGCGTTTGCCTCCCAAATGATTCGTAATAAAAACGTCTTTTTATGTTCTAACTTTAAAGCGAGAATTGCGTTTCCCTCAAAAATCTTCCAGAACCCAAATCGTCCAGTCCAAAATAGGCTTGAATCTTTTCTGCCGGGATGGCCGAGTGGCTTAGGCAAGCGGCTGCAGACCGTTATACGGGGGTTCAAATCCCTCTCCCGGCTCCAAAACCTATTTGGTCACCTTTAACGAACAATTGTGTGGGTTGGTTACCTTGGTTAAGGTTGAGGGCGTCGAAAGGTATGGTCAGCTGAGGAACGACTACAAGGATTTGACGGTAATCCAAGCTATAGCGACGGGCGGCGTTGTGCCCAAAGAGGTTCAAAACAAGCTGGTCGAGGAAGGCTGGACCCGAACCGGCTACACGTTGTGCTTCGACTGCATGAAGGGAAGGTCAGACCTCATCGCCAAGCCTCCCGTTGGCGCGTTTCTAGAGGACGTGGCGAGGTTCGTGGGCGGAGAACAGGCCCAACACACCTTCGGTTGCCGAGCTGCGCAGTTCGCGGTGATGAAAACCGTGAGCGAGTTCGTCAAAGAGGAAGGACAGAAAGAGTACGGTCCCATCGTCTTGGCTGACCCATTGTGCCACTACACGACAGCCTTGGCAGCGGAGGCAGCTGGCTTACGACTGCTTGAACCGTCAGACAGCGGGCACCCCGAACACAAGGTAGAAACCGAAGGTTACCGACTCAAGATAGAAGAAATCATGAAGGAAACTGGAAAACTGCCCGGTCTAATCATGGCCACCCACGTTGACCCCTATCACGGGAACCTTTGCCCAGCGGAGAAGGTCGGCGAAATCGCTGAGGAGTACAACGTGCCATACATGGTGAACGCAGCTTACACCGCGGGTGTTTTGCCCGTTGACATGAGGGAACTCAAGGCTGATTTCCTCACCGTTTCAGCGCACAAGTCAATGGCGTCGCTGGGACCTCTAGGTTTCCTTGCGACTAGGGGCGGGTGGACGGACAAGGCGTTTAGGAGCTCTCGGATTGTCGCCGAAGGAACTGGCAGGAAGTGGAGGAACAAAATTCTCAACATCTTCGGGTGCAGCGTTGGCGGCGTCCCCCTGATTTCGGCGATGTACGCTTTCCCGTACGTGGCTGGGCGGGTCGAAAAGTGGGAGGAAGAGCTCGAAAAGACGCGGTGGTTCATCCAAGAAATGACGAAGATAGAAGGCGTGAGGCTCCTCGGCGAACAACCTCACAGGCACCACCTGCTGCACTTCGAGACGCCCATCTTCTTTGAGATTTCGCAGCGCCACAAGAGGAAGGGCTTCTTTCTAGCTGACGAGATGATTGAGCGCGGGTTCGTCGGCCTGCAGAGGGGCATGACGAAGAACATCAAGCTCTCCCTTTACGGGCTCAGCTGGGATGAGGCTAGGAAGGCGCGGGACGCTTTCTACGAAATCGCGTCAAAGTACGTCAAAGAATACAAGCTAGACTACAACGTGCCTTGAAACCAGAAAATGCGGAAAAACGGAAAAAATGAATTAAATAAAAATTTCAGGAAATCGGGGGATTCTTCAGAAGAACCAAACAACGTTCAAGTCATGTTTAGTATCGTCTGAACGAGCTTCGCCTCGGCGGTCTTCTCTTAGCCCAACATTCCCGGCAATATACCGGTCTGCTCGGGTCAGGCTTAAAAGGAATTTCGCATTCCTTGCCACATTCAGAGCATACCGCTTTGAACATTTCGCGCTCTGGGCTCTCTGCCATGCTCTTTTCACTCTCCTATGCTTATTTCGGCAATTGAACCGAGCCTTTTTCTGGGGCTACGGTTGTTGCGCTGTGGCGTTAGTTATTGTGGCTTCCCTAAAAAGCTTTCGATGCACGTTGGAGTGCGCAAGGTTTTTATTGCTACGAATTCACCGTATTGTCTTGTGATGATGGACACCATTCTGAGCCTACGTGATGATGAGATGGAGCGACACTGAAAATCCATCATCAAAATCCAATGGCAGAATCAGCTCGTCAACAATTTACTAGAAACTTCTGGTAGTCTTGGACGAGAAACCTTTTCCCCTTCCGTATTACGTTGAATCCTTCGTTTTCCAGATTCTTCTTTTGCGCTTCCGCTCCTCCGGAGAACTTCTCGTTCAAGAAACCGTCCGCCTTCAAGGTCCGCCAGTATGGGATGCCGAGGTCTTTTCCTTGCGTGCTAGCTTCTTCCGCTGCGTTGGCTGCGGTCATGATGAAGATTCCCGTTGTGAGGGAGCAGCAGCCTTTGACTTGATGTTTTTTGGCGATTGTCTTGCAGATTTCGACGATGGTTACCAGCTTTCCCTTTGGTACTTTCTTCATTACCTCGACGACCTCGCTGGGGTTAACGAGGACCACCTCGTCGCCCGCTTCAGCTCCCATCTTGTGAACCGCATTGTAACAAGGGAAACTTTTTTCTAACTTCAGTGTCTTCGGCAGACTCTTCTTATCCGCCAGCTTCTCCTGCCAAGACTTCTTCTTATAGCCCACGATACGCCACCTACTAGGCACGACGCATTAACAAATGTCTCAATCTATAATTTCTTAGTTATGCCGTATTTCGTTTTTTGCTACTGCAAGCAGCATCGTTAGGGAAATTCCAAGAGTCGCAGACACAACCATGAAGGGTATCCTCGGGTTTAGGCTGAAGAGGTAACCCACAAGAATAGGGGCAGGCAGCCCAAAAAGCGACGTCAGCGTACCCGCAATGGACAGGATTTTGGCTCGTGCCTTCGAATCGGCGGCTTCTATCTCGTTCGTGAGGAAGGCTCTAAAAACCGAAAAGGCGGTGGCGCTGAAGACGCCCAAGAGTACGCTTGAAAGCACCGCCGAAAGCAGGTCTCCCTTCGGCGACAGCGAAAGCCAGAGAAGGGAAACGCAACCGAGTCCATAACCTAAAGCCAGCGTCTTGATATAACCAGCTTTGGACGTTATCTTTGGAACAATGAACGACGCCATTATGAGGGACGATATTGACGACGCAGCGGGAACTAGCGAAGCCAGCTCGTCGCTCAGCCCCAATCCGTTCTCGTTTATCAGAAAGAGAGGCCGATACGTCACGGACGCGTAGTAGAAGCTGCTCAGAACCGACATCAGCAACAAGACAAAAATTGTGCAATTTCTTTTTATTACAACTAAGGAGTCCCTGTATCCCCCAAGTCCCGCGAAGCTCCTTTCTTTCATGATTTGTTTACCGAACTCGGTTTCCCTGAGAAAGACCATCCTAATTGCGAACATCGGCACTAACACAACGAAGGTGAGGAGGAACAGCATTCTGGTGCCCGCGTCAATCCCTAAGGAGCCTATGACGTAGCCTGCTATGGGCGTGGACAGGGAGCCGACGCTGTTTATGGCTAAGACTATGCCGTAAATGCCCGACCTGAACTCTGGGGCAGTGTCCTCGACCAGCATGCACTCCCACACTGAGTAGATGACCGAAACCAGCCCCTCCAGAACGTAGGCGACGAACGCAAACAACCTGCTGCGGGTCCAGTACCAGATGGCCAGAGACGAAAGCCACGAGGTCGTGTCGAAAAGCATGAGGACGTTTTTCCTGCCGAAACGGTCAGCGAGGTATCCGCCAGCGAGGGGCGAAACAATCGTCGAGAAGGTCAAGACGGCGGAGAGGAACCCGATCTGAACCTCGGTCAGCCCTATGACTTGGTTCAGAAAGATGGGCCTGTAGAAATAGACCCAGCTCATCGGTATCCCCCAGAACCCCTCGGTGGCGACGAGAATCTTAGCGTTCCTCCCCCAGTGAGAGAATCCGCTGGCTAAGCCGCCATGGAAAACCGTCGAAAGCTGCTGCCTCGCATGCGTCAACAAAGAGCCCTCGCGCCGACTAGTCTGAAAAGGTTGCTAATGCAGAGATACTGAGGCTATTATCTCTTTCCAAAAGCCAAAAAGATGGTTAAGCCGCTTCAATTACCCGCATTTATTCTGAATTTTTTCTTTTTTACTTCCTCTCAACCTTGACATTAAGACTGGGCTTCTTCATTGCCAGTGCCGGTAAAAGGTGCGAAACCAATTGCTCTGCCGTCATCCTTCTGACCTTGCCCGTTGGAGCAATCTGCGTCCAGCCTTCATTATCTTTGGCGTACTTCCACGTTCGACCACTTTGGGACGTAATGTAGATGATATAGTCAGCATTCATTCTACTCACTCCTCCGTTTAAATAAAGCACAGTAATGTTTCAGAGACTTCAAATTTCGTTGTTCTTAATGATTTCCGCCAACGGGTACTCCTTGACCGCCAACGGGAGGCCGATTTTTACCCGTCTCCTCGCGGACTCGTGGACCGCCATCAGGATTTCGAGCGCCGCCCGACCTTGGCGACCGTTGCACGGGTGTTCAGTGCCTTTTTCGATGCATTCAGTCAAGACCCTGAGCTGAACGGTGAAGGGGTCTACTCCTTGCTTCAGCTGGGGGACTTTCCATTCAATGTCGCCTTTTCCTTTGTATCTCAGGGGTGGGACCTCTCGCTCGCCTACCTCGATTCTGCCCTCAGTCCCCAGTACGAAGGCTGAGGTGTACCTCACGAGCTTCCTCCACCACATCGTCGACTGAGGCAAAACAGCTGCTGAGGGAGTTTGAGTGCTGGTGCCTGTTTGCTTTCCGTAGGGGAGCCCTATTTCGAGGAAGGCTCTGACGCCGTTCTCGAACTCGAAGTAGCCCATGGACGAGTCCTCGACGTAGTGCCCGTACCTCGTCTTCTTGGAGCGGGCGTCAACCTGCCCCACGACCCAGTTAACTGGCGCGTCGCCCGCGAAGAACCGAATCATGTCGACTATGTGCGTGCCGTCCGAGAGAAGGTCCCCAACCGTGACCCCGTGTATGAAGTAGACTTCCCCGATGGCGCCCGAAAGAATCAGCCTCCGAGCCCCAGCGTATGCCTCCGAGAAGCGGCGCATGTGCCCGATGACTAATTTTGTCTTGCTCTTGTCGCAGGCTTCGATCATCGCATCGGCTTCCGCGAGGTTCACAGCCATCGGCTTCTCGCAGATTATGCCCTTGACGCCCGACTCCGCGGCGGCGACCGTCATCTCAGCGTGCAAGGGCGGCCAAGTGCAGATTATGACGATGTCCAGGTCCTCTTTCTTCAGCATTAGCTTGTAGTCAGTATATAGGGTTCTGACGTTATGAGCGTTCTGGAATTTGTCCAGCTGCTCCTTCGTTATATCGGCAGCTGCAACCATTTCGATTCCGAGGGCTTCGCAGGCTTTCGCGTGGGCGTTGGCTATGTTTCCGCAGCCGATTATCCCAACTCTGTAGGGCTTCATGTTACATCGTAAAACATACATCGACTGCCCATAAGAATTTATGCAGGACAAATCGGATAACAAGGCGGTGCAGGGCATGGCTGAGTTCGAGGTGCGCGACAGGGACCTTTTGGCTCGCATAGGTAGGCTGAAGACGAAGAGCGGAGCCGTGGAGACGCCTGCCTTCATGCCCGTCGTCAACATGGCGAAGCAGTCCGTCGCCCCGAGTGAGCTCTGGGACGACTTCGGCTGCAGGATACTCATAACGAACGCCTACATCATCAGGAAGCGGAGCGGCGAAGAAGCCAAGAAGCGGGGCGTCCACGGGTTCCTCGACTTCCCAGGAGTCGTCATGACGGACTCGGGCGCGTACCAGATCCTCGCCTACGGGAACGTGGACGTGAAGCCCGCCGAGATTGTGCGGTTCCAAGAGGAGATCGGCACCGACATCGCGACCATCCTTGACATTCCGACAGGGTGGGAAATCACGAAGCAGACGGCCCAGACTACCGTCGAAGAGACCATAAAAAGGGCGAAGGAGCTGGAAGCCACCAAGACCCGAAGAGATGTTGCTTGGGTTGGACCCATACAGGGAGGACGCTTTCTAGACCTCGTAGAGTCCTCTGCTAAAAAAATGGGCGAGCTGCCGTTCGAGATTCACGCCCTCGGAAGCCCGACTCCCGTGATGGAGCAGTACCTGTTCGACGTGCTCGTAGACATGGTCTTGACCGCGAAGATGAACCTCCCGCCTGAGCGCCCACTGCACCTCTTCGGCGCGGGACACCCGTTCATGTTCGCCCTGGCCGTCGCGTTGGGGTGCGACCTCTTCGACTCCGCCGCCTACAGCCTCTTCGCAAAGGACGACCGCTACCTCACGAACCACGGGACCGTGCGCCTAGATAAGCTCGAGTATTTCCCGTGCTCGTGCCCTGTCTGCAGCAAGAACGAGCCAAAGGACTTGGCTGAGCTACCAAAGCCCGAACGCGAAAGGGAACTGAGTAGGCACAACCTGTATGTCTGCTTTTCCGAGATGCGGCGGGTCAAGCAGGCGGTCGCCGAGGGGAGGCTCTGGGAACACCTCGAAATGCAGGCTCACGGCCACCCGTCCCTCCTTCAGGCTCTGAATCATCTGAGCAAGTACTCTGACTATATTGAGAGGTATAGTCCAGTAGCGAAAAGAAGTGGACTCTTCTTTTTTGGCTCAGCGGGACTGGCGAGACCCGAAATTGTACGGCATAAAAAAAGACTTCTGGAAAGGTACTTCCCGCCCGTCGGAGCCAAAGCTCTAGTTTTGGTTCCTGATTTGGGAAGCCACCAAGTTCGAAGGGGTAGAAGGCTCAAAAAAGCCTTGGCTCTTGCCTGCAAAAGACTCAACGTAGACGAATCTGAGGCTCACGTGTGCGTCTATGTTCCTCCTTTCGGCGTTGTCCCGTCCGAAATCAAAGACGTTTACCCGCTTTCCCAGTACGAGTGCGCGTCCCCGCCTGACCGTGAAACTGTTGAGTACGTTGCAAAACGCGTCGCAGAATATGTCAAAGCCATGAGCTACCAAAAAACGGCGATGCTGGCTGAGCTAAATTCGTGGCAAGAAAAAACTGCTGAGCTCACCAAGCGTTTATGCACAGAACATGGGAAGAATTTGGAGATAATCAGTTTCGAAACTCAATAACCAAGAATGTTCGGATTTGTTTTTTTATGAAAGGGGCTGGATGTCTGGAAGCCTGACAACTTCGCCCCTTCTGCGTATAGATTGGTAGGCTGCGCCGCCCATTGCTTGCACTTCGCCTGTTGGGTAGACTTTTATGGCTGTTCCTGAGACGATACCATAACCCCTTTCGCCTTCTTCTGACAGTTTGAGAGCCATTCTCAGTTCTTCCCAGTTGTCTTGTTCGGCGTGCGTGTCGCAGACTACGGGGGCGATTCCTAGGCACGGGAAGAGCTCAGCGGTCGAGTCGTCGTCGGGGTCTCGCCACCGGACCCACTTCTTCGCAAGCATGATGGCACCCGCGGAGACGCCGAAGAAGGGCTTGCCGTCCTCGTAGAGCCTTCGCAGGTAGCCTACCATGTTCTTCTTTTGGAGGACGCGAATTCCTTCGCCTACGTCTCCTCCGCCCACGTAGACGACGTCAGCTGAGCCCAAGAACCCCTTGGCTTTGTCGATGTCAGCGTCCCTCGGGCAGATTAAGGCGTGGTTGACCATGGATGCGCCCTCCTCGAAGAGGAAGTTCGCCATGAACCCGAAGAAGTTTCGGTCGTCACCGTGCGCGGTTCCAACGTAAGCCACGACGGGAGCTGCCTTCCCGCATTCCCTGAAGACCGCCTGGATCAAGGGGTCAGGCGACCTGCGAATGGCTGACCTCCCGCCTGCCAACAAGAACACGGGCTTCGGCTTGTTCACCTATTTTCCTCCCAGGCAAATGCTTATTGTCGCGTTGTATTCTCTTATAACTTCGACCCGATTCTTAAAAATCCTTTATCAAATGTTATTTTCATCGATTTCCACTTGACCTCTGAAGGGTCACCCTCTCATCGATGAACTCTTCTATGTTTATCGGGAACAGTGCCCCTGAGACGCGGTATTTACCCGAAGATTCCTGGCGGATGCCTTTTTCGTAGGAGACTACTATTTCAGCGCTGTCGCCGTAGAGTCTCTTCAGCGCCTCGGTCGTTTGTCGGCTGAGGGCTTTCCTGTCGGCATGTTGAGTAACGAGACGCAGACGATACGTTTCGGGGGTTTCCTGCCGCAGCTGATACTCGTCCACGTCTTCCAGTCCGTTCAACGCGTTGTCGAGTTCGCGCATCGTCACCAGCCTACCGCTACACGTTAGGGTCACATCGTTGGTACGACCTTCAATGGCGGAAAGGGTAAGTCCTGAGTTTCTTCCGCACCTGCAGTCTCCCGATTCGTCTATCCTGATGAGGTCGCCGACGTCGAAGCGGACGATGCAGTACCACGGGTTCTTGAAGGTGGTCACCAGAATCCTACCGAGATAAGGTCCACCATGCTCGGGCTTCAGTGGCTGGAAGTCGACGCGGCAATACTCCGTGTTCTGGTGGAACTTGCCTTGCTCGCACTGCATGAAGACGTATCCCGTCTCGGTTGTTCCGTATGAGCTTGCGACGGGAGCGCTGAAGACTCGCCTGATTTGTGTGAGGTGCAGGTTCGTGGGAGACTCGTATGTCAAAACGATCAGTTCAGTCTGAAAAACGGGCTTCTCGGACTCCGTGACGTAGCGGCACAGCTTCGCCAGCAACGAAGGATTTGCCTCAAGAACCTCAGGCTTGAATGTCTTCAGGTCCTCAATCATCCTGTCCATGTGCCTTTTAGTCCAAGATAGCGTGTCGGTCTTCTCGTTGAGGTAAAGGAACCTTGCTAGTCGCCGTTCCTCAAGCGGTAGGGGACGGTCGTCTGACCTGATTCCCACGTTCAACGGGTTAACGAGAATTGCCTCCCTGTGGCTCCCCGTCATGATTTTTCCTGCGAACGAATTTAATTTCCACGACGCCATCTCGGAATCGTCCCACCACTTCTGGCACCAAATGTTGGTAACCTTCTCGTTTATCGTCCCGCTTGACTCGACGAAGCTTACCTCCTTGTTTGCCAAGCCCTGTTGCAGGTTACGGTCGGACGGGACGAACCCCTGTGCAGAATGACGCTGAATGTCCTCCTTGGTCAACGCGGGCATCGTGGCATAACGGAAATCGACGCTGTGCTCCCTTCCGGGGTCGAAAGTTCGCCAAGACTCGTAGGCTGGAACCTTACTGAGGGCTTTTTCGAGAACCTTGGTTGATTTTCCGTAGTATTCTGCTGTGAAATTCGGCGGACAAGCGAACATGGGATGACAACGGCACGCGTCGTCCAAAACCTTCACCTCAGCCCCATGATTTGTGGAACAATACCGCATGACGGCGGGTCTCGTTTCCTTTCCGAACGTGGCGATTTAAGCCTTTCTGAAAGACTGGAATCCGACAAAAAACAATGTTTATTAATGTATGTGTGCAACTATACGAGGATTCAAATCGGTCATTTTAACATATTTCCCAAAAAAAAGTTTGTAAGTTTAAACGGAGAAGAAATTAGCATTGGAAGTAAAATTTTTAGGCAGCGCAAGAGAGGTAGGAAGAGCTGCCATTTCAGTTAAAACGCAAAGGACCCAAATCCTACTAGACTACGGCGTCATGCTTGACCATACGCCTGGGTTCCCGATGCACGTCCCGCCCAAAGAGGTGGACGCCGTCGTCGTGACGCACAGCCACCTCGACCATTCAGGCGCGGTCCCAATATTCCACATTCAGGAGAGGAAGCCCGTCTACGGGACGCGGATGACCTTCGACTTCGCCAACGTCCTGATCAAGGACTTCATCAAACTCTCGAGCACGTATATACCCTTCGAGTACCTCGAGCTGCGGACGATGATGCGAAGCCGGAAGGAACTTAAGTACCGAGAGGAAGCAACCGTCGGAGACTTCAGCATTCAGCTCCTCAACTCAGGGCACCTTCCGGGCGGAGCCTCAGTCCTCGCCGAGGCGGAGGGCAAGAGGCTCTTGTACACGAGCGACTTTAACACCGTCGAGACTAAGCTTCTCCCAGCCGCCGACCAAGACTACGGGGAGCTCGACGCGGTGGTCATGGAAAGCACATACGCCGACGAGGAACACACTCCGAGGAAGGAGCTCGAGGAAAAGCTCGTTACCGAAGTCAACGACGTAGTGGAGAAGGGCG
>Ga0116202_10002176_pt1 | contig 11644 bp, 11 predicted proteins | sample LakKivw325mmetaG_FD_94479 | JGI IMG/M metagenome (GOLD analysis project Ga0116202, IMG submission 94479) | Anoxic lake water microbial communities from Lake Kivu, Rwanda to study Microbial Dark Matter (Phase II) - Lake Kivu water 325m metaG | ecosystem: Environmental > Aquatic > Freshwater >... | reverse complement strand
TAATGGAGAGAAAACTCTACCGGAACCGTTCCGGCAAGGCTCCTTACTGCATTCTCGACCTGCCTATACTCCTCTGGATTATGGACAATACCGGTGACAAGGAGCTGATCTTTGCCCGGTAAGACGTCAAATACCGGGATAAAGAGCTTCGGGTGTGTCACTATTCCGGCCCGTACTTTTTTTGCGAGGGCCTTCAGCTGGAGTACTTTCATTGCGTCTTCTGTCTTCAGCTTATCCTTTTCCAAAAGGGCAGCCCTGATTGCTCCCATCACCTCCTGGACCGGAAGAACACCCACGTCAAAGAACAGATCGTAGGCAGACGGATCATCGATATTCCTGCCATATATATGTTGAACTGCTCGTGACATCTCCTTATCTACCTTTTTTACAAGAAGTTCTGCGGCACCTCTGCTCAAGTTCTCCCGTTTTATAATTGCCTCAAGCCTTTGCTCCAGTGGCGCCACAATCCTTACATTCAGGGCAAATGGTACCTCTCTCAGGAGAAAGTTCCCTCCTCTTCCCACAATTATTACATTATCCTTGAGTGCATACTTCAAAATGATACTCTGACTGAGTACAACAAAACCCGTGTAGGACCTGTCGAACCTCTCCCACATGTTCGGGTAATGTTCATCAAACTCCTTACCAAACTCCTCCCACTGACTGCCTTGGGCACTCATATCTTCCAGGATCTTTTGTCGATCTATGTACTCATAGTCCCAGAGACGTGCCATCGTCTGTGTGATATCTTTGTCGATACTTCCGTGTTGCCTTGATATGGTTAAGATTGCCATAATGAACCTCCTTTTTTCTCAGTTAGTGTGGGCTTCTTTTTTTGCCTCTTTCCTTACCTTCATCTTCATCCAAAGCTTCCCTACCACAACTACAGCAACGGCGCCCACGGCCTCTACAACATACTGGGTAACCTTGCCCGTATGGAGGAATGACTGCACATAGGGGTCTGTGATTATCATCTCGCCCGAAGTCTTTCCAAGCACCATGGCCCCAAGGTACACAATAATGGGGTATTTGTCCATCAACATGGAAATGAGGTTGCTGGTAAATACTATAAAAGGGATGCTCAACACCAATCCGAAGATGATCAGAAAATTATTGCCGTGGGACGCGCCTGCTACGGCGAGCATATTATCGGTACTCATGATAATATCGGCAATCACTATGGTTATCATGGCCTGCCATATGGTCTTTGGCTCTTTACGGGCCCCCTCTTCCGGCGCACCCTCTATGAAGAGCTTTAGCGCTATCCACATAATAAGGGCGCCGCCACAGAACTTCAGTCCCTTAATACTAAGAAGCGAAGCGACAACGATTGTGAGGAAAACCCTTAAGACAACCGCTCCACCTGCGCCGAGCATAATGCCTATCATCCTTTGTTTGGGCGCAAGGTTCCGGACAGCCATTGCAATAACAACCGCATTGTCGCCTGCAAGGACCAGATCGATCAGTATTATCATGAAAAAAGAGCTTATAAACTGCCATGTGAAGCTAAATGACCCGAAACTTCCAAAATCCATATGTTCACCTAATAGTATTTCTTATTTACTAAACAATTTCAAGGTACATTGATCGTTACCGGGCATCAAATTGTAAATGCTCATGCCATATAACCTGTATCACGCTTCCCGTCCATCGGAATAATCCTGATTTTTGCCTTCGAAAAACCTGAGTAAAATTATTTTAAAAAGTATTAGATTAAGGCTAAGGTTGGGTAATTTAGTATAAAGCTCAAATGATTCTGAGGCAATAACATCCTGTTTATGGCTGTATTGTGCTGGTTTCTTATATTACCCGCTTTCCCAATTTTGTATGGCAAGGTTTTGCATTACAAAAAGGTAAGAACATGGATACGAAAACTCGAAGAGATACTTTCAAATTGATCTTCCGTCAGGAACATCCATTCCAGAAAATACTCGACAATTAAACTGTTTATGCAATCCAAAGGCGCCTGCAATGGAATGGAATTCCAACAGTTATTTTGCCAATTTGTGTTGAAATATAGCTAACAGCACTTAGCAGTCAGCTAAAAAAACTCAATATTGAACCTACTTAAAGCTAATGGCCCGCCCTATCTCTTTTCCTCCAATTTCATGTTGTCTTGATACGGTCAATCCAGCCATGGTCTACCCTACTTTGCAAACGGGATAACCCAGACGAGCATCGCCGGGATGTAACAGAATATAAGAGAGATTACTACATAAGGCACGCTAATAGCCAAAAACTCCTTCACGCCAACCTTTCTTTGGTCCTCTTTTTCACCCATATTTTTTGCTACAAATAGAGCAGGGGCACCTGCTATAGTTAGATTACTTCCTAATGTACCTGCCCAGAGCAGCATCCAGTAAAGAGGCCAGGGATTTATCGCCTGGGATTTACTAAGGTCTCTTATTACATAAAGCATTGTAAGAATATAGGCATCATGCTCTACAATACCTACGATAGGGGCAGTGACCCAGAAGAGCACCGTGCTCCCAGCGATAAGACTTTTTTGTATAAGCGGGGTAATTAAATTAGAGATAGATTTGATTACACCTGCATGTTCAAGACCTCCTACCAGGGCAAACAGTGACACATAGAAAAAGATCGCCCTCCAATCAAGTTCTGATAAAACTTGCTCCAAATTAGGAATTTCTAAAGTAAAACGACCCTTGAATAATTCAAAGATAAGGATTAAAGCAAGTGCACCCCACATTGCAATAAAACCAAGGTGATAACCAAAAACAGGTCTAAGTGCCATGGCAACAATTGTAAGTGCAAAAACTAAACAAACAATAATGGCGAAAGGTTTATCTTTTATATGATCAAGGGGATGTTCTTCCATGGATGCAACATCCATTGTAACGCCTTTATATTTTTTTGAAAATACCCAGTAAAAATAGGCACAGGTAATTATATAGGAGATACAGAGAATGAAGAATGACGATGGCCTTCCAGAATGCCACAAAAAACCGCTAAATTCAATACCAGAGACACTATGGAGCATCTGCGGGGGTAAATCACCAAGAAGCATTGCCGTACCCATAAAGTTTGCACATAAACCAACAAACATGACTGGTGCAAAGGCAGGAAAATTGAACCGCCTGCATGCATGGAACACAACAGGTGCAAACATTAAGACAACAACAACATTATCGATCAGTATAGAGACAAATCCAGCAAGAGCACCGATAAAGGTAACGAATACGGCTACGTTACCCTTTGATATCTTTAAAATAATAGCGGCTAAAAAGTCGGGTACACCCGATTTTCCAAAATAGCCCGATATAATCCATATACTGAGAAGGATGAGGATAACATTCCAGTCAACTATCTGAAAGGCCTGAATATCAGTCATAACGCCGACAAAAATCATCATAAGGATTCCCAGAAGTGCTGCAAGGACGCTGTCGATCCATCCGGTAATTACAAGAATAATACTGGCAAGAAAAATTACACTGGCTGCGATTTGCAGAAAATCCATTTTATATTACCCCCTCTACTTTTAATTAAACCCTCTTTATATTATGAAGGGCGGAGAACCTCCGCCCCTAATATATATTTTCAATCAATCACTGATTAAATAAATTAAATAACTCCCATACCTTTCAGTACCGAAAGCATAACTGCTACCGCTATAACAGAACCAACCTGCCCACCTGCATTTGCACCCATCGCATGCATAAGTAAGTAATTTTTCTTATTATACTTTTGACCTTCCTTCTGGACAACACGGGCTGACATAGGAAAAGCTGAGATGCCTGCAGCTCCGATCAGAGGGTTGACCTTACCGCCTGTCAGAACCCTCATCAGTTTTGCAAACAATACACCACAGGCGGTATCGAGGCAGATGGCCAGAAAGCCGAGTCCAAATAGCATCAGGGTCTGGGCTGTTAAAAAGACCTTGCCGTCCATGGTGGCTCCAACGGAGATTCCTAAAAGAAGGGTGACGATATTGGCAATCTCGTTTTCAGAGGCCTTGGTGAGCCGGCTTACAACCCCACACTCCTTCATGAAATTTCCCAGCATAATCGTCCCCAACAGGGGCAAACCTGCGGGTGCAATGATGCCTCCAATCACCGTAACAACCAAAGGAAAGAGGATCTTGGTCGTTTTTGAAACAGTCTTTCTAACCACCCCCATATCGATCATTCTCTCTTTCTTTGAAGTCAAGAGCTTCATAATGGTTGGCTGAAAGAGAGGTACTAAGCACATGTAAGAATAAGCTGCAACCGTAATCGGACCTAAGAGGTGAGGAGCTAATCGAGAGGCGACATAGACTGCAGGTGGTCCGTCACAGGCACCGATAGTCCCGATCGAGACAGCTTCCAGCTTTGTAAAGTCTAAAGCCAAAGCCAAGGCTAAAACTAAAAAGATCCCGAAGTTCCCTGGAGCCCCAAGCAAGAATATCTTTGGATTCTCCATAAGAGGGCCGAAATCGCACATCGAACCAATACCCACAAAGATTAGAAGTGGAAATAACTCTGTCAAGATCCCTGCATCATAGAGGATCCTAAGAAAACCTTCTTTTTCCATTAACCCTGCGAGGGGGACATTGACTAAGATACACCCAAATCCAATCGGAACAAGGAGTAACGGTTCAAAACCCTTTTTGACTCCAAGATAGAGAAGAAGACATCCCACCGCCATCATAACCAGATTAGACCAGTGAAGGTGAGTAAACCCTGAAGTGAGCCCATAGAATCCGCTTCCAATCGCTTCTAACATGCTCTGTCCTCCTTTTCTAAACTAATTTATCCTTCTTCTTCATTTTTATAAGGGAATAGCTTTTTTAGAGCACTTATGACGAGGCCCAAGACCAATAGGCTAACAAATGTGCCTAACATTCCTACGACAACCATCGTAATTCCAAATGTCCAATTATCCATATATTACCTCCTTAAACTACAAATAAATTATCAAATCATGTGTGGGCAAATTTTTTTCTATTTAAACACTCAAAAAAAATAGTGTCAAGTGAAATATTCAACAAATGTATCAATATGTATCAATATTATAAAAAAATATATTACCTAGTTCTTTAAACCAAACTTTTTATAACCTTTCATGGGGCTTCTTGACAATCATACTTATCCTTATTTTTACCTTCGAAAAGCATGAAATATAATTAACTTTCTTTTAAATTCCTTAAGCCCCAGTTTTCAGTAACCAGTTGCCATAGTGAATACATATTACCTTTCATTCATCCATTGACAAGCAAAGGGAAACAGGTTATAAAAGATAAAATGAGCTGTAAATGATTTCCAATTGGGTCAAAGAAATAAAATCAAAGAGCGCAAAAGAAAAACTCGGTATGATCCTCATCCATAACGGCATAGTAAGGAAAACAACAAAAAACGGCAAAGTTGTAAAAGGAATGCTTTTAACTTACGATGATAAACTTCTGTCTGAGACCGTGAAAAAACACAAAACCAGTGATGGAATTGTTGATATAAGGGTATGGATCAATCAGGGTAAGCTCGATATAGGGGATGATATAATGTATGTCCTTGTAGCTGGTAGATTTCGAACAGATGTTTTTCCTGTATTTGAAAAATTAATTGGTGAAATAAAAAATAGAGTAGTGAAAGAACAAGAAGTACTATAAGTAGCTATAGGCAATACAAATGTCAGAAACATAAGGCATATCAACGATGAAAAGAAAAAAAACAAAAAAGATCAAAATAGGCAATGTCTCTATTGGCGGTAAAAGCCCTATAGTCGTACAATCTATGTTAAAAACTGATCCTGAAAACTTTCAGGAAACCTTAATGCAAACAAGGGAATTAAAAAAGGCAGGATGTGAACTTGTAAGGATAGCCCTCCCACAAGAAGATACATGTAAGATCATCCCTTTTCTAAAAAAAGAGATCGACATACCCATTATTGGTGATATTCATTTTAATCACAAGATTGCATTTAAAGCCATGGAACTTGGGATCGACGCAATAAGAATAAACCCGGGGACAATCAATAATGTAAGGAAGGTAAAAGAAGTTGCCAGTGTTGCCAAAGACACTCGTACCCCTGTGAGAATAGGGATGAATATAGGATCCATTGAAAAAAGAATATTGAAAAAGTACAACAAGCCTGATGCAGACGCAATGGTTGAAAGCGCCTTCTATTATGTAAAACTTTTTGAAGATGTGGGATGGACGGAACTAAAAATATCTTTAAAGGCCTCAGACATATATCAAACAATAGAAGCCTATAAAAAATTTTCAAGGCTATCTAATTATCCCCTCCATATAGGCATTACAGAAGCGGGTCCTGTATTTTCCGGTGTAATTAAGTCCTCTATAGGAATAGGAATACTGCTTTATGAGGGTTTAGGAGATACCATAAGGGTTTCGTTAACTGGCGATCCCGTCTATGAGGTCATTGCAGCCTATCATATTTTGAGAGATATGGGCCTTAGGAAACGGGGGATAAACATAATATCCTGTCCTACATGTGGAAGGTGCAAGACTAACCTGATGGAGATTGTTGAAGAATTTGAAAAAGACACAAATCATTTCGATGTTCACCTGAATGTGGCAATTATGGGTTGCGAGGTGAACGGACCCGGAGAAGCAAAGGAAGCAGATATCGGCATAGCGTTCGGTGCCAATAAAGCAGTATTATTTTCTAAGGGTACTGTCATAAGAACCGGTATACCAAAAGAAATGGCAAAAGATGTACTAAAGGAAGAGATTTATAATATGATAGCGTGAAATTCAGCGATCAGTCCCGCCTCTTGCGGGATCATCTGTCAGCGATCTATTTTTGAAACCTTCCTTACAAACAGAACTCTTTGAATTACTGTAACATGTGTGAATATTGCAAGTACCACAATTACATATGGCAAAAGACCAAAGAACAAATCTATTAATATCAGTATCAATCTCTCCGGTCTCTCTAAAAGTCCGGTATTACATGGGAGAGATGCTGCTTCAGCCCTTGCTTTCGCATAAGGTATTATTGCTATACCGATAGCAGCAACAAATGTTACTGTGGAGTTGAAAAGATCACCATGCCTCAAAAAATGAATCAGTATCCCGAGCATTATAGAAAGGTCTGTGTATCGATCCAGGACAGAATCCAGAAATCCCCCGAATCGTGTCACATTATTTGTATTTCTTGCGAGGGCTCCATCCATGAGGTCAAAAAAACCTGAAATCAGAAGTGTTATACTACCCAGCAACAAGAAATCGTATGCAACACACAAAAAGGCTATGAACCCGAAAAATGTTCCACATAGAGTGAAAATATTCGGATTTATGACCTTATCTTTAAAAAATAAATGGTAAGTTTTGAGAATTACTGGATCAAGAGAGTGACCTATTTTTGAACTTATCAAATGCAGTTCCTATCTTTCCCTTTCACCCCTTATAAATTCTTCAACCATGTTCCTTGCAATTTCATCTGGAACTTGTTTTATAGGATGTTTCATCGTATAGGCTGATATCGATTCGAGCACCCCACTTACTTTTCTGTCCCTTGCTACCTTACAGCATCTTATTGCATCTATCATACATCCAGCGCTGTTCGGCGAATCTTCTACAGATAACCTGAGTTCAAGATTTATAGGAACATCACCAAAAATTCTCCCTTCTATTCTCATAAAGCATACCTTATTGTCATTCTGCCATGGCACATAATCAGAAGGTCCTATGTGGATATTTTCTGATAAAATTGGTATGTCTAACATTGATTGAACTGCCTCAGTCTTTGATATTTTTTTCGATACAAGCCTTTCCCTGTTCAGCATATTCAGGAAATCTGTATTCCCTCCTGTATTTAACTGATATGTCCTGTCTATTTTCACACCCCTGTCACTAAACAACTTCACAAGTGCCCTGTGGATAATCGTTGCACCTATCTGCGACTTTACATCATCTCCTATTATTGGAATCCCTTTTTCTTTAAATCTTCTCACCCATGTTTTATCCGATGCAATAAAAACAGGGATACAGTTCACAAGACTCGTCCCGCTTTTCAGACAGCACTCAGCATAAAACCTTGCCGCTTTCTCAGAACCCACGGGAAGATAGTTGATTAATATCTCAACCCTCCTCTCCTTAAGTATCTTCACCACATCATCTGGTTTTTTACCTGATACGAGAAAGGTTCTTCCTGCAGGATAATCCTGCATGTGGGGTGAGACACCATCCAATACATGACCCATAGAAACAATCACATTTGATTTCGCTACATCTCTTTTAATAACCTTTGTACAATTAGGAGAGGCAAATATAGCCTTCTCAAGAGGTTTTCCAACCTTTCTTTTATCTATGTCAAAGGCAGCAACTACTCTGATATCCCTGGGTTTATAACCACATATCTCATAATGCATAAGCCCTATTATTTGATTTTTTTTCTTTGAATAGTAACTTAATCCCTGGATAAGCGAACTCGCACAATTACCAACACCAACTATTCCAACACGGATTTCTCCCATACCACCCTCATTGTAACTTTTGTTACTTTTAAAATATTTGTCTTAAAAAGTCAAAAAAAATCTATGGTGCTTACTTTTTATACTTTAACATACCCGTCTCATACAAGTCATTCCCATATATGTCATTGATCACAAATAACGGCATATCCTTAACTCCAAGCTTCCTCACAGCCTCAGGTCCGAGTTCTTCGTAGGCTATTATTTCTGAAGAGACAACGCTTTTAGAAAGAAGGGCCCCTGCCCCTCCTGTTGCACCAAAATATATAGCCCTGTACTGCGTTATCGCATCTTTAACTGATTGTGATCTCTTTCCTTTGCCTATCATGCCCTTAAGACCTAAAGAAAGCAATTTAGGGGCATACAAATCCATCCTTGAACTCGTTGTGGGACCACATGCGCCTATCACCTTTCCTGGAGGCGCAGGTGAGGGACCACAATAATAGATAACCTGGTTCTTTATATCAAAGGGAAGCTTATTCCCTTCATTTAATGTGTCAATAAATCTTTTATGTGCAGCATCCCGTGCTGTATAGATGTAGCCACTTATAAGTATCTTTTCGCCTGCCTTCAATGCTTCTATCACATCATCCCCTAAAGGGGTTGTAATACGCCTTATTTCCATCATTTATCCCATTTTAACGTTTAGTAAATCCTCTACTTTACGCTCCACGCTTTACGCTATATCGTTACTTCTTTAATCCTATGGGCATGGCACTGAATGTTCACAGCAACAGGAAGTGAGGCTATATGACACGGCATTATCTTTACATGCACATCCAGTGCTGTCACTGTTCCACCATAACCCTGAGGTCCTATACCGGTTCTATTGATATTATTTAATATTTCCAGCTCAAGTTCTGCTATAGAGGGATTTTCGTTTCGCCTGCCTATAGGGACCATAAGGGCTTCTTTTGAAAGAAGGGCAGAAGTCTCAAAGTTACCCCCTATACCAACACCTACAATAATTGGTGGACACGGATTTGGCCCGCCTTTCTTTACCATCTCCAGGACAAACGATTTAACCCCTTCCCTGCCTTGTGAAGGCACAAGCATCCTTACCTCTCCATAGTTTTCGCTTCCCCCACCCTTGGGTAAGGCAATAATTTTTATCCGGTCACCGGGTACAATACTTGTATGGATGATAGCCGGGGTGTTGTCACCTGTATTTTTTCTTGAAAATGGATCGCAACAGGACTTTCTTAAGTACCCATTTTTATATGCCCTTCTTACCCCCTCATTGACAGCATCAATAAGCGAGCCGCCATGGATATGGACATCCTGTCCTATTTCTAAAAAGGTCACAGCAAGGCCTGTATCCTGACATATAGGTATGTGCTCCTCTTTTGCAATATCGATATTCCTTATTAGCTCCCTCAAAACTTCCTTGCCCACAGAGGATTCTTCCTTTCCTATACCTTCATTTAAGGCCTCTACAATATTATTTGATGCGTTTATGTTTGCATCAATAAATAATGCTTCTATGGCAGATATAATATTGCCCACATGAACTTCTCTCAAATTTTACTCCTTGTATGGGGCTATAATCCCTTTTTCCATTAAAAGACCTACCTCTTCCCTTGCCCTTTTTATTTTTGTTTCGGCCATCTTGAAAAGTTCTTTTTCAGTAAATTTTAAACGGGCAACGCCCTGTTCCATTGCTTTCTTTGCCACAGCCACTGCCTCTCTTGGGAATACCTCCCATTCATCCATGGTTGGGAGTAAATGATCCTCACGGAGACCTTTATCTTCTGCACATTTTGCAAGTTCATAGGCTGCTGCAATACACATTTCGTCTGTAATCGTTCTTGCCATTACATCAAGTGTTCCCCTGAAGATTGCAGGAAACCCAACAGAATTGTTAACCTGATTAGGAAAATCACTCCTGCCGGTGGCAACAATCCTCGCCCCGGCCTCTTTTGCCTCCCATGGCCATATTTCAGGTATTGGGTTTGCACAGACAAAGACTATTCCGTTATCGGCCATTTTTGATATCCACTCTTTCTTGATTGTGTCAGGCCCTGGTTTTGAAAGGGCAATGACAACATCCTGCCCCTTTATCGCCTCTTCCATGTCACCATCCCTGTTTTCAGCATTCGTAATCTGGCAGAATTCCAATTTTTCTTTATGGGTTGGCTTTATATCATCCCTCTTTCTATTCAGGATACCCTTGCTATCAACAACGATAAATTTCTTTGGATCAGCGCCTGCCTTTATGATCATTTTTGTTATACATACATTTGCAGCACCTATGCCTATCATTGTGATTTTTACATCCTGGATCTTCTTTTTCACAACCTTCAATGCATTTATTAGCCCGGCAAGTGTCACAGCAGCAGTCCCCTGCTGGTCATCATGCCACACCGGGATTGGTGCCTCTGCACGTAACTTTTCAAGTATATAAAAGCATTTTGGATTTGCGATATCTTCAAGGTTTATTCCACCGAAAGAAGGTGAGATAATCTTTACAGTCCTTATAATTTCATCGGGGTCCTTTGTATCAAGACAAATAGGGAATGCATCTACCCCGCCAAGATATTTGAAAAGTAGGGCCTTCCCTTCCATTACAGGGAGTCCCGCCAGGGGTCCAATATCCCCTAAACCAAGTACCCTTGTTCCATCAGTTACAATCCCTACCATATTAGCCTTATTCGTATGTTCAAAAACCTTTTCTGGATTTTTCTGAATATCCTTACAGGGTTCCGCAACCCCTGGTGTATACCATATAGCGAAATCATTAATATCCCTGATAACACACTTTGGTATCACCTCTATCTTTCCCTTGTAGTAGGGATGCATTTTCATCGCATCCTGGGCAGGTTTCTTTGCCTTCTCAATAAGCTCCTCTTTCGTTACCTTAGACTCTTTCGTATCTCCTCCTTGTTAAATTTTTCAAACATATCAAACATTTATCATCATATTATCCACCCTGTTGTTTCTTCGAAAGATCCAGCCTCCTGATTCCTATAAAAACTAAAAAAACCCCAAGGGCGAGTATAAATCTATACGGAAATCTCTTAGGTATAAACTTCGTCATTTTAGAAGGAGATTCAGTTGATCTTTCTTCAATAATCACAACGCTCACGTTATAAATGTTCTTAATGATTCCTTTACTGCGGTCATAACCAGTAACCCGCAATAAAGATACGAGAGGTATTAAGATCCCTAAGATAATGAAAATAATACCAATCTTTCTCCCCCTGCTCATAATTT
>Ga0116202_10002175_pt1 | contig 11646 bp, 9 predicted proteins | sample LakKivw325mmetaG_FD_94479 | JGI IMG/M metagenome (GOLD analysis project Ga0116202, IMG submission 94479) | Anoxic lake water microbial communities from Lake Kivu, Rwanda to study Microbial Dark Matter (Phase II) - Lake Kivu water 325m metaG | ecosystem: Environmental > Aquatic > Freshwater >... | reverse complement strand
GTCCTGGAGGCGATGATGGTAGACAGGGATGGGGAGGAGATAATCTACAAGGGCCCCCACCTCAGCAAGCGGTTCCACAGCATAGCCTCGAACCTTCTGGACCGCCTTCCGCTGATGAATTACTGCGTTGTGGCCATGCCAAACAGGAAGTACCTTATAATCCCCCTATGCGACTCAAAGTTTCTGATGCTCGGACTTTCCAATGATGTGAAGGCAGAGGATTTTGTCGTTCAGATTTCGAAAACCATGAAGAGCATCGAGTCACTGGCCAGGAAGCCTATGGAAGTAGCATAGTGAACGCCGTGCGCTGCGCATTTCCAGGTTGGGAAGACCCATAGAAAGCTTATTATTGAATTGCTTTAGAAGGTTAGGGGAAGGGGAGAGGGCTATTCATGGGCGGTAGGAAGAGGAAGAAAGTTGTAAAGCGGATGAAGAAGACCATCCCGAAGATCTTCGCTTGTCCAAGCTGCGGCGAGAAGACCCTCAGCATCGCCATCAGCCGCGATCAGGCTATTGCCACCATCAAATGCGGGAGGTGCAATATCGAGGATACCGTGTCCATCTCACGGGTGGAGGAGGCAGTTGACGCTTACGGCAAGTTCATAGACAGGTATTATGGCCACGAAGAGGCGAAAAAGACCGATGAGAAAGGTGGAAACGCACCTTAACGAGGCAATAGGCAGGAAGGGCTGCGCCCACTTAGCCCTTGTGGATCCGGATAAGTGCGATCCCACGTTTGCCAGGCAAGTTTCGCTTGAGGCAAGTAGGGTGGGAAGCGCTGCAATAATGGTTGGTGGGTCTACCAGCGTTGGAGGCGAGGTTCTCGATAATGTGATAAAGGGGCTGAAGAGCGGCTCTGATCTCCCCGTAATCCTCTTCCCTGGCAACCTATTCGGTGTATCGAGATATGCCGATGCGGTGTGGTTCATGTCGGTTCTCAATTCAACAAACCCATTCTATATCACCGGGGCTCAGGCTGTAGGCTCCCGGATGGTAAAGGCCTACAACCTTGAGGCGCTGCCTCTGGGCTACATCATTGTGAGCCCTGGCGGAACTGCCGGCTTCATAAGCCAGGCAAACGAGATCCCCTTCGACAAGCCTGAGGCCGCTGCCATCTACGCCTTGGCGGCGCAATACATGGGAATGAGGTTTGTTTACCTCGAGAGGGGTTCTGGGGTCGAGTCCCCCATCTCGCAGGCTATGGTGAAGATGTCCAAGAAGATACTGACCGAGTCCAAGCTTATTGTTGGGGGAGGCATAAGGAGCCGAGTTCAGGCCCGCGAGGTTGCACAGGCTGGCGCGGACATTATCGTCACCGGCACTGTGCTGGAGGAGAAAGGGTTGGGTATGACCCTCAGTGAGATCCTGGCGGGTATAGAGGAAGGGGTAAATGCAAGATAGGCTAAGGAGGGAGCTTTCACGGAAGGCCCTCCATCTCACGGGCATAACAGTCCCCGTGGCGTATTTCCTCCTCGGCAGGGACTTTGCTCTTCTCTACACATCGGCGGCCCTGCTGGTTTTTCTGGGCTTGGAGTTCATCCGCATCAGGGCAAACAGGCTCTTCCCCCTTGAAAGGACTGCGGAGTACATCCAGAGAAAGGGGGAGAAGAATGCATTGGCTGCCACCGTGTACTTTTGCGTGGCGGCAATAGCCACAATCTTCTTCTTCGACGAGAATGCGGTGATCATTGGCCTCTCCGTAGCCCTGCTGAGTGATATGGCTGCGGCCCTGGTGGGCATAGGCATAGGGAAGCATCGGATAGTGGAGGGGAAGACACTGGAGGGGTCTGCCGCGGGGGTGGCCATGGCGTTGGGTATAGCGCTTCTCCTGAGCGCAGGGATCATGACAGCCTTGGTACTGGGAGTCATTTTCCTGGCGCTGGACCTTATGGAGCTTGGGATAGACGATAATTTCACCCTGCCCCTGGCAATGGTGGCTGCGGTCTTCCTTATCGAGGTGCTCCTATGATCGCTGACCCTGAAGTGCAGAGGTATTTCCAAACCCTGGAAGACGATATCTCCAGGCTGTACGTGATCGCGAAGGGGGCGAGGGAGAAGGGCTTCGACGCTGTGAACAGCACCGAGATCTACAAGGCCTCGGACTTGGCTGCGCGGGTGGAAGGTCTCCTCGGCATCAAGGGTGTCGCCGCCAGGATCAGGGAATTGGATGCCAAGATGTCCCGGGAGGAGACCGCATTCAGGATAATCGAGGAGATCATAAACGGGAAGTTTGGCAGCTATGAGGATTGGGTCGCCGCAGAATACGCCCTGAGGACAGCACTCGCCATAGTGACCGAGGGCATCACGGCAGCCCCACTCCAGGGGATAGAGAAGGTCGAGATAAAGCGCAACTTGGACGGCACCAGCTATCTGGCGGTCCATTACGCAGGTCCCATGAGGTCCGCGGGCGGGACAGAACAGGCGCTGACGGTCCTCTTTGCCGACTATATCAGGATACTGCTCCACCTAGACAGGTATAAGGTCACGGAGGAGGAGGTGGGGAGGTTCATAGAGGAGCTTAGGCTCTACGAGCGGAAGGTTACCAGGTTCCAATATCATCCCTCCGATGACGATCTCAGGAGGATCCTGCGCTATGTGCCAGTTGAGGTCACGGGCCCTCCAACAGATCCGCCTCAGGTTTCCGTCTACCGAAACCTTGCCAGGATATCCACGAATAGGGTTCGCGGGGGGGCGTTGAGGGTAATCAATGACGGCGTTTACGGCAAGGCAGCCAAGCTGAAGAAGATCATAGACAAGGTGGGGATAACCGACTGGGACTGGCTCAGGGTGAAGAAGGATGAAAAGCAGGACGACATCGTGGCAAGGATAATGCCCGATCCAAAGTACCTGGTCGACGTTGTTGGCGGCCGCCCCATATTTTCCCGCCCTTCGGTCCCTGGCGGATTCAGGCTTCGCTACGGCAGGGCTAGGAACACCGGCATCGCTGCGGTGGGCATAAGCCCCGCCACAATGGTGATACTGGAGAGTTTTATTGCCGTTGGGACGCAGCTCAGGGTGGAGAGGCCAGGGAAGAGCTCCACAATCACCCCCGTGGACACCATCGAAGGTCCGGTGGTGAAGCTGAAGAACGGGGATGTGATGCAGGTAGAGGACGAGGTGACGGCAGAGAGGGTTAGGCCCGACGTGGCAGAGATCCTGTTCCTTGGCGATATGGTAGTCTCTGTGGGCGAATTCCTGGAGAACAATCACAGGCTCATGCCTGCGGGGTACTGTGAAGAGATCTGGTCTGCAGAGCTGCGCAAGACCATTGAGGAAAAGTTCGAGAAGAGGTATGACATCCTAGCAGACCGCCTTGGGTTGGATGAGGGACGGTTGAGAAGTTTCGTCGTCTCCCCCCTGGTTGTCAAGCCATCTGCTGAGGAGGCTGTGGGCGTATCAAGGCTTCTGGGGATACCACTCCACCCCAGATATACCTATTTCTGGGAAAACATCAGCGTGGATGAGATCCTGGTCATTTCCCAGTGGCTGAAGAGGCCCCTGGAGACCTGGGCCGGGGGAGAGCTGTGGGCGCCACTTCTGGATCCTGTTCCCAAAAAGATACTCGAGAAGGTGGCAGCCCCCCACAGGGTCTCAAGAGGGAGGGTGCTTCTGGAGAACCCGGAAGTATTCAAAGCGCTGTTTTCCTCCCCCACCTGCAAAAAGGGATCCTTGGAGGAAGACCCGATCAAATACCTTTGCGAAACGTCGTGCATAAAGGTCAAGGCCAAGGGCAGGTCTTTCATCGGGGCCAGGATGGGAAGACCGGAGAAGGCTAAGGAGAGGATGATGCGGCCACCAATCCACGCCCTATTCCCTGTCGGGCTCGGCGGGGGACCAAAAAGGGACCTTGGAAAGGCCATTGGGAAGGGGGGCTTTGAGGCATCCATCATTCTCCGTGTCTGCCAGAAGTGCAACACCGTGACCCATGATAGCGTCTGTAGGAAGTGTAAATCCCCCACAACCCGGGCGTTTACCTGCCCCAATTGTGGGGGGGCCTATGACGCGGGTGGCTCCTGCCAGAGATGTGGGGCGGCGATGTTGCCGTATAGCAGCCGGCTTGTGTCGATCGAGAACTATGACAGGATGCTGGCTGACCTGGGTGTCCCCAAGTCCCAGTTGATCAAGGGGGTAAGGGGGCTCTCGAACCCCACAAAAGTTCCCGAGGCTATCGAAAAGGGGATACTTCGCAGCAAGCACAAGGTATTCGTTTACAAGGATGGCACTGTCAGGTTCGATCTGACAAACGCCCCATTGACCCATTTCAAGCCGTCAGAGACCGGGGTCAGCCTAAAACGCCTTCGCGAGCTCGGATATACCCACGACTGCTTTGGAAGGGAGCTGACGGAGGAAGATCAATTGGTGGAGCTCTTTGTACAGGATATTATCGTGCCCCACTCCTGCGCAAAGTACCTGTATCGAGTCTCCAAGTATGTCGATGAGATGCTGGTCAAGCTCTATGGGATGGGGCCCAATTACAGCCTGGACTCGCCCGAAGATTTGGTGGGGCAGTCGGTCATAGGCCTTGCACCCCATACATCCGCAGGCATAGTCGGCAGGATCATTGGCTTCACCAGGGCTTCAGTCTGCTACGCCCACCCCTTCTGGCATGCTGCAAAAAGGCGCAACTGTGACGGGGATGAAGACGCGGTAATGCTTGTCCTCGAGGCTCTGCTGGACTTCTCAAAGGAGTATCTGCCCGAGAAGATAGGTGGTCTTATGGACGCTCCATTGGTTCTCACTACGGTCATAGACCCCGCAGAGGTCGACGACGAGTGCCATAACATGGAGACGGTGGAATATCTCCCCTTACAGTTCTTCAGGCTGGCAGACGAGTTCAGGGACCCCAAGGAGGCGCTGAGGGTTATCGAGATAATGAAGATGCGGCTAGGCAAACCGGAACAGTATGTCCATCTTTGGCCACCCATCTACACCCAGAGCATCGACAAAGGTCCGACAATGACAGCCTATGACAAGCTCAAGACCATGATGGACAAGGTGGACAAGCAGCTTGAGCTGGCCAATAAAATAAGGGCGGTGAACAGTAAGGATGTCGCTGAACGGCTGCTGAAGCACCACTTCATCCCTGATCTCGCAGGCAATATGAGGGCCTTCTCGACGCAGACTTTCAGGTGCACAAAGTGCGGAGCAAAATTTAGGAGAGTGCCCCTGAAAGGTAGCTGCAGCCGGTGCGGGGGCAATGTCATCCTGACGGTGCATGAGGGAAACATCAACAAGTACTTGAACGCTGCCTTTGCGCTCTCCAGCGAATACCAGCTTGGCACCTTTGTGGAACAGCAGATAACCCTCATTAAGATGGGACTGAGGTCGCTGATACCGGAAAAGGTCAAAAAGAGGAAGGATGCCGAGCTAAGCCAGTTCCTTCCCTCAGAGGGCGACTGATTTCAGAAGGTCGATGTCGAAGATCATTCCGACGATCTCATCCTTGGCGTTGGTAACGGGCATCTGATCGATGTCGTGCTTCTTCATTTTTTCTGCACATTCCGCTATGGAAGCGGTCTCCCCTATGGTAATGGGCGGAGAAATCATGATCTTATGGAGCGGGGTATTCGGCAGGGCTATTTTCCCTTTGGTGATGTAGAGCACCGAGGACGTCTCCCAGTCCCACTCCTGGCTTTCAGAGCCTGATTTGAGGACAGACTTGGTCTCCTCGATTTTGACTTCGGTCAGCCCAATGAGGTCCGTGTTTGTCACTATGCCGACTATCTTCTCGCTGTTGTCCACGACCAAGGTTGCATACTCATTCGCCATGTGCATCATCATGCTGGCAAGGTAGACAGGGGTACCCCCCCAAGAGCAAAAGACATTTCGCCGCATGTAGTCTTTTATCTTGCCATTGCTCTCTGATTTGGTTAGGATTTTATGGACGATATCCCCCACGGTGATAATGCCTTGGATCTCATCATCAGCCGTTACGGGTAGACGCCTGTATTTTTTTGTTGCCATCAATTTTAAGCACTCGTCCAGTGGGGTCTCGGGCGTTGTGGTGACGACGGTGGTATTCATGATCAGGGCCGTTTGATCCTCGTCAGGGTGCTTGAAGAGGTCTCCCCTTATTATTATGCCAACGAGTTTTTTATTTCCCTTCTTAATAACAGGCATGCCAGAGATGCGTTTCTCCTTTAGAATCCCTAGAACCTGTTCGCGGTTGCCTGGCACCTCTGCGCAGACAACGTTTGTATTCATTATATCCTTTACCTTCATCTACACCAACTCACTGCATTCGCATGGCGTTCTTTTACACTTTGGGCATGTGCCATGATATTTCGATTGGAAGGCAGACTCGACGTCTATGCCAAGGACGTTCCCCAGAGAGAAGAGCCAGGCCAAGACATCTGCAAACTCCTCCTTCAGCCCATTGCTGTTGCTTTGTCTCAGCGCTTCCGCCATCTCTCCAACCTCCTCTATGAGCCAGAGGAGTGTCTGCTCCTTACCTCTTGCCCTGTCTCGGCTGCCATATAGGGATTGCATCATCGACTGGGCAGACCTTATTTCCATTTTCATTCCCCTAGCGAATTTTTATGTGTGCATAGGCTTCAGTGGCAGAGGAGAAGCAGTACTTGGTCTTCTGGTATGGAGCCCGCAGCTCTGCTACCTTCGGCGCCAGCTTCCTTGGCTCCTCTCCTTTGCAGATTATTGCGGCCATGAGGTCGGCCACCTCCGCCATCTCAGACTTGCCCATGCCCAGTCTGGTCAATTCCTGGGTACCGACCCTTATGCCTCCCGGAGCCCTGTAGTCGCGCCCCATCCGTTTGTCATAGGGGAGGAGGTTCCTATTCACTATGATATTGGCCTCCTCAAGCTTCTTCTCGATTTCAAAACCGTTGCCGTACTTCGTTACGTCCATGATAAGCATATGGGATTCTGTGAAACCCCTTTTCTCATACAGGACGTTTACCCCCCTCTCGTAGAGGGCCTGAGCCAAGGCCTTCGAATTCTTAACAATATTCCTGGTGTATTCGGGATAGAACTCCAGAGCCTCGGCAAAAGCAATTGCAACGCCGGCCACTGCGTGGAGGTGGTGGTTGCTGGAGAGCCCTGGGAATATGGCTTTCTTTATCTGATCGGCATACTCCAGTTTTGATGTGATGGCGCCATGCTGCGGGCCGGCGAGGGTCTTGTGGGTGCTCATCGTGAAGGCGTCTGCTCCCTCACCCAAAGGATCCTGGAAAACACCACCGGCTATCAAGCCTGCCACATGGGCACCGTCGTACATGACCTTGGCACTCACACCCCTAGCAATCTGGACAATCTCCTTTACGGGATGCGGGAAGAGAAAGACGCTGGCGCCTAAGACAAAGAGCTTTGGCGTCTTGCCCTGGTCCTTTAGGTCCCTGACGAGCTGGGCAGTCTTGTCGATGTCTATATTGAAGCTCTCCTCGTCAAAGGGGTAATTGTTGACCTCCAACTCCCGGATATATCCGGCTGTGCCACCCAGCGATTTCTTTGAATGGCTGATATGCCCGCCTGTGGGGATTGTGCAGGACATCATTACGTCGCCAGGGTTTGCATAGATAGAGAAGGCACAAAGGTTTGCCAAGACACCAGATATCGGCCTGACATCGATGAATTCGGCATGGAAGAGCTTCTTTCCTAGATCTATCGCCAAGGATTCCACCTCGTCAAGATATTTGCAGCCGGCATAGACCCTCTCACCCACCCATCCTTCTGCATACCTGTTCCCAAAGTCGCTGGCCAGGGCCTCCCTAACCGCGGGGCTCGGAACATTTTCGCTGGCGATCATTGGTAGGGAGTTCTTTAACATCAGGTGATGGTTCTCAATGCTCTTGAGGATACTTTCGTAGGCATCTCTACCATTTGTTAAAGTGACCATAAAAGACACCTGTCACTATGACTGCCTTAACTATTTCCAAAAGAAGGTAATATACGTAATGCTTAAAAGAGTTGGAACTCAACATTCCCCTTGGTTGGAGGCAACACGGCGTGTCCAGGGAAAAGAAGCGCGAAGCGCCAATGCCAATGAGTGGCGCCGGTCTAATGCGGTTCTTTGAAGACGAGACCGAAGGGATAAAGATCCAACCAACCTATGTAATGGTCTTAGCAGCTTCAATAATAGTGGTAGTAATCGTTGGCCATCTGTTAATTGTCTTTTAATCAGCAGAGAGGCTTTGCATCTATCCCCATGGTCCTTATTTTCGATGCAAATTGATCGGCATAGCCATGGACGGTATAGACGGTCTTTGGGGCGCAATCTTTAACGAATCCCGTCAGTTGAGAATAGTCGGCATGGCTACTCAGAACAAAGGATTCGTCGGCATTCCTGCGACCAAAGCTCAGTGCCCAACCAGTGACCGTGGCTATCCTAACCCCCGTGTAGACGGTTCGCAGTGCCTTGGGCGAATAGGAAGTGGGCAAAAGGCAGACGCAGCTCTTACTCCTCATTAGCTCCTCCCCTTCTTTGGCCATGTCATAGAATACCAGGTCGCCATTGAATGAGTTTACAGCAGTATTAACACGGGTGATTGCCGGGTGCGTAACCACAGGTATGGAAGTGAAGAGGTTGAACAGCCTGGTTATTTCCTGAGCCTTGCCTACCGGGTATACGAGTATGAATGGCAGCTCTCCATCCATGATTGTCTTTGCAGCCCAGTTGGCAATATTGTCATAGACCTCTTCCCGGGGCGGGAATAGGTAATTGGGCTGCCCGTAGGTGGTCTCCACCACAAGGATGTCACACTTGTATGGCTCCATCGCCCTCTGGGTAAGGCTGTCCACGTAGTTGAAATCACCGGTATAGAGGAATGTCACATCTTCATCCTCCAGCACCAGCGCGCCGGAACCGAAAACATGCCCAGAATTGATGATTCTGAAGCCTGTTTTATGGATACTGACAGTTTTGCCATAAGCGCATGGTATGGCATTCCGGACCTTTTTATCGGATATAGCTTCGAAGAGGGAAATGGTTTCAACTGTGGAATATTTAGGTTTCCTTCCGTCTATAAATGCGCCAGTATGGTCTCTGTGGGCATGCGAAATGAAGGCGCAATCATGGTTGCCAATATGGTTTTGTGGGTCGAGGATAAGGCAAGTATCCCCGGTTTCTACTGTTGTTCCGTTGCTCCACCCAACCTTAACCACTAAGGTGCACCACTAACCAATAGGTATCGGTATTGTATAAAACATTAACATCCCCACTAAGTTTTTAATTTGTGGCTGGCAGTAATGAGACTGAGGACCCCGATTGTCATCTTCTGACAAACTTGCACGGCAATATCGCAATATCCATTTTCTACCAAGCCGTGAGTTGCTTATCCTTGCGACCTTGGTGCTGGGTTCGGTTGAGGGGGCAGTAGTCTATTACATATCGGGTGGCACCAGTAGGGTAGTTTTAGGCTTTCTGGACGGCCTAGTTTCGTTAGCTATTGGGAGTGTGCTATCAGCCATAATCCTAAGGTTGATGGCTAAAGAGGAGATTCTGACTTTTAAAAGGCTCATGGCATTGGTTAATGTAGGGATGCTGTTGTTGGGAATCGGGCTGATAGCCTCATCCATCTATGCAAATTTGGTCGCAGATCCAGGAATGTTGGAAAAGGGATACTTCGTTTCTTGCGCGATCCTATCCTCTTACGTTTTTATTATTCTAGCAACTACCACCACGAAGAACACTTTACAATTGATCTTCCTGGCTTTCATACAACCAATAATAATAATTCTATTACATACATCTATTTTATCTATAACTAATAATATTTTTCTATTAAATATCAATTTTGCAATAATATTTTTACTAATGGCGGGCGTTTCGATTCTGCTTGGTAAATGGTATTTCAACTCCATAGCAAACGTGGGAAAGGGGCTGGTGGGCTACAGCAGTATACTGATCCTACAGGGTTTCATGGATGCGCTTGTGCTCGACAAGACTGGAATTATCGAGGGAGTCCTAAAGGCTCTGGCTGAGGAGAGCAGTGTCGACATAAAGGCATTTGAAATGGAAAATGGGAACCAGAGAGCCAGGGTTGTGGTGCCATTCTTCCACCCTGGGCCCTTTAGGGATATAGGAAGCAGCAAATTGCCAACCAAGATTGCGATGGAATTCCTGAAAAAAGATATCCTTCCCCTTATCTTTCATACCCCTACCACCCACGAGAAAGATATTATCCTGAAAAATGACTGTGAGAGGGTAATTAAGGCAGTCCTGTCTGAAGGCAATGGCTCTGGAACGGCATTGGCATATCCTATGGCATCAGTAAAATCAGGCAACATCACAATTACAGCTCAAATTTTCGATGAAATACCATTGGCTGTGATTTCAAGAGCACCATTACCAACGGAAGATTTGCCTGAGTACGTAAACGCGTTTTGTATGGAAAAACTGGTAGAAAAAGGGTACTCTGATGGTGCGATAGTGGACGCCCATAATTCCATGGTAGCCAATTTCACAGAGCTCAGTGAAGAGGATAAACAAAATGTGGTGAAGTCCCTTGAGGACGTGCTTGAGGAAGTTAAAGCACATGGGAAGGGGACACTTAAGGCAGGGTTTTCTAACCTAAGCCTTGAAGGATACTCTATAGAAGATGGTATAGGTCAAGCCGGCATTATGGCCATGGTTACCGAGGTCAATGGTGTTAAGGGCGTTTTAGTCTCCATTGATGGGAACAATATGATTGTTGGATTAAGGGACAAGATCAGAGACGCACTAAACGCAGTAGGCTATGGCCTTGCAGAAATAACAACAACTGATACACACGTTGTAACTGGGCATACTAGCGGCGAAGGATACCTACCTTTAGGCAAAGGCATACCAGAGAAATATCTAATCGAAAAAATAATTGAAGCTGTTGGTAAAGCAGACTCTAGAAAAGCGGAGTGTTCTGTGAAATTCTCTAAAAGAAAAGTGGAGGAGGTTTACCTCCTCGGCGATAGGGGTTTAGAATATCTTTGGAAGGTCACTAATGATTCGTTTAAAGCTGCCAAGAGGGGCGTTTTGGTATTATTGACTTTACTGATATTTGTAGGAGTTCTTCTTTACTACTTCCTTTAATGTAACATAAGTTTCATGGTGAATTCAGTCACAATAATTGAAATATCACGATTTTTAGCTCCATTGTTGGTTTCCCATTGGATTACCAGCAGCTGATGATATTCATTGATAATAATTATACTATACATTTTCATGACATGTAGTTGATGGATATTCTTGTTACTTTTCATTAAGGATTACAATCAATTTTCTTGTTTATTCCATGTTAGATAATAGGTATTTTTAGTATTATTTATTGGTATTTTCATTTTTTTATGAAGTTCTATCGTTATTCTCATCTTTAGAGATGATAGAAAAGTATTGTGACAGTGTGATATGGTCACATTGTCATTTGGCTGTTGCTGATGCCGCTTGACCGCATGAAATTCCTTCATCGCCACACGGAATGGTTCTATAGGTTATGAAGTTCTTATTATTGTTCTTAATTGATTCCTCGATATAATGTGATAGTAAATAATTGATTGCAGATCCGCCTCCAAGGCCTATGGTCTTTAAATTATATTCGTCACAAATTGAACAAGCAACATTGCCTATGGTTTGCCCAAGAATTTTATGAGCCTCATAAGCTATATCGAATTTATTGTAATTTTTCATATTTTCAATTATCGAGAGCATTAGTTCAGATG
>Ga0116202_10002173_pt1 | contig 11652 bp, 7 predicted proteins | sample LakKivw325mmetaG_FD_94479 | JGI IMG/M metagenome (GOLD analysis project Ga0116202, IMG submission 94479) | Anoxic lake water microbial communities from Lake Kivu, Rwanda to study Microbial Dark Matter (Phase II) - Lake Kivu water 325m metaG | ecosystem: Environmental > Aquatic > Freshwater >... | reverse complement strand
TGCTGATAGTCGGAGGGAAGGTCCTTTCGTTCGGACACCAGGGAGGCTATTTCCTTGTCCGAAAGCTGAACAGCCATATCTGCGCTACCGAGGTATCTTGCCCGCCTCCGGGAGCAAGAGGGAGCTTGCCATATCTCGAGTCTCCATCACAAGCAGGCCAGACTCAGGGCTGACATCGGCCACATGATAGTGCCGGGCACGACGGAGTCAATAGGGAAAAGAACGAAGATGGAAGAATGAAGATAGAAGAAGGAGGAATTGGCAGGGAGGAGGCCGGACGAAGTCAAATCCGAGAAGCTAGATGCGAGAAGCTAGAAGTGAGCGGAGTCAGCGCCAGTGCTCAAGTGGTCGAGTGACAGGAGGGGGATCGAGGGATCAAGAGAGCAAGGGATCGAGTGGCGGGCCAGCGTAGTCCCGGCGTATGTCAGAGCGACGCCCGTCTGGAGTTGTAGACCATGTAGTCTACAAGCCGCCGGGGCGGTTTTCGGGGCTATTTGCTTGAGGCTTGTGGCTTTAGGTTCGAGGCCGATAACTCAGAGCCCCGCCGGGAGGGCAGCCCTCCAAGCTGCGGAGAGAATTGCGGTGTGAGTTGCCTTCTGAGTTGCGGTCTGGATTGCGGGCAGGATAGCCTTGTCGGTTGCGGTCTCGATTGCCCTCCGCGTTGCTCTCCTCGTTACTATCCCCGTAATTCCGACCGTTGCGGTCTCAATTGCCTGGAGGACTACGGTCTGAATCACGCTCCTCACTACCTTCCCCGTAGCTCTGACCGTTGCCCTCTACGTTGTCCTGTCCGTTGCCTTCCCCGTTGCCCGGTGGATTGCGGTCAGGATTCTCTGCACGGTTGCCGTCCCGATTGCTTTCCCGGTTCTCGTCCGGGCGCTGTCTGCCGTCAGACAATTGTACGGACCGCAGGCAGTGGCCGGCCGCGGCTAGCGGGCGAGGACGCTCACCGGCCGCGGGTAGACCGCGCAGCCGAACGTGCCCGATGCCCCATTGACGTTCCCGCCGGCAAGGAACAGGTCGAAGCCGCTCTTGTTCCAGCCGCCGTTGACCGCGGTGATGCTGAAGATGTACTCACCGGGCACGGCCACGCCGAGTGAATCCCGAAACGCGGCGTCGGGCACGATGCAGGTCGTGTCGGTCATGCCGTCGCTCCAGCCGACCGCGGGGCTTGATGTGTCGGCCGGGCTGATGCCGACGAGGTAGGTCTCGGCGCTGTCCGATTTGGTCCAGACCGCGCGTAGCGTATCGGTACCGATGACGAGCGAGTCGCCGTCGCGCGGGCCGATGATGGAGAAGCTGTCGGGCAGGAAGCCGTGAGCGGTGATGGTTTTCCCTTCCGGCGTGACGATGCTCAGGTCGTAGCGCGCGAGGTACTGGAGGTCGAGCGCCGCCTTGAAGTAGACGCCGGAGACTTTCTGGCCGACCGGGTCCCCGTTCAGTTGGACGTCCGCGCCGGCCATCGGGTCGATACTGGCCGGGAACGGGTTGGCCCAGAACGAGGTGTCGCCCGGGTCCGGGGTCTCCATCCAGTCGTCGCGGAGGATGTTGGCGATGGTCGCGGTGCCGATGAGGACCGAGGCGGTGTTGCTTTCCGGGTTCAGGGTTTTGGCCACCTGGGCCGTGACGATAACGGTCGAGAACTGGGTCTCGTCGCAGTTGATGACGGCGACCATTGCCAGGAGAACTGCGGCGGCAAACGCGAATCTCACCCTGCAAGTCCGAAATCCGAAACACGATTGGCGAGTGAATGACGAATCGCGAATTCCGGATTGGACATTCTCCTCCATTCGAGTTTCAATCGGACTTCTAGTTTCGGACTTCGAGTTTCCCCGAAGGCCAGCGGCTTCAGTGTTGACTCTGGGTCTCACGCTACCTCCCCGGCCCGGGTGGCCGGTCAGTGGATTTGATGTCATTGCGGTTTTCCTTGATGCCTTTGGTGCGGAGGTCGTCGGGGATTTCCCGGCCCGAAGTTTCGGAGACGTCGCGCACTTCCTCAATAATCTCCGCCTCGGGTCTCTGCGCCGTGGATAGTCGGCGTTCTTGCGGTGAGGCTGGGCGGTGCTTTCGGCACGCTTCCGTCCCTTGAGTGTCTTCGCCACCAGTTCGGCGCCGGCGACAAGACGGGCACGGCTACTCTTTCACCTTCGGCTTCTTCCCGCTCCGCAACTGGACTCCGGCGCCGATGAGGCCGAGGATGAGCCAGCAGGCAACCATCAGGCCGTAGTTCGCCGGCGGCCGCCTGGCGCTTGCGATTATGTGGTACCATCCGAACAGCCGGAAGGTGCCGAAGGCCAGTCCCCAGGCGCCGGTAAAAGCCGATAGGACGGAAACGAGCGGCCGTTCGAGTAGGAGGCACAGGATGCCGCCCACGATTGCGCCAATCACGCGGCCAATCATCGGGAAGTGCCAGCCGGTTGCAGTCACGATGACCGTCGCCACAAGCACGCCCGCGACCACGCCGACCAGGAACACGCCGACTTTGTAGAGCACGGTCGCAAGCACCGCGCCAAGGATGCCGCAGACGACGCCGAGCACGAGCGTAAAGACCTGATTCGCGTGGGGAATCAGCCGCGCGATGGTGAGCCCGAGCAGGAGGCCGGCGCCGAACCCGCAGAGCGCGAGCGTGACGCGGAGCAGCTTATAGCCGAAGAAGCAGAGGACGAAGCCCGCAAGCATCAGAAGCGCGGGCGGGACGGCGGCGAGTAGACTCACGGTCACTTCCTTTCTTGCTTCCGAACCGGGCCACTCGCCTTGCTCCGTCGTCGGGCCAGCCACGCCGACACGAGGGCCGCAAGGAAGGCGAACGCCAGCGGGTCGGTGACGAACCGGAACCGGTTGTTCTCGCCGACCTCGAGGGCGTTGGCGATGAGTGTCATCCAGGCGACGGAAAACCAGATGAGGAAGAAGGATGAAGGCGGAAGGATGAAGGATGAACGGGAACGGCTGAACAGAAACAGGAGGCCGAGGATGAGAACGAGGGCGTAGGCGAGGAGGAGGAACCAGCCGGTGTTGAGGAAGCCTTGGCCGTAGTAGCGGGAAGGCTGGGTGAGGCGTAGGTCGCGGTCCACATGGTAGCTGAAACGGCCATTGAAGATGATGCTTGAGAAGCGGTCGAGCGCCTTGATATGCACCGCGTTGGCGTCGAGGAAGAGGTATGCGCTTGCCGGCAGGAAGTAAGTGAGATACGACTCGGCGAGGCCGCGCAGGTAAGCGGCCGGGCGAGAGGCGAGAATCCTGAGCGCGTCGCGGCCGTACTGCCGGGAAACAGCGATGAACAGGGTGTTGTTGAAGTTCGGGATGCCGGACGGCTTCATTTCCTGGTCGAGGACCGGGATGCCGGTCGGGAAAATGGGGACTGTACCGGATTGCGGCCGCTCCTGGCGGCCGGGGACTGTCCCCGTTTTCCCGGCATACTTGTCCGGGCTGCTGAACGGCGGGACCATCGAGACGGCCGAGATGGTGCCGTTGTCGTAAAGGTCTCGACGCTCGGGCACGGTCAACATGCTGTTCGTCATCTTTGAGAAGTTGATACCGAACCAGGTGCTGCCGGTGAACTCGCCGGCCTGGATGAGGTTCTTGCCGTACCAGAGCGCGACGATGAGCACCGGCACTGCGGCCGCGGCCAGCACTGCTCTCATGCGAAAACGGGGACAGTCCCTAGGAGGGGACACGTCCACGGAGCGACGCGAGGAACGCGTCGCGGATGTGTCCCCAGCGCTTGCGTCGGACTCAGCGCGGGACAGTCCCCGTTTTCGCACCGCAAGCACAAGCACAAGCGCAAGCACAAGCAGCCAGACGAGGTGGAACAAGCTCCAGGTCAGGGCTAGCACGGCGGCCGCTGAGAACAGTAGCAGCGCGTCGAGGAATCGGCCGCGGGCAAGGAAGCGATGCCAGAACAAGGCGGCGAGTAGCAGGACGACGGTCAACGGGTAGGTGTAAAACAACCAGTTCTCATAGAGGACGCAGGCCGGGCTGGCGACGTAGAGCGCGGTCAGGACCGCGCTTGGCGTGTCCGGCACACCGAGTTCCCGAAGCAGCAGGAACAGGGCAACGGCGAACGCAAGCCCGAGGACCAGGTAACAGACCGTGAAGGCCGCCGTCTCGTGCCCGGCAAACAGATTGACGACGATTCCAAGAAAGAGGTTGAACGCCGGGGGTTGGCTGTGGAGATACCAGAGGCTCTGCGCGAGGTTCTGCCGTAGCAGTTCCGGGTCAACATACTGCCAGAACCAGGGCAGCGAGGTCGCGTCGAACCGCACGCCGGCAAGGTAGTAGCCGATGCGCGAGAGCGCAAAGGCCGCCGCGACCGCAACTAGCGCCCACGGGCTCGGCGGCCGAGGGACTGCCATCCGGTTTCCGCTTAGGAAACCGGTGGCTGTACCCGGCCCCGCGCGCTTCACAGCGCGGGTTGCGGTCAGCGGTTGACGCTTCTTCAACGCGCCTGAGCATATTGGCCCAGCCCGCCAAGTCAAGCCCCCAAACCAGAGACTGAACCACAAAGACACTAAGAACACCTCGGAAAGGATGAAGGCGGAGGGATGAAGGATGAATCCGGGAAGCGGAGGTTCAATCCACAGATTGCACCGATTGAGGAAGATGCCAGGACCTCCTCCTTGAATCTGTGTGAATCTGTGAAATCTGTGGATGCCATTCCGTTTTCATCCCTCGCTTGGTGGTGAACTCCTGTGTCGGATTCAGGGCAAATCAGCGGCGTTGACAGGCCGGGTAAACGGCCGATAATCTAGCTAGACAGGCGTCAGAATCCGGAACCACCCGGTTCCGCGGAGGTGACTGGTGCGTCAGTTCGTGTTTGTCCTTCTGCTGGCCGGATTCGCCGCGGGCCAGTCGTACATCGGCCGTGTGGACACCATCGGCGGCACGACCTATGACTGGTGGACGAACTCCGGCGTGAGACGGTCGCTCGTCAACTCTTCGCCGTTCGGCATCCACGCGACGTGGATGATGTCGTTCTCGTCCTCGGGCACGACCTTTCCCGACCGGAACATCCGCTACAACTTCTACGACTTCACGACCCGGCAGTGGAACTGGCTGGACCCGGACCACATGCAGAGCGGCGTGAACGTGTTCACCGAGCGGGCAGGCTACGGGGCCATTGACGCCGACTCGACCGGCGTTGTCAGCATCGTCGCTCACACCGGTACAGGGGTGGTTCTCGCGCGGGACGCGGCGCCGGGCACGGGCGTGCTCGATTACTGCGCCGGGCCCGCGGGCTTCTCGTGGCCGGACATGGCCATCGGCGACGACGGGACGCACCACGTCCTGATGTCGTCGGCGCAGTATTCACAGGGCTACAGCCGCGTGAGGACGTGGTGCAACTGGGACTCGGTTAGCACGCTGCTCGCCGGTTCTTACCCGGTCTACGTGATTGCCGCGAGCAAGGCATCGCCGCTCGTCTGCGCCGCGCTGGTTGGCGAAGGGCGCATGTTCTACCTGCTCTCGGAGAACCGCGGTGACACGTGGGGCAGTGCGATTGAGCTCGAACCGCCGCCCGCGTTCGGCGGTGACACGGTCACGGCCTTCAGCGGCTACGGGCTTTTCGCGCTCATCGACCGGCAGGACCGGCTGCACTTTGTTGCCGGCGTGAACCCGGTCGTGCACGACACGGCATACTCAAACCCGGTCGAAATCTGGCACTGGTGCGGGCAGAACAATCCGGCATGGACCAGGATACATCGGGCCGGGTGCGCGCCCGAGCATTTGCAGGCCGGCGTCGGCTACAACGCGGCCTATGCGGACCGGCCGAGCATCGGGGAAAGCAGCGACGGCCGGTTGTACGTCGCATGGGAGCAGTTCGACTCGTCGAACGTCGAGCCGCTCACCGACCGACTCCGCGCCGGCGTCTGGGCTTCCGGCTCGCAAGACAACGGCGCGTCATGGACGCCCGGCGTGCTGGTGACCGGGCGCAACACGTTCTCGCACCGGTTCCCGTGCGTCGTCAACCGCATGGTCACGGGTGAGCCTGACACCATCTGCGTGCTGTACCTGATGGACAGCGTCGCCGGGTTCTTTGTCCAGGACGAAGGCCCGGGCACGCCCAATCCGGTCGTCTGTCAATTCATCCCGAGCCCGATGATAGGAATCGAGGAAAGGATGAAGGATGAAGGCGGAAGGATGAACAACGGACCGACAATCCTGTCCGGGCCCAGCGTCCACAGTCTAGCGTCCAAGGTCGTGTTCGACGCCTCGGGCAGGCGGGTCGTGAGTCCGAAGTCCGGGGTGTACTTCGTCGCGGAATACGGTGCACGGTCTACGGTTCACGTCCGCAAGGTCGTCATACAGAGGTAGAAAGCGATGTCATTCCGACCGACGAGCGACGCGAGGAGCGGAGGAATCTCGTCCTGTCCAGGCGAGACCCCTCCCTGCGGTCGGGGTGACAGGTACCATATGTCATTCCGAGCGAGCGAAGCGAGTCGAGGAATCTCGCCCGATGCAGGCGAGACCCCTCCAATCGCTGCGCTCCGTCGGGGTGACAAGAAGAACGGAGGCAAGATGAGACAGGGCTGTTTGCTGTTGGCTGCAAGCTGTCTGTTGTCGGTCGCGTTCGGGCAGAACTGGGCCGGGCCGTTTGCTTTGACCCAGGGAGCAGGGGACAACACCAATCCTTCGGCCGTCCGCGAGTGGATTGACGGTACCGCGACGCGGCTGGTCTGGCAGTCGAACCGAAACGGGAACTGGGACGTCTACAGCCGGCTCTGCCGGTTCCGGAACGGCAACGGCTGGGAACGCGAGATGCTGGTCTGCACCGATTCGGGCGACGACGTCACGCCGGCGATTGCCACTCACTTCGAGGTGATGGGCGGCTGGATATACTGGTGCGTGTGGGAGAAATACGACTCGCCGAGCGCGGGCCGCATCATGGCGGCCAGCGCCGACGCCTATGACACGGCATGGTCAGCGCCGGTCGAAATCGGCCGCTGCCTGCATACTTCGGGTGATTCGGCCCGGCCGTTCGTGATGAGTATCGAGCACGAAGATGGTGATACGGTCTGGGCCGCGTGGACCGAGCACGACACCGATGGCTGGTCAATCCGCTACTCCTACTGCACGGACGGTACGTGGGCCGCGCCGGCGTTCGCGTACACCTCTGCCAACCCCATCCGTCACGCGCGTTTGGGCCGCGGTTTGAGCGTCGGCGCGGCCTGCCCGTTGCTCGTATGGGAGGCGGGCGGCGACATCTGGTTCGGATGCTACGTATCAGGCGCGTGGACTGCGGCTGCCGCGATTACCGAGTCGCCGGCGCTGGACCGGAACCCGGATGTCATCAGCCTGAGCACCTTCCCGTGGGACATCGGACCGGCCGTCGTCTGGGAGAGTACGAATGACGGCGACACCGCACTCTACGGCGCGTGGGGAACGGACTTCGATTCCGTCTCGCGCTGGTGTGACGAGGCGCCGGCCGGCAACAACTACGCGCCCGGCGGCACGCCCACGATGTACACAGTGCTGGGTCAGCCTTTCTGGGCTTTACCCGTCTGGACATCAGACCGGACCGGTAACCCCGACATCTACTCACGGTCGTTGATGTGGCCGGGCGACGCCTATGTGGACAACGACCCCGGCGTCGACATCAACCCCACGCTTACTACAATCGGCCTGACCCAGAACTGGTGCATCTGGCAGTCAAACCGCAACGGCAACTGGGACATCTACGCCAGCTACATCTACGTGACAGGAGTCGAGGAAAGGATGAAGGATGAAGGCGGAAGGATGAACCCCGGACCGACGATTCTATCCGGGTCCAGCGTCCATAGTCTATCGTCCAAGGTTCTGTTCGACGCCTTGGGCCGGCGCGTGCTCAACCCGCGCTCCGGCGTGTACTTTCTCAGAGAGGGACTAGGGGCTAGGGGTCAGGGGTTAGTGAGGACACGCAAGGTCGTGATACAGAGATAGAGAGGCACCATGAAAGTCAGTAACCTGCTGCTAGCGGTAAGCTGTTCACTGTCGGCCGTCTTCGCCGGCCTGAGCGGAACCTACACAATCAAGCCGGACGGGTCCGGCGATTTCCCCGACTTCCAGTCCGCGGCCAACGCGCTGGTGGACTCCGGCATCAGCGGCGACTGCATCTTCGAGGCCTACACGGGCTACTACAACTACGGTGTCGACCTCTACGACGTGCCGGGCAGTGACTCGTGGTCAATCACGTTCCGCCGCGCCGCGGGCGAGCAGCCGGTTATCGCCGAGGAGGCATTCAACTGCGCGGGCCTCAACCGACTGACCCTTGAGAATCTGACCTTCGAGTACGCATGGCCGACCTTCGTTGACTGTCGGGACTGCCGCATCACCAACTGCCGGTTCACGCCGGTTGGCGACTTCATTTTTGAGCACTGCTCGTCGTTCGTGATAACAGGCAACGCGGTCAGAAATCTCTGCGAAACCGAGGGCATGCTACTCGCGGAGTGCCCGGACTTCACCATCGCCAACAACTTTCTCGCGCTGTCGACGGGCACGGCGCACGGTGCGCTGAACGGCGAGTGGGCCCCGCGGCTCAAGCTCTACTTCAACACCCTGTGGTGTCCTTCGGAAGAAGCGGATATGGTCAGTTGTCTGTACCTCGCGGGCGACGGCGATGTCAGGAACAACGTCTTCTGCCTTGCCCGCGGCTGCGATACCTTCTCGACCTGCATCACGGCGCTCATCGACAGCCTGAGAACCTTCGTGTTCGACTACAACTGCTTCTACGTCGAATCGGCCGGTTTCGTCGGCCACGTGCCGGATACCTTCGTCGACTTTGCCGGCTGGCAGGCGCTAGGCTACGACCTGCACGGGCGGTACGGCGACCCGCTGCTCGTGGATACCTCGGACCTGCATCTCAGGCAGGGATCGCCCTGCATCGAAGCGGGAGTGCCGATTGCGGGCTATGAGTTCGACATCGACGGCGACCCGCGCGACCCGGTTCACCCGGACATCGGGGCGGACGAGTACACGGGAGAAGGAGTCGAGGAAATGCCGAGTGCCGAGTGTCGAGTGCCGAATCCCGGGCCGACGGTCCTGTCCGGGGCCAGTGTCCAGAGTCTCGAGTCCAAAGTCATCTTTGATGCGATGGGGCGTCGCGTGCTGAAGCCGGGGTCGGGCGTGTACTTCGTCGTGGAGTATTCACCATTCAGTAGTCAGCATTCAGGGACGGAGTACGGTGCGCGGAACACGGTGCACGTCCGCAAGGTCGTTGTTCAGCGGTAGGTGGGAATCGTGAGGCTCTTTGCCGTGGCGGTGCTGATTCTGGCGACGCTGGCCTTGGGTCAGGAGTGGGAGTTCGAGCAGGTGGACGGACTCAGTCCGTCGCAGGTTGGTATCTGCCGGCACCCGGATGGCAGGTTCTACATCGGCTACCGAGTCGGCGCGCAGTTCTGGCTGGCCTGGAAGGACAGCGTCTGGGAACACGAGAGCACCGACTGCCCCGGGCTCTGGGACTTCTCCATCGGCGCAGATGGGACAATCGGTATCGCCTACGTGACTGAGGACACGGTGGCGCACCTGCACTACGCGGCAAGGACCGACAGCGGCTGGCGCCACGAGACCCTGCCTTGGAGTTCCGACGGCGGTGAGCCCTGCCTCGGCATCGGGCCTGACGGCCGGCCCGGGGTTCTCTTCGCTGACCGGGACGACTCGACCTACGAGTACGCCGTCCTGCTCGCGAGCCGGACCCAGGACTCGTGGCGGCTGGATACGGTTTCGACTCTTCCGGGAACGCCCGGAGGTCTGTTCGCCGTGCACGGGCTGGCGTACGACACTCTCGGCCGGGCGTGCGGATTGTACCGGGAGACCCGTTTTGACCCGAGCTGGGTGGACTATCTCTACGTCTTCAACTACCGGGGCAATCACTGCCTGATGAGCGGCTACGAGAACCTGGCGTCCGGCGTCCTGGGGCTCGAACCGGGCGGCAAGTGGGCCGTGCTCTTTTCGAACGACGACCAACTGGGGGTCCGGCTCTTCTACGTTGACTCCGAACCGGGCAGCCAGGCATTGCTGGACAGCTCTGCCCGGGAAGTAGCAGTCGCACTCGATACCGCGGGCAGGCCGCAGATTCTCTACGCCAAGGGTCCCGACCTCTGTTTCGGCTGGCGACAGGGCGCGGCATGGCGGACGCTCGTCGTGCCGCGGACCGGCGTTATGGCGGCGGGCCTGAACATTTCCGATTCGGGCCAGCCGGTTATCGCGTTCTCAGACGCGCAGGGCGTCTGGCTCGCCCGCGGCGTGGACGTCGTCGGGATGGAGGACAGCCCCAAGCCACAAGCCCCAAGCTGCAAGCCGAAACCGACCATTCTGTCCGGGTCTATGGTCCGTAGTCTAGAGCCCGAAGTCCTCTTCGACGCCGCCGGCCGTCGCGTCCGGAACCCGAGGTCGGGCGTCTACTTCATCTGCGAGGGAGCAGGGAGGAGAGAGCAGGGAGGAGTCCGCGTGCGGAAAGTGGTCGTGCAAAGGTAGGGACGCGCGATGAGATTCTGCCTTCTGCTTTCTGCATTCTGCATCCCGGTCTGTCCCGCTGCTCATGCCCAATGGCTTGAGAAGACCATTCCGCTGCCCTCTTCACAATCTCCCTATGACGCATGTCTGAACACGGCCAACAACTGCGTCTACGTGTGCGGCTGGTCGAGCGACACCGTTTCGGTTATCAACGCTGACTCGGCCCAGGTCATCGCGCTTGCTGCTGTCGGACAGCGGCCGACCCGCGTCTGCGCCAACCCGGACCGCAACCGCATCTACGTGCTCAACTCCTGGGACAACACCATGACCATCATCAATGGCTACAACCATACGCCAATCGAGTCGGTGGGGCTGAACCGGTCGGCCTACGCCCTGTACTGCAACCCCTACGCGAGTCGGACGTACTCCATCGGGGAGGACATTGACTATCCGTGCGTGCTGACGCTCGACGCCTACTCGAACAACCCGGTTGCCTACCTTGGCATGCCCAAATGGCCCAGCGCCTGGTGCGTGAACACGACCAACAGCAAGTCCTATATAATGGCGGGCGAGACAACCGTAGTCATCAGCCGCGACGAGATTGTCACGCGGCTGAGGTCCCCGGTCCACGCGGGCGGGGTGATGTGCTACAACCCGCGGCGCAACCGCGTCTATATCGCCGACGGTAGCGACGGTTGCCTCGACGTCGTTGACTGCGCGACCGACAGCATCGTCGCCCGCAGTTCGATTGGTCCCGGCGTTACCTTCGCCTGCTACGTGCCGCGGTTCGACCTGGCCTGCTTCCCGAACTTCGACGGCAGCATCACGGTCTACGACTGCGCGTCCGACTCAATCGTCTCCCGCGTGAACGCCGAACGGCCCATCGGCGTGAGCGTCTGCGATTCGATTGCCGGCAAGGTCTACACGCTCGGCGGGGACCGCGTCTACGTCTTCGACATCGCGGCCGACACCTTTGTCGCGAGCATCAATGTCGGCGCCAGGCCCTGCCAGCTCGTCTGGAGTGCGGCCAGCCGGCGGGTGTTCGTCGTCAACCGCGACGGCAACAGCGTGTCGGTCATCCGCGATACGGCGGTTTTAGGAGTGGGCGAGGAAAGGACGAAGGATGAAGGCGGATGGATGAACGCCGGACCAACCATCCTGTCCGGGTCTATGGTCCGTAGTCTAGAGCCCGAGGTCCTCTTCGACGTCGCCGGCCGCCGCGTGACG
>Ga0116202_10002171_pt1 | contig 11653 bp, 9 predicted proteins | sample LakKivw325mmetaG_FD_94479 | JGI IMG/M metagenome (GOLD analysis project Ga0116202, IMG submission 94479) | Anoxic lake water microbial communities from Lake Kivu, Rwanda to study Microbial Dark Matter (Phase II) - Lake Kivu water 325m metaG | ecosystem: Environmental > Aquatic > Freshwater >... | reverse complement strand
CAGGTATAGCTGTCAAGCTCTACTCTAGCTGCCTCGTTTCTGGTTGGGGCGCCGGTCATCGCTGACCCTCGACGTGACATCAGCGGCTTCTCGTTTCTCCGTCGGCATCGCGATCAGTCTCGCCAGTGGGCAATCCCCACTTACCAGCACTCGCTTCGCGCACAGGTACTTCCAGAGCTCCCCGGGTTGGGACTCAGTGCAGTGCTTCATCCAGAACGCGAGCCAGTGGGGCATCAATGCTCACGAAATCGCGGCCCCGCTCCGTATCCGAAGCGGCCCGTAATGCTTTCGTCCATGACTGCCCCACCGGCGAAACTCATCTCATGCCGCCAGGGCCTTTGTGTTACTCTCGGGCGGCTCGGCACTGTAGCAGCGGCCGTCCCGGACGAGGGCATAGAGCAACCGCACCAGCCGACAACTCAAGGCTACGAGTGCCACCGGCTTGGGCTTGCCCCGCCTTACCAACTCGGCGTAGTAAGGGTACAGGGGCGTACCGGGTTTGGTGTGCTGCAGCGCGGCAAGGTACAGCGCCTGACGCAGTAGCGGCCGGCCCCGCTTCGATACCCGCCGGTCACCTCGGAAGATGCCCGAGCTCAACTGGTACAGGTTGAGGCCGGCCAGCTTCAGCACGGCCGCGGCGCAACTGTACTGTCCAAGACCGCCCGTCTCACCCAGGACGACAGCGGCCGTCATTGACCCGACGTACGGCACGCTGGTAATAATCCTCGTTTCACCTACCTGCGCCAGGAGCTGGCCGATCTCTTCCTCAACCTGCTGCAGCCGTGTCTGGAGCGAGTCCAATTCCAGAAGTGTATCCGCAAGGGCGCGTTCTACTCCTGCTGAGCCCTCCCGAGCACCGATAGACTGCCCGGCTACTGCCTGCAGCCGTTCCAACTTGGCAATACTCACCCAGGCCCGGCCGTCTGCCGCCAGCATCTGGCGCATCCTGACCGGCGACTGTGCCAGGACCGAACCGGGCGTGGAAAACCGGTGCAGCACCAGCCGCGCGCTCGGACCAGTCACTTCCGCGAAAACCGAGGCAAACTCCGGGAAGAGCAACCCGACCGACTGGTGCAACAGGTTGCGCCGGGCAGTACGCTCCTGGACCAGCCGGTGACGCAACCCGACCAGTTGGCGTAGGTCGGCCAGAACGCCCGAAGGTTGAACAAAGCCCAGATACTTACCTTGGCTGACCAAGTCGGCAATGAGCAGAGCGTCCTTGCCGTCGCTCGTTCCGCGGCAGTTGTCGAGCAGCTCCTTGCTGCGGCAGACGTGCAGGCCGGAGACTTGGACCACCTTATAGCCGTACTCAAACAACCAGCGGGCAAGGTTGATCCAGTAGATACCGGAGGACTCCAGGCCGATAACTACGGCCGATGTCGGTGCCGGCCTCCAGGCGTCAATCTGTGCAGCGAGGCCGAGGAATTCCTCTCGGGTGTTAGCGAACGGGTAGGGTCGGGTGGCAGCGCCATCAGGCAGCAGGCCTCGGGCAACATGCCTGAACTTGGCGACGTCGATGCCGACGACCAAGGTGTCGGACTTGATTACAGAGCGTTTCTGGACTAGGCTGCTCACGGTCATGGCTGTCTCCTTTCGATGGTAGACGTTTGCGGACACTGATAACCAGCTACCATCTGAATACGAGACAGCCTTCTTGTCCAGTAGCCTGTTAAGCACAACCATAATCCTATAGCACTCTCGAAGAGCACGAAGAACACAAAGGGTTCGGACTAATCCAAAACCCAAAATCCAAAACCGTCTGACCCCGGAGCCCTGACTCAAGCCGCAGAAACGGAGAGTTCAAGCCGACATGGCAGCCTGCGGTAACGAACGGGCCGCCACGGAGGTGGCGGCCCGATAAGTCTGTCTCTGGCTAGTTGACCGTGACGATGACGTCAATATTGAAGGCGTTGCCTTCCCATGTTCCGACGAAGTTGAGGGTGTGGCTGCCGGTCGGCATGATGCCGCCGCCGGTGTTCCAGCCGTCAGAGTGGTACTGGACGCCCGCGGTCTTGGCGCCCGGTGCATCCGGGTCCTGCATCGGGTTGTAGCCCGGGAAGGTAATGGTGAGCGAAGTGATGGTTACGTCGTAGTTGAAGGAGTAGGTGAAGTTCGTCTCGGTGTTGCCGTTCACGCGCTGGCCCGAGGCGGTGATGTCCAGCTCTTTGTAGATGAGCATCACAATCTCGCCGACGTCGGTGGTCTTGCCGGTCTGGACCGTGACCTGGGTTCCGCCGTAGCCCGGCCGGTAGGTGCCGCCGTGAATGCCGACGATGTCTTTGTCCGACACTACGCCGTCGCCGTTCAGGTCTTTCCAGGCGAGAAGGTAGTAGTAGCCTTCGACAACATCGGTGAAGGTAAAGGGCGAGCGGGTGGTGTTGCCGCTCTGGCTGGAGCCGACTTCCTTCACGGGGCTGCCGGTCAGGTCCTGGGAGACGAAGAGCTGAACCTTCGAGTTCTGCACGTCGCCGGACTGGCCGGTCTGGAGAATCAGGGTGCCGATGAGCTTGGTCGCCTTGGTGCAGCCGGCCAGGCCAAGCACCAGGACAACGAGCATCGCAAGAGCAGCGGTCTTTCTGAGCATCGAACCTCCTGTGAGTTTATCTATCCCTTGGCCTGCCGGCCCATTCGGCCCGGAACGCGGCAAGGCCTGATGTCGGATTGTAGCATGAAGCTGCCCCCGGTCAAGCGGCCGGGTGGTCCCGAATCCCGATATAGAAGCTAACCAAGTCCAAGTTCTTGTCTGAACCGCCACCACCGGTGCCACCACCTGACGGGTGCTGTCATTCTGAGCGCAGGCATCCTCGCCGGAGTCGAAGAATCTCGCCTGAGAGACCCTTCGACTCGCTACGCTCGCTCAGGGTGACAACCATGCTCTATGTCGGTTCTTGGGGTGATGCTTGACTTGCGGTTGCCGGCGTCTAGCCTGTCGAATCCAGAAAGGAGCATCATGAGCCAGGCGCGATTCGCGACCGCAATCAATTGCATGGACGGCCGGACCCAGTTGCCGGTCATTGAGTGGATGAAGAAGGAGTTCGGGGTCGAGTACGTTGACAGCATTACCGAGCCCGGGCCGGTGCGGATACTGGCCGAGCCGGCAGAAGTCGCTGAGTCTATCAGGCAGCGAGTTCGGATTTCGGTCGAGCGGCACGGGTCGAAGGCGGTCGCGCTGGTGGCGCACCATGACTGTGCCGGCAACCCGGTGGACCGAAAGACCCAGCTTGCTCAACTGCGGGCCGCGATTGAGACCGTCTGCGGCTGGGGATTCCCGGTGGAGGTTGTCGGGCTGTGGGTGGGAGAAGACTGGGGAGTGCAGAGAGTAGAATGAGAGAGGGGCAGGGAGACAGAGTGACAAAGTGACAGAGTGATAGAGTGACAAAGTGACAGAGTGACAGAGTGAGAATGAGGAAGCGGGGGCGTGTCCGCCCCCGCTCTATTCGGCCCGCTCCTGCTAGCGCAGGAGCATCAGTTTTTCGGTAGTACTGCCGTTCGGCAGTTCGAGCTTCAGGAGATAGACGCCGTTCGCCAGACCTTCGGGCCTCCACGCGGTCTCGAACTTCCCGGCCGGCAGCGCGTTGTCGCAGAGCGTCGCCACGGTGCGGCCGGAGATGTCGAACACCTGGGCCCGCACGTGTCCGGCAGCCGGGAGCTGGAAGCTCACCTGGACCGAGCGCGTGAACGGGTTGGGCAGGCAGGTCAGGCGGATGAGGTCCCCGACCTTGGGCTGTTCTTCGAAGACGCCGGTGTTGCGGTCGTACCAAGCCTGGGCCGAGTCCGCGTTCTCACGGATGGTCGCGCCCGTGGTGCCGCCGACAAAGGCGACCGCGAACCGGTAACTCGCGCCGACCGCGAGGTCGAACGGCCCGGCCGACACGCACAGCGACCAGTCGTAGTTGCGGTTCGAATTCGGCTGGCTGATGGTCGCATTCATGAACCGCCATTTCTGGCCGTCGGTCATGCAGGAGTCAGGATAGACGTATCGAGCGTGGTCAACCGCTGTGAGGTTGGCATACGACTGCGGAGCGAGAATCTTGACGCCGGTTGACGGGTTGGCGGTCGAGGACTGGCGGATGAAAGTCATCCTCCGCGCCACCTCCGATGAGCAGATGTTCGCGGTCGGCGCCGAGCCGATGTCGAAGTCCGCGAAGACCGCCGCGTACATGCCGTTGACCGCGCTCGAACCGTTATTGGCGATGTCGTAGGTCAGCACCACGAAATCGTCGTACCCGGTCCCGGCGTTCTGGAACGAGTGCTGGTTCACGCGCAGGGTCTTGGGGCTTGAGTGGCCGGCGTCGGTTATCGCGCAGGCGAAGTGCTCGTCACCGTTGCCCGGCGGCAGCACCGCCTTGAGACTCTCGGCGATGGCGAAGTCGGTGTTCGGGCCGCCGGACGGCGGGTTGCCGTAGTAGCGGTCAACGACGTAGGTCGCGGCATTGCCCATCGCGAAGCTCGAGTAGTAGAGCTGGCTCGCGCCGGTCTTGGGATAGCAGAACCCGAAGCCTAGGTCCATGTCCCCAGGCGGCGCGTCGTAGCCGATTGAGCCGAGGCAGGTGACCGACAGCTTGCAGTATCCGGTGTCGTGCTCCATCACGACCGCGCCGGGCAGAATCGGCGTGCCGACCACGAGGTCGAACGTCGGGTCCCAGGTGCCTTCATTCGATACGACGTGGACCGTGAACGGAATCACGGTGCCGGGCGGCGTACCGGGCGCCGCAGTCACGCGGTAGGCATCGCCGCGCGCGGTGTCGAGCGGGTTCATCGTGCCGTAGCTTGAGGTAGAGTCAACGCGGGTGATGTACCCGGACGCGGTGCGGAGCGTGCCCGCGACCGAGGTGGCCTGGGCGTTGCCGATGTTCTTGATGGTGACGAACAGGTCCGCGGTCTCGCCCGGCTCAAGCCGGCCGTTGCCGCCGTCAGACACGACGTGCCGGACGTAGCTCATGTACGGCTTGGGCGTGCCGGTGGTGACGGTTACCGTGTGCTCGACCGGCAGGTGGCTCGGGCTCGTGACCGTGACGTACATCGTGCCGGTGGTCAGGGGCACGACCACGAGGTTCGCGACGCCGGAGGAGTTGGTGTAGCAGCGGGCTTGGACCTCGCCCGACTTGTAGCAGGAGACGAGAGCCTTGGGTACCGGGTTGCCGCCGGAGGTGACCGTGACCGTGAACGGCTGCGGTCCGGTCTCGATACTGGCGGCGTGGTCAGCGGTCATCGCGGTGGGTACGTCGTACCAGAGGGTCATGTTCGGGTCGCCGAACAGATTCAGGTCCCAGTAGCACCAGCGCCAGACTTCCTGGCCCTGGACCGCGGCCACGTAGAAGTCCTTGGACCGGGCGTGGAGCACACCGATGTCCATGGTGTCGTAGTGGAAGAAGTACCAGTAGAACTTGGAATCCAGCTTCTCGGACGGGCCCATCGAAGGCGGGGTGCCCCAGCCCTCACGGGAGTTCATCATGCAGGCGACACCGCCGCCGTTCGGGTTGTTGACGAATGCCTCGGCCAGGCAGTCCGAGTACTCGAAGTTGCCGGAGATGCAGGCCATCGAGTTCATAATCATCGGCCGAGTCGAGTTGGTCTGGCCCGAGGCGGTGCTGGTCGTGTAGATCGGAATTCCGCCGTCGGTATAGAATCCGATGTCGTTGCCGTGCGCCGCGGCGTGGCCGAGGTGATAGCCCGCATTGATGGCGTCGCGCATCGGCGTGGTCGAAGTCGGGTTGGCGATATACTGGTCGGTCCAGCCAACGGGCGTGATGGCGGCGATGGTGTCGGAGACGACCTTGCCCGAGTACCCGGAGAAGAGGTTGACGTAGGGCAGGAGCATCTTCTTCAGATAGTCGGTGGTCGGCGTCTTCTCGTAATACAGCGTCTTGGTGATGAAGGTGTTGACTTCGGTCTGGTTGTCAACCGACGCGCGGCCGACGTACAGGTCGTAGTAGAAATCTACCGTGTCGCCGGCCGCCTCGCCGAAGATGTTATTGTGGTTGCCGTCATATGACCACTGCAGGTCCGCGTAGTACACGTCCGCGGGTACGTCGCCGTTCGTGCTGTTGACTATCGCCCGGCAGCGCCGGCCGGGCACGAGCGAGTTGTCGCCGGCCAGGAGCACCCACTTCAGGCCGTGGTGTGCGTAGTAGTCAATGATGAACAGCCGGATTCTCTCCTGCAGGTCCCGGCCCGATGGGTAGTTGGTGTTTATCCAGTCAGTCGTGAAAACCTGGGTCGCGTTGCCCTTCTTGCAGCGCCAGTCCACCAGGGTGTTGAAGTAGGTCGAGAGACCGGACGAGGTGACAATGGCGTAGTCCACGTCCGGGTCGTCGGTCATGCGGACCGGCGGGGCGAAGAGCTCGACGTCTTCGGGGTTGATGACAAGGTGACTGACGTCGCGCGAGAACAGCTCAATCTGGCCGAGGCTCATGGGCAGCGGGTTGACCGCGTTCTTGGCATAGCAGACCTCGACCTTCATCTTGCGGTACAGGGTCAGCTTGCCGGAAGCAGGAACATAGGACAAGGGATAGAGCATGAACCCACAGATGCGGAACTCGGACTTCGTGCCGGTGAACGGCGTGCTCGCAAGCTCGGCCGGGTACGGATTCGAGCTACCGTAGGCTTCGGGGTCGGGCTGGACGAACGCCGGATTGCCGGGCGTGGAGATGGTCACCGGCGTCTGGACCGGATGCACGCGGAACGAACCCGGAATCTCCTGCGGCTCCAGCGGGGTGACCTTTATGTCCGTGACCGAGGCAGTCGCGGGAACCACGACGTTGAATACCGCGGCCGGCATCATCGGCTTGCCGATGTCTGGGGTCGTAATGAAGTCCGCGAACTTGACCACGTCGAAGCCGTTGGCCTTGGTGAACTCGAGGTCCCGGCTGTCGAACTGGATGGTCCTGGTGATGGTGCCGGCCAGGGCCAGCAGGGGCACCAGAACGAGAAGCAGTGCTTTCTTCATTCTGCCTCCTTTAGGCAGCGGACGCTCCTGCGTCCGGGTTTGATGCAAACATGATTGCCAGCTCTTTGTCCACGTCCTCGTCCGGGTTGGACGCGTGGACGGCGTTGTGACGGACAGAAGTCCCGAACTCATTGCGGACAGTGCCGGGGGCGGCCTTGGCCGGGTCGGTCACGCCGACGAACTCGCGCAGGCGGCGGCGGGCATTCTCGGCTTCAAGGCGTACAGCCACAACCGGGCCCGAGGTGATAAACTCGACTAGACCGGAAAAGAATCCCTTCTCACGGTGAATCGAGTAGAACTGCTCGGCGTCGGGCCGTGACACGGTCAGCATCTGTAGGCCGGTGATTGCGAACCCGGCCGCCTCGACCCGGGCGAGAATCTCGCCGGTATGTCGTCCTGCGACCGCGTCAGGCTTGATGACGAGAAGGGTCGTTTCCAAGATGGAGTCAGTGTAGCGCCGGGGCAGAGGGTGTCAAAACAGGGCGGGCGAAGGCAGAAGCCAGAACATAGAAGCTAGAAGTCAGAACGGGAGGAACCTCCGCATTCTGCAATCTAGCTTCTAGCGTCTGAGTTCGACCGGACGCGTTGATGCTACTTCTGCTCTGCGGCAAGCCTGGCGGCAATAAGGTCCGCCACCTTCGTCACCGCGTGGATTATCGCCTTTGATGTCGTCGTCGCCAGGGTGACGGCATCAACCGAGTCGCCGCTGCCCGGCACATAGCGCTTGAGCCGGCTGGTCAGCGTGTCGCACATGGCGAGCCGGAGATAGGCCGGGGTTTCGTAATTGTCCAGTATGTCGTACCCGACCACTCGTGCTCTTGCGTCGAGATACACCCGGACCGGCACCTTGCCCATGTATCCGCTGTCAGTCGTAGCAGCGTGGTTGGACTCGACCTGGAAGCCGAGCAACGTACCGGCCGAATCGTGAACCGTGAGATAGGGGAAAGGCTCTTTCTGTTCCTTGGTGAGCGAGAAGCTCGGCCAGAACTCCTTGAGCCGGTTGACATCGGGTGTGACGAGCGGCGGATCAGTCCGCGACGTCTTCGCAGGGGAAGCGGTCGTAGCATTCCCGCCGCAGCCGGCGAGCGTGGCCAACAAGAAGAGAACGAGGGTAACTACTCTCTGCATGGCCTATTGTCCCAGAACCGCGCCGCAAGTCAACAACAGCCGGCCGGAAACCATGGATGCACCGATGAGCACCGATGGAAGCAGCGCCTCGTCGCCGCGGTGATGATGCGGACAGGGAGCAGCATCCACGACATGCCCGCGCCGGAGTGACGGGGAGCTGACTCGCATATCCGCGACCCGAAGTCAGCGACTGTCCCTGGTGGGCCTCCATGCGGGTCTTGCGGCTTTGGGGCAGAATTCTGGCCCAACCATCTGTGTTCATCGGTGGTTGTCCTCAGCCTGCGGCCGGCGGTCAGCGGATCAAGGTGAGGCGGCAGAGGGTAGCGCCGGAGCGGGCGTAGTACACGCCGGGCCGAAGCGGCGCGGCCGCGCGGCGGCCGAGCGCATCGTAGAGCAGAAAGCGAGGGTCGAGGCTCGCGGCAAGAGTCGGTAGGGTCGAAGTACGAAGGTCGGGAGCGGCCAGCGGTTCCTTGACTGCGACCGGGAGGTCGTCGGCCGAGAGGGAGAGCATGATGACCGGGTTGAGCGCGCGCGGGCCCTGGCCTTGTTCCCAGTAGCCGGCGACCGAGTCCGGGAAACAGATGATGCGCAGGCTGTCGGAAATGGGGTCAGCGATGAATGGGAAGCGCCAGGAGCGCTGGTCCGGCTGGGTGAGGCGCAGCGGCGTGCCCCAGGTCGCGCCTGAGTCCTGAGACCTTGCGGCCCAGACCGACGCGCGGTAGAGGCCGGTCGAAGGTTCGATGTTGGCGTCGTCGAACTGTTCCCAGACCGCGAACAGGTCAGAGGTCCTGAGGCTTCGGGCAATGCTGGGCCGCGAGCAGGGCAATGCCACGTCGCCGAGCCGCGCCGGGTCCGCGACCGAGTGCGCGGTGACGAGGTGCCAGGGCGGGGTGTCGTACTTGGCGTAGAACCAGAGTTCGCTTCGGCTGCGGTCTTGGCCGTCGAAGAAGTCGGCGATGACATAGAGCCTGATTGAATCGTAGAGCGCGTTCGCGCCGGTTAGGGTATGGTCGAACGCCGCGGGGATGGAGTCTGATAGGCCGACGGTCTCGAACCACTGGAATCCTGAGTTCGGAGTTTCTTTCATGAAGAGCTGGCACGAGTTGCTGCCTTCGACGGGGAACCATGTGACGGCGTAGCGGCCGGAACGGCGCGCGCCCGAGATGTTGTGGGCAGGGAACGGGCCTTCGTGGCCGAGGCGCTGGAAGGTGAAGAGGCTGACGCAGAACGCGGTGTCGCTACGCATGGAGGCGAATTCGGGCGAGCCGTACCGCCCGCAGGCGGTGATGACGTGGCGGTGGTTCCTGCTCATGACGTGTTCTCTGAAGCGGCCCGCGCCCGCGGCGCTGTCTTCATAGTAGGCGGACCAGGGCTCGGTGCGGAAGATGAAGTCGAAGCCGATGCAGGCGACGCCCGAGGCCGGGTCAATGTCCATCGAGCCGAGGTTGCGGTTGTAGGGGCTCGCCCGGATGCCGTCGAGCCAGCGCCAGTCCGCGCCTCTAGGCCTGAAGTTGTAGCAGATTGCGCCGAGCGAGTCTTTCCAGACCGCGTGGATGCCGCGCAGGGTATCGTTCGAGATGTATCGGACTGCGGGGCCGTACATCTGGTGGTCGCGGTCGGTCCAGCCGATGGTGTCGAAGGACACCTGGGCCGAGGCCGAGGCGACGAGGGCGAGGAAAACCGCGACGCGCATGAGTGAGGGTAAGGTGGAAAGGGCGGGAGGTCAAGGACGAAGTAATAAGGACAAAGCAAGTACAAATGAGAAAGTCCTAAGTCCGACTTTGTACTGTCCTCTTTCCTCTTGCTTTGTCCTTCGTCCTTTGTCCTTTGTACTTGCACCGGGGGTTGACTCCGGCTGTCTGTGCCATATCTTCGTCTCATGCGAGAGCCGTCAGAGCATAAGCTGCACGCCGTGGTATCCGGCCGGGTGCAGGGCGTGTTCTTTCGGATGTTCGTACTGCGCGAGGCGCAGGCGCTCGGGCTTGCGGGTTCGGTGCGGAACCGGCGCGACGGAGCGGTCGAGGTCGAAGCATGGGGAGTAAGGCCGAAACTGGAGCGGTTCGTCGAGCGGCTGAAGCAGGGCCCGCCGGCCGCGGCGGTGGCGAAGGTCGAGGTGGAGTGGGGAAATGAGCCGGCCCTGAGGCAGGGGTTTGAGATAGAGTATGAGTAGAAGTTGACTGCCTGTGCCAATGGGCTAGACTGCCGCAGTAGTTCTGTCACGCTAATATGAGTTCAGGCATTCAGCGCCGGGAAGAGTCGGTCATCCTCGTCGAACTCCTCTTTCTCCTTCTGTCCATCTCGCTGCTCAGGCTGGTGTTCTCGCCTGATTCAGGTTCGCTGTCGTCGGTGTTCGTCTTGTGGGTGCTCCTCGCCGGCGCGAGCTACGTGGTCGGCGAGTTCGAAACCGCGGTGCGGCTGAACTTCGGGCTGTCGCTTCAGACCCAGGCCGCGTTCGCCTTGAGCTACGTCGCCTATTCGGGAATCCACGTGGTCTGGCCCTGGTGCGAGGCACTGACCGTCCGGTTCTGGCTCGGGCTCTGGCTGTATCTGAACATCGTCGCGCCGTTCATCGGGATACTGGTGCGCAGGCTGGTGCGGCACTCGGCGCTCCTCGTGTCCGACCGGCACCGCGACGCGACCGGCCTCTTGCGCTGGTGGGGATTCGAGTGCGCCGAAATCATCGGCACCGCCGGGCTCGCGGAATGGCTCAAGGGCCATACCGACCGCGACGGCCGGGTGCTCGGAGTTGACATCATTGTCGTGGACGTGACCGACTACCGGAATCAGCTCGCGGTCGAGGCGCTGGCCGGCGACTGCTTTGCCGACTTCGTGGGCGTGCCGTCGGTCACGATGTTCGGGTACCTGGTCGGCCCGCACCCGAGATACATCTCTGCATACGCGCTCGGCACGGTCGTGCGCCGGCTCAAGCGGGTCCTGGACCTCGCCATTGCCGGGTTCGCGATTCTCCTGCTCGGGCTGCCGCTGCTCGCGGTCGCGCTGGCGATAAAGCTCGACAGCCGCGGCCCGGTATTCTACGGGCACAAGCGGCTCAGCCGGAACATGAAGCCGTTCAAGCTGTACAAGTTCCGGACGATGTACAAGGACGCGGACGCGCGGCTCAAGAAGATACTTGAGTCCGACCCGAAGCTTGCGGCCGAGTTCGCCGCGACGTTCAAGCTCAAGAACGACCCGCGCGTGACCCGAGTCGGCCGGTTCCTGCGCAAGTTCTCGATTGACGAGTTGCCCCAGTTCTTCAACATCATCGCGGGCCAGATGAGCGTGGTCGGGCCCAGGCCGATTGTCGAGAAGGAAGTTGACTACTACCGTTCCCACTCGCTGCTGCTTTTCCGCGTGCCGCCGGGCGCGACCGGGCTGTGGCAGGTGTCAGGCCGGACCGACACGTCCTACCAGCAGCGGGTCGAGATGGACACCCGGTACGTCGAGGACTGGACCCTGTGGTGGGACTTAGGGATTATCCTCAAGACGCCGTTCGCGGTGCTGTCGCGCAAGGGAGCGTACTAGGAAAGTGCGAAGTGCGAATGACGAATGCCGAAGGGACGGAAGCCGATGATTATT
>Ga0116202_10002170_pt1 | contig 11654 bp, 9 predicted proteins | sample LakKivw325mmetaG_FD_94479 | JGI IMG/M metagenome (GOLD analysis project Ga0116202, IMG submission 94479) | Anoxic lake water microbial communities from Lake Kivu, Rwanda to study Microbial Dark Matter (Phase II) - Lake Kivu water 325m metaG | ecosystem: Environmental > Aquatic > Freshwater >... | reverse complement strand
GCTCCCGCGCGGGAGCCCTCAGGCGCCAAGCGGTGCAGCGAATCGTCGTCCGATACCTTACACGAGTATCTTACGCCACCGGCCCTCTCCTGTCGAATCCTTTTCCATACGACCTTCCACCACCTGCCTTGGTTCTGTCCGCTCGATCAACGCCCTCCGGTCCGCTACTGCCTCTGTCGCCCTTGTGCGGCCCCCCGCGAGGGGGCAAAATGGTCGCCACGCCCCAGGCCGCCGGTGTCGGGCTGAAGGTCCTTCCCGGCCCACCGCGAAAAGGGGCCCAGCGGGAGGTGGGAAGATGGACGGGATGCTCAGGCTGATTGACGCTCGCCACGACCTGCGTCTGGCCGTCCGGGCCCTCGCTGAGATGGCCCCCCCCGGCCTCCCTGACCTAGTGGTCGAGCGCGCCGCTGAAATCGTCAATGCCGTCCGCGAGCGCGGCGACGATGCCCTCATCGAGTACACCCGGCGCTTCGACTGGCCCGGGGCCACGCCCGAGGGCCTCGCCGTACAGGAGGACGAGCTCGCACGCGCCTTCAGCGAGGTGGACCGCGACTGGCTGCGCGCCCTGCGCCGCGCCAAGGACAATCTCTATCGCTACCACGAGCGTCACGCCCCCCGCTCTTGGCTGCAGGACTTCGACGGCCTGCTGCTGGGCCAGCACATCAAGCCCGTCGGCTCGGCCGGCCTTCACGTCCCCGGCATGACCGCCTCCCTCCCCAGCACCGTCATCCACGCCGCCGTGCCCGCCGCCGTAGCGGGCGTGCCGCGCGTTGTGATAGTCACGCCGCCCCGCAGCGACGGCAGTATCTCTCCCGAGCGCCTTGTCGCGGCCGTCGAGTGCGGCGTCGGCGAGGTCTACCGCATCGGCGGGGCCCAGGCCATCGCCGCCCTCGCCTTCGGCACCGATTCCGTCCCCGCCGTGGACAAGGTCGTCGGACCCGGCAATCCCTACGCCATCGCCGCCAAGCAGCTCGTCTACGGACAGGTCGGCATTGACAGCCTCGCCGGCCCCAGCGAGGCCGTCCTCATCGCCGACGCCTCCGCCGACCCTCGCCTCGTCGCCGTGGACTTCCTTACCCAGGCCGAGCACACCGGCGACAACCTCGTCGTCCTCATCACCCCCGACGAAGGCCTTCTGGACCAGGTCGTCGAGCACCTCGACGACCTTCTCCTCCGCCTCGACCGCGACGAGATCATCCGCCAGTCCCTCAGCGACTGCGGCGCCCTCGTCATCGTCGAATCCCTGCACCAGGCCCTCGACCTGGCCAATGAACTCGCCCCCGAACACCTCCAGCTCCTCGTCGAGGACCCCTTCGCCTGGCTCAGCGAGGTCCAGGCCTGCGGCGCCCTCTTCCTGGGCCCCAACAGTCCCGTGCCCCTGGGCGACTACGCCGCGGGCCCCAGCCACATCCTGCCCACCGACCGAGCCGCCCGCTTCTCCTCGGGCCTGTCCGTCCATGACTTCGTCACCTTCACCTCGGTGATCTCGGCCTCTCACCGAGCCGTCGCCGCCCTGGCCGAGGACGTAATCCTGCTCGCGGAGGCCGAGGGTCTCACAGCGCACGCCGAGGCCCTGCGCTACCGCGTCTCTTCGCCCGGAAACCAGGACTGAGGGCCGCGCTCGACGGCCGCCGCCCCCACGGCCCGCTTCGGCCCGGTGGCGGCGGAGTGTCTCGCGCGCCCCCCAACGGCTGAGGAGGACATGAGCAACATGGCTGAACGACAAGCCGACCGGACCCGCAAAACCCGCGAGACCGAGGTCCGACTGCACCTGGAGCTCGACGGCACAGGTCAGGGCGAGATCTCGACGGGCGTGGGCTTCTTCGACCACATGCTGTCCCACATCGCCAAGCATGGCTTCCTGAATCTTGAGGTCCAGGCCGCCGGCGACGTCCACGTGGACGCCCACCATCTGGTCGAGGACACGGGCATAGTCCTCGGCCAGGCCATCGCCGAGGCCGTCGGCGACCGGGCGGGCCTCCGCCGCTACGGATATGCCCTCGCCCCCATGGACGAGGCCCTCGTGCTCGTGGCCCTCGACCTATCGGGTCGGCCGCTGCTCGAGTACCGCCTGGACCTGCCCGTGGCGAAGGTGGGGGACTTTGACACCGAGCTGGCCCGCGAGTTCTTCCAGGCCGTGGCGAATCACGCCGGCATGACCCTCCACATCCGCCAGCTCACCGGGCGCAACACCCACCACCTGCTCGAATCCACCTTCAAGAGCTTCGGTCGCGCCCTGGACGAGGCCACTACTATTGACCCTCGTCTTGGCGGAGGCGTGCCCTCAACCAAGGGCGTGCTCTAACCACCGACCAGGGCGGAGGCCGCCCACCGGTCCGCCGCCGGCCCGGGCTTCCGCGCCCCGGCACGGCTTGCCGGCACCGACACGGCCCCGCCTTCCGCCCCTGGCGGGAGACGAAACACAGAGAGCCCGACATGCAGCCCGAGCGAGCGCCTTCCGCGAGACTGACCGCCGTCCAGGTTGAGCCCGACCGCGTCCCCCAGGGGCGCCTATCGGCGCGAGCCGTGGTGCTGGGCTTCCTGCTTACCGTCGCCTTCAGCGTCGTCATCCCCTACGTGGATGTCTACCTCTCCGACACCTTCCTCGGCGCCCAGCACCTGCCCCCCGGCGCCCTCTTCGTCCTCTTCTTCCTCCTCGTCGTCGTCAACCCCCTCCTCCGCCTCATCAGCCGACGCTGGCCGCTCTCCCGCGTCGAGCTCCTCCTGATCTACTGCATGTTGCTCTTCTCTACCCTCGTCCCCGGCCACGGCGCCGAGAACGTCTTCATCCCCGTCGTCACCACGCCCTACTACTACGCCACCCCCGAGAACGGCTGGGCCGATCTCTTCTTCCGCTACATCCCCACCTGGTTCTCGCCCAGCGACCCCGCCGTCATCGTGCCCTTCCACGAGGGCCTCGGCCCCGGGCAGGTCCTCCCCTGGGGCGTGTGGTGGGTGCCGCTGGCGGCCTGGAGCGCCTACACCTTCCTGCTTTACGGCCTCGTGCTGGCCCTGGCCGTCCTCTTCCACCGCCAGTGGGCCGACGGCGAGAAGCTCTCCTACCCCCTCGTGGCTCTGCCCCTCGAGATGACCCGCGGCTGGGAGCATCCCCTTGCCAGGGGCGGCTTCTACGCCAATCCCCTCATGTGGATCGGCTTCCTCGTCGCCGTGATTCTCCAGACCCAGGCAGGGCTGAAGTTCTACTTCCCCTCCGTCCCCGGCTTCAAGCTCTCCTACGACTTCAGCCCCCTCTTCCGCGAGGGACCCCTGCGCGCCGTCGGCGGCGTCGGCGGCGACCTGTGGCCCTGCGTCATCGGTATCACCGTCCTCCTGCGCAGCGAGGTCAGCTTCTCCATGTGGTTCTTCTTCTGGTTCAACCGCCTGGAGCGCATCGTGGCGTATCTGCTCGGGATGCGCGTCTACGGCGAGATGACCACCTGGGGCGAGCCAAGCTGGCTCGGCAATCAGACCGTCGGCGCCTACACCGCCTACACCCTCATGGCCTTCTGGACCGCCCGCAAGCACCTGGCCGACCTCTGGCAGTCTTCCTGGCGCGGCGACCGCCACCCCGGCCTGCCCATCACCTACCGCTCGGCCTTCCTCCTCCTGGGCTTCTGCGTGACCGGCATCCTCCTCTGGTGCTCCTCGGCCGGTCTGTCCCTCTGGGTGGCGGCCAGCCAGATCGCCGTCTACACCATCCTCGCCGTTGCCCTAACCAAGGTCGTGGCCGAATCGGGCATGCTCTTCGTCCAGGCCACCTACAGCTGGCTCGAGACCATGACCAACCTGCTCGGCACCCCCGCCCTCGGCCCTCGCCAGCTCACCGTCGGCATGTTCATCGAGCGCAGCTTCATGACCGACCTGCGGGCCTTCATCATGCCCAGCTTCTCCCAGAGCTTCAAGATAGCCGATCTCGCCCGCCTCGATCAGCGCAAGCTCCTCGCCGCCATCATCCCGGCCATCGTCCTCGCCTCCGCCATCTCCTGCTACATGAATCTCCGGCTGCTCCATACCTACGGCGCCGTCAACTGCAACCCCTGGATGCCCAAGTGGGCCGGCCTCGGCGGCTTCGGCATCCTCGGCAACCTCCTCCGCAAGCCTCACCCGGCCAGTGCCGTCGCCATCGGCTCGATCATCGCCGGCGGCCTCTTCACCGGCTGGCTCGTCAAGATGCGCCAGCGATTCGTCTGGTTCCCCTTCCATCCCGTGGGATTCATCATGATGCAGACCTACCCCATGAAGCGCCTGTGGTTCTCCACCTTCATCGGCTGGCTGCTCAAGACCGCCCTGCTCAAGTACGGCAGCGTCCGCGGACTCATCATCGGCCTTCCCTTCTTCCTTGGCCTCGCCTTCGGCGATTTCTTCGCCATGGTCGTCTGGCTCGTGGTTGACGCCCTCAACGGCAAGCGCAATCATTACCTCATGCCCGGCTGATTCCCGGCCTGTCGCCCGCCTCGCGCCCCTCCGTGCGGCCGCCCGGCCGGCGCCACTGCCTCGGCGCGAACCCGTCCTGGGCCGATTGCTCGGGAACCTTTGGCGGGCACCCGGGGTCCTAGCACCTATCCCGCCGACACGCGGCACGGGCCGGCCCTGGTGCCGTCCGCGCCCGGTGTGGCCTGTATAGGTCTGGGGCAGACACAGCTCGACAGTCGGAGAAGGAGCATGACAGCATGAAGCGATCAGCCCTCCCAGGGCGGCCCATACTTCTCCTCGCCCTGTGCTGCGCGTGCCTGGGCGCTATGGCCACCCACGCGTGGTGCGACCCCCCGCCTCTGCCTCCCTACCTGGGCGACGGCGACCTCAGCGGCGATGCCGTGATGGACGAGAAGGACGTCTTCCTCTTCGTCAAGCACTGGCGCAAGTTCGCCAGCACCGGCAAGCTCGTCGCCGCCGCCGACTTCAACGGCAACAAGCGGATTGACCACGCGGACGCGGTCTTCATCCTCGGCGAGTTCCTCCGCCTGTACACCGTCTACCATCCGGCCACTTCGGCGGCCGTGCAGCCCGAGCAGGTGGCGCCGCTCCCCGGGAATCGAATCGCCTCCGTCGCCACGCCCAAGGAAGGCAGGGCCCATTCGCCCGCGCCGGCCCTCTCCGCGCCCCCGGTTGCCTCGCCGACAGGACCCTCGGCGGAAGGGCACTGACACGCCCTTCGCTCAAGTCCGGCAAGGGCAGCCCCCGGCACAGTTTTCCTTGACAAGGCCTCTGGCCGGTGCTATAAATCCCCCGCGGCCCGTATCTGGAGCGCTCCAACATCAGGGAGGGTGATGACCTTGGGCACCGCCGAACGCTTCGCTGTCCCACTGGGGATGGTGATACTACTGGTCATGCCTGCCTTCGTTGCTTTCGCCGCGGACGAAGCCCCGGCTCAGCAGACGATCCAGCTTGGTCTGTCCTATGCCGACCTGGGCGATTTCGGTACCAACTGGGGTATGCGTGCCCGGTGGAGCTTCGACAACTGGCTGGTCGCCGGGGGCTGGAACGACGTGAAGAAGACGGTCGCCTCGACGGCCGGCCCCATGGCGGTCAAGGGCGACCTGTGGCAGCTCGACCTCAGCTACGTGTGGTGGACGCTTAACGCCGAGCCTGAGGAGCGGCCCAGCACACCCGACTTCTACTACGGCCTCGGCGTCGGCCTGGCCAGCGTAGACGCGGACTGGACGCTTGCAGGTATCACCGCCGACGCCAAGGAAACTTCCTTCGCCGGCCACGTGGTGGCTGGAGCCCAGTGGAAGCAGGTCTTCGCCGACCTGCGCTACAACTTCGCCACCGACTACTGGGACTTTGACTCAGACGGCGTGCAGTTCTCAGTCGGCGCTGTCTGGCCTTTGAGGTAATCCCGCAATAGGGGGCAATCGCAATGGTGCGCTTGTGGCGCGGTGTCTTACCCGTCTTGGCTCTGCTCGCCGTGGTTGCTGCCTACGCCGCTGGGTCGCTCCAGGTGCAGGTGCAGCCACACAGGGACCAGGACAACAAGTTCACGGGGCGCTACGTCGCCAAGCTCAGCGTCGTCGGGGCCGCCGCCGCCAGGCTCGTCGTCTTCCGCCTCAACGTGCCCACTGACTACACGGTGGACACGGCCGCCGCCGCCAACCAGACCTGGCTCGTGGACATCATCCCCGGGGCCGACATCTACAAGCTCCCAAAGAGCGTGGACGCCAACGAGTCCCCGGTCTTCTTCGCCGAACTGGCCACGGACGTCGCCAACATGAACGGCCTCTGGGGCGTGGGTCTGCTCACTGATCCCAGCAAGGACCCCAAGCACGTCTGTGACATAGTCTTCACGTCCGGCGGGCGCGTCACCGTCACGGCGCTCGCCTTTGGGACCGGCACTGTCTCGGTCAAAGACCAGGGCCTCACCCAGTTGACCGCCCAAGGCTCCTTCAGCACCGTCGCCGTGCCCCTGTACGGCGACCTCAACTGGAACGGCCAGATTGACGGCGGTGACTTCGGGCTGTTCGCAGCCGCTTGGAGCTCCTTCTACGGGGACTCCAAGACCCTTGACTTCGCCGACATCGCTCCGCTTAACAGCAACGCCGACGACCTGTCCCTGCGAACGAGTGCTGCGGACGGCAACATCTCGGGACAGGACTTCGGTCTGTTCGCCTGGGCCTGGAACAAGTTCTTCGCCGGCACCTCCCAAGCCCCGGGCACTGAGCAGGCAAATAAGGAGGGGGCCCAGTAATATGAAACCGCTCCGCACTCTCTTGCTGCTTGGGGTTGTGGCGGCCTGTATCACGGGGTTGGCCTATGCCCAGACCGTCGAGCTGAAGCCCACACCTCTCAACTTCAACCTGGGCGCCACCGCGCCTCAGCAAATGGGGCTGTACATCAGCGGGCTGCCGGCCCCGGGCTGGGCCGGCTCCGTCAGCTTCTACCTCACCTATGACAAGACCAAGATCACCCTCGAGAACTTCGCCCTCAACAGCACCGCCCTGCAGAACCTGCTCGCCGGCCAGCAGGCCGACGGCGTGGTTCTCGCCGCCGGTCGCTTCGGCGGAACGGGCACTATTGACGCTGCTCAGGCCTCCATCACCTTCGACGTGAAGCTCGCCAACGGCACCGCCGCCGGCACCTACCCGATCCAGTTCAAGACCTCCGACGCCAACAACAACTTCGTCTGGGACAGCACCTTCACCCCGATCGCCGGCATCACCTGGAAGAACGGCGCGGCCGAGGTCTCCACGGGACCGCCCGATCCCGCCTCCATCACCGGCTGGACCTTCGTCGAGCGCCAGAAAGACCCCGTGGCGGTCAGGGCCAACTTCGGCGCCGGCAACGCCACCAAGGTTGAGTTCCAGTACCGCATCAACGGCACCTGGACCAACATCGCCGCCACCGGCGGGACGACCGTGGTCATCGGCACCCGCAAGGCCGATCTCACCTGGCCCACTCCCTTCGCCGGCGCTCTCCAGACCGTCAACCTCCGCGCCCGAATCACCGACCGCACCCAGGACAGCGGCTGGAACGAGGCCCCCAACGCCCTGGTCGTGGACAACCAGCCGCCTGCTCTGCAGAGCGCCCGTGGCTCCAACAACATCGTCAACCTCACCTTCCAGGCCAACGAGGTGCTCGACACGGTCACCTCGACCGACGAGGCGAACTACCTCGTCGAGGACATGGGCGTTGTCGCCACCCAGACACCCGTCACCATCAACAAGGCTGAGCGAGTGAGCGACACCGAGGTCAAGCTCACCCTGGGCGCCTCCCTCGAGGAGAGCCACCAGTACAGGGTCACCGCGACCAACATCGCCGACTCGCTCGGCAACATCATGGCCAGCGGCATCAAGAGCTTCGTCCTCCAGGCCAAGCCCATGGTTGAGGGCGCGGCCTTCATCCGCAACGGCACCAACAGGACCGTGGACGTGACCTTCAGCAAGGAGATGAAGTCCGCCGCGCCGCTGACCACCGCCGGCAACTGGCAGGTAACCGAGAAGATCGCCGGCGTCAGCTCCGCTGCGGCCGTGACGGTGCCCGTGGCCGAGGTCGCCGTGCAGACCGACAAGAAGGTCGTGCGTCTGACCCTCTCCCAGGACCTCAAGCAGAACTCCCAGTACGAGGTCACGGCTCCGGTGGGCTCGCAGGACGTTGACGGCAAGGCCCTCGAGGCGGCCGACAGCAAGGCCACCTTCCAGACGCCCTTCTGGCATGCCTTCGCCAAGGGCCTCCGGATGCTCGGTATTCCCCTGGACGTGGCGGGCCGCGCCATTGCGGTCCTCGGCGCCAAGGCGGTCGCTGACTACGACGCCGCGGCCGGCGGCTACACCGTGGACCGCGGGGCCACACCCGCGGATGTCACAGGCGTCGTCAACCTGGTGGTCGGCAAGGGCTACTTCGCCCGCTACGACAACGACAAGACCGTCTACTTTGACGGCCAGATCCTCCCTGGCAACGTCGCCGTCGTCGTTCCCCAGGGCTGGAGCATCATCACCGATCCCTTCGCCACCGCCCTCGGCGCCGGCGTTGACATCAACATCAACCAGGTCGAGCTCGGCGACGTCCCGATCCGCTTCGCCTGGCACTACAACGGCACCGACTGGGAGCTCCTCCTCAACAAGGCCAATCCCTTCAACGCCACCAACATCATGAACGCCTGGAAGGGCTACTTCATCCTCGCCGGCCAGGCGGGTACCATCACCGTCGCCCCGCAGGCCGCGGCGGCCGCTGAGGTCGCCCCTCTGAACCTGGGCGACAAGGCCTCGGTCATCCGCCTGGTTGCCAGAGCGGGCGACGTGGCCGACAGCGCGAACGTCTGCGGTGTGGGCGCCAGCGCCGTCCAGGTCGCCAACCCGCCGCTGGGCGTCTCGCCTGTGGACCTGTACTTCGTCGGCCAGGACGCCACGCCCATGGCGGTGGACGTGCGCAGCGGCGCCGTGGCGCAGAAGTGGGAGGCCGTCGTGACGACCAGCCTGCCCAACACCCAGGTCACGGTCGCCGCTCCCGATCTCTCCAGTGTGCCCGCCGACTACGCCGTCGTCCTTACGGATAAGGACACCGGCAAGAAGACCCACCTGCGCACGAGCAGTGGTTACACCTTCACCAGCGGCGCCGACGGCGCCGCCCGCCATCTGGTCCTCGAGATCGTGCCGCGCGCTCAGTGCACTCTGCTCTCAGGGGTGGGCGTGCAGCAGTCCGGCCCCGGCGGCGTGGTAGTGACCTTCCAGCTCAACGGTCCTGCGGCCGTGACCGCTGAGGTGCGCAACATCGCCGGCCGGCTCGTGCGCCGGCTGGTGACCGACCGCGCCGAGACCGCCGGCACTCACTCGGTCTCCTGGAACCTGACCAACAGCACCGGCAGTGCAGTGCCGCGAGGCACCTACCTGGTGGTGCTCGAGGCACGGACCGAAGATGGGCAACAGACCAAGGCCGTGCGGCCCTTCTCGGTGAATCGCTAAAGGGGGGCGACTCTAGATGACCAAAGCTCCAATCCTCGTTATCCTTGCCGCGGCCACCTTGTGTGTGGGCCTGCTCCTGTCCGGATGCTCCAGCGGCAGCCCGCCGTCCCAGATCCGGGCCGTCGTCACCGTCCTGGTCGAGGACTTCGCGGGCGCGCCCGTCGCGGGAGCAGCCGTCACGATCACCCTTGGCGGCCGCGATTTCGTCGGCACCGAGGGCCCCGTCGGCCAATATGACGTGAACGTGACCATGGCCCCCGCTGGCGGGGTCGCCCAGTTGACGGTAACGCCTGCCGCCGGGAGCGGCCTCGTGGCCCAACAGGGCCCGCTGCCCATCCCGGACCCGAGGCACCCCCCTGCGCCCACCGTCGTCCTGGTGTCGCCGCCGCCCGAAGAGCCCGAGATCTAGCTATCGGGGCACCATCGCAGCCAAGGGTGCAGGCCTCCTGCCGAGGCCTGCACCCTTTTTGTTTCCACTTCCGCCTCATCCCCGCCCCCACGCCACTGCTGTCCCAGGCCTCGGCTTGCCACTGTCCACGGCGCCGGGTACAATGCAGGCCAGCCTGATCCAGAGGCCACTCGCCCAGCAACATGCACACTACTGCTTGGGAGGTTCCCTGATGACCGACGCCGACTACGAGGTGCTCCTAGGGCTGATGTTTCGCGTCCCCCCACAGGATTTCGAGGACCACCTCGCTGATTGGCGCCAGGAGCTGGCCACCGAGTATGCCCGGGCCGGTGACGACCGCCGGGCCGCCATCGCTGAGCTGGTGGCCGCGAACATCGTGGACCTGGGCTCCGTGCTGGCCGACTGGAACCTCACCGACTCGGCCCGCCACGGCGACGCCGCCCTTTCCTTGGATGCCCTCGCCGCCCAGCGCGAGTCCGGCTTCGCCTTGCTCCACGGCTGGGGCCGCCAGGACCTCACGGACGACGCCCAGCAGGAGCTGCGGTCCATCGAGACCAGCAGCCTCGCCGCCCTGGCCCGCATGACCCTTCGCGGCGAGACGAACACCTACTGGGGCAACGACTACGCCGCCAACCTGTACCGCGCGATGCGCCGCGGCGCCTGCCTCGTGACCACCAACCCCGTCCTCGTCAACGTCGCCCGCACCGAGGACCCCGGCTACTGGACGCCCGTTCGCGACGCCCTCAGGGAGCAGCACCCCGGCTACAGCCCCGTCGAGCTAGCCTACTCCATGACGGTCCAGGTCGTCGTCTCCAACGCCCGCCTCCTGCGCCCGCTGTGGGAACTCACCGAGGGCCGCATCGGGTACGTGTCCCTCCAGCTTTCGCCCAAGCAGGCCGGCGATGCCGAGGCCATGATCAGGGAGGCACGCTGGTGCTACGCCAAGCTCGAGGAAGAGCTGCGCGGCACTCCGAACACCGTCTTCAAGCTGCCCGGCACGCGGGCGGGCCTTGACGCCTGCTGCCAGGTCACCTCCGAGGGCATGGGCGTGAACATCACGGTCAACTTCTCCCTCCCCCAGCAGATAGCCTTCGCGGGAGCCATCGAGGCCCACTCGACGGCTCTCACCTCCTTCCGCACCCACATGGACGGCCGTCTGGACGACCCCGTCGGCGAGGAGCTCGAGGCGCTGGGCGTCGCGGACTGGGAGGAAGTGAAGACCTGGTGCACCACCGCCATCCGCCAGCGCGAGTACCGCATGCTCTGCCACCCGCCCCAGCAGGGCGGACTGGGCTTCACCAGGGCCAATCCGCTGCCCGCCTCCGGCAGAGGCCCGTGGAACATCCTGCGGTCCATCAACGACGGCCCCGTGCCCATCTTCGTCACCATCTTCCCCGACAAGCAGGAGCAGTTCGACTCCGAGCCTCGCCAGCTCGATCCTCGGGGCCTGTGGACGCCCCTGCCCGAGGGCACGCTCGACAAGCTGCTCAAGAGCAAGCTCTTCCGCATGGCCTACGAGCCGGACGGCATGAGCGTCGCCGACTTCGACGACTACCTTCCCGTCGTTCGCACGCTGGATCAGTTCGCGAAGAGCTATGACGAGTTCGTGGAGTGGGTCGCGGGCTAGCTGCCCACCCGTCCGCGGGTCGGGGGTCGGGGCTCTCCGGGACCCGAGTCTTCGCGCGAACCACATGGGCGGAGGGAGTACACATGCTCAGGCAGGCTATCCTCGCAGTCGCATGGGTAACGGTGCTACTGACCGCACAGACTGCCACCGCCGCGCCGGCCTCGCCCCGCTTGGTCGCCCCCGAGTTGGTGGCGCCCCGCAACCTCCAGGAGCAGCTCTACTT